>Ga0307475_10000020_pt1 | contig 80742 bp, 64 predicted proteins | sample atmos_gasesECM1C_FD_203317 | JGI IMG/M metagenome (GOLD analysis project Ga0307475, IMG submission 203317) | Hardwood forest soil microbial communities from Morgan-Monroe State Forest, Indiana, United States - atmos_gasesECM1C_515 | ecosystem: Environmental > Terrestrial > Soil > Temperate... | reverse complement strand
CCGATGGTGCGCAGCTCAAGCGCGAAATCAAGGCGCACATCATTCGCATTCTGAGCGCGTCTGCGAAGCCGGATATCGTCACAACGGAAGTAACCGGAAGCGGCATTTCGGCTTCGCCGAATGGCGCCGGCACGCGCGTGATTTTCATTGTTGGCGTCAATGGCGCAGGCAAAACCACCAGTATCGGTAAGCTCGCCAACCGGCTCCGCCAAGAAGGCCGCAGCGTGATGCTCTGCGCCGCGGACACGTTTCGCGCCGCCGCTGTCGAGCAACTGGAAATCTGGGCGCAGCGCAACGGCATCGAGGTCATTAAGCAAAAATCCGGCGCCGACCCCGCCGCTGTTGTCTATGACGCCGTGGCCGCCGCCAAGGCACGCTCGTCCGACGTGGTTATCGTGGATACCGCTGGACGACTGCATACCAAATCGAACCTCATGGCGGAACTCGAAAAAATGAAGCGCACGGCTGCCAAGGTGATTCCCGGCGCGCCGCACGATGTTTTGCTGGTTCTCGACGCCACGACAGGGCAGAACGGTCTGGCACAAGCGCGCGAGTTCACTTCCACGGTCGGCGTCACCGGGATCATCCTGACCAAGCTGGACGGCACGGCGAAGGGCGGTATTGTCGTCGCGATCTCACGAGAGCTGGGCCTGCCCGTTCGCTTCGTAGGCACTGGCGAGCAGATAAACGACATGGTTCCCTTCGACGCGGAAATGTACGCCAATTCGCTGTTCGACTGAACCGTGGACGCGCACGCCATTCGCTTCATGCAACACGCTCTCGGGCTGGCCCGCAAAGGGACCGGTCTGGCGAGCCCCAATCCCATGGTGGGTTGCGTTATCGTGCGCGAAGGCCAGATTATCGGCGAAGGATTTCATCAATATGAATGGCGCGACCACGCGGAAATTGTCGCGTTGAAATCCGCAGGCGAAAAGGCGCGCGGCGCAACGCTTTATGTGACGCTCGAGCCGTGCAACCACACCGGGCGGACCGGCCCCTGCACCGAAGCGATCATCGCCGCTGGTGTCGAACGCGTCGTCGCCGCCATCGATGATCCGAATCCCGTCAATTCCGGGCGCGGATTCGAGCGCTTGCGCGCGGCCGGCATCGAAGTTTTGACAGGGGTTTGCGAAGAAGAAGCGCGCCGCCTCAACGAAGCTTTCGCGTACTGGATTCGAACAAAGAAGCCATTCGTCACGCTCAAGTCGGCTACGACGCTGGACGGACAACTCGCCCTTCCCGGCGCCAAAAAGAAATACCTCCTTAAAAATCCTAGGGCAGGCGAATCCAGGTGGATCACATCCGAAGAATCGCGCGCGGAAGTGCACCGCATGCGCCACGCTTCGGACGCGCTGTTGACCGGAATTGGCACGATACGCGTCGATGACCCGCTTCTTTCCGATCGCAGCGGCCTTCCTCGCCGGCGGCGTTTACTGCGGGTTATTCTCGACTGCAAGCTCGCGCTCTCGCGGTTCTCGCGGATCGTGGAAACCGCCGAAGACGATCTGCTGGTTTTCACCAACGAGGATCTTGGCCGCCAGCGGGTGCGCCTCCTGCTGAAAGAGGGCGTCGAAGTTGTTCACACGAGAGCGCGAGACAACCGCATCCACTGGGAGGATGTACTCACGGAGCTCGGTCGCCGCGATATCCTCAGCGTCCTTCTGGAAGCAGGCCCGACGATGAACGGTTCGGCGCTCTCCGCAGGTGTCGTCCACAAACTTTTTCTATTCTATGCGCCAAGAATCTCCGGCCAAAACCGTGTTCCCTTCGCGCACGCTCCAAAACTGCATCTCCCTCCGTTGCGAGACGTTCGCACGCACCAGTTCGGACCCGACATCGCTATTGAAGGCTATGTGCGAGATGCTTACGAAAAATAGATGTACTACTGGCTGACGCGGAGAACTGCGGCGCCGGGAATGGCGTCATTCTTCAGCGCATTGAGCGCGCGGTTAGCTTCCGCCAGCGGAAAACTTTGCACATGCGTTCGAATCGGAATCTCGGCCGCCACGCGCAAAAAGTCCTCGCCGTCTTGCCGCGTATTGTTCGCCACGCTGCGAATCATGCGCTCTTGGTACAGCAGGTCGTAGCTGAACGAGGGAATCGGACTCATGTGGATGCCGCCGAGAACCAGCATACCGCCTTTTTTCAATGCCTTGAGCGCGGCGGGAACAATCTCTCCAGCCGGCGCGAAGACAATGGCGGCGTCCAGCTTTCTCGGAGGCTCATCGAACGTGCTTCCAGCCCAGACCGCGCCCAACTCAAGCGCGAGTTTTTGATGACGCGCGTCGCGCGTAGAAGCGTAAACTTCGGCACCCCAGTGCCGCGCCACCTGAATCGCAACATGGGCCGCGGCCCCGAAGCCATAAAATCCGAGCCGTCCGTCTGCTTTGATTCCCGAGAGCCGTAGCGACCGAAACCCGATGATCCCTGCGCAGAGTAGCGGCGCGGCTTGTTCATCAGGAAATGCTTCGGGGATCGCGTAAACAAAGTCTTCCGGCGCAACGATGTATTCGGCATAACCGCCATCCACGCTGTAGCCGGTGAACGTCGGATGGTTGCAAAGATTTTCCGCACCCGACCGACAATACTCACAGGTCCCATCCGTTTGGTGCAGCCAAGCGATCCCCACTCGCGCTCCGGCCGCAAATCGTTTCGTGCCTTCGCCGCGTGTCTCAATAACTCCGACGACTTGGTGCCCGGGAATCACCGGCGATTTGCGCGGCGGCAATTCGCCTTCGATCACATGCAAATCCGTGCGGCAGACGCCGCAAGCGCGCACATGCACGAGCACTTCGCCGCTCTTCGGCTGCGTCGCCGCAACTTCCGAGTATTCCAGCGGATTCGTTTCAATCGCGGCTGGCTTGTGCAACAAGCATGCTTTCATCGCGAGGCCTCCGCGTTTTCCGTACACATCCGACGTAAAACAGTTTAGTGCTTTCTGTCTTTGGCGCGAAATACTGTACACTCGGATTCGAGAGCGACCGCAATCACGATGTTTACCGGCATCATCGAGCATACTGGCACCATTGAAGCCCTGGATCTCAAAGAGCACGGCGGGCGCGTCACCATCCACGCCCCCACGGTCGCCCCGTCGCTAGCTGTTTCGAACAGCATCGCCGTGAACGGCTGCTGCCTGACCGTCGTTGATCTTCACAACGGCCGCTTCTCCGCTGATCTCTCCGGTGAAACCATCCGCAAGACTTCGTTCGGCGCCAACGGCGGCGAGCTGAAGAAAGGCGCGCGCGTCAATCTCGAGCAACCGCTCACTGCTGGCAAGGAATTCGGTGGACACTTCGTCCTCGGCCACGTGGACACCATCGGCCGCGTAGCGCACCTCAGGTCCGAAGGGGAAAACTGGTGGTTTGGCCTGGAAGTCCCGGCGGAGTTCGCCCGCTACATCGTGCCAAAAGGTTCGATCACCGTTGACGGTATCAGCCTCACGGTGGCCGGCTGGCAAAACAACATCGTCGAAATTGCCGTGATTCCCTACACCTGTGAAAACACCAACATCCGCGACCGCCAGCCGGGAGACGCGGCAAACCTCGAAGGTGACGTCATCGGAAAATACGTCGAGCGCTATCTGGAAGCGCGCAAAGACTCGGCATCTAGTAAACTGACGATCGGACATCTAGTTAATCAGGGTTTCTAAACGTTAGAATTCTCGGCACTCTTCTGCCTCACGCCGCGCCAGTACAAGCTCAGCCCTAGCGCAATCGCCGCAACGGTTCCGCCGACGAGCCGCAATTCGAATCCCAACTTGTCGGGCGAGTCTCCCGGAGGTACGAGCGACACAATAATTCCCATCAACACAATCACAAAACCGAGAATGCTGACGATCCACACGCCAGCCTTGCCTCCCGGAATCAGCACGGCGTTCTTATTTTCCAAGCGGTCGCGTCGCCTGAACAGCTTGATCGCCGCCGCAAACATGTACAAAAACGGAATAAAATACAGGATGATCGCGGCATCGATCAAAATCTGATAAGCCCCTTGAACCGTTGGGCTATTGATCTGGCTCAAGAATAGAATCAAGCCAGAAACAACAGCCTGGACGATGATGGAAACGTAGGGCGTCTTCCATCGCGGATGAATTTTTCCGAATGCCGCGGGCAGATAGCGATCGATGCCGACCACAAAAGGTACGCGTGCAATTCCCGCGACCGTGCTGCCCACTCCCCCGGCATTCCCCACGGTAGCCAGCAAAGCCGCAAGGATTCCCAAGAATCCTATCTTCAGCGCAATCGAGCCCACAGTAATGGCATGGAACACGCCGCTTGTTGTGGAGACATCGGCCGGCGGAACAAGCGCCATCACCGCCATGGTCCCAACAACGTACATCGCGGCAATCAGCCCACCCGCGGCAAACACGGCGCGAGGCAAAGTCCGTTGCGGATCACGGACTTCCTGGCTCATAGCCGAGACAAGCTCGAGGCCGGTGAAGGCAAAAGCGATCTGCGACCAGAAGTTCACCGTATCCCAATTCCAAACTGGCCAAACGTTCGTCCATGTCAGGTGCGTCACCGTACCCTGCCGCAGCCACAAAAATCCTCCCAAGGCCACAAGCATGAGCAGTGGTGCGTAAGTCGCGGCGCCCCCTGCATTCTGCAGCCATTTCCCAATGTTCAGGCCAACGATGTTCAAGGCTACGGCAACGATCAGGTATCCCAGAGAAACAAGCAGAAGAAACCGTTGGTTGTGCTCCAGTGTCGCGCCGCCTTCGCCGATAATGTAAGCGCTCATCGCCGCGCTGGCGAGCAGCAACCCCGGAAAATAAAACACGGTGTAAATCCAATACGTCCAACCGGCGACAAAGCCGTGGAAGTCACCGAAGGCTTCCTTGGCCCACACGTACAAACCGCCTTCATTCGGGAATCGTGAGGAGAGTTCGTTGATCACCAGCGCCGAGGGAATGAAGAAAAACACCGCGGCTATGATCCACAAGCTGATCGAAGAAGGGCCGCTATGTGCCGCCGCCGCAATCCAGCGCGGACCCAGCACCGTGGCGATATTAAAGAACAGCACGTCCCAGAATCCCATTTCCTTGCGTAACTGTTGGAGGGGATCGCCAGAGCCGTTTGGGAGTTGGCTCACAGAGTTACGTCCAGGGCGGGAATCAATTCATCCTGCATGCGGAAGTTCTTGAGGAAGGGGTCCTTTGAATTCTCAAAACCTTCCCACGGACCAAAAAATGTTACACGGCCCTCTTGGAGAAAAATGACCGAGTCCGCCAGCTTCTTCGCCAGATGCGTGTCGTGCGTCACGACGATGGACGTCTTTTGAAACGCTTTCTTCAGCCGCAAGATCAAATCGCCCATGTGTCCCGCCATGATTGGATCTACCATCGTGGTGGGCTCATCGAACAGGATGGCCTCGGGATTCTGCGCTAGCGCGCGGCCAATGGCCACGGCACGCTTCATTCCCGTGGAGAGTTCGCTGGGCAATTTGTCCATGACCTCGTCCACTTCCAGCATTTGGGCGATTTTCAAAACGTACTCATCGATATCGTCAGCGGTAAGGCCCGACTGCCCTTCCAGCGGGAAAGCCATGTTTTCGGCGACCGTGAGCGAATCGAAGAGCGCGCCGGACTGAAATACCATGGTTACTTTTCGCCGCACCTCTGCGAAGTCTGACTCCTTGAAATTGGTGACGTCCTGGCCGTCGATAATAATTTGTCCCGAGTCCGGTTTCAGGAAGCCCAGGATGTGTTTCAACGAAACCGACTTGCCCACGCCGCTGCGCCCCATGATCACGCAAGTCTCTCCACGCTTCACCTTGAAGCTGACATGATCGAGCACCAGACGCTCGTCGAAACTCTTGCACACTTCGCGAAACTCGAAGTAGTTGACCGACTGGGCTTCGCTCACGTTCGCTCCGCTTCCAGAATCCGCCGCGCTTCCTCGTAGTCCGCCGCCGTATTCATGTTCCAGAACAATCGTCCTGCGCTATCAAATCGTTTCCAGTCCACCTCGTCAAGAACTTCCGCGTGGAGAAGTGCGATTCCTTCCATCACTTTGCGTACGCCACTTTCGAATCCCGCGCGTAGTTTCGCCGCGGCATCTGTCTGCCAGCAAGCGCATAGCGGTTCCGGCCCGGACGCCGAATAAGCAAAGACAACTTGCGCTTTGCTTCGCGCCGCCCGCTCGCCAAGAAAAGCTAGCCACTCCCGCGTCAAAAACGGCATATCGCAGCTCACAATCAGATTCCATTCCGGCCGCGCAGTGCGCGCTGCCGCGTCTTCCAACGCGGTGACGATTCCGCCCAGCGGCCCTTCCCCCGGCCAGCGGTCCTCCACAATGTCCACGTCAAACGCCTCGTACTTCCCCGGCGTCGCCACAATTTTCATTTGCCTCGTAACTGTCCGCACCAATTCGCGCATGCGCGCAATCATGGGCATCCCGCCGACACACGCGAGGGCCTTGTCCCGTCCGAATCGCGTGCTGCCGCCCCCCGCCAAAATGTATCCGGGGACCCCCATGTGATTTTTTTCGCTACTCATTCTGCGACTCCCTGTTTCATTTCTCTTCTCTCTCCTGTCCTCGGCGCTTTCGGTGCCCTCGGTGCTAATTCTTGATCGTCGCCACCGATCTGAGATCCCGATATTTCAACCTGCGCGTCGCGCATCGGTTGGTCCTACCAACAACTAAAAACTAAGAACCAACTACTCATCTTCCAGCGGCTCACGTCCCGGCCGCCGAATCCCCAGCTCCCGCAGTTTTTCCTGCAGACTCTGCCGGTGCAAACCGATGGTCGCGGCGGTTCGCGAGACGTTCCAACGGTGCTCAATGAGCTGCCTGGTCAGATAAGCCACCTCGAATTTCCGTTTAGCTTCGCGAAAATCACGTTCGCCGATTCCGTTGTCATTCTCGTCGCCGTGATGTTTCACCGAGGTAGCCTCACCGTGCACCACTTCGCCGGGCAAATCCTCGACCCCAATTTCGTCGACGCGTGACATCACCACGCTCCGCTCCAGCGCGTTTTTCAGCTCCCGCACATTGCCGGGCCAATCGTACTTTTCGATCGCCGCCATCGCCTCGCGCTTGAGCCGCACGCTCCGGCCCATCCGCGCGGCGTGCATTTGCAGAAACGTGTCTGCCAGCAGCGCGATGTCTTCTTTGTGGGCCCGCAGCGGCGGCAGGTCGATGGTTACGACGCGAAGCCGGTAGAACAAATCCTCGCGAAATTTCGCATCGCGAATCTCCGCATGCAGATTGCGGTGCGTCGCGCTAATCACTCGGACGTCGACTGCAATCGACTGCGTCCCGCCGAGTCGTTCAATGGTCCGATTCTCGAGCACCCGCAACACTTTGGCTTGTGTCACCGGATTCATGTCTCCAATTTCATCCAGAAAGATTGTTCCGCCAGAAGCCAGCTCGAATTTTCCCTTTTTCTGCTGCGCCGCCCCCGTAAATGCGCCGCGCTCGTAACCAAACAACTCCGACTCAATCAGCGTTTCCGGCAGCGCCGCGCAATTCACCGCGACATAAGCTTTGCCGTTGCGTGGCGAGCGCGCGTGAATCTCCTGTGCTAGCAAGTCCTTGCCTGTGCCGCTCTCCCCCAGGATCAGCACCGTCGAATGCGTCGCCGCCACGCGGTCCGCCATTTCGAAAGCGCGCCGCATTTCCGCCGAGCGCCCGATCATCTGGCCGAATTGCCCTTCGCTAGTCAAACGCCGCTTTAGGGCGTCATTTTCTTTTTCAAGCGTGGCCAGCTTCAGCAAGTTCCCGACGCGCTGCCGCAGTTCTCCCAATTCGAAACCCTTCACCAAATAGTCCGTCGCGCCTAGCTGCAGTGCTTCCACTGCTGTCTTCGCCGTGTCCAGCGCCGAAATCATCAGCACCGGCACTTCGCTCCCTTGTTCGCGCATCCATTTCAAGAATGACAACCCGTCCTGGCCCGGTAGCACGACATCCAGAAGCACCAGGTCCGGCTGTTCGCGAGGAAGCACCTCTCGCCCCGCTTCGGCCGAATCCGCCTCCGCAATCCGGTATTTGGTTTCCAACGCCCGCCGCAGCCCGTATCTCGCCGCCGGTTCGTCGTCCACGATCAAAATGGTCTTCATGATTCTCTTTTCCTTGCCTCGTTCCTTTGTTTACGTCTTCACTGCAGTTTTTTCTACCGGCAACATCACGGTAAACCTCGTGCCGCGCCCATTTTTTACGGGACTCTCAAATTCCAGCTTGCCACCGGCATCCGATGCGCGGCGCGCCGCGATCGCCAATCCCAGTCCAGTCCCCTGCGTCTTTGTGGTGAAAAACGGCTGAAGGATTTTTTCCTTCAACTCCGCGGCAATCCCCGGGCCGTCGTCCTCCACGGTAGCCAAACCGTTGCCATCTTTCTGCGAAAGTTCCACTTTCACATGGCCGCCTCGCGTCGCCGCATCCAACGCATTCACAACCAGGTTCGTCAGTATGTCGTTTAGTGCCTCCGTGCTGATCGCCACAATCAGCCCGGTCGCCGCAGGGTTCAGTTCCAGCGCCAGGCCCTGGCGTTCTGCCTCCGGTCGCAAAACGCCAACTACCTCCCGCGCTACTTCGCAAGCGTTACACTTCGCAGTCCTGCCTTCTCCCAGCAAAGGGGAGCGGCTGAATTGCAGCAACTGGTTTAGCTTCGCGGAAAGTCGCCCGATCTCCTGAAGAATCATTCTCGTTTCCCTCCGCATGGACTCCGGCATTTCCGGATTTTCCAGTTGCAGCTGCAAAATGGTCTTCATCGAACCGAGCGGATTCTTCAAGTTGTGAGAAATGCTTGCGGCCATCTGCCCCAGCGCCGCAAGCCGTTCGCGCTCCGCCAATTCCCTCTCGAGATGCAACTTTTCGTCAATCAACCGGCACAAATCCAGCGACCCTGGAAGCTGCTCGCACAAAAACTCCAACGCCGCCCGAATTTCTCCGGAGAGCATGGCCCCATGAGGTCGCACGGACAAAACGGCATTCAGTCTGCCGGGCTGATTGACGGAGAAAGAGAAACTCTCTTCCCCTTCGTGGCCGCACTTTCGGGCAAGATTCGGTCCCAGGTCCGGCTGCAGTATGTCCAGCCAAGCCCCTTCAAACTCGAACTGGTCTTTGACTCGGCGCTCAATGAACCGGTTCAGCTCTTGTAAATTTCCCTGGCGGGCCTCCACTTGAATCTCGGCGGTCAAGCGCTGGACGCGCTCCATTTCTCGGTGAGCCGTCTCCTCCAGCCTGCGCCCGAGTACCCGTTGGAGCGGTTCGATAAAGATCACCAGCACGAACAACAAAATGGACGCCGCGGCTTCCGGCGGAAGAAGCGGCTCCAGCCAGGTCCCAACGCGGCGGACCAAACTCAAATAAAGCAGCGCCAAAAATGTCGCGGACACGGCATAGAGCAGATTTTTTTGCCGCCCGATCTGTAAGAAGTTATGCCGCCACACCAGGTAGATGAGCGTGGCAAAAGGCAGAATGGGTAGCAGGCCAAAAGCGGTGCCCAGGGAATCAGCAGTTTGCGTTTCCACCTGAAAGGGTCCCAAGTGCAGGCCGCTGACCGCTAGAAAGGACAGGGTGAAAAACAACAACAAAGCAGTGTGAAAATAGCGTTGCGGCCGGTCGGGAGCGCTCAACATAAAGCGCCATTGCCAGACGGCGCTCCATGCCAGCGCGGCGGCGAAGGTAATAGCGAACCCGTCTCCCAGGGAACTCCCCGGGACAAGAAAATTAAAATGCGGCTCTTGTAGAAGGGGGGGGATCCGATGGTAGACCAGATGAAAGCTAGCAGCATAAAAAAGGAACAGTACCGCCCACTTCCACCGCTTCACTCTTAACATCCCTCGGGTATCGGCATACTCCATGTGTAGATGAAGGAGAAGAGCGGGCAACATGCACAGCCCGGTAGAAATGATGACGATCGCAAACTGCTGGAGGCCGGCGGGAGGTTGCTGGTAATGAATCTGCGAATTCAACGCGAGCAGGGATCCGGAGTAAAAAAAGAAAAGCGCCAAACACAGAAAGAAGAAAACGCGCTCAAAGTTGCGTTGGCGGCGGTAACCGAGAATCACCACCATCCAGAAGAGTTCTAGCAGCGTCCCCGTGGTGTAGCCGATCAACCGAATGTAGAGCAATGCCCCCATGGTGCTCCAATGTGCCGAATTCTACGCTGGGACTACTAGCAGCACAATCTCCAAGTGCCATATTTTTCTTGCACCATATAAGCTATTCTAAACAAATGACTTAATGCACTATAAAATCCACAGACCATCACACCGCGGTGTCTGGTAAACGCTTGACATGACAATGTTTTCTGCTATATTAGCAGTCGGTTGCGAGGAGTGCTAATTTCTCCTTTGCCTTGCATCCACACTAAAACCGAAAGTTCACCTATGGAGGTTGTTCAAGATGGCAGTGCAACTGACCCCGCTCCACGACCGTGTCATCGTGAAGCGCATTGAAGAGAAGGAAACCGTCAAGGGTGGCATCATCATCCCTGACTCTGCAAAAGAGAAGCCGATGGAAGGCGAGATCATCGCCGTCGGTGCTGGCAAGCGCGAGAAGGGCGAATTGATCCCCCTCGACGTCAAGCCCGGCGATCGCGTCCTCTTCGGCAAGTACAGCGGTACGGAAATCAAAATCGAGGACGAGGAATATCTCATCCTTCGCGAAGAAGAAATCCTAGCGAAGCTGAGCGGCGCGGCAAAAGCAGCCAAGAGGTAAGTAGTTTCCCGATCTAGAGCCCGGGCTTAGCCCGGCTGTAGTGGCCGGTCTTTAGACCGGTGCTGTTCTCTTCAGAATCTCGCAGCTCGCAGAAAGAATATCAGGAGGAATGACCAGTATGGCGAAGCAGATTGTAACAGGTGAGAATTCCCGCCAGGCGATTTTGCGCGGCGTGAACGCCCTCGCCGATGCAGTAAAGATCACCCTCGGCCCCAAGGGCCGCAACGCGGTGATCGAAAAGAAGTTCGGCGCGCCCATAATCACCAAAGACGGCGTGACCGTTGCCAAGGAAATCGAACTCCGCGATCCCCTCGAGAACATGGGCGCGCAGATGGTCCGCGAAGTCGCTTCCAAGACTTCCGACGTTGCCGGCGACGGCACGACCACCGCGACCGTGCTCGCGCAAGCCATCTTCCGCGAAGGTGTCAAGACGGTCGCCGCCGGCGCCAGCCCGACCGCTCTTAAGCGCGGCATCGAGAAAGCCGTCGAAGTCGCCGTGGAAGAAATCAAGAAGCTCCACAAGGACGTCAAGGGCGACATGATCGCCCAGGTTGGCACCATCTCCGCCAACAACGACAAGCAAATCGGCGGCATCATTGCCGAAGCCATGAAGAAGGTCGGCAAGGATGGCGTCATCACCGTCGAGGAATCCAAGACCATGGAGACCACCCTCGAAGTCGTCGAAGGTATGCAGTTTGACCGCGGCTACCTTTCCCCCTACTTCATCACCGACCCCGAGCGCATGGAATGCGTCCTCGAGGACGTTCGCATCCTCATCCACGAAAAGAAAATCAGCTCGATGAAGGACCTGCTCCCGTTGCTCGAACAGACCGCCAAGATGGGCAAGCCTCTCTTGATCATCGCTGAGGACGTCGAAGGCGAAGCGCTGGCTACCCTCGTGGTGAACAAGCTTCGTGGCACGTTGCAGTGCGCCGCCGTCAAGGCCCCGGGCTTTGGCGACCGCCGCAAGGCCATGCTCGAAGACATCGCCACTCTCACCGGCGGCAAGGCCATCACCGAAGACCTCGGCATCAAGCTCGAAAACGTAAAGCTGGAGGACCTCGGTCGCGCCAAGAAGATCACCATCGACAAGGACAACTCCACGATCATCGAAGGCGCCGGCAAATCCGCCGACATCGAAGGCCGTGTGAAGCAGATCCGCTCGCAAGTCGAGAACACCACTTCCGACTACGACAAGGAAAAGCTCCAGGAACGCCTTGCCAAGCTGGTCGGCGGCGTGGCCGTCATTAAAGTCGGCGCAGCCACCGAAACCGAACTGAAGGAAAAGAAGGCGCGCGTCGAAGACGCTATGCACGCCACCCGCGCGGCTGTCGAGGAAGGTATCGTCCCCGGCGGCGGCTCGGCATTGATCCGCTGCATCTCGGCCGTCGAGAAGCTCAAGCTTCACGATGACGAAGCCGTCGGCGCAGGCATCGTGCGGCGCTCTCTTGAAGAGCCTTCCCGCCAGATCGCTCTCAACGCCGGACATGAAGGCGCTGTGGTCATCGGCAAGATCCGCGATTCCAAGGAAGAGAACTTCGGCTTCAACGCCGAGACCGGCGAGTACGGCGACATGGTGAAGATGGGCGTTATCGACCCGGCCAAGGTCACCCGCCTCGCGCTGCAGAATGCAGCCTCCATCGCGGGCTTGATGCTCACCACCGAAGCCCTCATCGCCGATATCAAAGAAGAAGACAAGAAGGCCGCCGCCGCCGGAGCTCCCGGCGCTGGCGGCATGGGCGGCATGTACTAAGATTCACCAGCCTGCCCCAGGCGGGCAGGCTCGCCTACAACCTCAATCCCGAAAGGGCGCCCTCAACTTGGGCGCCCTTTCTCTTTCCTTACCTCATGGTGGGCGCTATCTTTCTCGTTCATCTCCCGCACGGGTTCGAATAGGTCAAGGTGGCTACGAATTCGCCCTCACCGAATTACTGCTGGCCTTCGGGTTGCTGATCCTCGGTCCAGGCGCTTGGTCGTTCCGAAACGTGCTGCCCGCGCCATTTCGCAAACTCTAGTCCCGCTCACGCCTTTACCGGCTCGACAGCACGAATTTGTTCTCGTCCGCGTCTTTGAAGATTGCCGACGTTCCCCAGTCCTCTTTTTTTGGTTCCTTCTCGAACTGCACTCCTTTCGATTTGAGCGCTTTCACCGTCGCGAATACGTCTTCGCACCAGAACGATATGGACTGAAACTCGCCGATGCGCTTTTCGTGCCCCTCCGGCGTAAACAGCGCCAGCCCGGAGTCCGCTCCGGGAATCATTAGTTCAATCCACCGTTGCGTCTCGCTCATGGGCTGGTCCGTAATCACTTTGAAGCCCAATTTCTCGGTGTAGAACTTCAGCGCGGCATCCTGGTCGCGTACCGGAATGCTTATGAACTTGATTCCTCGGATCATGGTCGACCTCCTGTCGAAGCCCGGAGCATACCCGCACTGAAATGCGCGGTGCAATCAGCCAGTCGATGCTATACTAATGATTGGTATAGCGATGCCTGCGCGGGGGGCTCTGTACTTACAAACCTGAACGAACCTGAGCTCATGATTGACGACTACATCACCGACGTGCTCCTGCGTGATCTTGTCGGCCACGATCGCCGCCCCGTCAGCTTTCTCGTCTATCTTTGGCTGGCCGTCGAGCAGTCCCGCGGGGGCGCCGTCCAAATCAGCTACCAGGAACTCGCCGAAAACATCGGCGTTTCCAAAAGTTCTGTCCAGGCCGCCATCAGTTGGCTCCGCCGCCGAAAATTGCTCTCTGCCGCCAAGGAAAACGCCACCGCCGTCCCGCGCTACACCGCCCTTACCCCCTGGAAGTCCCCCGCCCGCGCCAAGCCCTCACGCACACGCTGATCTGCTGCCCTCATAACATCAGGAGAATCGTTGTGGGGTTGCGGGTCGGGCTCACCTATACACAGACGGAACTTGGTTGGGCGTATAAACGCCTCGATGACTCTCGACGGATTGTGCAAGACATACGATTTCGTCAGAAATGAAGTGGCCCCAAGGTTTGAGAGATTCTTTGCGTAAGACGGACCTCCCTTTCAGTCCGTTGGTAGCAGGCCAGTAGCGTGTTTCCCTTGCTCTCTTGAAAGCTTTCCGCTGGTCCCGCGCGCTGTGCAAGACGTGGAGAACATCGGTCCCCCCATTGCTTCTTTACATCGTTGCCTCATTACTTCTATCCTTTTCTCATGAGAGAAGAATCTAAAATGTTCTCCACCGTTGAAGAAGCCGTTGAAGAAATCCGCCAGGGCCGCATGGTTGTCCTCGTCGATGACGAGGACCGCGAAAACGAAGGCGACCTCGCCATGGCCGCCGAGAAAATCACTCCCGACGCCATCAACTTCATGGCCAAGTACGGCCGCGGCCTCATCTGCCTGCCTCTCACGGAAGAACGCTGCGACGAGCTGCACCTCCCGCTCATGTCGCCCATCAACACTTCCGTTCACGGAACCGCTTTCACGGAAGCAATCGACGCGCGCGTCGGCGTCAGCACTGGCATCAGTGCTTCCGACCGCGCCATCACCATTCTCACGGCCATCGATCCCAAGACCAAGCCGCAGGACCTCGCACGCCCCGGCCATATTTTTCCGCTGCGCGCGCGCAAAGGCGGCGTCCTCGTCCGCGCCGGCCAGACCGAAGCTTCCGTCGACCTCGCGCGCATCGCCGGCCTGACTCCCGCCGGCGTCATCTGCGAAATCATGGGCGATGACGGCACCATGGCCCGCGTGCCGCAGCTCATCGAATTTTGCAAGGAACACAATCTGAAAATGCTAACGGTGGCGGATCTAATTCGCTATCGCATGCAGCACGAACGCTACGTCCGCCGCGTGGCCGAAGCGGTCCTGCCCACGCGCTTCGGCAAATTCCGCATGATCGCCTACGCCAGCGACGTCGACCACGATCAGCACATCGCGCTAGTGCGCGGCGATCTGGAAGGCACGGAGCCCGCCCTGGTACGCGTCCATTCGCACTGCCTCACCGGAGATGTTTTCGGATCGACCGCTTGTGATTGCAGCGAACTGGTCTCGCGGTCGCTTGCAGCCATCGCCAAGGAAGACCGTGGCGTCTTTCTTTACTTGCACCACACCGGCCGCGGCTTCAGCGTCGACGCACCCGAGGAACCAGGCGTGCTCCCGCAAATTCATTTTCACAAACGCGGCCAGCTTGATCGCGAGCCCGCGCGCCAGCGCATGGTCCAGCACGAAAGCGGCATCGGCGCGCAAATCCTGATCGATCTCGGCCTCAGGGACATTCGCGTCCTCACCAATCACCCCAAAAAAGTAGTCGCCCTAGAGGGCTACGGCATCCGCATCGCCGACCAAGTCCCCCTCCGCATCGACCAGCCCAAACCCACTCACCAAACTCTATGAAGCTCGTTACGATTGCACTCTTGTGTTCCTGGGCCGGGACGCCTGCGGAGAAAGCCCTCTCCGCGTGTCCGTGCGTGGGGTAGGGGCGGAGCTGGCCCGGTCCGTCGCGCGCATTTCCCATCCGTCATTTCAAGCGCAGCGAGTAATTCTCCACGTCAACAATAGAAACGGGTCGCGCCGCTAGCTCAGCCGCGCGCCTTGCGCGTCGTACACTTCGAGATCACCGAAGAGGGCGGCTTGCGATGCAATTTGAGAGCGGTCGCCGACGACGACGATTTGCATGTTAGCGGAGTCGAGATATTTGCGCGCCGTCGAAAGCAAATCTTGCGGGACGAGCGCGCGAACTTTTTGGCGATAGGTTTCGAGGTAATCGTCGGGCAGTTCGTTCAGCGCCACGGTGGACAGTTGCGAAAGCAAGCCGTCTTGCGTGGCGAGCCCCATGGAGAAGACGCCGCTCAGATAGTTTTGCGCGTCGGCCAATTCCGGTTCCGGCACCAGAACTGACCTGAGCTTGTCCATTTCGTAAAACACTTCCGTCAACGACGCGGCCACAACTTCGTTCCGAACGGCGGCGGAAACGGAGAAGTAGCCATGCTGGCGCAAAGCATTGACGCCGCTCCGCGGGCTGTAAGTGTAGCCTTTGTCCTCGCGGATGTTCATGACCAATCGCGAATTAAATGCTCCGCCGTATAAACTGTTCGTGAGGCCGAGCTTCACCCAGTCCGGATGCTTACGGGTGATCGCATGGCACCCGGCAAGAATTTGCGATTGGACCGCTCCGGGGACGTGCACCAGATAGACACGGCGGCCGCGCGGATTCGCAGGCGCCACAGCGGGTTTCGCATCCGGCTTCTTTCCAGCCCAAGCCCCAAACACTTTTTCGACGGATTTCACCATTTCATTTGAATCGAAATCGCCCACCAGCAGCAAGATCCCATTCTGGGGCGTGTAAAATTCGCGGTAAACGGCTTGCAAATCTTCGCTCTGGTACGCGGCGACTTGTTGTTCGGTTGGCGAAACTTGCCCGTAGGGATGCGCGCCAAACAACACTTTGCGCAATCGCTCACTCGCTAGGAATCCGGGATCGCTGCGCTGCAATTTTACTTCTTCGAGCTTCTGCCGCCGCTCGCGCTCGAATTCGGCTTTGGGAAACGACGCTTCGCGCGCCAGTTCATCCACGATTCCCAGCAGTGGCTGCGCAAATTCCGAAAGCCCCGAAAATGAAATCGCGCTGGTGTCCGCGCCCGCGGCAGTGGAAAGATCCGCGCCGATGCGGCGCAAATCTTCCTCGATCTGGCGGCTGGCGCGTTTCTTTGTTCCTGTCCGAACGACGGTTGCGGTCATTTCCGCCAACCCGGGTGCACGGTTCGCTACCGCCGCGTTGCCAGCGCGAAAGAACAATTCGCCATGAAACTTTGGGACGGAATGCGCTTCCGCCAGGATGACTTCGAGGCCATTTGAGAGACGCGCGGTGGTCCGTTTTGGCCAAGTAACGGCGCGTTCAGAAGCGAGTGCCGGAACGCCGTTTGCTACCTCTACGGCTTTGGTAGCCATTACGCGGCCTCCTTTATGCTGGCTTTGAGTGGAGTGCGAAAGACGATGGCGCGCTTTTCGTTTCGCAGATATTTCTTGGCGACGGCCTGAATCTGTTCGCGGGTGACAGCCAGGAACCCGTCCAAAATCGTGTTGACCAACTGTGGCTCGTTATCGAACAGCGTGAAACAAGCGAGGAGATGCATCAATCCATATTTCGGCATGTAACCGCCGCGCCCGCTTTCGAGAGTGGCGTAATAGTCCGAACGCCATTTTACTTTCAATTGTTCCAGCTCGTCGACGCTAATCCCATTTTCGCGCACGTCACGAATCACGGCATCAAACGCATCGAGAGTCGCCTGGCTCGAATACTCTGGCTTGTGCTTGATGCTGGTGGTCATTTGCGTGGGTCCGTTGTAACCGAACAAATCGTCGATTCCGCCTTCGGCTTCCACGGCAATCTGCTTCTCCAGCACTAGCTCGCGGTGCATTCTTCCCGCGCGCCCGCCGTGCAGCGCTTGGTCTAGCAGCGCCATGGCGCACCAATCGGCGGTGCGCCTCTCGGGCAGGGCGTAGCCGATGGCCATGGCGGGAAGTGTTCCGAATTTTTCCTCGACATGGCCTCGCCGCTCCTCGGTTTGTTCGGGCTCGCTGGGATCGGCGAACGGCGGCGGCGCTCCGGCGGGAATGGCGACGAAATATTTTTTTGCCAGCGCGATGCCTTCTTCGGCTTTCACGTCGCCCAGTATTAACAAAACGGCGTTATTGGGCACGTAGTAGGTTTTGAAAAATGCCTGAACGTCGGCCAGGTCCGCGGCATCAAGATCGGCAAAATCACCATAAAAATTGTGGGCGTTGGCCCAATTGCGAAACGCAACGGGGGGCATATCCAGCCAAGGGAAACCGCCGTAGGGCTGGTTCATGACGTTGACGCGAACTTCCTCCTTGACCACGTCGCGCTGGTTCTTCAGATTTTCATCATCCACTTTCAAAGCGCGCATGCGGTCGGCTTCGAGCCAGAGCACGCGCTCGAGGGCATTGGAAGGGACGGCTTCATAATAATTCGTGACATCGTAACTAGTGGAGCCGTTGAGCAGGCCACCGCTCGAATTGACCAGCTTAATGTGCTGCATTTTTGGCGCGTTGGCAGAGCCCTGAAACATCATATGTTCAAAGAGATGAGCAAATCCGCTGCGTCCCCGGGGTTCGAGACGGAATCCAATCTTGTAGTAAATGCCCACAGTAACCACCGGCGCGGTGGAATCCGGCGCTACCACCACATGCAGCCCATTCGGCAGCGTAGTACTTTCGATTCCAATGTGGAGTCGATTCATGCGTTGCCCCCTATCGCTTTTGCTTTCGGTTTGTGCTCCAAAGAACTCTTTTCCAATTCGGCCAACATGTCGGAAGTATTTTGGGCGAGCACGCGCGCCGCCAAGCGGTTGACCGATTCATAGGCCTGCGCGAATTCCTTGGGCGATTCTCGAAGTGCATCCAAATGCGCGCGCACCACGTTATAATCCCCGCGAGCGAGCGGACCGGTCCAGGCCACGCGCGGCCCCAGCCTTTCGAAGTTCTCCAGCACTTGTCGTGTAAGAGGCAACAACGAACGCACCGCTTCGCTGCGCTTCATCTTAAGCGAGACGAGCAACTGGGTGGCGGCTTCTTCCACCGCGAGCACGTGGCCGGCCGCCATCGCCGCCGCGGCGTGATAGAGAAGCTTTTTGTCACCGGTGATGCGCAGGGGCGATGCGCCGAGCGAACGGGCGATGCGCCGAGCCACGCGCACGGCCTCGGCTTCCCCTTCGATGGCAAAAATCTTGCCTTCGAGAGAAGGTACGGCAACTCCTGAGAAAGATTGCAGCGGGTGCATCGATCCGATTTTTGCGCCGCGCTGCCGCATGGGATTTAGCACCGAAGAGTCCAGCGCGCCGCTGGTGTGCAACACGACTGCCCCACGGAGTTCTTCCTCGCCGATGCGAGCGAGTTCCTGAGCCACTACGGAAATAGCATCGTCCGGTGTCGCGATGAGGATCACTCGGGAAGCCAGGATCCGCCGAGTTAATCCCGCGGCGCCTTTCCCTGCTCCAATGAACCGGACGGCGCGCCGGGCGCTTGCTTCACTGCGAGTCACAACCGCGCCGATCTTCCATCCTTGCTCGCACAAACGGCGGGCCAGCGCGCGTCCTACGCGTCCCGCACCGATGATTGCGAGGCTCTTTTGCATCACGTGTTAGCATAACCTGAGGACAACGTTGACACCAATTTTATGCACCTTTTTGGACTTATATTTTTCGGCTTCATCGCCGTTTTCTGGCTGACTCACGGGTTGCGCGTTGCCTACGGCGCCACACGATTGCCCTGGGTGAAGGACTTCGCACCAGCGGCGGACGCCGATTGCCCGCCCATCTCGATCTTATTGGCCGCGCGAGATGAAGAAGAGAAACTGCCGGCGGCGCTCACCACGCTAATGGAACTCGCTTATCCGAATCTGGAAATCATCGCCGTGGATGACAGGTCGAAGGATGGTACCGGCCGCATCCTGGATGAATTTGCCGCGGGGCATCCGCGGCTTCGGGCCGTCCACATCTCCGAACTGCCGGCAGGCTGGCTCGGGAAACCATACGCGCTTCAGAGTGCTTACCAAGCGTCAAGCGGTGAGTTGCTGCTGTTCACGGACGCGGATGTGCGATTCAAGGCGGACGTGTTGCGCCGAGCTGTTGCGCTCGTGAAGGCACGCGGCCTCGATCACCTGACGCTTTTCTGTGACGTGGAGATGGTGGGCTTTTGGGAAAAGGCGCTAATCACTTTTTTTGGATTGGGATTTCATCTGGCGACTGAGCCGGCACGGGTCAGTGATTCCCGGTCCGCGCGTTACGTGGGCGTGGGAGCATTCCAGCTGGTGCGGCGGTCCGTATACGAAGCCAGCGGAACACACCGGCGATTGGCGATGGAAGTGGTGGACGACATGAAATTGGGGAAAATTGTGAAGCAAGCGGGGTTTCGCTCGGAGTGCGGAGTAGCGGAGGACTTTGTAGTGGTTCGCTGGCACGCGGGATTGGGAAACCTGGTGCGCGGAGTGACGAAGAATTTTTTTGCCGGAACGGGATACCGGCTGGGGCTAGTGGCGGCGCAGCTTGCGGCCTTGCTGATGATGAATGTGGCGCCGTTTGTGGGCGTCGTTTTTGCGCCTGGGTGGATGCGGGTGTTTTGTGTGATTGCGGTGCTCGTCGCGGTTTGCTTTCATGCGGGCGTGGCGATGGTGATGCGCGTGTCGCCGCTTTATGCGCTGACTCATCCGTTAGGCGGGCTGTTGTTTTGTTACATGCTGGTGCGTTCGACAGTGGTGACGCTGCGGCAGGGCGGAATCGTGTGGCGGGATACGTTTTATCCGCTGGATGAATTGAGGCGCGGAGTTGTTTAGTCTGCCTGCGCGGCACGCGCGGGAGCCGCTTCGGCTGAAAAGAGTCCGGCGACATCTTTTTGCTTTAGGGCGCGGATGCGATCGCGAAGCTGGGCGGCTTTTTCGAATTCGAACTTTTTGGCGGCTTCGCGCATCTGCGTTTCGAGCTGTTGCAGCATCTCGGCGAGTTGCTTCTCGTTTTTGATATTGGCGGCAGCGGCGTCGAGGGTGACGTCGTCCACCGGCACAGTGACGTAGTCGGCTTCGACGATCCTTGCGAGTTCCATATCCACGGACTTGATGATGGACATGGGCGTGATGTCGTTTTCCTTGTTGTAGGCGACTTGCTTGGCGCGGCGGCGGTTGGTTTCGTCGATGGCTTGATTCATCGAGTCCGTGCGGCGATCGGCGTAAAGAATTGCTCTTCCTTCGATGTGCCGGGCGCAGCGTCCGATCGTTTGGATCAGAGAAGTGGTGCTGCGCAAGAATCCTTCTTTGTCGGCGTCCAAAATGGCGACCAGGGAAACTTCCGGTAAATCCAAGCCTTCGCGAAGCAGATTGATGCCGATGAGCACGTCAAATTCGCCGCGCCGCAAATCGCGAAGGATTTTGATGCGGTCGAGCGTTTCGACTTCCGAATGGAGATAGCGGCAGCGGACGCCCACCTCGGTGAAATACTCGGACAAATCCTCGGCCATGCGCTTGGTCAACGTGGTTACCAGCACTCGCTCGTTTTTCTCCGAGCGCACGCGAATTTCCTCCAGAAGGTCATCGACCTGGCCTTTGACGGGCCGGATTTCCACTTGCGGGTCCACTAAACCGGTGGGGCGAATCACTTGCTCGACAACCACGCCGCCTGCTTTCGTGAGTTCATAGGGCCCGGGGGTCGCGGAGACGTAGACCACCTGATTTACGCGGTGCTCGAATTCTTCAAACGTCAGTGGCCGGTTGTCCAAAGCCGAAGGCATGCGAAAGCCGTAGTCGACGAGCGTTTGTTTGCGGGCGCGGTCGCCATTGAACATTCCACGGACTTGACCGACGGTTTGGTGCGATTCATCAATGAACAGCAAGTAGTCCTGCGGGACGTAATCGAGCAGCGTCGGGGGAGCTTCGCCGGGCAAGCGCCCGCTTAGATGGCGCGAATAGTTTTCGACACCGTGACAGTAGCCGATGGTGCGCATCATTTCGATGTCGAACATGGTGCGCTGGACGACGCGCTGCGCTTCGACAAATTTGCCCTGCTTCTCGAGTTCTTTTTTCCACCACCAGAGCTCTTCCTGGATAGTGACGATGGCGCGGTCTCTCTGTTCCTGCGGCATGACGTAGTGGGACTTCGGGAAAATCGTCACGCGCGGAAGATCTTCCTGGCCGGAGTTTACTTCACCGGTGAGCGCATCGATTTGCCGGATGGTGTCGATCTGCTCGCCCCACATTTCTAGGCGGAAGCCTTCGTCCTGATACGGAGGATAGATTTCGATCATGTCGCCGCGAACACGAAAGGTGCCGCGGCGCAGGTCCTCGGAGCGCTCGTACTGAATGTCTACGAGCTTGCGGAGAAGCGCTTCGCGCGAAGTCCGCTGGCCTTTCTCGAGGGTGACCAGCATGCCGTAATAGGCTTCTGGCGACCCGATGCCGTAGATGCAGGAGACCGAGGCGACGATGACAACATCGCGGCGTTCGAACAGGGAGCGCGTCGCGCTCATGCGCAGCTTGTCCAATTCGTCGTTGATGGTGGCTTCCTTGTCGATGTAAATGTCGGCGGAAGGAACGTAAGCTTCAGGCTGATAAAAATCGTAGTAGCTGACGAAATATTCGACGGCGTTCTCCGGAAAAAAACCCTTGAACTCGTGATAGAGCTGCGCGGCCAGAGTTTTGTTGTGGGCCAGCACCAGCGCGGGACGATTGGCTTGTTCAATCAGCTTGGCCATGGTGAAGGTCTTGCCAGAACCCGTAACGCCGAGGAGGACTTGGTGCTTTTCTCCAGCTTCCACTCCGGCATAGAGCTGCTCGATCGCGGCCGGTTGGTCGCCGCGGGGCTGATAATTGCTGTGAAGCTTGAATTTCATGGGAAGGGTCTCCTGCTGCTTCGCCGGCCGCCGCCGAAACCTTCATTATACTCCGGGAGGCAAGTTGTGCGTGTCCATGGGCAAAATAACGGGAGTCTCGAATCAGGGCTGGCGCGGTAGAGGCTCGGTGACCAGGAGCACTTCGGCGTGACTTTTGGCGTCCACGTTGTAGTGCACGCGGTTAGAGACATCGGCTTTGGCCACCACGACATCCATGGATTGACTGGTTTCTTCCGTAGCGCGAACGACGAGGCCGGTCTTCAGAGAAATGTAGGTGATGATCTCGCTTGTGCCCTTCGCAGTGCCCCTGGTCCCTAGTTCATGAAGCTTGAAATCTTCAGGAGTGGCATCTTTTGCAGGGGAGTTCTGCTTCAACTTTGCGGTGGTGAGTAGCACCGCGCAAGTATCGGAAGGGCCGGTTAAAAGAGAGACATCTCCGGTGATGGAGAGCTGAGTCGACGGGCACGGCTCATCCCGCACGTATACCGACTGGCGCGTCCAACTCAGTCCAGTGATCGGCGCACGGGCGAGTTCGGGTTGCTCGGACTTCCATTTCTCACCGAACTTCATTCCGTCGGCAGGAAGCGTCCAGGCCAAAGCGAAACGAGCAACCCATTGCTGCCAGACTTGTTGCTGCCCGGGGGAAACAGAATCCAGTCCCTTTATGTTGTTCACGGAGCCGTCCGGAGAGATTGTGAACTCGATGCTTTTGAGATTGGGATCAGGGCGCTGACTGTTTACATCAAGGTTTTTTTCATTCGGCGCATTCTTGGATACGTCGGAGCCCAGAGTCAAAAACTGACCGCGCGCGCGAATGGCTGGTCTGGTGGCCGATTGCTGAACGTCGAGGATCTCGACGCGCCATAAACCGTGAGCATCGAGTTGCGGCGCGTTCGGAGCCATGGGCGCGACAACTTTGCTTTCCGTTTTAATGGTCTTGTCGCTCTGAAACCGGATGAGGTAGGTGAATGTTTGGCCCGGAAGCAAGTTGGGTAGCAGGCGAGCGCGCTTGCTTGCGGCGCCGAGAGGGGCAGCCACAAGAAAAAACGCGGCGGCAAACCATGGCAATTTACGATTCATCGCATGCGCCGTTGCTTCGCGGCCCGGCAGAGTCCTCTTGTGGCACGCTCGCTGGAGTCAAGAAAGATTCTATTTCCCGGAAGTCATGAAGCGGCGGTCGAAAAAATCGCTGGTGGCATGATAGCCCGCGAGCCAGCTCCGGTGCAGCAGAAAATCGTGAATCTCATCGGGAAAAATGAGTTGTTCGATGTCGACACCTTTTTCGCGGAGCCGGGCTACCAGGTCGACAGTTTGCGTGAAGTAGACGTTGCGGTCGTCGTCGCCGTGGATGAAGAGGACGGGAGACGTCCAGGTGCTTACCGCCGTTACTGGGGAAGAATCATGCGCGAGCTTGTTGAGCTCCGAAGGGATATTTTTTCCGTCCCAATTGTCGGTGGGCCAGTCGTGTACGCCATGGAAGTCCACTCCGGCAGCAAAGATATCGGAGTTGCGCCCCAACCCGAGCGCGGTTAAGTAGCCGCCGTAGCTCCCGCCCCACAAGCCGACGCGGCTGGGATCTACGTTGCTGAGGCTCTGCAAATATTTTCCCGCCGCCACGACGTCCTGATATTCGGTGGTACCGCGGCCGGCGCGGCCCGGGGCTTCGCGAAAGGCGCGGCCGTAACCGATACCGCTGCGATAATTCAGAGCGAGGACGATGTAGCCGCGGCTGGCGAGGTACTGATTCATGGAATAGGCATTCGAGTAGTAGTACATGTAATGCCAGCCGAGGAGCATTTGGCGCATCGAACCGCCATGCAGAAAGACGAGGGCGGGAAGTTTTTCGCCAAGTCTAGTGTCTTTGGGCCGGAACAACTGACCATGAATCTCAAGACCGTCGCCGGATTTGAAGATGGCTTGTTGCGGGACGACCAACTCGTCGGAGGGAAATTCATGCGGCCAGTTATCCTGGGCCACGCCAACTGTTGTCGAGTCCTTTGTGAGATTACTCCTAAAAATACGTGCCGGGTGAGTCGCATCTGAACCAAAATAGAAGTAGTTCAAGCCGTCGGCGAGGACTACGGGGCTCCATTCGATGCCTTGACCGGTAGTTCTTTGTGAAGCGCTGCCTCCCTCGATAGCGATGGACCACATGTGACGGCGGTCTGGGTCGTTACAATTCGAGTTAAACAAGACGGTCTTTTTGTCAGGAGTGAAAGACCATTGTTCCACTTCGCAGCTTCCGGGCGTGAGGAGCTTCGGCGCGCCGCCTTCGGCGGAAAGCGTATATAGATGCTGCCAACCGTCTTCTTCGGAAGCGATGACGAAATGGTTGTCGGCGGTCCAATTGAGGACGCCGCCGCCGGTGTCGTCCGCCATGTAGGGAAAAGATCCCTGGGGCGTCGCGGTGCTGTGCCAGATTTCTTTGGCGGATCCCGTCGAGCCGTCCGCCACCCAGATGGCCCAAGGGTGCGGCTTATCAGGAGCGATGAAATATCCCTGAGGAGCGTCGCGCTCTTCCGCTGGACGGCGAACGAAGGCGATGCGCTTTCCATCCAGCGACCAGACCGGATCGCGGTCGGAATCTACCGAGGGCGCCATAAATTGCACGGTCTTCGCGGCCACATCATAAACGCCGATGAAAGCGTGATCGCCGCGTGCGGAAACAAACGACAAGCGGCTTCCATCCGGGGACCAGTGCGCGTCGAAGTTTTGTCCGCGCACCACAAGTTGCTGGGGCTTCTCGGCGCCATCCAGCGGCGCGAGCCAGATTTGGCCGTCCTTCAGGTAAGCAATTGTTCCGTGCGAGGAAATATCCGGTGAATGTCCGGCGTCCACGCGCTTCGGCTCGCCGCCGGTCCATGGAACGGTCCACACGTCTTGTTCCGTCCCCGTCGGATTGCTTGTCGGATTTGGCGATTGACCGGCTGCGTTTTTCCCTTCACCGCGCTCGTAAACGATGGTGTTGGAGTCATTGGAAAAACTCAGGCCCGACAGCTCCTGTCCATCATCGTCGTTGTATTTTGTAAGCTGCCGGGCGGTGAACGCGGGTCCTTCCGCCACCCAGATATTGCGCCTGCCTTGTTGATCCAAGGTCCAGGCAATGCGATTGCTTTTTTTAGCAGCCGCCAGATTGGAGGGGAACGGGGCGCTCATCACCTGCTCCAAAGTAAACGGTTTCTGCGCGTTGCCTCGTGGAACAAAAATCAGCAGCCCTGCCGCACACAAAGCCAGGTGACTCTTCATCGATGGCATCCCTCCCAGTTCAAAAAATAGCGCTTCATTCGAGCGTCAAAACTTAATCCGCAGGCTGCCGGACACCGGACTTTTCCACGGAAACTCTTGGCCCATCGAGGGGGCCGGAGATTTTTAGCACGTGTCCGATGCCGGAATCGATGGTCTTGGAATCTTTGCCTTTTCGCGCGCTGGTGGTTTCGATCGCCAGCTCGGCGTTTCGGCCGAAGCTGAGTGTTCCATTCACAAGCGTTAACTGCTTACCGCCATCCAGCCGAAAATCATCGAGAACAATGTTGCTGTCTTGTAAACGCAAGGAGCATTCACCGGTAGCCCAACGCGAGACTCCCGCATGCGCGGCTCCGTCGGCGACACTCGCGTTCACATCCAAGCCGCGAAATTCTACCTTATTCAAATGAAACTCGCCGCGACCTTGCAGCTTTCGCAAGAGTTCGTCGCGGCCAACTCCTTCGGTCTTCACTTCGAATGTTCCCGACGCCATGCCACCTAATCGCTCCGCGCTGCGCCCTGCACCCGGCAGTTGTGCCAAATTCACGCCGTCCAATTTAGCGGTAATTTCATAGACAGGCTGCGGCAAAAACTTCGCATTTATTTTTGCCTGCACTTTGCCGCCCGCCCATTCCGCTTGTGCCTCGCGGACTTCGAGTTGGAGATCATGGAGGGCTCCCTTGGCATGAACTTGCTCCAACTTCAACTTTTCGATGGTCAATCGGCCGATGTCGAGCTCGCCTTCCGCATTCACACGGCGGACAAGTTCGCTCGCTGGAATACTCGGCGCAGATCCTCCAAGCAGCTGAGGCAAGAGGCGCTGCAGCCAGCTCGGACGTGCTCTTGGACCGACCCAGCGATCCAGGTCTGCGGCATCCAATTGGTCAACGTGCAAATGGAAATTCCATTGCGGCCCACTTCCGCCGTCATCCAGAGGCCTTTCCTTGATGTTCCCGCCCCAGTTTCCGCCAAAGCCTTCGACCCTAAGCACCCGCGCTAGGCGTTGTCCATGGTTCCATCCCACGGCGCCTTCCGAGATGCTCAAGGGCTGATTTAGGCCAGCTACGCTCAAAGACGCGCGATTCAGAATGACCGTACCATTCCACTGGCCTCTAAATGGCTTTTCCCATTCCCACTTCGTGACCGCGGTCGCCTGTCCCTTCAATTCCCAACCATGATTCAGTTGACGCCCAAAGGCCGAGGATAACCGCAGAAAGTCCTCCACCCTGAGGATATTTCCCTCAACGCTGACGCTTCCTGCCCGCATACTCAGATCGTGGGTAAACGTCAGGTCCGCGGCGTTTTCCATCGCCATAGCCACGCGGCGCCGCTTGGGAGCTAGCACGTCGCGCGGGTCACCGCCGAGGGCCACCCGCACGGGGCCGATCAGCAACTGGCCGCGTTCGCGCCCGCCGCTGAACGGGCCGATTCGCACGGTTTGGGCGATGCCTGGGACTTTCACGATTCCCCCACTACTGGAAAGGGCCGCCGATTCCAGAACCACCGGCCACCCGCGAATGATCATCCCACCGGTGAAATACTCTTCTGCTTCCACACCCTCGTCCGCGCCTGGACGAAACGCGCGGTACCATGCCAATAAGTCCGAGGCCTGGATCCCTAACGAATCCAGACGCAATTCCATCGACGGCGCGCTCCCGCCGACAAGACGAAACATTCCGCGAAGGTTCGATCTCGGTCCTTCCACGGTGATTTCCTCAGCGGCGAGACTCCTTGTGCCCACGTTCCAACGCCCGCTTATGTTGACGTTCAGGCGAGGATTTTCGGCGCGTTCCGCCAAATCCCAGCGATGAATTTGCCCGGCCCGTCCCTGCACGGAAAATCTCCAGTCGCCCGGAGCATCTTCGTTAGAACTTCCGTTTTTCACATTGGCGTCGAGTGCAAACACACCGCGCACACCGTAATCCTGTCCACGGAAGAGCCGAAGGATGTCGGCCAACGAAGCCTCGCTCCAATGCAGAGTGACCTTCGCGGGCTGCAATCGGGTAGAGGTCCCCGCCACGTCGCCAATCACTTTGATCGTTCCCGCCGATTGCAGCGAAACTCCGCTGCGCCATGGCTGAGCTTCCAGTTGCAGTTGCCAGCGTCCGGGGGAGACCTGCTCCACATTCCCAGAAACGCTCGTGAACGCAAAGGGCAACTTGTCGTCCCCGGTCTTAAAATTGATTCGTCCTTCATCGAAATCGATTTTTTGAAGACGGTTCACTGGAGCGACGGGCGAAGGCGGTCCAAAGTGGCGCTGGCTTTGCAGGACATCGGCTCTTGGAGGCGGCAACCACCTCTCCAAGTTCCAGCGGCCTTCCGAATTCCGCACCAGAATCAAGCTCGGCTTATTGAGCGAAATGGTCCCAAATTCAAAATGGCCGCGCAGCAGGCCCATCCAGCGCAGGCCGGCGCTGAGGCGTTCCGCGCGAAGAAAGTACTCATGGCCAAACGAGATATCCTCTCCGACGGTGACGCGGTTGGCGTCTATTTGCAGGCTGGGCAAGATGCGTGCGTCGAAACTGGCGACTTCTACTTGTCGCCCGAAAGCTCGTTCCAAATGCGCAACCAAGTACGAGTGCACACGAGGTGTTCGCGCCAAAAGAGACACCGCGACCTGCAAGGCGATGACGCTGAGCAAGATCGCCAGCGCGGGTCTCTTCCACTTTTGCAGCTTGATCATCTCGCTCGGAAGTTTCGCAGACTCGCTGGCAAAAAGGTAGCGGTGAACCTCAACCCAGGGCAAACGCAAAAAGTCTTCTCGCAATTCCTGTGTGGGAAGACGGCCCGAATTCTAATGTACCGTGTGGAGCATGCGGCTCCACCTCGTGCGGGTTGGCAAATGCGCGAGCGTCTCAAAAACACCTGCCAGTCTGCTCCAGAATGTACTCTCTGTGTTGTAGTCACTGCTCTTCGCTTCTACCGACCAATAAATTAGGAAGGGCCGGCCCATAACGGCGTCGCGGTCCACGAACCCCCAATAACGGCTGTCCTGGCTGTGGTCGCGATTGTCGCCCATGGCGAAATACTTCCCTGGCGGAACGACCATCTCATCCCCCTGAACATACTTGCGGATTTCCGGCTTCCATTCCGGGATGGCATTGGGGGACATCATCTGTCCACGAGTGGGGGGGAAAGAGTAGTTGAATGGGTCAGCAAACACAGAGGCGTCATGGACAGCATAGGGCTCATTCAAGTGCTTGCCATTGATATACACGTCCCCGTCAACGACCTTTAGATGATCGCCCGGCAGGCCGATGACGCGTTTCACAAAATGCTGGTGGTCGGCATAGGGATACTTGAAAACGATAATGTCGCCTCGCACCAGTTGGCGATAGGGCAGAATTTTCTCGTACCAGGCGCCGGTTCCCCCGAAAATGAATTTATTAACAAGCAAGTGGTCGCCGATCAGCAGAGTGCCTTCCATGGAAGCCGAAGGGATCTTGAAGGCTTGAACGATAAAACTGGTCCCGAATAAAGCCAGGATCACCGTAACAAGAAGCGATTCCAGGTATTCGGAGATGGTCGTCTGGTCCTCGTGGTGCTCCTGCTTCTTCTCCGGCTCTGGTTTCTTATCGGGCGCTTGAGCTTCCGTCGATGTCAGTGTTTCTTCGGGCATGCCGCTTCAGCCTTTCGTTTCCATTCGTTCGAGTTGTTCCAGAGCGCTCCTCGCGGCGCGCTGCTCGGCTTCTTTTTTTGTACTGCCCTCGCCGGTCGCCATGTATTCCCCGTCGATCCAAACTTCGATCTGGAATACTTTTTGGTGGTCAGGGCCGCTTTCTCCGACGACGCGATATTCGGCCGGCGCCCGCCCCTGTCCTTGCAAAAGCTCCTGCAAGGCAGACTTGCGATCGGACTCCGAGATGCGCTCGCCGCGCTCCTCGAGGGCCTGCTCGAACAGGCTTTTTCGCAGCACCTCGCGAGCGGCACCCAATCCACCATCGAGATAAACCGCGGCTACCACTGCTTCAAAGGCGTCGGCCAAGAGCGTCTGCTTGTCCCGCCCGCCGGTTTTCTCTTCCCCGCGCCCCAACCTCAGGTGATCTCCGATGCGTAGCCGCCTCGCAGCCGCTTCGAGGGAACCCCCATTTACAATCCGCGCGCGGCTCTTGGAGAGTTGCCCCTCGCTCCACTCTGGAAAAGTCACCAGAAGATATTCGCTGGTAAGCAGTTCGAGCACGGCATCCCCGAGGAACTCGAGCCGCTCATTGTCACGCGGAAGTAAGGCCGAGACAGGCTCGTCGGCACCCGAAGTGCGCAACTCGGGGACAGCGGAACTATGGGTGAGTGCTCTTTCAAGAAGCTCTCTGGTAGAAAACTTGTAACCAAGACGCTCCTCAAGCGCTCCGTCAGCAATCCGGATAGCCTCTTCCATAATTGATCTCGCCGCGCTGGCGGTCTGGCTCACTTCGGCGCGCTCAATTGCGTCGTGCCAAGCTTCTTGGCATCATCTGCCTGAGCCTTACAGGTCCCCTGCATGGGCCCGGGCATGGCGACGCACTTACTGAAAGCCGCCACGGCGTCATCGAAGTGCGAAGTGGCCTTGTTGGCCATCCCCAACAAGTAAAAGTTTACGGGGTCGGGGTTCGGATCCACCTTTATCGCCTGCTCCAGTTCCGGAATCGCTTCAGCATTCTTTCCCCGCCGCACGTAAACCAATCCCAACCCGCTGTGAGCCATCGCCAGCGCCTGATTCTTCGCGGAGGCGAAGGCCTCGTCGGTCATGCCCTCGGGCTTGGGGAGGGTTGGCGCAACTTCAATGGCTTGTTTGGAATACTGTTCAGCTTTGGCCAGCGCTTGCGCGTTTTCTGGTGAACTCGCGCTGCCGCGTAGACTGCGCGGCAGAGTTTGCGCCAGCAAAGCCAGCGTGGACACGTCATTCGGAACCAGCGCGATTTCCTTTTCTCCAATTTCCTGCATCTTTTGCATGTTCCCCGCTTGCACGTAAGCAAAAGTCAGGGCGCCGTAGACCGGGGACTTGTAGCGGCTGTCAGGATATTTCTGGATAAAGGCTTCGCCGAGCTCAATCTTCTTGGCGGTGTCATTTGGAAGCACCGCAAAAAAGGTTTTGTACGCGGCATCTTCTTCCGCATTCACCGGCGCCGGCACGTCCAGCGTGAGAGGTGTAACCTCGGGCGTTTTGGGTTTATCCGCCTGCTGCGCCGGAGGCTGGCTCTGGCTGCCCTGGCCGGACTGCGAACTCTCGGCCGCTGCCACTCCGCTCATGCCCGCGAGTAAAGCACCGGCGGTTACCGCTTTCATGCAATTGTTCCAATTCCATTTCATCCTTATTTCTCCTATTCCCTTCTTGGTCACTTGGTCACTCGAAATTCGCAACTCCTCCACGGGCCGGCGAAGCCAAATCGGCTTTCGTCTACGGGCGGGCGAGAGGCTTGTCCGCGCCCAAGGAGGCCAATTCTTTTTGCGCGGTCTGCTTCGCCTGGTCCGGACCGCCCTCGACGGCCAGAGCGGATTGATACTCGGCTCTCGCCACTTCCGAATTCCCCTCATAATCATAAATCCGAGCGAGGTAGACGTGCGCCCACACAAGTACCATGGGATCCTCTGTCGCCGCATGTTCACCAACCGTCAAGCGCCCAAACACCTGCTTGGCTCTTGCCGCATCGTGATCCAGCATGGCCACTAATCCAATTCCATACCAGGCCCGCGGCTGGTCCGGATATTTCGCAAGAACTTTTTGGAACGAGGCCTCCGCCGCACGCGGATTCTTCTCCGCGATTCGCCGCTCGCCCTCCGTCAGAGCGGCGATGACTTCCGCGTCATTCGGCACCGTGGTTGGCGCGATTTTTCGCTGGCGCGCGATCTTTTCATCCGAGGTTTCGTCCACCGAATTAACCGCATCAGCGGGCGCGAATTTCACGGCCGCCAGCCGCTTGGCCTCAGCATCAATATCGATAGCCCTTACCAAGTCCGGGAAAAAGTACTTCATCGAAGGTTCCGAGTTTTCGAATTTAGGCAGTTGCGCGAAGAGCGGCTTCACCAGGACGAGCCCGGCTTCATCGTAACGGCTCATCGCCGCTTCCCGTTCGCCGGGGGACATGCGCTTAAGTTTTAGCTCCACGGCGAGCACCATGCACTCCGCAAAGTACGACTCGTAGTCGTCTTTTAGCTCTGGCGCGAGGCGCGGGGCGGCAGCGGCCTTCTCAAATAACGGGCGTTTTACCGCCACAACGTGGGGATACATCAGCGGTAGCGGATCCAGCAGGAAGTGCAAAAACGCATGGCGCACCATGTTCGTCGGAATCTCTTCTCCACCACTCAATACCAGTGCATAGTGATTTCCAAAATTTCGCACGTTGGTAATGCGGCCCACCAGGGGTTCGACTACAATTTCAAAAGTGCGCGGCCCGGATTGCTCGACGATTTCACGCAAATACGCCGAGGTGACAAAAACGATTTGCGACACCGGATCGTGCAGCCGCTCGACTTCGCGGTTATAAATTGGCTGCACTTGGCGCCACCATTGGCCGATTTTTTGTTCCTGATAGTAGCTGGAAAGGATTTCGCTGAATCCTTCGAGGGCGATCACATCCGGCGGCAAATCATCGCGCCGCAAAACCGGTTGAAACGAGGGCGCGGACCCGGAAACCAAACCAAACCACAAATACCTTGACAGTGTTTCCCCGGGATCGCGCAACTCGTGCTGCCGGTAGAATTCCCGCACGGCTTCGACCGCGGGGCCCTGCTGTTGCCGTAAGCGCTCGCGCATCTGAGCCCGGAAGGCAGTCCAATTGTCCGCGCTGACGTTCGACTCGAAACCCGCGGCCAGCAGAGCGCACATGGTCGTAAACATCGCCTCGCTGCCATCGACACTCACTGTGTTTTGGGCCGCGGTCTTCGTGCGCTGTCGCGAAGCAGGTGTCTGGGCCGGTGGCGCGGTTGGGGCTTGCGCCGGAGCGGGCACTGGCGTTTGGGACTGTCCGACTGCCGGGAGCGCCATCGCCGTAGACAAAGAAATTATCGCCATCTGTCGCTGAAATTTGTTCATGCCTTTTGCCGCAGTCCTCACTCGGGTCAGTCGCACTATTTACCTCCGCCTGTCGCGGAGCTCCGCACGGAAGGGCCTATAGGGGAGCGGCTAGGTCCTCTCACAACGCTACGGCATATTGCCAATCTACAAGCCCCCAATGCACTCCGTCAAGGAATCCCCCTGGAATCCCCCTGGTTCTCTCGGAGCGTTTCGCGATCTCTGCGTCTCTGCCCTGCCCTAATCGTTCACCGGGAGAACGCTGGTCAATCGTTGGTCAATCGCTGGTCAATGGGGACAACATTTGCACCTACCTGGGCATCTGCTAACAGTGGAGATGCTTCCGGACCCTGCAGGGGATGGCCGCTCCTATGATTCAACCTTCCATGGAGAAACTGCCGTCGATTCTCGGTTGTCTGCTCCTAGCAACAGCGATAGCGAGTGCCCTTCACGCGCAACTCGCTCGCGAGAACACTGCACAGCATCCGCCGCAGGAGGCTGCCAACCGGCAAGCGCAAGATCCCTCCTCCGTCCAAACGCCGTCGGGCAAAAGGCGTCTTTCTCAGGAGGTCCAACTGACCGGCGATGCGTCATGGATCGATACGGGCATTGATGTTCAGGCCGGCGAACACGTGCTTATCACCGCCGCCGGCAAGCTGCGCTACGCCGACGCCAAGGACGAAAATGGGCCGGAAGGTCTACCGCGCGGATTCAAGGACCTTCTACGCGTTCTGGCTTTTAACGAAGCCGGACGTGGAGCGCTGATTGGGCGCATTGGTGACCGGGACACCGCTCAGCCTTTTGTCATCGGCGCGCGGCGTGATGTGCTGGCGCCTATCTCCGGTCGTCTTTCCGTCGGCATCAATCAGACTGCCGACGACACCGCTGATGGTACCTACACCGTCCGCGTTGAGGTTTACTCACCTGAAGGAGGTTCGGCACGCGTAGTGGCCAGGCAGGTCAGCTCGCTTCCCGGCATCGACAATAATCTCTTCTCGAAAATCCCACGGCGCGTCGGCGACAAGCAAGGCAACCCGGGGGACATGGTTAATTTCCTGATCCTTGGGTCCGAGGACGCCATGCAGCGCGTCTTCACCAGTGCCGGCTGGGTGAAAGTCGACGCTGACGTCAGAGATACCGTTCTCCACGGCCTCATCGAGAGCCTCTCCAAGGAATCCTACTTGACCATGCCCATGAGCCAGCTCTACCTTTTCGGCCGGCCGCAGGATTACGGCTGGGCTCATGCTGAACCGATCAGCGTCGTTAGAACCCGTAACCATCTGCGCATCTGGAAGGCACCCTTTCAGGTCGCTGGCAAGACTCTGTGGGTCGGCGCCGCCACGCACGACGTCGGATTCGAGCGTGACCAGCGCAACAACGGTGTTACCCACAAGATCGATCCCGACGTTGATCTCGAACGCGACTACCTCGAAAAAACCCTGGCCTCCACTGGCCGGGTCAACGAAATCTCTCATTTCCTCCCCAACAATCCTCTCAAAGAAGCCAAGACCGCCACCGGAGGCACCTTTCACTCCAACGGCCAAGTTCTGATCCTCAAGGTCGACGAATCCGCTCCGAATCTCTGAATTGCGCCCGTTCTTTGCTTTCTATTTCGGGGCTTCCAATTCGAGCACGATCACGCGATCCACTTCTTCCGGTTGCGGCTCGGGAATCTTCAACACCAGCCCTCCCTTGACGGGGGTGAACTCGACGCTGCTTCCATCGCGCAGCAAGCGCGCCAAATGAACCGGCCGCGGCATTCCCGCCAGCGCCAGCACCGGCTGATTCCAATCGAGCACGTGCACGTAAACCGTCGAACCTCGTTGGGTCGTCACGCCCCACGCTCCCGACGCTAGCGGCCCTCCTCGCGTTCCATAGATCGATTCTCCGTACTGCTTCATCCACTGCCCCACTTCCGTCAAGCGCTGTACAAACTCGGGCTGGATCACGCCGTTCGGCATCGGCCCCACATTCAAAAGAAAATTGGCGTTCGCTCCGGCGGCACGCAACAGGTATCGAATGAGATCGCCGGAGTTTTTGTAGTGTTCATCCGTCAGGTTAAATCCCCAGGAATTATTCATCGTTTCCGCGGTCTCCAGCGGCAGCGTGCTCACTGATTGGTCGGGGTTGAATCCGGTAGTGTGCTGGCCCGGCAAATCCTTCTCAAACATCTGGAAGTCCTCTCCAGGAAAAGGATTCTTGTGATGATTGCTCCCGACCAGCGCCTGCGGCTGCAATTCATGAATCAGCGCGTAAGTTCGCGCCAAATGCCAATCCGCGTCTGGCTTGTCCCACATTCCATCAAACCAAATGCCGCCGATCTCGCCGTAGTTCGTCAATAATTCACGCAACTGCCCGTCCATGAAATTCAGGTAGGCATCCCAATTCCCCGATTCCGCACGGCCCGTGCGATGCCCCGTGCGGCCGCGCGGAAAATAATCCGCGGAGTGCCAATCCAACTGTGAGTGGTACAGGAACAGTTTGATGCCTTGTTTATGACACTCCGCCGCTAGCATCCCGATCACGTCTTTACCGTACGGGGTTCGCGCCACCACATTCCAATCCGTCAGGCGAGAATCGAACATCGCGAATCCATCATGATGCTTCGAAGTTATGGTGATGTATTTCATCCCAGCGGCTTTCGCCAGCGCCACCCACGCCGCGGGATCAAACTTGATGGGGTTAAAAAAAGCCGGCACTTTCGCATAATCCGTTCGATTGATTGGCCGTGTCTCCATGATCCATTCCCCATCGCCCAGCACACTGTACACTCCCCAATGAATGAACATACCGAACTTGGCGTCCTGAAACCACGTGCGCGCCTTCAGATTCTCGGGTGTCGGAGTGTAATTATCTTGCGCGGTTTGCGCGCGGGCGCTCGGAGCTCCCGCGAGTGCCAAGAACAGGATCGCCGTCACAAAAACCTGTGATTTCAAACGGAAATGAATCTTCATGGTGTGCCTCCACGAAAAATCGGGGCCGGAGAATCCCAAGCGCGTGAATTCTAACCAATGTGCGGGCGAAGTCGAGGATTTTCACAACCGCCTTCGAGCTGCCAGGCGAGACTTGACAGGGGAAGCCCCAAGGACAACAGCAAAGCAAAAAAAAGGGGACACTTCTAATGAGGTAAAGAGGGGGACATTTCTAACGAGGCCAGGCGAAGCTTGACACAGGCGAAGCTCGCGTCGGACTTGCTTCCCCGCGCATCCTAAGTTGCGCCTTGTTCCGAATTGCATTCCGTCCCCGGTGATTTTCGGCCGGAGGCTTTGTGAGCGATTGGAAATTTGCTCAAAAGGATGTGTCTGAAGAATTGGCTCTGCTGCACCATTTCTCGTTCAAAAAGCACCAGGGCGCTGGCGAAAGAATTCGCTGCGCCTCCGCGGGATCAATTTGCGCGCTTCTTCGCCGAGGCAGGCACGTCAATCAGAAGATTGCTCCGATTCTCCCTGTCGGATGGGGAAACTCGATTCTCGACGCGCTCACCGCCTGCGCCCGCATGATTCGTGAGTTCCCTTACGAAGGCGAAGAACCTGTCGCCGCCAAGGGCGCCCCAGGTTGCTAGGTGACGGTCCTGTGCTCCGCGGACCGCGCTTGAAAATCTCAGCTGATTCTCTCTGGAATCAGGCGGCTTAACAAAAGGCGCTTGTGCTTATCGTCAAAAAAGGGCCCAAGCCAGGGACCCTCATCCTCGAGCTGAGCGGTCCACTTCAGCTGGGCGTCGAGTGCAAACAACGGGGGCTTGCCGTGGATCAACTGCTCCGCAACGGCCACACCAGGGTTGCCCTCGACCTAAGTAAGCTGACCAAACTCGACAGCGCCGGCTTGGGAAAAGTCGTTAATTGTTTCTCGCGCTTGAAAACCGCCGGCGGAGCACTTTGTCTCGCCGGCACCAACGGCATGATTGACGGCGTCTTGAAAATAGTCCAAGCCGACCGCTTCTTAAAATCCTACCCAACCGCCCGCCAGGCTGCCGAAAGCCTTTCCGATTCCTCGGCTTCATCCGCCAACTAACGAGGTCCCGGGAATCAGTCTCATAAACATATTTCCTAGCCGCGCAGCACTTCTTCTATGCCGGGCTGTGACTGTCTACCCTGGGACTACTCGCCATCGCAGCCATCATGTCAGCGAGGTTCGGCGCGTCGTGAAGGCGCCAATTCATCGTCATCGCCGCTAGCGGCGCCTACGTCGCCTTTGCAACTGCCGCAAGCATCAGCAACCTCGAAGGCCAGTTCAGATCAGCAGCATTCGTTTTTGCAGTTGGAATTAGGATGGACCGCCACTACGAGCCGGCTTTGGTGATTTCTCCTCGCCACTGGCAGATTGACTGCTTTTATCAGGCTTCCGACTGCTCGATGAAACGCCTGCTTTATTATCCAGGAGCATACTCAGAAGATCGGCGAGCTGTGACTCCTGCCGCAAAACTATCTCCCGATGCACCGCAGCGCTGTCCCCTTCGGTCAGCCGCGCGAGTTGCGCGGCCAAACTGCGCACCGCCACATCATTCGGAACATATGTCCGGCCCGCTGGCATGATGGCTTCCCACCCCGATTCCGTGCGGCGCAATTCCCAGCGAACTTTTTCGTGCCGCCGCTTGTAATTTGTTTCCCCGCCTGCAATGGTCGCTCGAGAATCAATTTCGAGGCGCGCCCATCCGTGGTCCCGCTTGATTTCCAGCCGCTGCACCTGGAGTCGTTCAAAGATAACCAGGGGCAACGCCAGTTTTGACGGATCACCTGTTCGCAACACGCTCCCCGAGGCATTGCTCAGTTCCGAGATGCCCTCGGCGACCTGGCTGGCCGTCGGTGGCTTATTTCCTCCAGCGATGACGATACTCTGAGGAACCACAAATGCGCTGGTTTCAGCGGCAGGCCCCGGCAAAGCGGATGGGCCATTCACGACCTTCGTCTTTTCCGAAACCGCTTTCGGCGGCCGATTCGGAGAAGAAGCCACCCCGATGGATCGCTCTTTGACTACCGCGCTGGTCTCCGGCTGCTTCGCGGAATGCGGGGATATGGAGGATTCCGGCGCTTTAGAGGCAGCCAGGGTCTCCGCGTTTTCCACTTTGTAACGATAGAAGCGTGGTCTCCCGCGCGACTTCCAGTAAGCTCCTAAGTAATCCTGGGCTTCCGCCCCCGTACTCACCAGACTGTAAAAACTATGTTCCAAAGGATCCAGAACAATGCCGACATGGCCTGGCCACACGATCAAATCCCCTGGCTGCGGGTTTCTCACTCGCGCAAAATTTTCGTGCCCCGCGTAGAGTTCAAATGAGCTCGCATACGGATACTCAAAGCCCGCGTTGAGATACGTCTGGTGCACAAGGTGGGAGCAGTCCTGCGCCGTTTCGTCCTGATCCCGTGCAGCGTCGATGATGGTCCGCCCGTCTTCCGCAGTCAACAAACGGGAATTGGACTCCGATCCCTTTGATGATGCTGTAGCTTGCGCCTTCGCGAGCGGACCTGCGACTATACAGCTGCCTGCCAAGCAAGCCGCGACCGCAAAGGCGTGCGCCGCCCTCCAGTTGAACTCCATTGTTGGTTTGCTCATCGCCCGTCCGTCCTTGGCCCTTTTTCCGGAGACAGTTTCTCCTTCTCTAAGGATCTACTTAGGGCCGGACGGAGCAATGGGACTTGCCCAGAACGTAATTGGCCAAATGGCCAGTCGCTCGATACGTTTTATTTGCTGGGCCTGAGGGCTGATTCGAGGGCTAGGGCTTGGGGGAGTTCCCTTAGTTCACTGTCACTTGGACCGTAGTGGTGTGGCTCAGGTTGCCCGAAGTACCCGTGATCGTAAGCGTGTAAGTTCCGGCAGGGGTGCCCGGCGGCGCCACGGTGAGTGCCGCCGTCTGGGTCACACCGGCATACGATGCCGTGAGGGTGACCGAAGTGGACGCGGTAACGGCGCTGGTGCTAGCGGTAAATGTCGCGCTGCTCGCTCCGGCAGCGACAGTTACGCTGGCAGGTACGCTAGCCGCCGCATTGTCGCTGGAAAGCATTACTTGCGCACCACCAGTGGGTGCAGGCCCGCTCAACGTCACTGCGCCTGTGGAAGTTTGTGTGCCCCCGGTCACGCTTGCAGGATTCACCGTCAGCGAAGAGAGCGTTGCAGCGCCTTGACTAGGCACGACGGTGAGTGAAGCTGTTTTGGTCGCGCCGCCATACGATGCCGTGATGGTGACCGGAGTGGACGCGGTAACAGCGCTGGTGCTAACTGTAAATGTCGCGCTGCTCGCCCCCGCGGCGATGGTTACACTTGCAGGGACTGTTGCCGCAGACGCGCTGCTGGAAAGATACACGGTCGCGCCGCTGGCAGCTGACCCGCTAAGAGTGACCGTTCCAGTCGAGGGAGATCCGCCGGTTACACTGGGCGGATTCAATGCAATGGACGAAAGTGTCGGAGACCCTGGAGGGTTCCCACCGTACTGGCCACAGGAATAGGTGAAAAGCGAAACGGCGAGCAGACCGGCCGTCGCGGCAAGGACAGGCCGTCGGCGAGGACCACCGCTCAAGCCGCAAAGCAACATAACAGAAAGCAAGGCGAGTATCGCCGCCAAAGCCTGCCACTCATAGGAAGAAATCGGCGCCGCAGGCGGCAAAACCGGCGGTACCACCACCAGCCCTCGGGCCGTGGTTGTGAATGTAACAGTCGCCGTCGCGGCGTTCGACCCATCAAGCGTCACCGACGAAGGTGCAACCGTGCAAGTCGCCGCCATCGGCGCGCCCGTGCAACTCCAAGTCACGGTCTGATCGAATCCATGCGCGGGCGTGGCGGAAACTGTGAAAGTCGCTTGTTGTCCGGCAGTGATCGTTGCGCTGGGCGGTGTAGCCGAAACGCTGTAGTCCGGAGTTCCACCCAGGGACCCAAGTGTCATTAGCAGGTCCAAGCGCCCGTGGTTCAGCCCCCAGCTGGGATCAAGCGGAACCGCATTCGCCGTCGCCGCTCCTGCCCCAGACTCGTTAATGGCCGCATTCATGTTGTGCAACAAGGCCCCCGCTCCCGAAACAAATGGAGCGCTGAACGAAGTTCCCCATCCCGCCGCATACGTATCGAACGGGTAGGTGCTCACAATGGCTTCGCCGGGAGCCGCGACCCACACGATGGCGCTCCCATAGTTGGAGAACGAAGAACGCGTATCCTGGTCGGTCGTTGACGCCACTCCCATCACGTCATTTTGCAACGCCGCCGGATACACGGTTTCCTGAACTCCGTCGTTTCCCGCTGACGCCGCGCATATCACGCCGTTCGAATTGGCATTGTCGAGGGCTTTTTGCAGCTCCAAGGAGCTCGTTTTGATGTCGAAGCTCATGTTGATCACGTTGGCGCTGTTTTGCACGGCGTAGTAAATCGCGCGAAGAATATCGGACAGCGCTGCTGATCCGTCGGAATGGAATGCTTTCAGCGGCATGAGCTGCGCGGTCGGAGCCACCAGGTGGATGATGCCCATCACCATCGTCCCGTGGCCAAAAGCCGCATATGGAGATCCATCCAATACGGCCGCCGAGGATTGGTCCAGTACCGCCGCGGACGATTGATTCACCTGCACCGGAGAGGGGCAAGTGGTGGGATCGCAAGGCGGCGGCGTGCACGAAGTAGTAGAAATAGAAGGAAACGGGCACGGGGAAAGATCGTTGAGTTCGGAACCGCCTGCCTGGTTCCGCGTAAAATCATAGCCCGGTAACAGCACCCCTTGCAGCGCCGGATGGTTGGGATCCACTCCGGTGTCAATGTCCGCCACGATCCCCGTTCCGCTCACATTGAAGGTCTTCTGCGCGTTCGGCACGCCCACAATCGATACTGCCGGTTGATTGACATAGCTATTCCATGCCGTGTTCGTGGAATTCGCGGGGTAGGGTACCGAAGTTCTGTCTTGCATAAGCGTGCTGGGAATCGGCGAAGGAAGTAGATTCGTCAAATCAACCAAACTGAGTAGTTGATTCACTTCGGCATCTAGGAATCCCGTCAAGCCGGTGGGTAACAGATTCAGAAATGTCTGCAGTGGGAGTGGTGTAGTAACGAGGAAGACCTGACCCAACGTGCCGTCCAGACCGCCAACGATCGTGCAGGTCGCCGGAAGGAGACACAACACCTGCAGCGCTGGGAGCCCTCCCGTCGTCCGAATGATGACGCCAGTGTCTGCCTGCGCCGGCGTCGCCCATAACAAGGCCGCCAAAAGACCCACTAACCACATCCGACGCTTCATGGCGCGGTGCTCCTGCCTACCATGCACATTTTGCTTTCACGGATTGGCATCATGGTTACCGGACTGGCCAACGCATTGCACCCCCCTCGGAGGCAAATCGTTAGGAGATTGCCCTTGCCAAGGCCAGTCCGGCTCGTCCCAGTAATAAGGCCACGAACGGGAAGGAAAAATAGGAAGGAAATCCCGCAAAATCCGCTCAGGTAAATACCCTAGTTCTATCGGCTAGACTTTCAGGATAGCCTGCTGGAGTACTTCGCGTGAAATATTCGCTCCACTCACAACTAAAACCAGGTGATCGCCGTACCCGGCGCTTCCTTTCAATAATGCCGCCGTACTCGCGGCCCCCGCTGGCTCCGCGAGCACGTGCTCTTCCGCAAGCAGCGTCGCAATCGCATGAAGCATTTGCTCTTCGCTGACCAGCACTACGTCATCGACCAGGCTCTCGACAGCACGCACGTTCGCAGCATCTGGCGTTCGCGTCGCCAGTCCGTCGGCAATCGTGTCGCACGTCTCCGTGCCCACGACTTTCCCTTCCTTCCACGACAGGTAATACGCCGGAGCGCGTTCCGCTTGCACACCGACGATCTTCACGTTCCCCGCAATCTGCTTCGCTGCCGCTGCGATCCCGCGGATCAACGCCGTATCTCCCATGGGCACAAAAATCGCGCTGGTCTGCGGGAGCTGCTCTAGCATTTCGCAACCAATCGTTGCGGGACCGGCCGGCAAATGCTCATCGGTCGCATCGTTCAGGAAATACACGCCTGGCTTCCGCGCGTACTCCGCAGCCGGCGTAAATGCGGAAGCCGGGTCGCTGTTTCCGCTCTCCACAATTGCCGCTCCTAGCCCGGCGATCCGCCCTCGTTTCACTGGATTGCAATTCGCCGGCAAAAATATCCGCGCCGCGACCCCAAACTGTTTCGCAGCAAACGCCACCGCCGCTCCGTGATTCCCGGTGCTGCAGGCCACTACTTCCTGGATCGCCCCGCGTTTCATCCGCTGCGCCAGCGCCCAAAAAGCGCCCCGCACTTTGAACGAACCCGTAGGCAGCTCCGTCTCCAATTTCAAATAGACGCTCTTGCCCGTGGCCTGACTCAGGAACGGCGCGTGAATCAACCGCGTGGGCGCGAAATATTTGGCCACAAATTCCCGCGCCTCGCGAATCCTCGAAATGCTAGGAACAATTTCCAATCGTGCCTCACTCGCCGAAGAATTCATGTTCATCTCCAATGCTGCCGTCTCCCGCTTCATCATAACCCGCGAACTGCCCTTCGGCCGATTCGAGGTCACTCTCGGGATGTCCGCGCCCGGTGCATCGTTGACAGTATTTTCCATAATTAGCGTATATACGTTAATGTGTTCTTTTGGGACGAGCGTAAGACCATTGCCAACCTGAGACCGTACACACCACCGTAGGCGGCGAGTCCAAATAACGCCGCGACAAGAGGGGGGATGCGACCAAGTCGAGGGCGCTCGCTTTCCCCGCGTCCCCTCATTGCCCATCTGACCAAAGATTGGAAAGCGATTCGACAGCTCCAGAACTGCTTCCGAGCCGTCACTCGTACCGCAAAGCCACCAGCGGGTCCACGCGCATTCCCCGCCACGCAGGAACGTAGCATGCAGCCAGGGCAACGATAGCAAATAGAAGCGGCACGCCGATAAATGTCAGCGGATCGGTTGGCGTAACCTGGTATAGCTGCGTGGCGAGCAGTCGCGTCGCTCCGAGCGCAACAAGTACCCCCGCGCCAATTCCGCCCAATGCCAGCTTCAGGCCTTGGCTGAGAACCATGCGCATCACGTGTACCGGACTTGCTCCCAGCGCCATGCGGATTCCAATTTCGTGGATGCGTTGCGAAACTAGATGAGCCATCACGCCGTAGATCCCGATCGCCCCCAGAAACATGGCTAGAACGCTAAAGAAAACCATCAGGTCGGCTACCACGCGGTCCCCGGTGTTAACCGTAGCTATCAGGTTCTCGAGTGGCTCGACCGAAGAGATAGGCTCGTCGCGGTCCACAGCCCAAATCGCGTCGCGGATAGCTGTGGGCATTATCGTGGGGTCACCGGACGAGCGTACGACGAATCCGAAAGTCCTCGAGGGAAATTGCGCCAGAGGAACATAGATGTGCCACCCGGGACGTTCGCGCAAGTAGTACATCTTAATGTCATTCACTATGCCAACAATCGTGCCGACGGAATGCTGCTCGCCCAATCTAAGCTTCTTCCCGATGGGGTCTTCGCCCGACAAAACCTGTCGGGCCATGGTTTGACTGATAATTATGGAAGGAGAAGTTCCATACGCGTCGGAGGAATCGAAAAAGCGGCCTTTGACCAACCCAATCTGCATCGTCGAGAAATAATCCGCTGACACTGCAGTAAAGGGTGCCCCCTGTCTCTCACCGGGTTGAAGCGGCTTTCCGACCACTTGGAATTCGATGCCCTGGCCGTAGCCGCCAAATGGGACATGACTCGCCACGCTCGCGGAAGCAGCTCCAGGCAGGGCGCGGATACGGGACAGTACTTCATCGCTGAAATTTCGAAATTGCGAGTCCTCTGTGTACTTCGTCTTCGGGAGCGCGAGCTGCGCCACCAGGACGTTGGCTGGATTGTAGCCAGGACTGGAGCGCGCGGAAATGATGAAGCTCTTCACGAGCAACGTCGCCGAGATGAGCACCATTACCGCCAGGGCAATCTCCGCGGCTACAAAGATCCGCCGGAGCCGCGCGCCGCGTTTGCTGCCCGACGTCTGGCCGGATGTTTCCTTGAGCGTGCGATTTACATCAAACCGCGAATTCTCGAATGCCGGCGCGAAGCCGAAGACCAATCCACAAAGCAACGTAATTCCTAGGGTGAACATCAGCGTGGAGAAATCCAGCTCGACGTGGCCATAGTTCACAATGTATCCACGGATATGACCGGGAATCTGTGACTCAATCCAGCGCATGCCCCATAATGCAAAGAGCAGGCTCGCCACGCCGCCGACCAAAAACAGCAACAACGATTCTGTCAGGAGCTGCCCCGCCAAACGCCTGCGCGTCGCGCCAAGGGCTCCACGCACAGCGAACTCCCTCGTGCGGCTTGTCGCGCGAGCCAGCATCAGATTCGCCACGTTTGCACACGCGATGAGCAGAACCAGGCCGACAACGACGAAGCAGATCATTACTTCGGGCCCGCCTTCTTCCTTACGGATTCTGTCCGTCATGGAGCTGACGAGCCAAGTCAGGTTGGTATTAGTTTTCGGAAACTCCTTCTCGAGATGGGCAAAGAACGTTGCCGTTTCCGCCCGAGCTTGTTCTAGCGTTACGCCTGGCTTCAGTCGGCCAAAGGCCGGAAGCCAAACGTTGCCGCGGTCGGCGCGCTGCATATCGGTCAACGCAAGGGGCGTCCACAAATTGGCGATGCCCATAAGCGGCAATTGAAAAGTTCCGGGCATAACCCCGACTACTGTGTACGCTTCGCCGCCGATGGCGATGTTGCGTCCGATGATTTTTGGGTCCCCGGCGTACCGGCCTTGCCATAGTCCCTGGCTTAGAATAGCCACGTGCGGCGCGCCCGAGCGATCATCGTCCGCCGTGAAGGTTCGCCCCAAGATGGGCTTGGCACCCAACGTATCAAAAAAATTCCAACTCACTCGGCCGCCGTCGACTAGTTCGGGAAGGCCATCCCCAGTTAGATTGAGACTCGCACCGCCCCAAGCCACGGTTTGCTCAAACGAAGTGTTTTGCTTCTGAAAATCGAAAAAGTCCGCTGCCGAAGTAACTCCCCCGCTTGTCCATCCGTGTTTCTTGTCCTGCGTCTCGAAGATCACCAGCCGGTCTGGTTGTGAGTAGGGCAGCTTCTTGATAAACCAAGCGTCGATGTAGCTGAATATTGCGGCATTTGCGCCAATCCCGAGGGCCAGCGTAAGGACGGCGACAGCAGTAAAGCCGGGAGACTTCCGCAGCACGCGCAGGCCATAACGAACGTCCGCGATAAAGTTCTCGATCGACAGCCACCGCCACACCGTGCGGCTCTCCTCTTCGATCCAAGTTGCGTTTCCAAACTCTCGCCGCGCTGCGTGTGCAGCTTCTTCGCTCGACATCCCGCCGGCAACCAACTCCTCAACCTTCTCCTCAAGGTGCTCCCGAATCTCTTTCGAGAGCTCACGGTACAATCGGTCCCGTGAAAATAGTCGCTTCAACCACATCATAATTCACCTGCCGCAAGCGCCCGCGTAATCCCTTCCGAGCAACCCGTTTCAAGTTTTCCGCAAAATCCGTCATTCATACCGCAACGCCACCACCGGATCAATCCGCGTGGCGCGTCTTGCCGGAATAAAACACGCCGCCAGCGCCACCGTTAGCAACACAATCGGCACGCCGATGAACGTCCAAGGATCCGTTGCGCTCAACCCGTAAAGCTGGCTGGCCATCAAGCGCGTCAGCCCGAGGGAGGCAGCGAGCCCAATAACAATTCCGGTTGTTGCCAGCCGCAGTCCCTGCCCGATGATCAGGCGGAAAACCTCCGCTGGCTGCGCGCCCATCGCCACTCTAATTCCAACCTCACGCGTTCGCTGCCGCACGGCATAAGCCTGAACGCCGTAAATTCCTATGCTTGCCAGCAGCAGGGCCAGTCCCGCGAACGCGCTCAGCAGAATCATGTTCAAGCGATTCTGCGCAATGGACTCGTCTACGACCGCCTCCATGGTTTCCACGCCAACAACAGGCTCATCGGCATCGATTCGATGGATCGCTTCCGTTACTGCGGAAATCAAGCTCGCCGGCGCTACCCCGGTGCGCACGGCCAGTGTCATGAACGTGGTCTCAGGGTTCTGGGCCATCGCGTGATACACCGACTGGACCGGTTCTGTGACCCTCAAGCCGTTCAGCCTCACGTCGCCTACTACCCCCACCACTTCGCTAGCGTCTCCCGGCAAAAACGTTAGCTTCACATGCTTGCCGATTGGATTTTCATTCGGCCAGAACCGTCTGGCAAACGACTCACTCACCAGTATCACCGGCTTCGCTTTCGCATCATCCGCCTCCGTAAAGTCGCGACCCTGCTTCAGCGGAATTCTCATCACTCGCAGATATCCGGGAGCGATGAGGCGCACGGCAACCTCTGGCTGGTCCGCCATCGGAACGACGGGTTGCCCTTCCACCGCTACCGGCTGTATGGAACCTCCTCGCAGCGGCAGGCTATCGACCGCACTGGCGAACTCCACGCCGGGCAACGCGCGGACCTGCTCCAGCGCACGAATGAAGAATCCGTTTTGCTTCGTGACCGTGACATACTTCTCCCTCGAAAGGCTCAAGGTCATCGTCAAGACGTTCCGCACGTCCATTCCGGAGTTGGCGTTTCTCAGTAAATAGAGCGTTCGGATCATCAGCCCCGCTCCAATCAAAAGTACTAGCGATACCGCCACCTCGGCGGCGACAAATACGCTCCGCGCTCGCCCGCCGCTGGAATCGGCGTCCGTCTTGCCTAAGCCTTGCTTCAGGGATTCATTCAGATTTGTTCTTGTCAAATGCCACGATGGCGTTAATCCCGCGATTAACCCCGTCAGAATGGAAATCGTCAGCGTAAAGCCCAGAACCCATCCGCCCAAACCGATCTGCACGGCGAGCGGTAACTGTGGCCCTATAAAGTCTGCGATGGCCTGGATGACAAAATGAGCGAGCAGAAGCGCAAGCGCGCCACCAATCACCGAAATCAAAACTGTCTCCGTAAGCACCAGGCTTAGGATGCGCCCCCGGCTTGCTCCCAGCGCCGTGCGAACGGCGATCTCCTTTCGCCGTCCCAACGCTTTCGCCAGCGTCAGATTCGCCACATTTGTGCATGCGATCAGCAAGACAAAGCCAACCGCGCCAAACAGCACCAATAGAGCTGGTCCCACCTGCTGGAACATTTGCTGGTTCAGCCGCAGGACGACCGCGCCCCATCCAGCGTCGTCCACGGGATACTGCTGTGCCAGCCGGGCTGAAATCGTGTCCATCTCGGACTGGGCCTTTTTCATGTCTATTTCAGGCTTCAGTCGAGCGATGACGATGTAGCCGTGATTCCCCCGCACCGCCCGTTCCTTCTCCGTCCAGGCCAGTGGCACCCAAAGTTTCGCCTGAAATGGAAAATCAAAGTTGGCTGGTGCAAGACCAACCACCTCATAACTCTTGTCGTCTAGTTTGATCTGCCTTCCAAGGACATCCTTGCTGCTCCCCAAGTGCGTTTGCCAAAAGTCGTAGCTGATCACCACCACGTTGCCGCGCCCCGGCTGATCTTCTTCTTCAAGAAATCCTCGCCCGAGGACAGGTTGCACGCCGAGCACCGAAAAGAAATCAGCCGATACCGCGCGCCCTTCCACGGACTCCGGTTGCCCCATGCCCGTCAAATTAAATTTGCGGAAGCCCAAGGCGCTCATCTGTTCGAAGACGTGATTTTGGTCGCGCCAGTCAAGATAATTTGCCGGCGAAACGACAAACTTCGTAACTCCCGGAAAGCTTTTCTGCGGCGGCGTGTGCCACACCACCATAAGCCGCCCGGGATCGCGGAAGGGCAACGGCTGGAACATCACGGCATTCACCACGCTGAAGATCGCGGTATTCGCCCCGATCCCCAGCGCCAGCGTCAGCACCGCCACTGCGGTAAACCCTGGACTCTTGCGCAGCGCCCTCAGTCCATAGCGAATATCCTCGATCATGTTCTCCACGTTCGGCCGCCGCCAAACTTCTCGCCCGCCCTGTTCAGTCAGCGTCACATTCCCAAACTGCCGCCGCGCCGCGTGCCCCGCTTCTTTCCTCGACATCCCGCCGGCAACCAACTCCTCGATCTTCTCCGCAAGGTGCTCTCGAATCTCTTCCGACAACTCGCCATAGAGCCGCCGCCGCAAAAATAGTCGCTTCAGCCACATCATGATTCACCCGGCACAAGCACGCGTGTATTCCCTTCGAGCCTTCCACAAAATCTGTCATTCGTACCGCAACGCCACCATCGGATCAACAAGCGTGGCCCGCCGAGCCGGGATATAGCATGCCAACAGCGCGACGAAGATCAGCAGCCCGGCAACGGCGGCAAACGTCCCCGGGTCGTGCGCCGTCACGCCAAACAGCAGGCTGGTCATCAACGGCGTCAACCCTAAAGCGGCACCGACTCCAATCGCCACGCCCGCCAGCGCCATTTTCGTGCCCTGCCGTAAGACCATTTGCAGAACATCTCCGCCCTGCGCCCCGAGCGCCAAGCGAATTCCAATTTCACGCTGGCGTTGTGACACGGCGTAAGAAATCACGCCATAGATGCCGATGATTCCGAGCACCAGCGCCATTGCGCCGGCGATCCCGAGCATTACGAGCGTAAAGGAAGTTCGCGCCACCGATTTGTCATAGACTTCCTGCATCGTCCGCACCGACGCCAGCGGCAAGCTGGAGTTCACCGACCACACAGCCTGACGGACCTCATTCAGAAAGCCTTCCGTGCCCGCGCGTTCGCTTCGCGTCACAAACGTCACCGTTCGCAGGGTTTGTGCAATTTTATTCCCGAACAGGTACTCCATCATCGGTGGCCAATAAACGATTTCAGGCGCTTTGTCCTGCACGCCTCTTTCTCGAACATCCTCGATCACCCCGATCACCTCACGCCATGGCATCGCCGAGAACTCGCGCAATTGCTTGCCCAGAGCCGCCGACGGCGTGCCCCACATCTCTCGGGCCAAATTCTCCGAAATCATCACTACCGGTCGCAGTCCGTATACGTCGGTCCACGTAAATTCCCGGCCGGCAATCAATCGCGTCCCCGCCGTTTGTAGAAAGCCTGGAGAAATATATTTGTACAGCCGCAGCGGTGCCATCACGTTGTCGGGGTACGTCTTGTCTCGGGCAAAGATGCAGTCCCAGTCCGAACCGAAACCTTCCATCGGCATTTCGCTCACGAGCCCCGCAGACTTCACACCGGGGGTCGCTGCCAGCCTCTCCAGAATTTCATTCTGAATGCGCAACACTCTTTCCGGCTCCGCTACCAGAGCGTCCGGAATCGAGATGCGCATCACCTGGAGATGCCTCGCGTCCGTGAATCCCGGGGCCACCGTTCGCAATGCTTGGAACGTTCGGATCATCAAGCCCGCGCTCACGAGCAGCACAAGTGCCATCGCCACCTGACCCACCACAAGAATGCTGCGGGTGCGGTGGCGCTCCCGGCTTGCGCTCGCTGCCCGGCCTCCGCTGCGGAGAGCTAGCGAAGCACGCGGCCCGGCATATTTCAGCGCAGGAATCAGCCCGAGCACCAAACCGGAAAGCAGGGCAAGCAGCACAGTGAAGCCGAGTGTCCGCGCATCCAGCGAAAGCTCACTCAAGCGCGGAAGATTCGCCGGGCCAATGGCCAACAGCAGACGCACGCCGGCATAAGCTAATACCACGCCGAGAGCTCCGCCCATCAGCCCCAGCATCACGCTTTCAACGAGGAGTCCTCGGACCATCCGCCCCCAACTCGCACCGAGCGCGGCGCGAACGGCCAGTTCCTGCTGTCGCCCTTCCACCCTCACCAGCAACAGGTTGGTCACGTTAGCGCAGGCGACGAGCATCACCAGTCCGATGGTTCCCATCACCACCCACAGAACGTCGCTGACGTTGCCAATGATTTCTCGCTTTAACGGACGAATCATCGGCGTAATCTTCCACGTCTCGTAGAAATGCGGATTCGTGCCAGGACCATTTGTCCAGGAGTCCATCCAGATTGGCAACATACGCGTCAGGTCGGCATTGGCTTCCGCGATGGTCAAGCCGGGCTTCACCCGCGCGACCCCCTCGAACCCGAATCCTGCAAGGATCAAATTGCGACGGTCAAAGGCGAGCGGCACCATGACATCGAAGTCGGTATCGACCAACCGGAAACCTTTTTGCGTAATGCCGACTACTTCCCGAGGCCGCGCGTCCACGGTAATGTTGCGCCCGACGACCGAGCGGTCTCCGCCGAACCGCCGCTGCCAGTAGCCATAGCTGAGCATCACGCGCTGCGGACCGCGCGGAACTTGATCTGCCTCGGAGAGCCATCGCCCAACGGCAGGCGGAACCGCCAACGCCTGAAGTACACCGTCGCTGACTTCAACTGTGCGCACCTGCTCCGGCTCAGCCAGGCCTGTAACGCTCGCGGTTCCTGTATCCCACACTCCCAATGACTGGAATGCGCGATTGTGCTCCGCGTACGTGAAATACATGGAGGGCGAAAGGTGCAGGCCGCTCTCGAAATCCGTCAATCCTGGCGCCCCAGGGGCGGTTTGGTGCAGCGATACTAACTGTTCGGAATTTGGATAGTTCAGCGGTTTCAGCAGCACGCTATTCACAACGCTGAATACGGCCGTATTGGCGCCAATTCCGATCGCAATCGTCAGCAAGCTGACGGCAGTGAACGTCGGGTTGTGCCGCAGAGCGCGCAACCCGTAGCAGACGTCAGCGACAAATTCTTCGAAGGACGGCCAACGCCAGACGTCTCGACAATCTTCTTCGGCCAGCGTCACATTCCCAAATGCGCGTCGCGCCGCGTGCCTCGCTTCTTCCCTCGGCATCCCACCCGCAACCAACTCCTCGATCTTCTCTTCGAGATGCTCTCGAATCTCTTCCGAGAGCTCGCCATAGAGCCGCCGTCGTGAAAATAGTCGCTTGAGCCACATCACGATTCTCCCGGGGCCAGCACCCGCGTAATCCCTTCGAGCATCTTTTCAAAACGCGACACCTCATGCTCCAGATGTTTCGCGCCTTTCGCGGTCAGCTTGTAAATCCGAACGCGACGGTTCGTGGTCGAGATGCCCCACTCGGCTTTCACCAACTCTTCCTTCAAGAGCCGCTGAAGCGCCGGATAGAGCGAGCCTTCTTCAATGTGCAGCAAATCGTTAGAGGTTCGCTTGATGTGCTGCGCCAGCGCGTACCCATGCAGCGGCTGACGCTTCAGGGTTCGGAGAATCATCATCTCCAATGCGCCAGGAAAGAGGTCTCGCTGCTCGCGGTTTTTCATCGAGGGAGGTTCTCTCCAGCCCCGACCTACCAGCAACTAGTCTAGGCCTAGAGCGAAATAGTATGAAGGCACGGTCTTGAAGTCAAGAGAAAAAAAAGACCGAGCTCGCGGCACAACGCTACTTTGTCCTCAAGCCAGGTCACTCCACCATCAGGACTCGGTTATCTCAATGGCTCGCCGCAGCAGCCATATCTGTCCTCCTCGATTCGTTCCATAGACGAATGTATGGCTGCAAATCCTTCATCATTTTCTGGAATTGCGCGATGTCCAGCGACTGCGCGCCGTCGCTGATGGCTTTTTCCGGGGCCGGGTGCACTTCTACGATTAGTCCGTCGGCCCCGATCGCCACGCCGGCGCGAGAGAGCGCCGGCACCAGGCTCCGTTTTCCCGTCGCGTGGCTCGGATCTAGGATCACCGGCAAATGCGTCAGTTCATTCAGCGCGGGAATGGCCGCAATGTCGCAAGTGTTCCGCGTCACCGTTTCAAAGGTGCGAATTCCCCGCTCGCACAAAATCACCTCGGGATTTCCGTGCGCCGTGATATATTCCGCCGACATCAGCAGTTCTTTCACCGTACTGCTCAATCCGCGCTTCAATAGCACCGGCCGCCCGCATTTTCCCAGCGCCTTCAGCAGCATGAAGTTTTGCATATTTCTCGCGCCCACTTGCATCACGTCGGCGTATTTCGCGACCAAATCCACGTCGCGGTCGCTCATCACTTCCGTAATAATCGCCAATCCCGTGGCTTCCTTGGCCTTTTTCAGCAACTTCAAACCTTCCTCTTCCATCCCCTGAAAATCGTACGGCGAAGTCCGCGGCTTGAACGCGCCGCCGCGGAGCATTTTCGCGCCGCCTTTCGCAACCCCTTCCGCCGCTTGCATGATTTGTTTTTCCGATTCCACCGAGCACGGCCCAGCCATTACCACGAATTCGCCGCCGCCAATTTCCGTCCCATTGACTCTTATCCTTGTTTTGCCGGGACGGAATTCCTTGCTCACAAATTTATACGGCGCCGAAATTCTCACCACGTTTTCCACCTGCGCCATGGCTTCGATCGATTCCATGCACGCGGTCACATCCCCTACGCCAACGACGCCGATCACCACGCGCTCCTCCCCTTCGATGGAATGCACCTTGTATCCGAAGTGCTCTACCTGTTTGCGTACTTCATCGATCTCTTCGCGCTTTGCGTGCAATTTCATGGAGATGATCATCTTTCCGGCCCTCCCGATTTTTTCCCTGTCCTAAAATAAAAAACCCACTCGGCTGGCGAGTGGGTCGAATCTTTTGATTGCTAAATTCGCTTACAGAAACGCCCCCCGCCACCTGGATGGATCTCCGGTAAATCGATACCAGCGATAGGAATTGGCGAAGACGGCGTTCATGACCTACGAAGTGTATTTCTTCTCGTTTCCGGATACAACACTTTCTTTTTTTTCTCGGCGCGCCGCCGATCCGGCTCTGTCTTTAAAAAAATAATACGGCAATGCGGAAACGCGCGAAGCCGGGAGCTGCATTCGCGCGGCACGCGCCCACCGCCACTCTGCCGACAGGCCGGTTGTGGATCTTTTGCTCGATTTCATCCGGCAATTTGGTCAGGTCCGCCACCTCAAAACGCACCATCGATTTTGCGGAAGTGCCGGCAAGTCCCGCATCGCTCTCGCAAGTCTTTCGCGCGCCAGCCGTTGCGTTCTCTAGGCGGAATCCTTTCGCGGTAAGCAAGGAAAGTACTTTTTGCTCTTGCTCCTCGACGCTCAATTCCGGAACGGCTTGTGAAAAATCCTGGACGGCGTAGAGTCCGCCCGGCCCGCGCACCGCCGCGATACCCACGGAAGTGAGCTGAGGATTCATGAGATTCTTGCGATGGCCGGGCGAATTCATCCAGCCGGTATGAATAGTCTGGGGATCCGGACCGATCGCAATATTTTCCGCGATGGCGCTGAAGCGCGCGCCGGACTCTGCGAGGCGCGCTTCCAAGCTGGATTCGCCGGGAAGCTGGTGCTCCAGCATATTCAGATTGAGCATGAGGAGAGCGTGCTTGCGGGCCGCCTTGAAGAGCGCGTCGTTCCATTGCAACGCGGGCAAATCGTGTTCGCTGCGTTCGCGATTCACAGACTCGAACAACTGGCGCTCCGAATCGTTGCGCTGCGATTGCGCGTTCGCGTTCGTAGAAAAGAAAAAAACAAACGCGGCAAGGAGAATTCTTTGATTTCTAGTGGCGGTAAGAAAAATTCCGAGATTTCGCGTCGCGGCGAGGAGAAATTCTAAATTTCTCATGCCGGTGAAAATCAGCCGCGGACGCGCACGGCGCTGAAGCTCAGAACCACGTGGCCGCCGGCAGTGGGACGGCCAAAACTCAGCATGGGGCTGAAGCGCGAGAACAGCAACATCTGGTCCAGTTGGTGGCGAAGCTCCGGGTTCGTCGGTCCAGAGAGAATCTGGTAATCGGTCATTTGTCCGTGCGAGTCGACGGTGACGTCAACGAGCAGGCCATGCGGCAGGGAAAGTTCGAGGTCTTGCTGCTCAGGCGCCCAGGACTGCGGATAATCCGACAGAGTAATCAGCTCGGCAGGCCGCATCAGATTTAGAGCCACGTCGTTCTGCACGGCGCGCACCGTTGTGCCGGGCACGATCATCTGCAGCACCAAGACGAAAACGAGAATGGCCGAGAAGAATCCACCGGTGGCTGGAAGGGTCAGCGGACGGAAAACGTTGTCGAGCAAAATCTCCGCGCGATCCTTCATGCGGCGGAAGCGGCTGGGCCAATCGCGCGAATGCTGCGCTTGAGCGGCGGCAACCTTAATGCGGATAGCGAGATCAGCTGGAGGAACATTCTTGGGCATACGCGAAAGCATAACGCTCAGCTTGCGGAACTTCTCGAGCTCGGCGCGGCAAACGTGGCACGCTTCGAGATGCCGGCTGATGTGCACGCGCTCTTCCACACGCGCTCCGCCAGTGACAGCATCATCGAGATAGCCCGCCAATTTTGTTCGTACTGTGTTGCACTTCATTGGACACCCTTGTCCGCGGCACTTGCGCGCGGGTGAATACGTTCAGGAGAAATTGTCACTCGCCTTGCGGCGGAAAATGCATCGCCGAAAGGCGACGGTTGAGACTCCGAAACACTGCCATGCGAAACCGTTTGCGCGCGCGCCTCGTGAGCCTGCTGCACACCCAAAAGCGGCTCAAGAATATCTTTTAGCGCGCGGCGCCCGCGAAGAATGCGAGACTTCACGGTGCCGACGCTGCATTCCAAAACTTCAGAGACTTCCTCGTAACTCAGGCCCTCGAGGTCGCGCAAAATGACCGCGCTGCGGAAAACATCGGGAACCTGCTGCAAAGCGCCGTGGACCGCCGTTTGAATTTCCAAAGCAGCGAGTTGATCGAAGGGCGTGGCGCAAAGATCTTCTATCTCGAAGCGCACTTGCCCTTCTTCCGGTTCGGCGTCGATGGAAACATTCTTTTGCAGATGACGCTTGAACCAGCGCTTGTGATTCAGCGCTTCGCGGATGGCGATGCGGTAGAGCCATGTTTTCAAAGAGCTGCCGTGGCGGAAATTGCGAATGCCGCGGAAAGCCTTCAAGAACACTTCCTGGCAGCCGTCGGCGGCGTCTGAAGTGTCGCCCAACATGCCAAGGATGAGGTTATAGACCGGGGCATGATAGTGCGTGACGAGCCAGTCGAAGGCCGTCTCCGAGCCCGCTTGGAGCTCATGGACGAGTTCGGCTTCATCGCGGCCCCACGACAGGGCACTAGCCCAATCGGACACTGCCGGCCTTTCCGACTCGCTTGCTGGAAGCGAGCCACCCTGCTGACCTAGGCACGACTTGCAACGGGGACCAAACATTCGAGTGGCCCCGAAGTCCGCTCTCGTATTCTTAGACACCGGGAGGAGCGGAGTTGTTTCCCCGGAGCGTAAAGAAATCTCCCGCCAGTGCGGATTGTGGCACCAAAGTGCGTGCGCCGCAATGGGACTGCTGAAACGGCGGAAGTAACGAGCTAAGGAGGCAAGGACGCAAAAATTGGATGGGGAAAGACGGAGGAAGACATTTGGCTCCGAAGGGATGTATCCCACTGTTTCTTGTTTTTGTCATTTAGGGCCTCCGGCCCGCCAAACCTTCATGAAAATCGTGCGACGTCAGCGTAGGTTAAGTCCTTTGATTTCATCGCGGTTTGGTATGCAAGCCTGGGTTTTTCGACCCTGTCCTTTAGGGCCTCGAGCCCGCGAAACGTTATGAAAAATCCCTCGAACGTTAGGCTAATCAAGAGGCTCTTGAAGCTAACTCCTTTGAGTTCAGCACGACTTTCGACCCCGGTGGTTTCTGGACGGCTCGTGGTACAGGAATCGCCTCGTGCGCGATGCTAACGAGACAATTTGTCGGACAGCCAAGGATTAAGGCTTGGGCGTTTCTTTCGCCGGGGTTGCGGCGGGGGCTGGCGTCTTGGTGTAGAGGATCTTTTTGGTGCCGCCTTCGCAGGTGCCGACGGTTTTGCCTTCGGCATCTTTATCTTTGGCGACGATTTCCAGGGTGTAGCCTTTCACGCCTTTGGCGTCGAGCTTCTTCGAGATTTCGTCCTTCAGCTCCTCGCAGGGCTTTGCCGTTTGTGCGTGAGCCGGGACGGAGACGAATAATAGAACGCCGATCGCTGCTAACAGTTTCATGGTGTGACCTCCGTGGCTGGATACCGGATCACCAGGAAGCATAGCACCGGTTGAACGCGTCTGCGTAGCGCCTTCACCTTAAGAGACGCGGGATGGGGCTAGCGCCTGGCGGAGGCTCAAAGTTGAAAGGAAAAAGGAAGGAACCGGAGCTTACGCAGAGGTCACCGAGGCCACAGAGTTCACGGAGTGGAAGAGAGTCTCGAAAGTTAAAAGTTGAAAGTTGAAGGGAAAAACCGGAACTTGGCATCTGGAAGCAGCTTCGGCCTGCCAGGATTCGATACAACTCGCCGCCAGGGTAAAGGCCGGAACTACACGGGTCTGAAGACCCGCCGCTACAACATCCAGGCGTTTAGGGATGAGGGATGGTGCGGTAGTGGAGACGGACGACGCCGTCGAGGAAGGATTTGGAGGAGAGGAGTTTGAGGCGGATGAAGCGATGGCGAGGTTGGATCAAAGGGATGCCTTCGCCGATGAGGATGGGGATAACGTGGATACGAAACTCGTCGATTTCGCCCGCGTCCAAGAAGGAAGCGATGATTTCGCCGCCGCCCATCATCCAGATCTTCTTGCCGGGCTGAGCGCGCAAGTGCTGGGCGAAAGATTTGATGGGCTGGTTGACGAATTCATACGTCGGCAATGGTGCTTCGCGCGAGTGGCGTGAAAAGACGTAGTTCTTGGTTTGCGTGCCGAAGCCGGACTTCATGCTCTTCTCCATGCCCATTTCGAGGCCCTGGGCATAGGTCTTATAGCCCCAAAGGATGGTGTCAATGGATTTGAAGAAGGCGGCATAGCCGTAATTGTCTTTGGGGCGGGGACGGTTGAGCCAGGCGACGTCGCCATTGGGGCGGGCGATATAGCCATCGGCGCTAGTGGCGATGTGGACGATGATTTTTCTGGGATGCTTCACGGCGTGCGCCTCGGGGAGCCTTGGGGATTATAACGCCGTGGCAGAAAAATGCGCGAAGGCTAATTGGAGTCGGAGTCGTCGCCGGGGGATTCGATGCCGGCGCGGGCAATGAGGCGGCGCAGGGCTTCTTCGCCGCCGGCGCCGCGCTGGGTGCCGACGATGAAGCCGTCGCGATCAATGACGACGTAGATGGGATAGACGTTGGCCTGGTACATAGCCGCGAGATTGGTGTCTTCCATCATGACGAGCTTGCAATTGCGGGGATGCTGCTCAAGATATTTCTTAACGGTTTTTTTGGATTCGCCGACGTTGATGGCGAGGAGGATGAGGCCTTTGGCGGCGAGCTCGTGGCCGATTTTGTCGACGAAGGCGGCTTCGTCGGCGCAGAAGCCGCACCAGGTGGTCCAAAATTCAAAGAGGACGACTTTGCCTTTGACGGAGTCATTGGTGAATTTTTCGCTGGTGGTGGTGGTGGCGTTGAAGCGGGGGGCGGGCTCTTTGTCCTTGGGAACGGCCAGGGCGCAGAAAGAGGCGAGGAGCAAAATGCAGGGAATAGCTGCGCGCCGTAGGAGGGTTCGCGCCATGATTCCGGTAATGTACCACAAAATTGGATGAGTGGTGCTGCTTGTTCTAGTTAACCGAAAGCGTATCTATTTCGGCGCGGCATGTGCTTCGGCCAGGGATTGCTGGGCACGGAGGATGACGTAGGCGCGAATGGCGGCGGCGTCATCGCGCGAGAGTTCCTTGTCAAAAGAAACCATGCCGGCTTGCTTGAGCTGGCCCTTCAGGACGATCTCGAACCATTGATCGTTGCCGAGCGTGCTGGAATAGCGCAGGTCGGGGAGGACGCCGCCGCTGACGGCGACGTCGCCGTGACACAGTGAGCAGACGCTCTGGTAGAGGGTTTCGCCTTTTTTCACTGTGGCGGCGGTGGCGGTGGATTTCGGCGGTTTCAGCTGAGGCGGTGTGAACGGAGGAAGCGGAGGCAGACTGGCTTTGCTGTTTAGCTTGAAAGCGAGCAAGCGGCTGATATTTTGCGTCCTTCCCGAGGAGAGCGCGACTTCACCGGCAGCGAGAGGAAAGACGCCGCCCCATCCGGCGAGGACGGCGACGTATTGTTCACCGTTGACGGTGTAGGCGATGGGGGCGGCCACCACGCCGCTCTGAGCGTCGGCGGACCAGAGTTTTTGACCGGTATCGGCGCGGTAGGCTTCGAGAGTTCCCTCTGCAGTGCCTTGGAAGACAAGATTTCCGGCGGTGGAAAGGATTCCACCGTTCGCGGGAGTTTTGCGCTCGACACGCCAGATTTCTTTTTGCTGGACGGGATCCCATGCGGAGAGATGGCCCTTGGTGGCGCTGAGGACAGCTTTCTTGATTTCGGGTTGTTGCGGCAGTTCGGCAGCCACGAAGTCGATGCCAACGTTAAACGCGAGTGTTTTCGGCTGGAAATGTTCGTCGGATTTGTAGAGGAAACCTGCGTCTTGAACGGGCAGATAGACGAGTTTTGTCAGCGGACTGAAAGACATGGAATGCCAAGTGTGGCCTCCGGAAGGACCGGGAGCTATCGGAGCACTCTTCCCTCCCTCGTAGCGAGCTTGAGGGTTTTCGATGGGACGGCCGGATTTCAGGTCAATGGTGGTAGCCCAGGAGACGGCGGTGTACGGCTTGGCCGAGAGGAGTTCACCGGTAGCGCGATCGAGAACGTAAAAGAAACCGTTCTTGGGAGCGTGAAGAAGAACTTGACGCGGAGAGCCGTTGATCGTTAGGTCGGCGAGGATGAGGGATTCCGCGGAATCGAAATCCCAAGCATCGCCGGGAGTTTCCTGGTAATGCCAGACGTATTCGCCGGTGTCGGCTTTAAGGGCGACGACGGAAGACAGAAAGAGATTGTCTCCACCCTGGGGGCTGCGGGCGCGGCGGTCCCAAGGAGTGCCGTTGCCGACGCCGAAGTAGACGAGATCGAAGTCGGGATCGTAAGAGATGGAGTCCCAAACGGTGCCGCCACCAGCGAATTTGCGCCACTGGCCGGTCCACGTTTTCGCGGCTTTTTCGAGAATGGGGGATTCATAAGGCTGCGAAGGATCGCCGGGGACGGTATAAAAGCGCCAGACCATTTTTCCGGAGGCGGAATCGTAAGCGGAGATATAGCCGCGCACGCCGAATTCCGCTCCGCCATTGCCGATTAACACTTTGCCTTTCACAACGCGCGGCGCTCCGGTGATGGAATAACGGTAGTGCGGATCGATGGTGAGAGTTTCCCAGACAGGTTTTCCTGAGACAGCATCGAGCGCGACGAGACGGCCATCCAAAGTGCCGACAAAAACTTTTCCCTGCCAGACAGCGACGCCGCGATTGACAACATCGCAGCAGGCATTGATGGCCCACTCGGGAGGAACTTTAGGGTCGTAGGACCAAAGCTTCTCACCAGTGGCGGCTTTCACGGCGAAGACTTTGCTCCAGGCAGTGGTGAAGTACATCACCCCGTCGACGACAATGGGAGTTGCTTCCTGGCCGCGACGCGTGTCCAAGTCAAGGTACCAGGCGAGGGCAAGCTGGCCGACGTTTTGATCGTTGATTTGCTTTAGCGGGCTGAAACGCTGCTCGCTATAGGTGCGGCCGTAGCTCATCCAGTTGTCGGGTTGCTGATCGGCATTGATCAGGCGTGCGGTATCGACGTTGGCCGGGGTGCCGGATTCCTGGGCGGTGGCTGGAGAATTCGATTTCGAACGGCAACCCGCCGCGACCAGAAGGACCAAGAAGGCGGAGAGACCGAGAACCGTTTTGCTGGGCATGAAGTCTCCTGGACACGAATGGCGGGGAAAGATAGCGACGAGTGGGCCAAATTCCTTCCGCTCTGGGTAATCCACCGCTTCACGGTCAACAAGCAGACAGAAAGAGCGCTGCCGGTGGTGAAGGCGATGACGACGGCTCATGCCAACTGTCTGGAGGCGGAGCGATCAATCGAGAGCGCCCCGGAGCCCCTGATCATGACGGCCAGGCAGATGACCATGGCCAGGATGTGGTATTCGTAGCCTTCACCCTTCTGCGTGCCAGCCCAGTTTGCGAAAAAGCCGAATTGCCGGTGCACCATGAGCACGGCGACCAACATGTTGCAGAGGATGCCGAAAGCGGCCACGCGGCCGAGGAATCCGGCCAATAAGCCGATGCCACCAAGAAATTCGGCGGCAATGGCCAGGACCGCTAGCACCGCGGGGATGTGCATTTGCTGGGTAAAGAATCCCAGCGTGCCCCGGAATCCATATCCACCGAACCAACCCAAGACCTTCTGCGCCCCATGCGCAAAAAATACCGCACCAAGCGCGAGTCGAAGAAGGGTCATTACGAAATCGTCGGTAGTGTTCATGAGCTTTTGAAACATGGCCGTCTCCTTCTCTTTGAAGTTTGAGGGATGGGCAACTGGTTGCCAGAGGATAGCACTATCTTTGCCATCTGCGGAGCGTCACAGAAGAACCGTCGAGAGGTTGGTGGGCAGGAGCACGATTCATAAAATATTCAAACTGCAGTACGGTAGAATGCGCGGAAACGGCGGGCTCGGCGGGGTCTTCGGAATCGAGCAAGTCTTCTTAAGAAAGTTCCTGGAGGCTTGCGGCGGTAAAGGCGGACAGTTCGGCGCGGGTTGCCGCTGCCGGTGGTCAGTGCTGTTTTTTCCGCGCTTTGCTGGAGATGCGCTTTCCAAAAATCCAGCAAGAAAAGATTGGGGCAGAGATTGGTCCACGGGACGGTGCTCTTCCCGGCCTCGCCTTGTTGGTAAAGAGGCTCAAACCAGCCCAGACGATCGCCCTTGCGATTCAGAGGCTAGCTCACGGGCGCGCGTTCGATCCGGCATTTGCCTACATGGTAGCGCAAGCGGCTAAGAATGGGGCGGGCGGAGCGTGGCGTTTGGATTTGACGGCGGTGCGGGTTTCACCGTGAAATCCGCGGCGCGGATGATGGTGTCCTTGGTGAGCAAATCGATGGCGGTGACCTCGACAGTGTAACGGCCGGGAACGAGCGAGGTCACGGGGATGAGACGTTCGATGGTGAGCTGCTCACCGCCTTGGTGCAGATGATCGGGAGTTTCCACCAAGCGCCAGATTTCTTGCTGGTCCTTGGTGATGCGGTAGGCGACCGAGACGCTTGTCTGGTGGGTAGTCTCGTCCAATTTCAAGTTGTAAAGCTGAAGAAAGATGCCCAGCTTGTCGGTGCTGAAAAATTCCTGACTGAGGCGAGGGCGAACTTTGTAAGAGTTGAGAAAGAATTGGCCGGTACCGGTTTGAGCGGAGGAGACCGTCTCGATCTGGTCGGCAAGGATTATGGAGCTAGCGTCGAGCTGGTCGTCTTTAAAATGCGGGACGCGCAGCGCCGTATTGAAGACACCGAGATTGCCGCTCAAAGTGTCTTTAATAACGAGATCGAGGCGGTACAAGCCGGAACGAAGTGGGACAGATTTTTGGTAGATGGAAGAGAGATTCAGCGAGGACTGGAAAAGCGAGTCTGGAAAGTCTCGCGAGATGACATCCTCAAAGGTCTGAGCGACGACACCACCGGGAGTGGAGATGCGACCGTAGAGATTTAGTACAGCGGAATGAACGCCTTGTTTGGTTTGGAAACTGAGTTCGCGATTGGAGACTTGGACAGTGATGGGGACTAGGACGGTGACGCTGGTGATGCGAAGAAAATCCGCGCGATAGTCCATATGAATGTCGTTATGGACAATGCGGGTGTTGACGAGCTCAGCGAGAGCTTTCAAATGTTCCGGAGGGCGCTGGACGCGGAAGTAGCGGTCAAGAGCGTCGAACTTGTTCATGGTTGCGGTTGTGCCACCGATGGGCATGGGGCAGGTGGTTCCGTTGGTGTTGGTAAAACGGCTGGCTTTGCTGGATTGGCCCATGATTTCCGACCAACTCGGGCCCGCGCCGGGAACGTGACTTAGCGCGTCCTTTTCGCAAGGATCGCTGGTGATGTGATATTCGCCGGAGCCACTGGTGTCCACGAATTCGATTTCGATGTTTTCGCCGATGCCTTCCAGATGGCGATAGCGCCACAACTCCCAAGGATACGCAGTAGAAGAGCCTCCACCTTGCTGGGGTGATCGATCGTAGGTACCACCAGTGGGATGAGACGCAACCTCATCGGGCGGGCCCCAAATGATGTAGATGTGGCCGCGGTCGGTTTTGCGACCGGGGATGCCGGAGGCAAAGTGTTCGTCGGCGTAGGCGAGGCGGCGGTAGTGCTCTTCGCGGGCCGTATTGACGGGTGACTCTGGATCGGGATTGCGCGGGTCCCAAAAGGTATGTTCGATGAATTGTTCGCGCTCTTCCTCGGTGCCCAGTTCCAGGAAGGCGCGGCGTTCCTCCAGCGTGATGATGTCGGGGACCTCGTTCAGGAGCCAATTGGAATCTTCGAGGTTCAGCTCTTTCATGAGTTTCTTGTCACGCTTTTTGACTTCTTTGGCGGTCTGCGGTTTTGCCGAGTGGTCCTGCGGCGCGAGCTGATCTTGGGCGAAGGAAAAAGAAGGCCAAAGCAGAAAAGCGGAGACCAAAAGTTGAAATAAGGGGCGAGTCCAACGATTCATGAGGACACCTCACTGGCGAACAGAGTCGGGGCGAACGAAGCAACCGGCTTTCGACACCCCCATCATGGAGCTCAAGAGCGGCTCGTTACTCAACTCAGAATCGCGGGAGCTGTCAGGAGTTGCCTGTTTATTCAAGGTGAGCTAGCAAACTCAATTGGAAGGTACCACAGGTTTCAAGTTGGATAAGACCCGGCTGGATGCCGTGAGGCACGCTGGCCAAAACGTCGTATCATATTGATAGGATAATCGAATTGATAGGATAATCGAATCGGAGGCCGCCATCGCATATCTAGAGAAACGCCGCACGCCCAGATACTCGTTCATCGCTAGCGCCGAACTGATCGAGGTGCAAGCAGATGTGCGCATCGCCTCGCGCGTTAGCGAAGTGAGCCTCCACGGCTGTTACCTGGACATGATGAATCCCTTCCCTAAGGGAACGATGGTGCTGGTGAAGATTTCCTCCGGCGACGCATTCTTTGAGGCCAAGGCCAAAGTTATTTATTCGCAGATGAACATGGGAGCGGGACTAGGCTTCCTCGAAATCAAACCCGAATCGCTGGCAGTGCTGGAACGCTGGCTGGATGGCGCAGAAAAAGAACATCAAAGGCAAACCGGATAACCCACCTGGAACATGCCGTCACGCGCGGTGGCCGAGAGTCCTGCCGGGCAACGCGGCCATCGCGGCGAACAATCCTTAAGAGCAAATTGTAGAGTGAAGACTGGCGATTCGTGTCCGGTGACCGGCGGCCCCTGCCCAATTTGCGGATTTAGGCTGAGATAGCGCCGCGTTTGAGCTCGGACAGGAGGTAGTCGCAAGAGCGGACGCAGAGAGCCATGATAGTGAGGGTGGGATTCTGGCAAGGATTCGAGGTGAAGCAGGAAGCGTCCATGACAAAGAGATTTTTGATGTCGTGAGTTTGCTGGAATTGATTAAGGACGGATTTCTTCGGGTCGGAGCCCATACGGGCGATGCCAGCTTCGTGCAGCGCCCAACGAGGAGCGGAAGGATGAGCGTAGGTGCGAATGTTTCTCGCTCCGGCGGCTTCGAGCATTTCTCCAGCAGAGCCGCCCATATCCTCGATCATGGCGCGCTCATTCTCGCCGTCGGACATGTGAATTTTCAGGACGGGGATTCCGTACGCGTCTTTGACGCTGGGATCGAGCTCGACGAAATTGTCCCAGCGGGGGAGGACTTCGCCAAAGCCGGTGATGTCGATGCGGTTGCGGGGTTCGAGAAGCGCTTTTTTGTAGGCTTCCCCGAAGCCGGGTGCGTCCCAGTTGAATGCGGTGGAAGATTCGCCTTCGTAGCCGAAACCGCGAAGGAATTTTTTGTAGGGAGGCGTGTTCTGCAGATTGCGGAAGCGGGCGATGTAGATACCGAGCGGCTTCACCGGTCCGCCGAGAGAAGGCTTTGCGTCGAAGGCGGGAAATTCGCCGCTGCCACCTCCACTGCGGACGTGGGCAGTGAGGTAATGGCCGAGGACACCGCTGGAATTGGCGAGACCATGAGAATATTGCGGCGTGGCGGAGTTCAGGAGGATGCGAACGGATTCCTGTGATTGCGCGCAGAGAATCACAGTGCGGGCGTAGATTTCGCGAGACTGGCGCGTGTTGCGATCGATGCAGAGAATGCCGCGAGCGAAGTTGCGATCCGCGTCCATGAGAACTTTGTAGACCATGGCGTTGGAGATGAGCGTGCAATTGCCGGTGGCAAGGGCGTCGGCGACGGTGGTGAAGGCGGAGTTGAAATACGAGTGCGTCACGCAACCGCGTTCGCAAGGGCCGCAGAAATGGCAGGGGCCACGGCCGTTGCTGGGTTTAGTTAAATTCGCGGACCGCGTGGGCATGACCGTGCGGCCGAGCTTTTCCTTGACGCGATTGCGAAAGAGAGTTTCCTGACAGGTCAGCGGCACCGGCGGCTGAAACTGACCGTCGGGAAGATGCTCCAAGCCTTCGGCGCTTCCGCTGATGCCGACGTATTTTTCGACGAGATCGTAGTAAGGCTCGATGTCTTTATAGGCTAGCGGCCAGTTTTCGCCATAGCCGTCCTGGGAAGCGGACTTAAAATCCCAATCGCTGAAACGCAGGCTGACGCGCCCCCAAACGTTGGTGCGGCCTCCGGTCATCCGCAGGCGACCCATCCAATGAAAAGGCTTGTCGGCGGGAGTCGTGTAAGGCTCTTCGAGATCGTTGACGAACCAGTCGTAGGTATATTCGTTGCAAACTCCGAATTTGACCTGGATGGGGCGAGTCTTGCGGATGAGTTCCGGAGCCTTGTTGCGATACTTGAGTTCGAATTCGGGCTTGTGTTCGGTGAAATTCTTGTCGGATTGCGGGCGTCCGGCTTCCAGAAGGGCAACTTTCAGGCCGGCTTCCGCGAGACGCTTGCAGGCCCAGCCTCCGGAAGCGCCGGAGCCTACGACGATGGCGTCAAAAGAATGAGTCTTCTGTTGGGGCATCGGTTGAAAATCCGAAGCGAATGCTAGCAAGTGTTCATAAGAGGGTCAATCGAGCAATAGAAAAGAAATTGTGTTGTTCTTGTGAACGATTGTTGGTGGGTGGTACCATCGGCGCGAAAACGGATGGCTGGAGTGATGGGGTTGCGGACAAAGAATGAATTGCCGGTGATGCAGGAACCGCCTGCGGCGGTTGCACAGCTTACGCGGCGAGAGTTGGTGCGACGGCTGCTCGCGGGGATGGGGGCTAGGGCGGCATGGCCATTGGTGGCGGATGCGCATCCGATTCATGAGCTTTTGCGAAATGATGCAATTCTCAAGGAAGCGGAGAACCTCGGAGACGCAGATTGGAAACCGGTTTTCCTCAGCGCGCAACAGAATGAGAGTTTGGTGGCCATTGCGGAAGCCATCGTGCCAGGTTCGACGAAGGCGCAAGTGAACCGGTTTGTTGACTTGCTGCTGAGCGTAGACACAGACATGCACAAGCAAGAGTTTGTGGCGGCCATTGCGTCGCTTGAGGCCGAGTCACAGAAGCGATTTGGAAAAGGATTCCCTTCCCTCGATAACCGCCGGACGAATATGCTGCTGACGGATGCGGCCGCGGCTTCGGCTAAGGTTGCTGCCACCAGCAGCGGTGAAAAAGAAGATTCTGGCTTGCATAAGCAGTTTGAGAATTTGAAGGGCTGGGTCAGGGGAGCGTATTATTCGTCGGAAATAGGGATGAGAGAGCTGGGCTGGACCGAGGACCGCGTGTTTGCAAGTTTTCCGGGTTGTGAACATCCGGACGGACATCACTGAGAGGGATGGCATGAGCGAATTTAAGAGCCGCAGAGAATTTCTTCGAGCCGCAACGCTGACGGGAGCGGGCCTGGCGCTTTCGAACCGGTTGCTGGGGGCATCGAATAAATCGGTGCTGGTGTTCACAAAATCCTCGGGATTCGAACATGCCGTGGTGAAGCGAGTCGCTGGACAGCCGAGTATCGTGGACAACGTGGTCACCGAACTAGGGAACAAGCACGGATTCAAGGTGGAAGTGACCAAGGACGGGCGCATTTTCGATGAGAAAAGGATTCAATCGTTCGGCGCCGTGGTGTTTTACACCACTGGTGATCTGACCACTTTGGGAACGGATGGCAAGCCCCCGATGTCCGCCAAAGGCAAGCAAGCGTTGCTGGACGCGGTCCAGGGGGGATTGGGATTTGTGGGCGTGCACGCGGCAAGCGATACGTTTCATACGCCCCCGGATACGCCGGACCTTTCGAATCGCTATATCGCGCATGGAGAACAGCAGGATCCCTACCTGAAAATGGTTGGCGCGGAGTTCATCATTCACGGCCGCGATCCGCGGTTGCAGGATGGGAACGTGATCGTAAACGATCCGAAATTTCCGGGGCTAGAAGGCGTGAAGTCGCCGGTGACTTTCAATGAAGAATGGTACTCCCTGAAAGATTTCACTCCCGATCTTCACGTGCTCCTCACGCTGGACACCAATGGCTTGAAGGGAGAGTGCTACCAGCGCGCGCCGTATCCGATGACGTGGGCGCGGATGCAGGGAAAGGGCCGCGTTTTCTACACCGCGATGGGTGACCGACCGGAGAATTGGAAGAATGAGTTTTTCCTGAATGTGCTCGGTGGCGGAATCCGCTGGGCGATCGGGGATGCGCATGCGCAGGTGGATGTAAATCTAAAGGAAGCCGCGCCGGGCTATGCGGAAATTCCTCCGAAGTTTCCACCCGAAAAGAAGTAGTTTCCCAGAGGCTCGAGATCACGCGATTTGGATAGCTGAATCTCAAACGATCACATGGGGATCGGCCGGTTGATCCGCGGCTTGACGTACCAGCAGGGCCAATAACCGCTGTGCGGGAACAGTGAGTGGACGCAGGCGACGGTTTGCTCGGGATTCTGAGCGTCCACTTCGAATTCGGTCTTGCCGTTTTTTTCGGGGATGGCGAGGACGCGCAACGCCTTGAGGGATTCGAACGGGTCGGAGGGCTTGGGATGCCTGGCGCGAACACTTACGGATAGATAGTCACAAATATAAAGAACAGCCAGTGCCGAGCCGGCCACGAGCAGGATGCGCGTGAAAAGCGTGCGAGGAGGGATCACGTCAATTTTGGTGGAGCCGATGGGATTGTCTCTGGCTCCGTGAAGAAAACTCAAGAAAAACCGCTAAATATCAGAAACCATTGCCACTTGCTGATTCTTGCATCGTCCTTCGGTGGCCTTCGAAGGCCCTTTGGACACCCACATATTGCCCGAATGTGGCAACAATTGGCAACCGTGTCGATTTGTTTTGCAATTTGTTGTCAGCCAGCGTTTACGGGTGGATTTTTCTTGCGGTTTCACCCCGCCGTGCAATTCACGGCCGAAGACATTGTTCAGCCACGCCGGAGGGGTACCTTCGGCGGCACCCTGATGGTGCGTGAAGCAGCCCTTGTGTGGACTTAGTGGCGGCGCTTGACAGGTGCAAGTTCCAGATCCGTCGTGAGGCGGGATCGCACCGTGGATTCAGTAACTGGACTGGGCCTGTTTTCGACGCACCGCTATCGCCCTTTCGCTTCCTCCCCTCGCAGCACGAGACAAGTCGACGCTGCCTTGGCAACGAGCTGGCCGCGTTCGTCTGTGATTTCGCACTCGACATAGCCCAGACCGCGACCGCGCCGCACCACTTTGCCATTGGCTCGCAGGAGAGCCTGCCATACGGGCCGAAAGAAATTGATCTTCAATTCAACGGTGGTAAAGGATTCGTCTGGTGCGAGGGTGCTCGCGAATGCCATTCCCATTGCAGCGTCAGCAATGTCACAAAGAATGCCGCCGTGCAGTGTACCCATCGGATTGGCGTGCTGTGGTCCGGCTTCCAACACAACCGTGGCTCGTCCATCAGCAATCTCTTTCGCTTCAAATCCAATCAGGCGGGCCACCGCTACATCGTTGGTCTTCGCCCGCGTCCTAAAGTCGGATTTGACGGGAGTCTCAGGAGTACTCATGATTTTTCCTTCCGAGTCTTGGATTCCTTCGCGCGAACGCTGGTCTCGAGATACTCCTCGAGATGACCGCAGGCTAGATCCCGCGAGTCTTCCTTTCGCTGCAGGCGACTCACCATCAAGCTCCCTTCGAGCGTTCCTACAATCAGCGTGGCCAATCCCAAGGGATCAACATGGCTACGGACTTCACCTCGTCGCTGCCCTTCTTCGACAATGGATCTCAGACGGCCAAGCCAGGAGCTAAGGGCCCGTTGGGCTCGTCCCCGCAACTTTGGATTTCCATCGTCTGAGTCGATGGCCGTGTTCAGTAAAGGACATCCTCCCGGGACAAGGTGCGCGCGCCGATCTCGAAAGTTGCGCACCATCTGCTTCAAGCGGTCAACTGTATTCGAGATCTCCTGCGTGCCTTCAAAGCGTGTATCCAACGCCAGCTTCCAGGCATAGTCGAAGGCTTCCCCCGCAAGTTGTTGCTTGCTGTCAAAATGCCGGTAGATACCGCCTTTTTCGAGACCTGTCGCTCGCATGAGATCAGACAGGGCAGCCCCGTCATATCCTCTCCGATTGAAGAGGGGTGCTGCTTTGCGGATGATTTCTTGCCGGGTCTGCTCGCCTTTGCGCAATTAGATTCCTCAAACCAGCTCTGCGACCAACTGGTCGCTAATTGCATTGTAGCAACTATTATTTGAGGACGTGAAGATTTGATGTAGCCGGAGGCGGACCCGGTTTCTTCTGATACTGCGCGACGGCATTCGGTTGTGGAACCTGGTTGTGTGCGGTCCGGCAGAGCCGTTAGCCCCGTACTCCTCGCGGAGCCGCAAGGACATCCTTTTCGGTTTCGGCGACGTGTATCAATTGTGCCGCGCCGGGCATCACATGGACTGGAATCTGCTTGAACCGGGTGCCCTACCGTGACCAACGACTTAGAAGTCGTCGCAGCACCGGCACTTGCTTTGCGGTACGAGACGCTCGTGCGCATGTCCCGAGCTATCGGGGCGCACCGCGACCTTAAAGAACTTTTTGGTATCCTGGCGGACGAGCTGCGTGGGGTAGTGCAGTTTGACCTTATCGGTGTGTCTCTTCGTGACCGAGACTCCGATACGTTTCAAAATTATTTCATTGACATGGCGAGTCGAGCAGAGTTCGTTCCCGAAGAGCAGCTAAGGCCCGAGGAGACGCTGACGTTATGGGCTTACGAACGGCAGGAACCTGTGCTGAGGTCGAGGGACGAAATGGAGCCGCGCTACAGCCGGTTGCAAGCGATCTTGAAAAGGCTCTATATTCGCTCGACCTGCGCGTTCCCATTGACGACAGCGCACCGGAAACTGGGGGCCATCACTTTCTGTAGCAAGCAGGTCGATAGCTACTCGCCAAACGATATCCGGTTCCTGTCCCAAGCGGTTGATTACATTGCGTTGGCTTTCGATGACGCTCTGAATTTTGCGGCCTTGCGGCGGACGTCGGAGGAACTACAGAGAAAGAACGACCGGTTGCGACTGCTCCTCGACGTCACGAATCAGGTTGTCTCAAATTTGGAGCTCCGCGATCTCCTGCGTGCCCTCTCACAGGGCGTCCGGCGCGTGATGCAGTGCGACTACGCCGGCTTGTCGCTCCAGGATGCGGAAGAAAAGCAGCTGCGACTCTACGCGCTTGACTTTCCGGAGGGCAAAGGGTTCTTCCACGAAGAGTTGGTTTATTCGATCGAGGGATCGCCTTCCGGTACGGCATTTCGAACCATGAAGCCTGTGACGCTCCAGAGCCCCTTCGCCGCCTGGCTCGATTCCCCAATCGCTCAGATCGCGGTGCGGGAAGGTTTGCACTCCGTCTGCTGTTTACCCTTGATCAGCCGGAATCGCGCGATTGGCGTCTTGGTTCTCGGCCGGCTCCGAGACGATGCCTTCAGTCAGGCCGATATCAGTTTCCTTAGCCAGGTTGCAAACCAGATTGCTCTCGCCGTCGAGAATGCGCTCGCCTACCGCGAGATTCGGGACCTGAAAGAGCAGCTTTCCAAGGAAAAACTCTATTTGGAAGATGAAATCCGCACGGAAATGAATTTTGCCCAGATCATTGGAAATAGCGCTTCTCTGCGCAGAGTCCTCAAACACGTGGGAACTGTTGCGCCGACGGATTCAACGGTGCTCATTTACGGAGAGACGGGCACGGGAAAAGAACTGATTGCGCGTGCCATTCATGATTTGAGTCCGCGTAGCTCGAAGCCGTTCGTTAAGCTCAATTGTGCGGCCATTCCGACAGGGTTGTTGGAAAGCGAGCTGTTCGGACACGAAAAGGGCGCATTCACCGGAGCGATTGCGCAACGCATTGGCCGCTTCGAAGTGGCCGATGGCGGCACGATTTTCTTGGACGAAATCGGAGAAATTCCTCTCGAACTACAGAGCAAACTGCTGCGTGTGCTCCAGGAGAGGGAGTTCGAGCGATTGGGAAGCTCGCGCACTCTACGGACCGATGCCCGTTTGATTGCCGCGACGAACCGTGATTTAGAAGCGATGGTGAGCCAGCAGAAATTCCGATCTGACCTCTTCTTTCGGTTGAATGTTTTTCCGGTCCATGTTCCGCCTTTGCGGGAACGCCAGGGAGATATTCCGCTGCTGGTGCGGCACCTGACACAGCAGTTTTCCAGACGCATGAATAAGGTCATGGAAACGATTCCATCAGCGACAATGGATGCCCTGTGCCGCTATCATTGGCCGGGAAACATACGAGAACTCCAGAATGTGATCGAGCGCGCCGTAATTATCTCCTCGGGTCCGGCCCTGAGTGTCGATGTGGGCGATCTGAAATTTCCCGAGGTCAATCATCCGGAAGAAACGGTCGCTGCTCCGAATTCCACAACAAACGGCGCATTGCACCATCTCCTGGAGGAAACGGAACGTCAGCAGATCCTCCAAACGCTCAAGGAGTCTAACTGGGTTGTGGCAGGTCCCCATGGCGCGGCGGCACGTCTTGGTATGAATCGATCGACCCTCCAAGTAAGAATACGCAAACTGGGAATCTCACGCGGTACTGCATAATTCACGCAGTTTCATTGCTTGCCTCAGCTCCTTCGCCGAAAAGCTGCCACTTCTGACATCGCGCTTTTGATGTGCTGAGAAATTAGCAGTCTGCTAGAGGCTTGGCAGTAGCACCTGGCACTCTAGTCTCACAAATCTCTCAAATTGCTGTTATCTCAAGACAGATCAAGGAGTTTCATCGTTGCGGAAACAAATTACGATTTGGCATCCGTGTTGCTTTCCCCAGTATCGCCCGAATGGGACGCAGATGAGTGGAGGGCGGGATGTCAATGACTCTGATCTTCGCGGGTAGGTGGAACAAGTGGTACCGCGTCCTCCGTTACGGCAAAGGATTCGGACTTTTGGATTCCGTGCGCTATGGGCTTTGGTTGGCACGGGGCTAGGCGTGAGGTCTTGTTATGGCTGGAACACAAACGTCGAGTGGACGATCGGTTTTGCGACCGGCGTTTGCGGGAATACAAACGGGTCGTTCCTTGCTAAAGATCGAGGCTTGGATGCCGAGTGAAATCAAAGCTATCTCGCCGCTGGTGGATCGGCTGATGCGATTGATCGGGGGTTCGCGCTGTGTCGCCGGCAATGAGCCCGCCGTTGAGCTGGCGCTTCGGGAAGCTCTGAGCAACGCAGTCGTTCACGGTAATGCGCTAGACGCGCACCAGTCGGTTCAGATTCGTTGTCAATGTGAGTTGGGGAAGGGAGTCTCCATTATCGTGACGGATCGCGGCCGAGGGTTTGATCCAAAAACGGTTCCTGATCCGTTGGCGGTCGAAAGACTGGAGGCGGAGCACGGTCGAGGCATCCACCTAATGAAGTTAGCGATGGACGAGGTGTCGTTTGAGCGCGGAGGCACCGAGGTTCATATGCGAAAGGGTCCCGCGCGCAAGCCAAGAACAGATCGGCGGGGTAACAACGAAACGACATACCGGGGCCCATGGATCAGCATTCAGCGCCGCCCTCTCCTCGCGGCTAGCCGGACGCATGCGCGTAGCAGGTATGAGAGGTAGCCGTGCTGAAGATCACCATGACGGAGACGTCGACAGAAAGGAAATGGATCGTCGAAGGACGCTTGGTCGGCCTGTGGGTCAACGAGCTCAGAACAACATGGAAGAGGAGGCACGGGAGCCGCGACGAACGAGCCTGCATTATCAACCTCAATGACGTCACGTTCATCGACAAAAGCGGGGAACGTTTGCTGCGGGCTATGTCCAAAAAAGGCGCACAGCTTATAGCCAGGGGTATTTACGTGACGCACGTGATTGAACAACTCGGGGAAACGATTGGCGGAGCCGATGCGTCGATTTCTTCCGCCGATCGAAAGGCCAAAGCGGAGGACCAATGACTACCCATCCGATGCATCTTTTCGATCCGGCCCTAAAGAGCCGCACAGGAAAGCCTACGCGACCTGTTCGTCTCTCGTCAACAACACCGAACGATGTTTTTCTGAACGCGTTGCTTGAGATGCCTACGACAAAGAGTGTTCGAAGGAGCCCTCTCGAGTGGGTCGCCGCGACCGGTTTGCACATTGCGATCTTCGCCGCGCTAATCATCGTGCCGTTGTACACAACGGGGACAATTCAACTGGACAATTACAAAGACACTCCCCTGGCGGCCCCGCCAGCGGCACCGCCACCGCCTCCAGCTGCGGTGGGAACGGTGGTGGCTGCGCACATAACGTCTAAGCGCCCGAATCTCACTTACAGGTTGGGGAAAGTAACCGCGCCGGTCTCGAGTCCGAAGACGGTCTCGCTGGATAACGAATCTGCCGCCACGGACTTGGGAGGCGTCGTGGGTGGCGTCCCTGGTGGAGTAGCCGGGGGAGACCTCGGTGGCTCACTCGGCGGAGTTTTAGGTGGCACGGGGACTTCTGTACCAGTCCCACCCCCGCAGCAGCCCGCAGCGAAACGAATTGTTCGAGTTGGCTCCAACCTCAAAGCGCCAAGGCAGACCTTTTCGGTTCAACCCGAATATCCGGTACTCGCTAGGCAAACGCATGTCTCGGGCACCGTGGTGGTCAACGCCGTGATCGATGAGCACGGAAACGTGGTGGGAGCGCGCGCTTTGAGCGGCCACCTGTTGCTGATACCCGCGGCATTGAAAGCCGTGTTGCAGTGGAAGTATGAGCCAACGCTGCTTAATGGGACGCCGGTGGCTGTCGAAATGGAAGTCACCGTGCATTTCAGCCTTGGAAGCTAGTTCCGAGCGCGTGGCTAGATGAAAGTGAAAGAAGACTCTGCGGGTGGCGGTTCAATTCAGTCAATCCGAAGAGCCGGTAAACCGAGATCAGTTTGAATGCGCCTAGAGAAGGAGAGCCCTATGCCAATAGAACTCATGGATGCGATTGACGAAGCGAATGCGGCGAGCGCCTCCCGCGATCGTTTGCTTCGCGAGGAAGATGCAGCGCTGGTCGCTGGCGCGAAAACCGGGGACGGGCGCGCATTTGAGCTGTTGGTCCAACGACACGAGGGGAAGATTTTTTTGTTGGCTCAGCGCATGACCCGTAATCGGGAGGACGCCGAAGACGTGGTGCAGCAGAGCTTCCAGAGAGCGTTCATTCATTTGAAGAAGTTTGAGGGCTACTCCTTATTCTCCACCTGGTTAACACGGATCGCCATCAACGAGGCACTTATGTTACTGCGTAGGAGGCGGGGAACGCATGAGGTGCCGATCGCGGAATCAAACACAGAAGATGAAACCGCGCTGCCTCGGGATATTCCGGACGCGCGCCCGAACCCTGAAGACAGTTGCCTGCAGCGAGAGCAAGAGCGAGTTCTTTCCGCGGCGGTAAATGAGTTAACACCAGGAATGCGTAAAGCAATCGAACTGCGGGAACTTGGCGAACTCTCCACAGGAGAAACCGCTCAAGTCATGGGTTTGTCGGTGGGAGCAGTGAAGGCACGAGTATTTCACGGGCGTAGGAAATTGCGGCAGAGATTGAAGTCCTTTGTCGGACCAACGTGGACGCCGGGAAGAGGCGCTTCACGAACGGGCGGCAACTCTAGGCCTATCTCGCGAGATCCAGTCGCTTGCAATGGGTGCGATTAAAGCCGGGAGGAAGGCAGGTCCTTATGATGACGTTTCTGCTTGTCGCAGTATTGACGATTTTGGGATTTCCGTGTATCACCGGCCCGGACGGTTTGCTGGGCCCGCGGCTTCGTCACTGCATCGGTCGCGCGACGACACCATTCCTTAGAGCAAGTTACCGTGCAGCGCGGGTTTGATCGAATTGGTTTTGTAATTATGAAGCGAAATCCAGCAAAGGGAGAAAAAGAAACAAACTCATTGCGGCTGCAAAGAGCAGTTGGTGATTGCTCGCGGGCAATTCTCGATCTTCGGCCAAGCTGTTAAGGGAACGTGCGTGGAGAAGGAGGAATAGCTATGGCTAACGAACAATCAAGGTGGTCTCCGCCTGAGCGTGCTCCCCGAAGCATGGACAAGGGCACTGCTGAGCTGGGGGAAATCGTAGCCTTCATCGATGGGCGCACTAAGACTCCAGAGATCTTGGAGTTCGCCGGCGTACTTGCCCAGGAGCACGGCGCACGCTTAATCAGCGTATTTTTGCAGCCCGAGCCAACAGTTACCCCGGCGGAAACATTCGCACGCGGTAAAGGCATGCAGAGCACGATCGAGGTGCACCAAGCACAGCTCGAGCGGATCGAGGCCGAGCACCGCGCTCAGTTCGAAGACATTGTCCGTCGTCAGGGAATCCAGTCGGAGTGGAGATCGCTGCCCTACTTGAGCAGCGAGGTGGGTGTGCATGCGTACTATGCGGATCTGGTGGTGATCGCCCGCCCGGAATCTGCCGACCCATCGGCCGGCCCTCCGGGCCTTGCGGAGTCCCTGGTTTTGAGCTCCGGCCGACCGATCATCGTGTTTCCGCCACACGGTACGGTATCTCAAGTCCACCGCATCCTTGTGGCGTGGAACGCCACGCGCGAGTCTATCCGCGCCGTGGCCGACGCCCTGCCATTGCTTGTGAAGGCCAAGGCAGTCGAAGTCTTGGTCGTCGACCATCAGCGCAGCCGGGCTGGTCATGGCCAGGAGCCGGGGGCGGATATCGCGCGCCACTTGGCGCGTCACGGCGCCCACGTGGAGGTACAACGCCTGTCGTCCAACGGAGAAGAGGTGGGTCGCCTGCTGCTGTCGCAGGCTGCGACTTTCGGCGCCGATCTCCTCGTCATGGGCGCTTATGGTCACTCCCACCTGAGGGAGTGGATGTTCGGTGGCGTCACGCGAACGGTCCTGTACGAGGCGAGCCTTCCGGTACTGATGTCTCGATGAGCGTTGGGCCCAAGACTTCCGACGAGCCATCTGACCTCCTGGATGTCCCGGGAACGAACTTTCCGGTCGCGCCGTAACACCGAGATTTGTTGTAACAAGAGACCGTACGGTCTCATCTGATGCTTGTACTTCACGCGATGAATTCGCGATTGGGGTGCAGGGAGTTCTGCTTATGTGGATTGTTCGAGTCGCTCTGGACCGGCCGTATACGTTCATTGTTCTGGCCGTACTCATTTTGGCTCTGAGCCCGATCATGATCTTGCGCACGCCGACCGATATTTTCCCGAACATTGATATCCCGGTGATTGCGGTTGCATGGCAGTACACCGGCATGAACCCGGAGGAATTAGAAGGTCGGCTCACGAGCGGGTTTGAACGTGTATTGACCACTACGGTCGACAACATCGAGCATATCGAATCGACCACGGTAAATGGTCAAGCCATCGTTAAGATTTACCTGCAACACGGGGCGAGTTTGGACACCGCGAATGCTCAGGTTACGGCTATATCCCAAACGGCTCTTCGGCAATTGCCGCCGGGGACCTTACCTCCGCTGATCATCAACTACAGCGCTTCAAGCGTGCCCATTCTGCAGTTGGGCCTTTCCGGAAACGGTCTCTCGGAGCAGCAGCTGAACGATCTCGGGCAGAATTTCTTGAGGCCCCAACTGGTGACGGTGCCGGGGGCCGTCATTCCGTACTTGTATGGCGGGAAGCAACGCCAAATCATGATCGATTTGAATCCCGGCCTGGTGCAGGCAAAAGGACTGGCTCCCCAGGACGTTCTCACCGCCGTCCAGCAGCAAAATCTGATTTTGCCATCCGGGACAGCCAAAATGGGCCCCTTCGAGTACGACGTTCGATTGAACGCCAGTCCGAGAACGGTCCCTGAGCTAAACGACCTCCCAATCAAGGTCGTTGGGAATTCCACGATCTATGTTCGGGATGTAGCAAACGTGCGCGACGGCTTTTCGCCGCAGACCAACATCGTGCGTCAAGATGGTCATCGCGGCGCCCTGGTGTCCGTTCTCAAGGCCGGCAACGCTTCCACGCTTGACGTCGTGAAGGGTATTCGTGGCCTTCTTCCACGTGTCGCCCAGACGCTTCCCCCGGAACTGAAGATTTTGCCTCTGGCCGATCAGTCCATCTTCGTTCGAGGCTCAGTGAACGGTGTCATCCGTGAAGCGGTCATCGCCGCGTGTCTTACGGGGTTGATGATTCTGCTGTTCCTGGGGAGCTGGCGTAGTACGTTGATCATCGCCATCTCCATTCCGCTATCCATCTTGACCTCGGTCATGGTCCTCGGCTTTCTCGGGGAAACGATTAACATCATGACACTCGGGGGATTGGCCCTCGCGGTCGGCATTCTCGTTGATGACGCCACGGTTACCATCGAAAACATCGAGCGGTATTTCGAAGCTGGGCATGCCCAGCGCAATGCCATCCTCGACGGCGCGGCGCAGATCGCCGTTCCCGCTCTGGTATCCACGCTCTGCATCTGCATCGTGTTCTTGCCGATGTTCCTGCTGAGCGGTGTGGCCCGTTACCTCTTTGTTCCCCTCGCCGAAGCCGTGGTGTTCGCCATGCTCGCATCGTACATCCTGTCCCGGACGCTCGTGCCAACGCTGGCGATGTACCTGCTTAAAGCAAAACGGGGCGACCCTGCCGGTTCACGAAATCCTCTCGTGCGGTTCCAGCGAGCGTTCGAACGCGGGTTCGAACGCCTTCGCCATGCCTACCAGACCCTACTCGCAGCACTTGTCCATCGGCGGGCGGTCTTCGTCCCTATCTTTCTTCTGGCCTGCGCCGCGGCGTTTCTCCTGGTGCCGTGGCTCGGTCAGGACTTCTTTCCGAACACGGACAGCGGTCAATTTATCCTCCATGTCCGCGCTAAGAGCGGCACGCGAATCGAAGAGACCGCGAAGCTGTGCGACCTCGTTGAGGGCTCGATACGCCGCGAGATCCCCGGGCACGAGGTGGACAACATTCTGGATAACATCGGCCTGCCCTACAGCGCGATCAATTTCATGCACAGCACATCCGGGCTCATCGGAGCGGGCGACGCCGATATTCTGGTCTCTCTAAAGGAAGATCACCATGCCACGGCAGACTATGTCGAGCGCCTGCGAGAGACCCTGCCCCGTGAATTCCCGGGCACAACCTTTTACTTTCTGCCCTCGGACATCGTCACGCAGGTTTTGAATTTTGGTTTGCCGGCGCCCATCGATATCCAAATCGAGGGAACCGATATCGAGGGCAATCGTCAAGTCGCAGCCCGCATGCTGCATGAAATCGAGCTGGTTCCGGGTATTGCCGACGCGCGCATACAGCAAGCGTTTGATTACCCGGAGTTCGATGTGACAGTCGACCGCACTAAGGCGGCCCAGGGCGGCTACACTCAGCGCGATGTAGCGAATAGCTTGTTGAACTCGCTTAGCGGCAGCTTCCAGATCACTCCGATGTTTTTCTTGAATTTCAAGAACGGCGTCAGCTACAACCTGGTCACTCAGACTCCGCAATATTCGATGCAATCCCTGGAGGACCTCCAGAACACTCCGCTCAATTCCGCGGCTGCCGTGCGGCCTGAAATTCTCGCCGATGTCGCTGCTATCCAACGAACCAACGAGATGCAAGTAATCTCGCATTACAACATCCGGCGCGTGGTGGATATTTACGCCGCCGTCCAGGGCCGCGACTTGGGCGCAGTGGGCCGCGAGGTCACGCGTGTTGTGGATGCCAACCGCAAGTCCTTGCCGCGCGGCAGCTTCGTTACCGTTAAGGGCCAACTGCAAACGATGCGCAACTCGTATCTCGGACTGTTGGGCGGACTGGTCTTCTCCGTCGTTCTCGTCTATCTCCTGATCGTGGTGAACTTCCAGTCGTGGCTCGATCCGTTCATCATCATCACGGCGCTTCCTGCTGCGCTTGCCGGCATCGTCGGATTCTTGTTTCTCACACATACAACACTCAGCGTACCCGCCTTAATGGGCGCCATTATGTGCATGGGCGTCGGAACAGCGAACAGTATTCTCGTGGTTTCATTTGCAAAAGAACTGCTGCTGCACCACGGAGACCCCGTCAGAGCGGCCATCGAAGCAGGCTTCACCCGGTTTCGCCCCGTTCTCATGACCGCTCTGGCCATGATCATCGGCATGATTCCCATGGCGCTTGGGCTGGGCGAGGGCGGCGAGCAGAATGCACCGCTCGGGCGCGCCGTCATTGGCGGCTTGTTGTGCGCCACCGTGGCCACGCTGATCTTCGTTCCGGCAGTCTTCAGTTTGCTTCACCGGCGGCGCGCTCCCTCCGGCGCTCAAGAACACTCTACGGGCGCTCCCGAACCAATTTCGGCATGAGCAAAAGGAAATCCAATGACACCGAACGAGAAGAATGTGACGGCCACCCCCGAACCAGAAATGATCGAGGTGCAGCCGGTGCCACCGAGTCCCGATGGGTTTCATCCTCGCATTGCACTGGGGCGGCGAACTGTAGCCCTTGTCGCCGCAGCCGCGTTTGCTGCTCTCGCTTTCCTGATTTACTCCGGCATCCATTCGCGAGCAGCAGCCGAATCGCGCCTCAAGCAACGAACCGAAGAAGCCGCCATTCCCACCGTGGCCGTGGTTTCTCCTCGGGAGGGTGCTCCTACTCAAGAAATTGTTTTGCCCGGCAATACCCAGGCATTCAGCGACGCGCCAATCTACGCGCGAACTAGTGGCTATCTCAAGCGCTGGTATTTCGACATTGGCGCGCATGTCCAAAAGGGTCAGTTGCTCGCGGATATTGAAACTCCCGAAGTCGACCAGCAACTACAGCAGGCCCGAGCGGACCTGCATACCGCGCAGGCCAACCTGAACATTGCCAAAATTACTGCGGCCCGCTGGCAAGACCTGGTGAGCACGGGTTCCGTGTCCCAGCAGGAAACCGACCAGGCGGTCAGCAATCTCAGCGCGGTGACCGCTGCTGCCGAATCCAGCGCCGCAAACGTGCGGCGTCTCGAACAGCTGCAATCGTTCGAAAAGATCTACGCCCCCTTTGACGGCATCATCACCGCCCGCAATACGGATATCGGAGCGCTCATTGATGCAGGAGCCAGCACACAACCGAGGGAACTCTTTCACATCGCCGCCATTCGTACGCTGCGTCTGTATGTTGCGGTTCCCGAGGTGTACTCCCGTGCCGCGCGCTCCGGTGCGCCAGCCACGTTGACGCTCGATGAATTCCCGGGCCAAACCTTCCATGGCACTCTCGTTCGCAACGCCAACTCCATTGACGTCGCCTCGCGTACGCTGCTTGTCGAAGTCGATGTCGACAATCCGACCGGCCAACTCCTGCCCGGTGCCTACGTTTTTGTCCACCTCAAGCTGCCCGAGCAAACCCACTCGGTAACCATTCCGTCGAATACGCTAATCTTCCGCAAAGAGGGTTTGCAAGTCGGACTGGTTCGCAATGACCAAGTCGAGCTGGTCCCCGTCAAGATCGGCCGCGACTACGGTAGCTCCGTAGAAATCGTCTCAGGCCTGCAACCAACGGACGTCGTCATTGTCGACCCATCCGACTCTTTGGTCGCAGGCTTGGAAGTGCGTCTGAGCAACAAACCAGCAGGAGGATCCGGGCGATGAGGCACTTCTTTGCCGTCATCCGTTTCATCCTCACTGGCATCGTTGCGCTGCTTCTCGTGCTGTTGCTCGCGGGTTGCGCCGTGGGTCCCAAATACGTCAAGCCCGTCGTCCCGACGACGCCGGCCTATAAGGAAGAAGTGCCAGGCTCATTCAAGGAGTCAGAGCAGTGGCAGCCCGCGCGGCCGGGCGACCAGACGAGCCGCGGAAACTGGTGGGAGATTTTCGGCGATCCGGAACTCAACAAGCTGGAAGAGCAGATTGCCGGTTCCAACCAAAACCTGAAAGTAGCGGAAGCGCGCTTCCGCGAAGCTCGTGCAGCGATTCGCTTCAATCGGGCCTCCCAGTTTCCGACCATCTCCACTGCTCCGAGCGCCAGTTATGTCAAGAGTTCAGACTTCTCGTCGAACTTTCCGTCGAAGATCCAACAGTCCAGCAAAGGCGATTTCGTGCTGCCCTTTGATCTTTCCTACGAGCTCGATCTCTGGGGCCGCGTACGGCGTAGCATCGCTGCCGCACGGGAAGAAGGGCAGGCGACGGCTGCTGACTATGAGACTGCGAAGCTCAGCCTCGAGGCGGAACTCGCCCTGGACTATTTCGAATTGCGTAGTGCTGACGCTCAGAAGCAGCTCCTTGACGATACCGTAAAAGCCTATACCGACAACCTGCAGCTCACGCTCAATCGCTTCAAAGGAGGCGTGGCCCCGAAGGCCGACGTTGCGCAAGCGCAAACCCAGTTGGACACCACCCGCGTGCAAGACACGGATGTCACCGTGCAAAGAGCGCAATTCGAACACGCCATTGCGATTCTGATCGGAAAACCTCCCGCGGAACTCAACCTCGCAGCAGCGCCGCTCAACTACCAACCCCCCAGCATTCCGATTGGCCTGCCTTCTGAGCTCTTGCAGCGGCGCCCGGACATTGCCGCCGCGGAGCGCCGTGTGGCAGAGGCAAACCAGCAGATCGGTATCGCCCGCGCGGCGTATTTCCCCACCGTGACCCTCGGCGGAACGGCGGGATTTGCCGGCTCGCAGGGTTCAAACTGGTTCGGCTGGCCGAGCGGTTTCTGGGCTGTCGGTCCTGCCCTCGCCGAGACGCTGTTCGACGCAGGGCGCCGTCGGGCCACTGCCGAATCGGCGCGTGCAAACTATGATGCCGCCGTCGCAACGTATCGTCAGATTTCACTCACAGCGTTCCAGGAAGTCGAAGACAACGTCGCCAGCTTGCGCATTCTCGAAAACGAAACGCAGCAGCAACAGCAGGCCGTCGCGTCATCGCAGGAATCGCTTCAACTTTTTACGAATCGTTACAAGGGAGGTGTCGACACGTATCTCCAGGTCATCACCGCGCAGACGATCGAACTCGCCAACGAGCGAAACGCCATTGATATCCTGCGGCGCCGGCTGGACGCGAGTGTGCTCCTCATCAAGGCACTGGGAGGAGGTTGGAATGTGTCCAATCTTCCTACATTCGGTGCGTCCTCTGTTCGGGACTATTGAAGCGCGGCTTTCGGTATACCAGTACTCGCAGGCAAGCGGTGGCAGTCTGAAATCGTCCCAAGACTTCATCTTTGGTCTCAGCGGGGGGCCTTTGTCAATTCCGGTTGAAAATTCCCCGTTGTACCGGTCGAAAATTCCCCACCCCTGAACTTCATGAATGGGCCTCCGCTCCTTCCTGTCCTCGAGGCGGCACCAACCCGGCCTTGCGGCGATCTTTCAGCCGGTAGCTCTCGCCGCGGATGTTGATGGTCGTCGAATGATGCAGCAGCCGGTCTAGAATCGCTGTGGCGATGATCGAATCGCCAAAGATCGATC
>Ga0307475_10000019_pt1 | contig 81109 bp, 71 predicted proteins | sample atmos_gasesECM1C_FD_203317 | JGI IMG/M metagenome (GOLD analysis project Ga0307475, IMG submission 203317) | Hardwood forest soil microbial communities from Morgan-Monroe State Forest, Indiana, United States - atmos_gasesECM1C_515 | ecosystem: Environmental > Terrestrial > Soil > Temperate... | reverse complement strand
GATCTGAAAATGTTGCCGAACGACATGATCGAACCCGTCTTCACCGCCACCGTCCAAGCCACTGAAGAAGCCATCATCAACGCCATGGTCGCCGCCGAAACCATGACCGGCATCGAAAATCACAAAGTTAGCGCGCTGCCGCACGAGCAACTCCGCGCGGTCCTAAAAAAATACAATCGTCTAAATCAATGAGTGCATGTGGAGGTACTGTAGGAGCGTTGTCATCCTGAGGGCATCCGACCAAGATGCCCGAAGGACCTCAAGGCAATAAGCCCGCAGCTGACGGTGAAACTAACTCTAGACCACCGGCACAGCCGTCTTCCTTAGCGGATTAAAAAACGGCATCGCCACCACCTTCGCCGAGACCGTTCGCCGCACCGCCTCCACTGTCATCTCGATCGCCAAAGTCGTCCCCACCGCCGACTGTTCGCGTTTCACGCAAGCCAACGCAATCATCTTCTTCAACGTCGGCGACCACGTCGTCGACGTCGCTTTCCCCACCTGCTTCCCCGCGCGATAGACCGGCACCGCGACGCGCGACGCCATGCTCGGCGCCTGCGGCGCCATCTCCATCTGTTCGTACAGTGCTTCGACTTCGTTCCAATCAATCTCCAGCCCCACCAGTGCTCGCTCCGTGCCTTTCTTCGCCTCTGCCGCCAGCGCCTCGCGCCCCACGAAATTATCTTTCTTCAGATCCACGAGCTTCCCCAGCCCAATCTCCGACGGTGAATATTTCTGCGAATCGATCAGTGCCTTCTTGCTCGACGTGTAATCCACCTCAATCAAAATCAATCCCGCCTCGATGCGCGCCACGTCTAGTGCAATCATCCCCGCCGGATGAATGTCGAAAACTTCGCCCTCGCTCATCAGCTTGTCCCAAACGCGCAGCGCGTCCTTCCACGGCATCCAAATCTCAAATCCCAAATCTCCCGTGTACCCCGTACGCGAAATATCCACCGGCACGCCCGCAATCTTTCCCCGCGTCACACGAAAATACTTCAAGTTCGCTATGTTCGCGTCCGTCACCGCGCGCAACACCTTCCCTGCAGTCGGCCCCTGCAGCGCCAGCGCCGCCACCTGCTCCGAAATGTCTTCGATCTTCACGTCCAGCCCCAGCGCGTTCTGCTCAAACCATCGCAAGCTCGGGTCCGCCGCCGTCCAGCGATATTCGTTTTCCCCAAGCCGCGTAATCGTCCCGTCGTCAATCACTTTTCCCTCGGGATCGCACCAGCAGCAGTAAATCACTTGGTCCACCGCGACTTTGTTAATGTCCCGCGCAATCACGCGATTCACAAGCTTGGTAGCATCGGGACCAGTCACTCGATATTTAAATAGAGGCGAAATATCAATCATCGCCGCCGAATTCCGTATCGCGTTGTACTCATGCTCGTGATGCGTCTCATACACGCTCACCGTGTAGTAGCCCGACCACTCGCGATAACTCAAACTCTCGCAAAGCGCCTTCGTCCGCTCATGAAACGCAGTCCCAACCGGCACGAGATCTCCTTTTCCGCGTTGCCAGCGAATTATAGGTGCGAAGCGAAACAGCAGCAAGGCGACTTGTGCCACACTCCCGCTGCCGGTAAAATGACCAGTCTCGCTTCCTGCGTCTTTCGCATCATCTCGCAACAACAGCGGAGTCTCACTGCATGCCTCAGCATTACGACGCAATCGTTATCGGCGGCGGCCACAACGGCCTAGTCAACGCCGCTTATCTCGCCAAGGCCGGCAAAAAGGTTCTCGTCCTCGAACGCCGCCACGTCCTCGGTGGCGCCGCCGTCACCGAGGAAATCGTCCCCGGTTTCCTCTTCTCCGAATGTTCCTACGTAGTCTCTCTCCTCCGCCCCGAAATCATTCGCGAACTCGATCTCCCCCGCCACGGCCTCGAAATTCTTCCTCTCGACGGAACCTTCAGCCCCATGCCCAATGGCGATTACCTTTGGCGCATGAACGATCACGCCCGCACGCAGCGCGAAATTCGCCGCCACTCCCGCGTCGACGCCGAAGCCTACGACGAATTCTCCAAGATGATGACCCCCATGTGCCGCTTCGTGAAGCCCATCCTCTCCATGATCCCGCCCGATCCCACCACCCTCAACCCCAAAGATCTCCACCGCCTCTATTTTCTCGGCCAGCGTTTTCGCGATCTCTCCTCCGACGAGCGCTACACCCTCATCCAGCTCATGACCATGAGCGCCGCCGATTTCCTCGACCAATGGTTCGAGACCGACGTCCTCAAGGCCACGATGTCCGCCTCCGGAATCATCGGCACATTTCTCGGCATCCGCTCGCCCGGTACCGCCTACATTCTCCTTCATCACTACATGGGCGAAATCGACGGCGCTTTCCGCTCTTGGGGTTTCAGCCGCGGCGGCACCGGCGCGATCAGCAACGCCATCGCCGCCGCCGGTCGTGAACTCGGCGTAGAAATCCGCACGCAGGCCTCAGTGGAAAGAATCCTCGTAACAAACGGCCGCACCACCGGCGTAGCCCTCACGTCCGGCGAAGAAATCTCGGCCAGCGTCGTCTCCTCCAGCGTCGACCCGCATCTCACCTTCGAAAAATTTCTTGAGCCCAACGAACTCCCTGCCGATTTCCTCGAAAGTGTTCGCCGCTACAAATTCCGCGGTTCCTCCGGCAAAGTCAATCTCGCGCTCGACGCTCTACCCGATTTCAAGTCCATGCCCGGCCAAGGCGCGCATCTGCGCGGCGCAATTTCCATCTCCCCGAGCATCGAGTACATGGAGCGCGCCTACGACGACGCCAAGTACGGCCGCTACTCCCGCAAGCCATACATCGACATGGTCATTCCCAGCCTCACCGACCCCAGCGTCGCACCCCCAGGCAAGCACGTTCTCTCCTGCTTCGTGCAATACGCGCCCTACAAACTCGCGCAAGGCACCTGGGATGATCAGAAAGAAGCTTTCGGCGACACCGTAATCAACACCATCGCCGAACACGCCCCCAACATCAAAAAAATTATCATCGGCCGCCAGGTTCTCACTCCCCTCGACCTCGAGCGCGAATTCGGCCTGACGCAAGGCAACATTTTCCAGGGTGAGCTATCCCTCGAGCAGCTCTTCTTCCTCCGCCCTGTCCCCGGCTGGGCGTACTATCGCACTCCGGTCGACAATCTTTATATGTGCGGTTCCGCCACGCATCCCGGCGGCGGCATCATGGGCGCTCCCGGCCGCATCGCCAGCCAGGTCATCCTCAAAGATTGGAGCAAAGGCTTTAAGAAATCCACGCGTTCGACCTCCACGAAATCTTCTTCCACATCTCCACCGCCGCCCACTACCGCCGCTGACCAGCAACCCGCCTCCGTCGAGAAAAACTGACCATGCCCATCGGACAGCGCGTAGTCCTCATCGGCGGCGGTCACAACGCTCTCGTCACCGCGTTCTACCTCGCCAAGGGTGGCTTCAAGCCTTTGATCCTCGAGCGCCGCGAATTCGTCGGAGGCGGCGCCATCACCGAAGAGTTTCATCCCGGCTTCCGCGCCTCCACGCTCGCCCACACTGTCGGTCCGCTTCGCGCCGATGTCGCTGCGGACATGCAGCTCGAAAAATACGAATGCCACATCATGCATCCTAATCCGCGCCTCTTCGCGCCCGCACCCGACGGCAAAGCGCTCCTTTTCTACAACGGCCACGCCAAAACCGCTGGCGGCATCGCGCGCTTCTCCGCGAAAGACGCCGCGAAATATATTGAGTTCGCCGAAACACTCGAAAATCTTTTTCCGGTTCTGAATCAGCTCCTCTCCACCACGCCGCCCTCCATCGACTCTCCTTCTCCAGAAGATTTGTGGAATCTTCTCAAGGCCGGCCGCGGCATCCGCAGCCTCGGCAAGAAAGGCATGTTCGATCTCGTGCGCTGGGGGCCCATGGCTGTCGCCGATTTCGTCGCCGAATTTTTCGACACCGAGCTCCTCCGCGCAGTCATCGCCGCACGCGGCATCTTCGGCACCGCGCTCGGCCCCTGGTCTGCGGGTTCCACCGCTGTTCTGCTTCTTCGCGCCGCAGCTGATGCGCACCCAGTCGGCTCCGCTTCGTTCCCGCACGGAGGACTCGGCTCCTTCACGCGAGCTCTAGCGGAATCCGCGCGCCAGGCTGGCACTGAAATTCGCACCGACGCCGAAGTCCGCCACATCCGCGTCAAAGACGGCGCGGTCACCAGCCTTGTCCTCGCCAACGGCGAAGAAATCTCCGCCAACGCCGTAGTCTCCGGCGTCGACCCCAAGCGCACCTTCTTCCATCTTCTCGACCCGTCGCACCTCGATCCCACCTTCGCCCAACGCATCAAGAATTTCCGTTCGAACGGCACGGTAGCCAAAGTCCATCTGGCCCTCAACGATCTTCCGTCCTTTCCCGCGCTCACCGACGCCGTCGCCGCCGACGGCTTCCTCAAAGCGCTCTCCGGCCGCATCCACATCGGCCCCGAAATCGATTATCTCGAGCGCGCCTTCGACGCCTCCAAGTACGGCGAATTTTCCTCCGCCCCCTATCTCGACGTCACCATTCCCACGCTCCTCGATCCCACCCTCGCCCCCGAAGGCAAGCACGTCCTCTCCGCCTGCGTGCAATTCGCGCCATTCAAATTGAAAGAAGGAAATTGGGGCGACCGCCGCAAGCAATTAGGAGATACGGTAGTAAAGACGCTCTCGACGTACGCGCCCAATCTCTCCGACCTAGTAGAAGCGATCCAAGTCATCACGCCGCAAGACCTCGAAACCTCCTACGGCTTCACAGGCGGCCACATCTTCCACGGCGAGCTAGCCCTCGACCAACTCTTCACCATGCGCCCAGTCCTCGACTGGGCCCGCTACAAAACTCCCATCCGCAACCTCTTCCTCTGCGGCTCCGCCACCCATCCCGGCAACGGCCTGACCGGAGCCTCCGGCGCCAACGCCGCCCGCGAAATAATCCACGCTCTCCGATGATCATTCCTGGAGCATTTTTTGGAGTGCGGCGGTCTTGCCGCCGCTTTCGAGCCCGCAGCAGTGGTAAGAACGCATCCGCGCAGGCAAGCTAGATCCACCGCGCGCGTCACTCTGAGTTGCATCCGACGAGGATGGATGAAGGACCTCAACGTAAGCCCGATTACAAAGCATCGGATCCACCGATCACGATGGATTGGTATTACCTCAGTGACGCAGAAATTTCCTGGCTTAAATCTGAAGACTGAATGTTTGTCCAGGATAGAGTCGCGTCCGGGAAAAACTCTGTCCCTGTTTCCACACACATGGGATAAAGTGATACGGCGCCTGGCCAGATCGGAGGCTATAGATCGTGTCCCCCAACCGAATACCTGGCATTTGCATCCTGGCGTTCTCAGTCTTGTGTTTCTCCATCTTCGTCGCGGTCCCAGTCGGCATCTGCCAGGTGGCCCAGCTTCCCGAGAAAGTGGAACCCGGGCAGCATGGGCAACATGGAAAACAGGAACACCACCACTTGCACATGGTTCTGGGAGAAGAAAAGTGTGACCCGGAGTTCACGTATGAGGAAGGACCTCACGGCCCCAGTCATTGGCCGCAACTGTGCAACACCGGAAAGATGCAGGCCCCCATTGATATTCAGCATGCCGAAAAATTGCGCATCGACGATCTCAAGTTCAATTATCAACCGGCTGATCTGGACATCGTCAACGATTGCAACGAGTACCGAATTCTAGTCAAGTTTCCAGACAATTACTGGCTCACGGTCGGGAAGAAGCCATATTTCCTGAGCGAACTTCATTTTCGTGAACCGGGCGAGAATGCCGTCAATGGCAAGCGGCCCAGGATGTCCATCCAGCTTGTGCATTTCTCGCCAGAGGGAGTTTTCCTGATTATTGAAGTCCCCGTCGTGGCCGGCAAAGAAAACCCAGTGATCAAGACTTTGTGGGAGCACGTCCCGGCCCCGGGTAAAGAGAACAAAGTCGAGGGAGTAAAGATCAACCCTATGGACCTGCTGCCCACCGACCGCAGCTTTTACCGGTTTCCCGGATCGCTTACAACTCCGATCTGCAATGAGGTCGTGAACTGGTATCTGATGAAGAACTCAATTGAGTTATCAGAAGCCCAGATCGCCGAATACACGAAGCAGTATCACAATACGGCCCGGCCGCTTCAGCCATTAAATGACAGACCTGTGAGTGAGCGCCAATGAAGATCGCATAATCGCCGCAATTACCAAAATTGAAAATCTCAAAGGCGGAGGCGGATACGGAAATACTCAATTCCCTCACTGACAGTACCCATGCGATTGCGTAATTGGCGAAGCTTCCTTCTCATATTGCTGTTGAATCTCTGCGTGGCGTCCTGCATTGCGGCGCAGGCAGGGCTTGATGCCGGCTACCAAGTCAAGCGGCAAAAGGCTGCTGACCTCTTTGGCCAGGGCAAGCGCTTGGAAGCTCTGCCGCTTTTGGAAGAGCTGGTGCAAACTAACCCGAAAGACGACGCAATGCTGGTTGCGCTGGCGGCGTCACTGGTGGACCATGCCGTCACGTTGACAGATGAGGAGGCGGCCGGCAAAGAACGCCTTCGTGCCCGCGATCTTCTGGACAAAGCCTGGGGCCTGGGCAACACCAGCCCCCTGGCGATGAACCTTTCGCAGCTCTTGCGGCAGCTGCCGGCAAGTGGGGCAATCAAGTTCTCGGACAACCCTCAAGTGGAGCAAGTGATGCGCGCCGGAGAAGCCGCTTTCTCCCGGCGCGATTTTGCTGAAGCTCTCGAGGACTATGCGAAAGCGCTGGAACTGGAGCCCAGGAACTATACCGCCACTCTTTTTATCGGCAATGCCTATGACAAGCAGGAACAATTCGCCAAAGGCGCAGAATGGTATGAACGCGCCATCCAGGTTGACCCTAACGTGGAAACCGCCTATCGCTACTACGCCGACATGGTGGCCAAACAGGGCGACATGGGCAAAGCCCGTGCCATGCTGATCCGTGCCGCGGTGGCCGAGCCTTATAACCGCACCGTATGGCGCGAATTGCATGCCTGGGCGACCCTCAATAACACCCCAATCAACGAAGTCTACATCGGCGTTCCTGCGCCGCCTAAAGACGGACAAACATCGGGCGCCAAGCCCGGGCCCCGGCAGCCCCCGGATGTTTCTACTGCCTGGCAGGCTTATCACTCGGTCAGGAACAATTGGCAACAGGGCGGCGAATTCAAGAAGCGTTTTCCTGAAGAGAAAGAATACAGACACTCGCTCGCGGAAGAATCCGAAGCGCTGATTGCCGCCGCCAAAGTTTTGCGCAACCTCCAGGAAGATAAGAAGACCGCGGAGCTAGTAACCAACGACGCAGCCCCGTCCCTGTTGCTGAAGTTGCACCACGCCGGGCTGATTGAACCCTACGTGCTCTTTAGTCTCGGCGATGCCGGCATTGCCCGCGACTACGTTGCTTACCGAGCGAAAAATCGCAATAAGTTAGAAGAGTACATGGACAAGTTTGTGGTACCGGCTTTGAGGTAGCACTTAGCATTCAGCCAAACAAAAAGGGTTCGACCAGATCGCCATGATCCATGTCGCGCCTTGGGCAGGTAGCATTCAGAGGGAATATCCTCGATGCCCGCATGCCCGCGTCCGTTCAGTCCAAAATGTCCCCGGGCCTGAATGCTACCCAATAAAAAAGCGGCCTCAGAGGTCTTCTTCTGAAGCCGCGATTCCGGATGCATCCCTCAGAAACCAGCCGCATCCGTCTAAACGCCCCGCTCTATGGCTTTTGGTTCACATGGATAATCGCCATCATCCCCAGGTCCTCATGAGAGAGGATGTGGCAGTGATAAACGAAGTCTCCGATGTCCATCCCGCGGAAGTCCATGAGCAACTGCACCTGCGGGGCCGAGCTCTGATTCGGATTCTTCACGTTGTCCCAGAATGGAGTCTCGATCATGTCCAGGAACTGGCCGTTGATGGCCGGCGCCTGCGGACTGCCATTGATCTCGAAGTTGTCCTGGGAGAGAACCTTGAAGTGGATCTGGTGCATGTGGAATTCATGGTTCTCCTGAGCTATGTTTGCAACAATCCATTTTTCCACCGATCCTTGTGTAGTAACGACCGCTGGAGGATTGTTGTTGTCGAATACCAATCGCGGCTGGCCGACGACGGTAATGAAGAACTGGCTCGGCTGAATCTCACTGAACTGGAAATTGCGCGTGGTCGATACGGACATGCTGCTAAGTCCGCCGAACCGTTGCTGGCTGGTGCTTAAAGCAGTGAAGCTGCCGACGTTGTCATCCTGTGCCGGTTCGTCGTTATCACCGGCAAGCAATTGAATGTTAAATATAGCCCGAGTCGGGTCACAATCACCCTGGGGGCCGGTGTTGATGTTGGTGGTCATCAACTGCGCCACCTGCACGGTCGAAGCAGGCGCCTTGACCAGGAATTCGACGCGCGAAGCGACCGGCAACCGGAAGTGGGTTACCGGGATAAGGTGCCCAGGCTGGGTGCCATCCTGAGAGTTCACCGGCACCGCGTCAATCCCCACAATCTGGAGCGTCTGCGGAACCCCATCATAATCTACTTGCAGGTCGAGGATGGTATCCGCTGTGCTGTTGGTAACGCGCCAGAACTGCGTTTCCCCGGTCTCCATATGGAGAACGGCGGGGATAAAGGTAACGGCCTTGGTGATGGGATCCTGATGGGAGTCAATAGGAACGTAGTTGACGCTGATGTCCTGGAAAGGAACATCAACGCCGCAGTTACCTGGACCTTCCGTTAAACTATTTAACTGCGGTTGGTCGCGAATGACCAGCACGCGATGCCGCAGTCCCTGGACCGCAGGCTGCACATTCTGGATTCCGTCGACTACCAGAGCTCCCGTTGCGCCGCCCAGAAGGTCACGTTCGGCCAGTCCATGAACGTGCGGGTGATACCAGTAGAGTCCCGGAGGTTCGTCGGTGGGGAACGTGAAGCTGTACCGGAAGGTGCTGCCGGAATTGATTAGCGTTCTGGTCACGTTGTCCCCGCCGCATTGCGGAGTGACGTTGGTGCCGTGGTAGTGGATATTCACCGAAGAACCGACTGAAGGTGTGCCAACGGGCTGGGGAGTGAACTCGACCCTGCTGTCTCCGCAATTCGGAGGATTGTAAGGCTCTCCGAAAGGTTGCATGGGGGTGTTGTTGGTGACGGTGATATTCAGGGTATCTCCCGGCTTCACATGCAGGGTGGGTTCCTGGATGCCATTCGGCGTCATAAAGCAATGCAACAATCTGCCAACTGAGTCTGTCGTCTGCTGGTAAGAAAACCTAACGTTCAGCACGCCGTTCTGGCTGAATAGCGCGGGCGGCTGGTGGACAACACTGCCGGCGGTGAAACGCGGCGTGCACGGGTTGGGAACGGGTGGGACGGGCGTTGGCGAACTACCGGTGGTTGTACTTGTTTGTGCGAAGGCGTTCGCCTGCGACAACGTGAGCACAACTAGGCAAGACAAAACGCACAGTTTCACATTTCCTATCTTCCTTTTGTTCACGGGATTCTCCTCCAGGGCGGGGCGTGCCTGACGAATGCACCAGGTAAGGATGACGCATCGTAATGACATAGTTGGTTGCTGTCAAATGATAAATATGTGAATTCTTGATGGCCGCGATTCAGCTCTTGTCCGTCTACTGTTCGCGCTGCTGTTGCTCATTCCGCCCTTTCCGATTATCTTTTTTCCTCCAAATCCACCATGACCGCCATCGATCGCAAGAAACTCCACTCCCTCCACCAACGCGAATCACAGCGCTTCGTCGCCGGCCATCCGCAATCCGCCGCTCTCTACCAGCGCGCCAAATCCTCTCTTCTCGGCGGCGTCCCCATGAACTGGATGAAAAAATGGGCCGGCGCTTTCCCCATCTTCGTAAAATCCGCCAAGGGCGCGCATTTCACCGACGTCGACCATCGTGACTACATCGACCTCTGCCTCGGCGATACCGGCGCCATGACCGGCCACTCCCCCGATGTCGTCGCCGAAGCCGTGGCCCGCCGCGTCCGCGAAGCCATCACCCTAATGCTCCCCACCGAAGATTCCCTCTGGGTCGGCGAAGAATTAAAACGCCGCTTAGGCCTCCCGTACTGGCAATTCACGCTCACCGCCACCGACGCCAACCGCTTCGCCATCCGCATCGCTCGCGAAATCACCCAGCGCCCGAAAATTCTCGTCTTCCACTATTGCTACCACGGCACGGTCGACGAATCCTTCGCCACGCTCGACGCAAACGGCACCGTCGGCCCCCGCCGCGGCAACATCGGCCCGCCCATAAATCCCGGCGAAACTACGCGCGTCGTCGAGTTCAACGATCTAAACGCCCTCGAGGCCTCGCTAAAGCACAACGACATCGCCTGCGTCCTCGCCGAGCCCGCCATGACCAACGTCGGCATCATCCTTCCCGACGACGGCTACTGGCGCGCTGCCCGCGAGCTCACCCGCCGCTACGGCACGCTCCTTATCGCCGACGAAACGCACACCATCTGCGCCGGTCCCGGCGGCTGCACCCGCGAATGGAAACTCGATCCCGATTTCGTTGTCTTTGGAAAACCAATCGGCAGCGGCATTCCCGGCGCCACTTACGGCGTCACCGAAGAAGTCGCCCAGCGCATCTCCGCACGCATTCAACTCGAAGATTGCGACGTAGGCGGCATCGGCGGCACGCTCGCAGGCAACGCGCTTTCCCTAACCGCCATGCGCGCCACCCTCGAGCACGTCCTCACGCCAGCCGCCTTTGAAAAAATGATCCCGCTAGCCAAGCGTTTCACCGACGGCGTAGCAGAACAGATCCGCGCCGCGAATCTCCCCTGGAACGTCCAGCAACTCGGCGCCCGCGCCGAATACACCTTCGCCGCAAAACCCCCGCGCAACGGCGGCGAATCCGCCGCAGCTGCCGACTTCGAGCTTGAGCGTTTCCTCCACCTCTACGCCCTGAATCGGGGTGTCCTGCTAACGCCATTCCACAATATGGCCCTAATGTGTCCAGCCACAACCTCGGCTGACATCGACCAACACACCAAAATCTTCGCCGAAGCCCTCCGCGACCTTACTGCCTGATCGTTGGAGCTCCCTGCCGCACTGTCGTATGATTGCTGTTTCCTCGGAGCACAACCAGCGCATCCGCGATGGAGCTCCGACTCTCAACCTCGCCATGACCATCCGCCGCAGCACGGTTCTGATCGTCGCCGCCGTACTCCTGGCCGCGTTGCTTTTTGTCTTACCTGCACTCATTAACGTGGATCGCTACCGCGACCAGGTCGTCTCCTATCTCCAACAGAAAACGGGAAAGCAGGTCGAGCTCGGGCGGCTGGCCCTCACCTTCTTTCCTCTTTCGATTCAGGTCGATGGCTTAGGCGTGAAGAATTCACCATTGTTTCCGCACGGGTATGTCATCCAGGTCGCGCGGATCGACGCTGGCCTCGATGCCGCCGCGCTTCTGCATCGCCAGGTAGTCATTAAATCGCTGGTGCTGGACAATCCCGTCATCCGCCTGATTTCGGATCCTGATGGCCCGTGGAACTTCGAAAATCCTCAAGCGAAGTCTTCCCAAAACCTCTTTCCTCTTGGACCGATTGCCAACCTACAAATCAAACGCGGTGAGGTGAGCGCGTCAAATCTTCTGCCGTCCGACGCCCAGGGCCCCATTTTGTTCGAAGCTCACGACGTCTCCAGCGAACTCACGCAAGTGGATCTTGAAGCGATTCTCAATCCTTCTTCTTCCTCCGTCGATGGCCAGGGCGCGTTGCACGCCGTACGCCTGCGCTTCGGCTCCGTTCACGCGGCAAATGTAAATGCCAAGCTCCGCCTCGAGGCCAGGCAGGTTCTTTTCAACAATGTCACTGCGGAAATGTATGGCGGCGGCGTGAACGGTGAATTTGTCTTCAAATTATCGGGGAAAACCCCGAGCTTCGCGGCCAAAGCGCAAGTACATGGAATCGATATGGCTCATCTTCTTGAAGCATTCGGGAGTGCCCACGGCATCATGACCGGAAAAATGGCGGGAGACTTGACGCTAATCGGAGACATCGAGCACTCCTCACGTCCCCTCGCGGGCGTGCGCGGAGTTGGACACGTAACAGTCCGCAACGGTGAAGTGCCCAGTCTCGAGCTAAACGCCAATCTAATGAAGCTGATGCACTTCAACGATCTTGGCCCCGCCAAAGATGATCCCGCCTCGTTTAATCTTATTTCCACGGATCTGCAGCTTGCCAATCTGCGCATTGCCAGCACCAAAATCGATGTCGATGGCTACGGCGTGGATATTGATGGCTCTGGCACTGTCAGTGTTTCTGGCTCGGGCGTGCTCGACTATCGCGGCATCGCGCAAATCACCACTAAGCAAGGCTTCTTCACCAACACTTTCGGCCGTCTGTCCGGAGGCAAACTGGTAGACGGCAAGTTGACCTTTCCGTTCCGGATCAGCGGCACCATCGAAAATCCCGTCTTCTCCAAAGGAGGAGACGATAACTAGCGAATCTGCCTGTGCTCTTATGACCACGGTGTCTGACTGACGGACCCAACGCTCGAAATCCCCGCAACATATCCGCCCAGTCGCACTCGCTCGATCGCCTGCTACCGGCCGGGCTGCAGCCTGGCCGCTACAGTCGCGCGGGAGAGTTGGTCATACTCCTCGCCGGCTTGCTGCGGCAGCAGCACCCAGATGGTGTAAATGCCAAGCGCCGTGCCAAATGGAGGCCGCAGCAACGCCAGGAATCCGATCACCAGGCCCAGCGTGCGTGCCCAGGGTTCGCGCTGAAACAGCCCCCAAGCCAATAGGATGTGCGCCACGCCAAATAGCGCCAGCAAGCAGCCAATCGCATAGAGTCCGAAGGGCAGAAAATCAAACGGAAAATTGGTGAACGGCTTACCGACTCCCCAGCCTACCAGAAAAGGCAATATCCGCCCGACGATGAAAATCGATCCGACTTCCGCGAAGCGCAGAATTCCATTCACCAGCCACAGCGTCGCCAGAAGCTGAATGTGTCGCTGCACTCGTCCGTCGGAGGCGGGTCGAGCCGCGGGAGCCTGCGCCGCGACGGGTGCCGCGCCCACAGCTTTTCCGCAGGAGCTGCAGAACTGCGCACCCGAGGTGATGGCCGCCCCGCATTTATCGCAAAACATGGCTGGTTCCTCCCTGTAACTCAAGATACGTCAATCGCGCCCGGGACGTTTCCGGCGCGCCTTGGCGCGTAGGCCACGCCGTCATTGCAAGCCCTCCATAAGTTCCTTGGGAGCCGGAGCATGACGGCGCAGCAGCGTGATCGAGTACATCAAAACAAGAATGAGGATCACCAGCAGCGCCAGCTCAATCATGGAACTTTGAAAAATACTTGCGCCGTCGGTGGACCATTTTCCCTCCCTCGTTAAGGCGGTCATTTGCAAGCTGATGATTAGAACGCGACGAATCGAAGCGATTAGACCCACAACAAGGAAAGGCTCCGCGGCGAGCAGAATATTTGAGCGAATGGAGATGCGTACGGTGTGCAGAATCTCCACGAGCATCAGAACGATCAACAATTGATCCAGAACGCGAAGCGTTTCGGTGGCGATGGTCCAATGCGCGAGCCCCGTCCAAAGCGTGTGTGCGGCGCCGGCGATGGTGGCAAGCGCGGTGATGGCCAGCAACAAGGCCACAACGTGATAGAGAGCCACTTCCGCTTTGCGCAGGTAGTCGCCGACGTAGCGGTCGACACTCTCCTTGCGCGCGATGGGCTCTTCGGGCATTGCGCGGATGGTACCAAACGAAATCGGCCCGTTCAATTGATGTAATGACAGGCACCGGTCTGCGCCCCCTGCGACCCCAACCGCGGCCTTTAGTCGGCGCTTCCCTTGTAGTACTCTCTCCGCCATCACAGCCTTGCAACCGGAGGACTCGCCCGTGAGATCTCGCCTCTTGCTCTTTCTTTTCCTCTTGCTCCCAGCCACCTGCCTCGCCGCCCCCGTCCCTAGCGAAGACCTCTTCGACATCAAGCCCATCGCCGACGGCGTCTGGGCCGCCATCGCCAAGCCTGCGTACAAAGTGAATTGCAACGCCGCCATCATCGTCCTCGGCGACAGCGTGCTCGTCGTCGACACCCACTCCAAGCCTTCCGCCGCCCGCGCGCTCATCGAGCAAATCAAGAAACTCACTCCCAAGCCCGTGAAATTCGTCGTCAACACCCATTTTCACTGGGACCACTATCAAGGCAACGAAGCCTATCCCAGCTCCTGGCCCGCTGGCGTCGAGATCATCTCCTCCGAAGCCACCCGCCAGAACATTCAGCGCCTCGGCATCCCCCGCATCAAGAACGAAATCGTCACCATGCCCCAGGAAATCGCCAACCTGAAAAATGACTTGGAAAAAGCTCCTACCGCCGGCCAGAAAGCCGCCATCCAGGAAAATCTCCGCCAGGCCGAAGCCTATTTCGCCGAGCTCAAGCTCATGCAAATCACTCTGCCCACCATGACTTTCGACCGCAGCCTCATCCTCCGCCGCGGCTCCCGAACCGTCGAGATTCTCTGGCTCGGCCGCGCCCACACCGACGGCGACGTTTGGGTGTTCCTCCCCAACGAAAAAGTCATCGTCACCGGCGACGCCCTCCACGGCTGGACCCCCTTCATGGGCGACTCCTATCCCTACGAGTGGATCCAGACCCTCGACGCCGCCGAAAAACTCGATTTCCACACCGTCCTCGGCGGCCACGGCGACGTAATGCACGGCAAACTAAGATTCGAGCTCTGGAAAGAATATTTTCAGGACCTGATGGACCGCACCGCCGCCGTCTACGCCGAAGGCGCCTCCCTCGACCAAGCCCAAAAAACCGTCTCCGCCTTCCTCACCAAAAAATACGCCGCCCAATTCGACCCCAACTTCCCCAAATCCGTAACCGCCAACGTAACCAAGGCCTACCAAGTAATCGCCTTCCCCCGCTGACCCTTTTGCGGAAGTTGATTCTCTTGGGTGGAAGCCCCGGACTGCAAGTCCGGGGGAGCAGTGCCTTCAGGCCTGCGAGCAGAGCACCCGCCCAATAAATTCTTATGTAGAGGCTGGGCTTCAGCCCAGCTAGCGAGCGTAGCGAGCGCTCCGAATACGGTGGCCACTAACGTAGAAGAAGCTCCATCACCACCGTCGCTTCTCCGTCTTCATAATATCCCGGCGTGCTTCGTATCGTCCTGAATCCACCCTTCTCGTTGATCGCTATCATCCGCGCATTGCTCTCCCGGCAGTTCGTCACAATCCGCCGGAATCCATTCCGCCTGGCGTACTCAATCTCCCACTCCTTGATCCGTTTTCCCAACCCGCGCCCCCGATACGCACGCACCAGCCCCGTACTCTGAATATAGACCGTACCCGGTTGAGCCGCGTTTTCCCCGTCCCCTCGCAAGTCCTCCTGAAACTCCACGTCATGAATAAACGCCGCGCATCCCGCCACCTGCCCGTCTACCACAATCCAGTACGATTCCAGGCTCAACCAGTCCTCCGGGGGGAACGCATCCCTCCCGAATATCTCCACATCCAGCCTCCACAGGGCCGCCCCGTCCTCCGGCAACACCGCCCTCCGAAACTCAAGCACCATCCCGGAATTCACCCAAAATGCACCGTCAGTCGGCCCTCAGCGCTCTTCTCGCGGGTCTCTTTCACCACAATCTGCACGTCTCTTCCGAGCCATGTCAGGCAGCGCAATAACCGCCGCTCTGAAATCCCGCGAAATTCTCCTCGCAGTAATCGCGAAATCTTCGGCTGCGTCAGCCGCAGGACTTTCGCCGCTTCCGCTTGCGTAAGTCGCCGCTGCTTGACGATCTCTGCAATCTGCCTCACCAGCTGCGCTTTCACCAGCATGTCCTCGCTGCCCGCAACGCCCAAATCCTTGTAGACGTTCCCGCTGCCCTTCTCCACAGCAACCCGATGATTACGGCGTTCAGTGCTTTCAGTGCTCATAATTTGCCCACCCTATCCACCCAGTTTATACCCATACTGGCATAAAGTCGCGATGGAGAATCCTGGTTTCCCGATGCAGAGCATCGCCCTTCTGGCCGTTCGCCCCACCAGCAAGCTCTACCCCTTTCTTTTCTTACGTTTGCAGATTCATTCGAACAACTGTGCTTAATCTTCAATACTAGTACTATATAAATGTCTACTGATAGAGTAAACTAAGTATGCTAACCTAGGTCGTGAATTCTCGACTTCAGCACCGAAACTTCCATCCTCCTGAGACCTCTATATTCCTTTACTCCTGTGTTTCCAGTAGCTTAGCGCCTCTTTCCGCGCTCCTGCGGCCTCCTCTCCTTTGTTTTCAATACCTTGCAGCCTCTTTTCCAAAAACACCCGGGTGGGGGTACCCCGCCCACCTAGAAAGGTAAGACCATGAAAGCCAAAACCACGAAGTCCATCCTTGCTCCACCACGCTGTCAGCATCTCTCTCCCACCGGCCGCCAGTGCTGCTCCCCCGCCGCCGCCCCGGGGTCAACGCTCTGCGCTGGCCACGCTGCCGCTGCGCCGCCACCATCCGTCGACTTCTCGGCGGAGCTCCTCAACGGCTGTGGCGACTTCCAGCGCGCCCAGCAAATCAATCACTCTCTGATCGCCCTGTACAAGCTCCTCGCGCAAGGACGGATCTCGCCCCGCCAAGGCGTAGTCCTCGCCTACATCGGCAGCCTCGTGCTGCGCAGCCTCAAAGCCATCGACTACGACCTCGACCGTTTCGACGAAGAATCGGAAGACATTTCAGTCGAATCGGACGACGAATCGCGTGAAGAGCCGGCCAACGAGCCTCCCGCCGAACCAGTGGCCGCCAATCCGGTCGGCCCTGGCAAGGAACCTCTGCCCGCCACGGCCCAGGAGTTTGCCGCCAAAGTCCTCAACCGCAAGTCGAACTGATCTCCGTGTTTGCGAGGCACGCTCGCTTCGTAGGGGCGCAGCACTGCTGCGCCCAGCTTGCCCCGATGTTAGCGCCAACTGGGGCCGCCCGCTGGCGCCAAGCAGGCCTGCTACCTGGGCCAAAGAGTCTGTGTCGCGAAGCTGTTCCCGCTAGGCTCGCCTTGTCGCGCTCGCGAGCGCCGCAGTAGAATTGGGAACTTGGGCACTCCTTTAGGAGAACTGAATATGGCGACCGCTGAAACGAAACCACAGGTTTCGGAGTTTGTGAACGAGTCGTTCCTTGATTTTTCGCGGCCGGAAAACCGCAAACGCATGGAAGAGGCCCTGACGAAAGTCGCGGGAGAGTTTGGGCGCGAGTACCCGATGTACATTGGCGGGCAGAAGGTGATTACCACGGAGAAGAAGATTTCCACGAATCCTTCGCATCCGTCGCAGGCCATTGGCGTGTTTCAGTCGGCCAGCGTGGAGCAGGCGAATCAGGCCGTGGAGGCGGCCGCGAAAGCTTTTGAGAGCTGGAAGCGCGTGCCGGCGGAACAGCGCGTGCAATGCTTGTTTCGCGCGGCGCAGATTCTGCGCGAGCGCAAATATGAAATGAACGCGCTGATTGTTTATGAGGCGGGTAAGACCTGGCCGGAGGCCGACGCGGACACCGCGGAGACTATCGATTTTCTGGAATTTTATGGGCGTGAAATGTTGCGGCTCGCCGGTCCGCAGAAAGTTGTGCCCATGAAGGGCGAGAAGAATTATCTCGTTTACATTCCGCTGGGCGTCGGCGTAGTGATTCCGCCGTGGAATTTTCCCGCGGCCATCATGGCGGGGATGGCGATGGCCTCGCTGGTGACGGGGAATGCCGTGGTGCTGAAGCCGGCGGGCGACACGATGACCGTCGCGGCGAAATTCGTGGAGATTGCCTACGAAGCAGGGATTCCGAAAGAGGCGCTGAACTTTGTGACCGGTGCGGGCGCAACGGTCGGCGATGCGCTGGTGCAACATCCGAAAACCCGCTACATCGCCTTCACCGGGTCGAAAGAAGTCGGCCTGCGCATCAGCGAACTGGCCGGCAAGACCGTGCCAGGGCAGATGTGGATCAAGCGCACGGTGCTCGAAATGGGCGGTAAGGACTCGATCATCGTTGATGAAGAGGCCGACGTCGAGGCCGCGGTGGAAGGCGTGGTGCAATCCGCATTCGGGTATCAGGGGCAGAAATGCTCGGCGTGCTCGCGCGCAATCGTGTCACAGAAGATTTACGACAACTTCGTGCAGAAGCTGGTGGAGCGCACGAAAAAAATTAGCGTCGGGCCGAGCGAGGATCCGAATAATTACATGGGTCCGGTAGTGAGCAAGAATGCGATGACCACGATATTGGGATACATCGACGTGGGCAAGAAGGAAGGGAAGCTGGTACACGGCGGCGACCGCGCGCCGGGAGATGGCTATTTTGTCCAGCCCACAATCATTGCGGACGTCGATCCCAAGGCGCGCATTTCCCAGGAAGAAATTTTTGGCCCGGTGCTGGCGGTGATCAAAGCTCGCGATTTCGATCACGCCCTGGAGATCGCGAATAACACGGAATTCGGGCTGACCGGCGGCGTCTATTCGCGAAACAAAGAAAAGCTGGAAAAAGCCCAGGAAGTCTTTCACGTCGGCAATCTGTACCTGAATCGCAAGTGCACCGGCGCGATGGTCGGCGCGCATCCCTTCGGCGGATTCAATATGTCCGGCACAGACTCCAAGACCGGCGGAAAAGATTACCTGCTGCTGTTCCTCCAAGCGAAAACGGTGGCAGAAAAAGTGTCGGCGTAAACGCTGCGCAACGGGCCTTCGGCCGCGCGGCCCCTGTAGAGGCCGGGCTTCAGCCCGGCCAGCGAGCGAAGCGAGCGTTGTCACACTCGGCTTTCGTGGCGGCGGGTCACCCACCGCATGAGCCGAAACATAGGATAGCTGAGAAGGAGAATGAGCAGAGCCAGCATCGCGGGGCTGGGCGGCCAGACCTTACCGGTGGTAAAAGCCGTATTCAAGTCCGGCACAATCGACGCGACCAAGAAAAGCATGGAAGCAAACAACGCGATGCCCGTGGTCCACGGATATCCCCATGCGCGATACGGCCGCTCCATTTGCGGCTCTTTCTTGCGCAGCGCGAACAGCGACCAGTATGAGAGCGTGTAGTTGGCGACGAAGAAAAACGAGAGCATGGCGATGACGATCTCAAAGGAGCCGAGCACGAAGAGTACGCCAACGACGGTGCTGAGGAGGAGTGCAAGAGTGGGAGTGCCGCCTGCGTTGACGCGGGTAAAACTACGGAAGAACAAGCGATCGCAACTCATGGCGTAAAGAGTTCGCGAACAAAAGAGTTGGTTGGCGTTGAGGCAACTGAGCAGCGAGATGACCATGATGGCCCGGATGATCGTGTCGCCGTAAGGGCCGAAGATTTTTTCGGCAGCCGTGCCGAGCACGAAATTATTGCCGGCGATTTGGGACATGGGGAGAACGTAGAGGACAGCCGCATTAATTAGAAGATAGATGCCCATGATGGTGGCAACGCTGCCGAAAATCGCGCGGGGAATATCGCGGCCCGGATTGCGCACTTCTTCGCCGAAGTAAATGATGCCGTCCCAGCCATCGATGCTGTAAAAGACGGCTTGCAATCCGAGGAGGACGGCTAGCGCGAGCGGCCATCCCGACGGCAGTAAAGGAGTGAGTGCGGTGGAAACGGAAGCTGCAGCTTTCGCATGTCCGCCGAAAAGAAAACAAGCCGCCACGACGATTACAAATGCGAAGGTTTTCATGGCCGCGGTGACGAGTTGCGTGCCCCTGCCCCATTTGATGCCGCGCCATTGCAAAACGAAAAATCCGATGATGACGAGGACGGCAATGAGCTTGATATGGCCGGCGAGCGGAGAGATAAGTTCGCCGCTGTACTCGCCGATGACGATGGCCACGGCCGCGGCGGTCCCGCAGGTGGAAAGCCAATCGCTCCAGCCGACGATGAAGCCGGCGTATTCGCCGAGGGCGCGCCGGGAGAAATTGTACTGACCGCCGCTGCGTGGGATGGCCGCGCCAAGCTCGGCCAGGGAGGACGCTCCGGAGAGCGCGTAAAGTCCTCCGACGACCCACACGCCGAAGAATAGATAAATGTTCGGGAGCCATTGCGCGATGTCACCCGGCGCGCGCACGATTCCTGCGGCGATGGTGTTGCCGACAGCGGCGGAAATGCCGAACCACATGCCCAGTACTTTGAGGAGGCGGCCGCGATTGCGGGCGGAGGAGAGCGCATCGAAAGTGCTGCTCGACGCAGGAGCGCTGGGTGTGGAAGATAGGTCCGATGGATTCGGCAATTGGGGAGTCTCAGGGACTTTCGGAAACTTGGCCATGATAATGGGCGTGGGAGGAAATGCAAGCTGGAAGTGGCGAGCATGCGAGGCGGCGGAGTGAACGCTGGCGAGAATGAAGAGTTGATGGCAAAGAACAATGCGCACGTTGCGCCGGAGGCCCAAGACAGCGTCGATGTGTCGGTGGTGATTCCGTGCTTGAACGAGGCGAACTCGATTGGGATTTGCGTTTCAAAGGCGATCGGCGCGTTTCGCACAGCGGGGATGCGCGGCGAAGTGGTGGTTGGCGACAACGGATCGACGGATGGCTCGATTGAAATTGCGGAGAAGCTGGGCGCGCGCGTGGTGCGCGTGGAAGCGCGCGGGTACGGCTCGGCGCTGCGCGCGGGAATTGCCGCGGCCCAGGGCGCGTTCATCGTCATGGGCGATGCGGACGACAGTTACGATTTCAGCGAAGTGCCGCGGTTTGTGGACAAATGGCGGCAGGGAAACGACGTGGTGATGGGTAACCGCTTTCGCGGCGAGATCAAGCCGGGGGCGATGCCGTGGCACCACAAATACGTGGGCAATCCGGCGCTGTCTTCGTTACTGAATTTGTTCTTCCACACCGGGATTGGCGATAGTCACTGCGGGATGCGTGGGTTCACGCGCGCGGTGTATGAGCGCATGGACTTACGCAGCACGGGGATGGAATTTGCATCGGAATTTGTCATCAAGGCGGCGCAGCTGGGCGCGAAGATGGCGGAGATTCCGATCACGTTGTGGCCGGACAAGCGCGGGCGCCCGCCGCACCTGCGTAGTTTTCGCGATGGCTGGCGGCATCTGCGGTTCATGCTGCTGTACGCGCCGAACTGGCTTTTTCTGCTGCCGGGAGCGGCGTTTATGTTACTGGGATTGGTGCTGGTGTTCTGGCTGCTGCCCGGGCCGCGATTGCTTACGCGGCGGATTACTTTGGATCTGCACACAATGATTTTTGGTGTAATTTTCACTTTGCTGGGAGCGCAGATACTCTCGATTGGAGCGTTCGCAAAAGTGTTCAGCTATGCGGAGCGATTCGATCGCAGCGGCACGGTTTCTCTGAAGCGCGTGCTGAAGCGCGTCACGCTGGAGTCGGGTTTGCTGCTCGGCGGCGTTCTATTTCTGGCGGGATTCGTGGGCTGCGGGTGGGTGACCTGGCAATGGGTGGCCAGCGGATTTGGGCCGCTGCAGCAGGTGCGGCAGGTCTTGTTTTGGTCGATGTGGTTGTTTCTGGGTTTGCAGATTATTTTTGCTTCGTTTTTCTTGAGTATGCTGGGGATTAGCCGTGGAACGTACATCGGCGACTACGACTTGAAATAATGTCCTACACCGGTTTGGATCACTTCATTGCGCGGCAGCGGTTTCGAGCGGCATATCCGCACATTCGCAAGGGAGCGCGCGTTTGCGACCTGGGCTGCGGGTTGGACGCCGCGTTTCTGGATTTTGCCGCGGAGCGCATTGCGCATGGCGTCGGCGTGGACGATCAGGTGCGCGATGGTGCCGGCAGCAGGTGGCAGCGGGTTTGCGCGGACATTCAGGCAGCTTTGCCACTGGAATCGGGACAATTCGACAACGTGGTGATGCTGGCGGTGCTGGAGCATCTGGTCGAGCCGGAGTCGGTGCTGCGGGAAGCGTACCGGATTTTGGCACCGGGCGGTTCGCTCATTTTGACGTGGCCTGCGGCGATAGTGGATCCGATCCTGAAGGTGTTGCACGGATTGCGATTGGTGAGCGACGAAATGGAAAGCGACAAGCATCAGAAGCGCATTTCGGTGGGGACGCTGCAACAGATGCTGCACCGGATTGGCTTCACCGATTTTCTGCACTACACGTTTGAGCTGGGACTAAACAATTTGCTGGTAGCGGTGCGCTAACCAGGCTGGCCTCTACTGGTCAGAATCGTTTTCGGGGGAGCCGGGTGGGGTGTACGGTTCGAGGTAAGTGTTGTCGGTGTCGGGGGTGACGAGCCAGATTTTGCGATCTTTGAAGTAGGCGAAGAGGTTGGCGTTTTGTTGCGGATCGAGTTCGCGGGCCCACAGGACTTTGGCGGTGTCGATTTCGGCGCCGTTGTAGACCCACTCGTCGTGAATATTGTGATCGGCTTTGTCGTAGCGAACCATGATCAGGTGTTTGCCGGAAGTGTGCGCAAGTTTTTCGCCAATGGAGGTGCGGCTGGGATCGCCTTGGCAGGGCCACAGAAGCGGGTCGCAGATGCCTCGAAACGTGTTGATCCCGGTGTCGAGTACGAGCAGCAGCACGATGGCGCGCGACAATGGCAGGCCCGCGGGACGAGGGCCGATGCGCATGGTGCGCAGGTGGCGAATGGCTTGCACCGCGAGCGCAAAGATAACGCAGGTGAGGGGCGCGGCGTAATGTGCGTTGGACCAGATCACCGCGAAGACGCCGACGGTGACAAGCAAGAAAGTAGCGATGAGCAGTCGCATTTTGCGGTCGCGGAACGGAAACGGCAAGGCGGGAAGAAGCAGGAGCTCGCCGAACCAGAGATAGGTGAGACTGCAGCGGATTAATTTTTCTTCGCTGACGCGCACAATGTCGGCCCAAGTATTGTCGTAGTTTTCGCGTTCCCAACCGTTGTAGAAATCCTTGAATTGTTGATTGCGGTATTGGATCTCGGGCTTTTTGTGATCCCAGAGGAAGAGACCGGTGGTGTGATAGGTGTGCGTGTTCAGGACGTGCGGCAGCAGCAGCGGATTCCCGGTGAGGCGCCAGTTGTAGTAGCCCATGAAGGCGGCGGTGAGAACGAGAACGAATGCCAGTGGCGCAACAACGTTTTGCAAACGAGTGCGTAGCGGCAGGCGCGATTTGGCCTTTCCAATGAGCCACCAGAAAAACCACGCGGCGGCGGGAATGCAGAAGAGAAAACCTTCGTAGGGGCGGCTGTTGGCGAGAATGGCGACGCCGACGCCCAGCAAAACGGCATCGCGAATTCCTGTCCGCTTCACGATTCGAACGAGCGCACCTAGCACGAGAGCGCCGCCGATTGCGGCGGTTGCGCCTCCCCAATAGCTGTTCATCCAGTAGCTGGCGACACCAAACTTCAGGGCAACGAGCACGCCGCCGAGGAAAGCCCAGCGAGCGGGCATCCAGCCTTGCAGCATCCAGAGAATTGCGGCGCACATGGCGGCATCGCTAAGCAGAACGCCAATCCAGGGATGACCGAGGATTTGACCCAGGGCTAGAGCAAGCCCTTGTGCGGGGGGATACATGGAGGCGTACTTCGGGAACCAGTTGACGTGAAAGGTTTCGAAGCTGACCCACATGGGGTGCGGCGGATTCGCAAAGCGGCCGTGCGCGAACGTATCGGCCATCAGGAGATAGCTGAATTCGTCGTGAATGCCGGGGACGGGGATGGGAAGCAGCGGAAGAGCCACGAGGCGAAGAATGATGACGGAGAAGAACAGGACGATGATGGCGAGGGTCTTGCGTTCGGCGAAGCGCGAGAGGGATTGTTCGATGCGGTGGAAGAAGGTATTGCCGTTGTTCGGGAAGAGTAGCGCAATTACGCCGAGGATGAGCGTGAGAACGCCGGAAATCGCGACGGTTCGTAAGGTCTGAAGGGCGGTGGTGTCCTGGAATCCCGGCATGGGTCAGGGAATTGTACGCTACAGAGGAAGCGGTCGCCTGAGAAGATGACGCGCGCGCTCGAATGGAGTGCTCGGTGAGGTTATGGAAAGCGCGCCACGATCGGCGGCCGCTACGGGTGCTAGGGATCGATCGAGATCATCGTCTACGGTTGTGGCAGGTTTATGTTGAGGTCCTTCGCGCATCCTCGTCGGATGCGCTCAGGATGACAGTGGCTTAGCAGATTTTCAGCGCTCGACTTCGACTTCGGTTGGTGCGGCTTCGGACGCTTTGGCGCTGGCGCCTTCGAGGAAGTCGGCGACTTCCAGGCGGAAATTGCCGGGATTGGTGGAGTAGCCGAGGGCCGTGTCGAAATCGATGGTGCCGGCGCGCAGCAATTTTTCGAGTTCGCCGTCGAAGTGCTGCATGCCGTCGGTGTCGCCGTCGCGCATGGCGTCGAGCAGGGTTTTGCCTTCGCTTTCGCCTTTTTCGACGTAGTCGCGGGTGCGCAGGGTGGACTTGAGGATTTCGATGGCGGCGATGCGTCCTTTGCCGTCTTTTTTCGGAAGCAGGCGCTGGGAAACGATGAAGCGGAACGCTTTGCCAAAGCGGGTGCGTACGGAGTGCTGGTCGCTGACCGGAAAGACGCCGACAATACGCTCGACGGTTTTCGCGGCGTCAATGGTGTGCAGCGTGGAGAGGACAAGGTGGCCGGTTTCGGCGGCTTCGATGGCGATCTCAATGGTTTCGCGGTCGCGCATTTCGCCGACGAGGATGACTTTCGGGGCCTGGCGCAGGGCGGCGCGAAGAGCAAGCGCGAATGTGGGTGTGTCGCTGTGCAGCTCGCGCTGGTGAATGGTGGCCTTCTTGTGGCGATGCAGAAACTCGATGGGATCCTCGATGGTGAGGATGTGAAAAGCCTTTTCCGCGTTCATTTTGTCGATGATGGCGGCAAGCGTGGAGGATTTGCCGGAGCCGGTGGGTCCGGTGACGAGGACAATGCCATTTTTCAGGTGCACGATTTCTTCGAGGCGCGAGGGGAGCTTGAGGTCATCGAAGCCGGGAATTTTGTCGGGGATGACGCGCATGACGATGGCGCAACTGCCGCGCTGGCGGAAGATGTTGACGCGAAAACGGCCAACTCCGCTGAGGCCGTAGGAAAGGTCCGCGGAGCCGTCTTGATCGAGCTTGCGAAGGGGATGCTCGTTATCACCCATGATGTCGTAGGCGATGGATTTGGTGTCGGCGGCGGAAAGGCATTCCAGGCCTTTGTATTTCAGTTCGACAAGCTGGCCGCTGACTTCGATTTGCGGGGCGCGGCCCGGGGAAAAGATTAAGTCGCTAACCTGCGCGTTGGACTTAAGCATGGCGGCGATGAGCTGCGCGGTGTGAATGACGCGCTGCGCTGGCGGCGTTTGGGTCGAGGTTTCCATGGGCGGTGAAGTCCTTGTTTGCAAAAGCGACGACAGGGTCGCTTCAAGATTAGGTCGACGGGCCGACCAGTAACAGTTCGAGTATGCGGGATTTTGATGACGATGCGGGGAATGGCAAGGCGGTTGGTTGCGAGAAGATTAAGTAGCGTTGTGGCGACAGTGCAGCCGCCGGAAGGCACGCCCTAAAGTGGCGTCCGGGGGCCAAGTAAGATGTGTCGGCAGACTTAATGCTTCGAGGCGGAGTCGATGAAAGCTGAGATATTGGATTTAAGTTTGGCCAGATCGTCGTCGCGGAGATACATCATGTGGCCAGCATCGTAATACTGAAGGCGAATGTTCTTCTGAAGCTTCTCCGGCAGGCCCAGATGCTCCATGGTGTACTCAGTGGCGAAGAACGGCGTGGCCATGTCGTAGTAACCGTTTTCGACCTCGACCTGCAGGTGCGGATTGGCGAGCAGCGCCTGCACCAAGTCACCTTCAACGTTGGGAGAGCCGGGGAAGAAGCCGCGGCCGCGCCCGGTCTGATGCTTCCAGTCCCAGTTACTGCCGACGCCTTCGCTGATGGCGTGATAAGTCTTGTCCTGGCCGAATTTCAGGTCCTCGCGAACGTAACTGTTGAAAGCGGCGGTAAAGGCGCCGGTGACCGCGGCGCTTTGCGGGTCGGACTCAGCGAATTCGCTCAGGAGGTCATAGGTCAGACCGGAATAGCGCGAATCCAGGCGGCCGGTGGTGAGGCCGCGATGGCGCTGCAATTCCTCCATGAATTGACCTAGGGTGACGCGCAGGTTGGCCTTGATCAGGTAGTCTTCGGTCAAGCCGGTGTAGCGGGACAGCTTTTTGGCCATGTCCGCTTTTTCCGCTGCGGTCAATTGCGAGCCCTTCATCAAGGCGGAAGCGTAGTCGGATTCGGCGAACTTGCGCGCCTCCTCGATGAAGGCGTTCAGGTTTTCGGGGCGATCTTTCAGAACTTTGTGATACCAGGCGGTGGCAGCGTAGCTAGGGAGATAGAAGATGTAGGGCATGTCCGAGCCCGGATGGAAGGAAATCGTGCCGAGGTCGAGGACATTGGAGATCAGGACGATGCCGTTGAAGTCCATGCCGTCATGCTCTTGCAGATAGTTGCCGAGCGCGGCGGAGCGGAACGTGCCGTAGCTCTCACCGATCAGGAACTTTGGAGAGTTCCAGCGGCCGTTCCGGCTGACGTACATGGTGATGAACTGCGCGAGGGACTTTACGTCCTGATCGACGCCCCAAAAATCCTTGTCCTGCGCTTTGCCGACGGCGTGGCTGAAGCCGGTGCCGACGGGATCGAGGAATACCATGTCGGTTTTGTCGAGCAGCGTGCCTGCATTGTCTGCGAGCTTGTAAGGGGGAGGCGGAGTGGATTCGGCATTGGCGGTGAGCACGCGGCGCGGTCCGAAAGCGCCCATGTGCAGCCATACGGAAGCGGAGCCGGGGCCGCCGTTATAGATGAAGGAGATAGGGCGCTGCGAGACATCCTTGGTATCGGTGCGGATGTAGGAAGTGGAATAAATGAGCGCTTGCGGTTCGTCTTTTTCGTTTTTCAGCAGGATCGTTCCGGCGATGGCCTTGTAGGGGATCGTCTGGCCGCCGATTTTGATGGAGTGCTCGGTGACGGAGGATTCTTCTTTTGGTGGCGGCGGTGTCGGCTCGGCGGGCTTTTCTTTCTCGGCGGCTTTCGTTTCTTTTTCCTGTGCGCAGACGGGCAGGGCGAGCAGGGAAGCGAGCGCGAACGCGCTGAGGTGCAGGCGATTCATCATTTGTTGATGCTCCAGAAAAGCGAGATTACGATTCGGGCGGATGATTCTATACATCGGGGGAGAGGCAAGTCAAAGCGTCACTGGGTCAGGACGAACTCCAGAGTAGGGCTGTGATCGGAGGACAGCAAACGGAGGGAGGCGAGATCGTTGGCGATCCAGTCGGCGCCGGATTGGGTGAGTTCGGGATCGGGTGCGGTGGTCCGTAGCGCGAGGACACGTGCGCCCGCGGCCTTGCCGGCGCGGATGCCGGCAGGGGCGTCTTCGACGACGATGCAGTCCGCGGGGGCCAGGCCGAGAGTTTTTGCGGCTTTGATGTAGGGCTCAGGATCGGGCTTGCCGCGCTGGACATCGGTGGACGTGATCAAGTGTGTTGGCAGCGGGAGACCCGCGGCGCGAATGCGCACTTCGGCGAGCCGGCGCGAACAGGATGTGGCGATGGCCCAGCGATCTTGCGGAAGCGTTTGCAGAAGCTCGAGGGCGCCGGGGAGGGAAATCACGCCATCGACGTCTTCGATTTCGCCGCGCTCTACTTCGCGATTTTCGGCGTCGTGATCGGCGTGCGGAAGCAGATCGCGAATGGTGGCGATGCTGGGGCGGCCGTGGGCCTGGCGGACGACATCGTCGGCAACGAAGCCATGCTTCGTAGCCCATTTGGTCCAGACGCGCGCGACGGCGGGTGTGGAATCGACGAGCACGCCGTCGAGATCAAAGAGCACGCCACGGCACACAATTTTCATGCGCTCCATGATACTTGGTATTCTGCTGGACGGGTGACGGTCACAGATGAAATCGCAAGTGCAGATAATGAAATTTGGCGGCACGTCGGTGGGAGATGCGTCTTGCATCGGGCGCGCGGCGCAGATCGTGGCGCAAGCGGCGCGCGAGAACGCGGTCACGGCCGTGGTTTCGGCGATGAGCGGCGTTACCAACCGGCTGGTGGAGGCGGCCAATCGCGCGGGGAGCGGTGATCGCGAAGCAGGTTCGGCGCTGATTGCGGGGCTGCGTCAGCAGCACACTGCGGCGCTGGCCGCGCTCGTCTCGGACGAGTCGCGGCGTGCGGGCGTTGCCAGCGCGCTGGACGAGATTTTCGCCGAAGGCCGGCGGCTGTTGGACGGTACGGCGCTGCTTCGCGAGCTTACGCCTCGCGCGCTGGATGCTATTTCGAGCCTTGGCGAACGCTTGTGCGCACCGATTTTTGCCAGTGCGCTTTTGGAGCTGGGTGTGAAGAGTCAGGCCATCGCCGCGACGGAATTGATCGTGACCGATACGTTTCACGGCGGCGCCGAGCCTCGCATGGACCTTACGCGGGGGCGCTGCGAAGCTACGTTGCGGCCGCTGCTCAACGAATCTTGCGTTCCGGTGGTGACCGGCTTCATCGGCGCTACTCCGGACGGCGTGCTGACTACGCTGGGCCGCGGCGGCTCCGACTATTCGGCGACGATCCTGGGAGCGGCGCTGAGCGTCGACGAGGTCATCATCTGGACTGACGTCGACGGCGTGCTGACCGCGGACCCGCGCCTGGTGCCCGACGCGCGCACCATTCCCGAAATTTCCTACCGCGAAGCTGCGGAGTTGGCATACTTCGGGGCCAAAGTGCTGCATCCGAAGACGCTACGCGCGGTGATGCCCGCGGGCATTCCGGTTTGGATTCGCAACAGCTTCGCGCCGGAGCGCCCGGGCACGAAAATTTCTCAGCAAGGCCGCAGCATCGGCGGGGGCGTGAAGGCGCTCACCGCGATCCGGGACGTCGCGCTGATCAGCGTGGGCGGTCCGGGGATTGTGGGTGTGCCGGACGTGGTTGGGCGCACCTTTTCCACGACGGCGGAATTGCGCGCGAACGTTCTGCTGATTTCGCAATCTTCGTCGCAGAACGACATCTGCTTCATCGTGGCCAGCGCCGATGCGCAGCGCACGGTGGAAGCGCTGCGGCGCGAATTTGCAAGCGACCTTTCGCACGAGGTTGTCGACCACATCACCATCGATCCGAAAATCGCCATTGTGGCCGTGGTCGGAGAGAACATGCGCGGCACGCGCGGCATTGCCGGGCGCACCTTCGCCGCGATGGGCCACGATAACGTCAACATCATCGCCATCGCCCAGGGTTCGTCGGAGACGAATATTTCGTTTGTGGTGGAAGACAGCGCCATGAAGCAAGCGCTGCTTACCGCGCATCGCGAATTCGCCCTAGGTGCCTGAAACCGCCCGTTTATCGTGCGGCGTGAATTCGGTTCTCGCTCAGTGTCACAGCACCCGTCAGCGCAAAGACTCGACCGGTAACGCTTGCGCCCGTGGTGATGGTGTCGCTGATGTTCGCGAAAATGCTTCCGACAAAAGCGGTATTCGTGCCAAGAGTTGCGGAGCTGCCAACCTGCCAAAACACATTTCCTGCCGTCGCTCCCTTGGCCAGGACGACGGAGGACTTGCTCGCGGTCGTTAGCGTGGTCCCCGTCTTAAAAACGTAGACACCGCTGCCGTCGAGCGTGAGAGTTCCAGTCAACTGCGCCGAAGAATTAAAACAATAGACCCCCGGGGAGAGAGTGACCGCGCCGGGACTGGTGCCTAGAGTCTTCCCGGTCAAGTTGGTGCCGCAGGGTTGCGCAACCAGATTCGCGTATGCAGTGTGCGCGGCGGCCTGAGCTGCGGTGGCGGTGGCATCGCCCGCGTGGATTGTCCCTCCGGTCACCGTCCCCGGAGGAAAGCCGGTGACGGCTGTTCCTGGGCTCACACCCAAATCTCCGGTGATGACCGTCGGGCCTGCGTTAGTAACGGTCGAAGCGCCCAGGACTGCAAAGCCCTGCGCGGAACCTAGTGGTGGCGCCGATTGTGCCCAGCCCAGGCTGCTCGTGCCCACCAAGCAAATAACCAACAAAAGTTTTTTCATATCAATTCTCCTTGGCTGGATTTCTCTTCATCGTTATTTTCGAGTTGACCCCGAGCCCCAAACCGTACGTATGCTAACCGTTGTTGCAAACTGACATCTATCCACTCTTGGACACCTTCGAAACTGGCTGGCCGCAGGCGGACCTACGTCAATCTGTTTCTCAGCTTCCAATCCGCGAGCTGCGGTAAATTCCTCGAGGGATTTCAACGGGATGGTGGGGTGGGAGACGGGATTGAACTCCCCCCAGACTCGAGTCCAGAGTCCTAATTGACTTAGTCCATAGACTTAGTCTAGTATGGTGAGCATGAACAAAGTGAACACGCACGAGGCTAAAACCAGTCTCTCCCGGCTGCTGCGCCGGGTTGCTACTGGCGAGGAAATCACCATCTCCAATCGCGGAGTGCCGGTTGCGCGCCTGGTCCCGATCCCTAAACATGAGACCACGCGCAAGCTCGGGGTCTTCCGCTATCAGATGACCATTCCGGATGACTTCGACGCGCCTCTCCGGGGCGATATTCTGGATGCCTTTGAGGGCAAGGCGCGCCGCGGAAGAAACGCAAGAAAGAAATCGTGAAGTATCTGCTGGACACCAGCGTCTTTCTTTGGAGCGCCGGCGCTCCGGAGAAACTTAATAAGCAAGCCACAAGCCTTTTGTCTTCGATTTCATCGGACCTTTATCTGTCGGCGGCGAGTTCCTGGGAAATTGCTATCAAGTTTGCATTAGGATCGCTCGCTTTGCCGAAGCCGCCATCGCAATTCATCCCTCACGCCATGCAGACGCTAGCTCTTCGTTCACTGGATATCACTCATTTCCATTCTCTGGCTGCCGGCGAGCTGCCTCAGCTCCATAGAGACCCCTTCGACCGCATGCTCATCGCGCAAGCCCGCTCGGAAGCGATGGCCTTGCTGACTGCGGATACGGTCTTCAAAAAGTACGACGTGGAGATACTTTTTTGCGGAAAGTAATCTGCGAAGGAGACAACATTTCGTTTGCGGTGGAAGACAGCGCCATGAGGCAAGCGCTGCTCGCCGTGCATCTCGAGTTCGCCCTCGGCATCCACGATTCAGTTTGATTGCGAAATGAAACACTACTTGAAAATCTCGATGACAGTTTGCGCGAATGGTCGTCCGAAAAGCAATCCGGCCACTAGCACGCAGATCGAGATTAGGAAGCTCATCGTGATAGGTATTCCGGGCCAAAAGATGCAGCTTACAAAGGTGGCCAGAGTGGCTACGAGGGCGAGAGATATGCCGAGTTGCCGGTCGAAACCCATAGCGAAAGTTGGGGTGGGAGACGGGATTTGAACCCGCGACATTCGGAGCCACAGTCCGACGCTCTACCAACTGAGCTACTCCCACCAATGATTGACAACAAACAGTTTACGCTACTTTTTGCGCGGAGAAAACAGGGGTCAATGGGTCAATCACGTCAATTCTGTTGCCAACTAGAGAGGGAATTGAGGCTAAAACACGCGAGCGGTACAGCGGACGCAAGTGTGTGTAGCGCCTCACCATTCTCTCTGACCCATGCCCGATCCACGACTTGATTACCTCAACGGGTGTGTTGTTCTCAACCAAGAACGACACCCGACCGTGCCTGAAGCCGTGCATACCGCCTTCCTGTATGCCGAGCTTGGCAAGTAGCGGGTGAAGCCGTCTACGCAGCACGTTATTGTTGCGGAGAGGCTTTCCGTTCTTCGAGTGAAACACCAGACCCTCTGTCCGTCCGTTGAGATAGTCCTTTAGGATGAGGATTAGGGTAGGTTGAACATCAACCGTCCGAATCGCGTTGCGTGTCTTGGTGGACTGCTGCTGTCCGTCCCAGACCGCACGGCGAATGTGAATCAGGTTTCGGGCAAAGTCGATGTCCTTCACTTCAAGCGCGTATAGCTCGCCTGCCCTCGCGCCAGTCTCAGCAGCCGTAGCGAAAAGCACGTTCCACGTTCCTTGTGCCTCCGCGACTATCTGGCTCATTTGTTCTGGCGTGTAGCAGACGGCTTCTTTCTCCTCGGACATCATGGCCGGGTAATTGATTTTCTTTCTTCCGAACCATCTTCCTAGAACGAGGCAAAGCGTGGTAACAAGGTGCTTGAGCGACGTTGGCGACAGGTGCTGCAACTCGTTTTCGCCAATCCATTCATTGACCCTGTCCGCCGTGATCTCATCAACCGCGTACTTGGCCCACTTCGGCATCAGATACTTGCGAAGATGGTATGCCATTGTTTTCCGGGTTGATGGTTTCTGGCGCGAGAGGTAATTCTCCTCCCACCACTTCACACGCTTGGCGAAGGTGTCTGTAGAGGGGATCACGTAGCTAGGGCTGTTTATGCCCGTCGCTTCGATCATGCTCCGCAGTTTTCTTCGCGCTTCGCTCTTCCTCATTTCCTTAACGAAGCCGAGAACAACAGAACGCTTGACCCGTTGCGCTTGACCCGCAACATCTTCAAACCATCTGCCGCGATAGGCTCCGTTTCGCACTTCAACTGTTCCGTTCTGGCCGATCCTGCGAGACATCGTTTTCCGCCTTCTCGCTCGAACCGGCACCGCTTTCGCGGCGACAAGGATACCTTCAGGCGGATCGACCCGCAATGGATCGCGCGATTTCTCTTCGCCGTTTAGGGGATTTTCGCTCTCTTCTTGAGTAAACACACCTGTCTCTCTATTCCGACCCTTGTTGGTTTGGAGGACTGCTAGGTGGAAGGAAAGCCCTGCGTCATGAAGCCGTAAGTGCCACAACTAACCCATGCCTTGAACGGCAGTGCGAGTATTTGACCGAGTTACCCGCGAACTTGGGGTCGGAGGGATGTCCCAAATGCCGTGTCCCCTATAGAAATGGGACATGGGACAGTGAGAACGCAGGTGGAGTATAGCGGGTAGATTTGAGTAATCTACCCGCGCCTACGTCCGAAAACACCTTTTAATTGATCTGCTTGGACTTCAGGTTCCAGCGTTGCAGTTTTGACTTTGAAATACCGGTGAGTTTCTCAAGTTCTCGCAAAGAAGCCTCGGGATTCTCGTCTAAAATACCTTGAGCATAGGCTTTCTCTTTGTCCAACTCCGCTTGCCTCTCAGCAGCGGTAACTGCACGGTAGCTTCCGTCTGCCAACCAGACGACATCGAATTTACGTTCTTCAGTCATGCGGCTCTGACAATAGCAATACCGCGTTCGAGATTCTACGTCTGTGCCTTCCTTCTTGTTCAACGTCACGGCGTGATCCACACCCGCTGCAAACGCGCTTCCGCCGCGAATCGCATTAAGGGGAAGATACGAGGTGCGTTTCCTCTCTGCGGATTTTGTGATGTGGTGCAGAATGAGAATGGCGAGCGATGGTTTGATTGCTCGTAGACTGTTTAAGTCAAAGAGCCGCCTAGCCATCAACCCGTTATCGTTTTCGCCCCCAAACTGGAAGTCCGCATAGGCGTTGAAGGTGTCGAGAACGAAGATATCTGGGTCAACCTGACGATTCGCAACTAAGTCTTTCCAGACTTTTAATCGCGTCTCCCAACTCGTAGCGGGAGTTTCGTTGCCATTGGGATCGTGGTATTTGTGATGCTCTGGCAGCATCAGCATAAACTTTTCGTTGGATGCAATCCGGTCGAAAAGCTCTTTCGGGAGACGCTCCGACATCTGAGCGCGAAAACTCACCGACGATTGCTCGGAGATGTACAACACTCGACTTGGAGCGCACGGCTGTCCGAGAAACGGAACCCCACGCATCGCACAATCCAACATTGACCATGTGAGCGTGCTTTTTCCAGCCTTCGCTGCGCCTATCAGAGCGTTGATGGACCCGGCATAGACAAAACCGGGCACGTACGCTTTGATTGGTATTCCAGGTTCCGCAAAAAACATCGCTGCGCGTCGAGCTGGCCAAATATCCGAGTCCGCTCGTTCGCACCGCTGTTTGAGTTCTTTGCGGTTCCATTCGTCTTGTTCCTTGAGCCTTTCTTCAAAGTATTCCAGAGCTTCTGTTTCGGCGTCTTGCGCAGCTAGATATTCTTGATAGCCCGTTTCGTCGTCCCGCTCAGCTGCGGTTAGCGACGCGGCAGGCCCGGACAGCGTGGTCGTCTCAAATGCATTATCGGCCACAGGGCACCCCCGGACGCGGCGAAGTCGCGCGATAGCCCTCATAAACCGTTAGAACGGCGTCGGCAATTCGGCGTTCGAGCTTGTCCGAAAACACTATGATCGGGACGTATTTTTCGGACTGATCGGCTTCGCGGACATATTGGCTCGGCCACGCAACCCAAAACTGGCCGTTTCGGTTTTGCATGACTCGCGCATCGAACATAGAAACAGACTCGGCTCCATCCTCGGATGTGAGCCTGACCTTGCAGGACGCGAGAACATGACTGCGCGTCCCTCGGCCCATGTTGTAGACTTCGATTTTGAACATACTGGTTTCCTTTGCTTTTAGGTTTCGTTGAGGTAGTTGATGACCCAGAGAAAAGAGTCTGGCGGGAAGAAGAAAATTGTCTCTTCACCTATAACGGGGCTAGGGGGGCATCGCTGCCGGAGGCGTGAAAGAATGCGTTGCCCTTTCGTATCAGGGCCACGCGCTCGCTTTTGACGGAATGCTTTCGCCAACCTATGATTTGGGCGATTTGCATGTCGGTCTTGCCATCAATATAGAACGCGGAAAGAATCTGCTCGGCTCTCGCAGCACGGCTGGCCTTGAGTGTGCGAATGAAGTCTCCCCGTCTATCCAACCAGTCGGGTGCAGCCAATCTGCGCATGATTCTGGCCTCATCCAATGGCACACGTAGATAGCCGGTTCCGCCTCGCTGGAATCTGCTGTTGGGATCGGAAAACAAAGCCCTAGCAATCGCGGCGTCGTGGGACTGCTCTACACTGTGGATGGGCCTTGCATCCGCATAGCGTCGTCTGCTGGCTCCTCCACCAATGCTTCGGGAAAACTGCGTCTCTTGGAACGGCTCTGCAACAGGGGCGATTGCGCCACCGCAATGCGGACATTTGGATAGCGTGCCCTTACTTATAGGAATTTCCGTAATTCGGGCGCATTCTTGACACTCGTACCAATCCGAAATTTCGCTTTTTGAGATCGCTTTCCCGGATCGCCACACTAAAACGCAATCGTTTGTTGAGATTCTTGCGTTGGTGTAGCAACCGAACCTGCGATTGATAGTCCGTTCCGCAGTCACATACGGCTTCCATCTCTCCACCTCGACATCGCCCAATCTCATGTTCTACCCTCCTATAAAAAGCAAAATGGCGGGGAGAGAGCACCTCTCACCCGCCCAAAATGATTTCTCCAAGACTCGTTTCTCTAGACTGTTCTCATATAGCCTCCCACGCAAAAATAGAAACGGTGGGCACCGAGACTCCACCTACACTTATGCGAATGTTTCTGGCGCAGGCTTTACCTTAAGTTGGATTGGTAATCGTTCAGACTACGGAATCAATGCTACGAGGGGGTCTACCTAAGAAGTCTTACTCAATTCTATCCGCCTATAGATATATACACGCCAGAGACACTTATCCCGGCTAAACGGCTCATCTTCGCGGCGTCCCGCAGATGTCGTTTCACTCTGGCCGAAGCGCCTGAGCTAGCCTTGACGATCAGCGTAGCGCCGCCGCACGCAAAAACCAACCGTACGTTGGTTTCAATTTTGCGAATGGTACCAGACTCGGCTTGCCCGGAGCCAGCGCACGCAGCCGTTCCGCTACTTTACAGATAAATTCTCCCGGCTTCTCGACCCAACGCTTACTTGATAACGCTTGATCGCGTCGCGTTTGTAGTCCGGCTGATGAGTACGGATGCTATGAGATTCCTGTCAAACCAAAAGTCCCTAGAAACTTAGGACCCCTTTTCGCGATTTCTCTAAAGCGGGTGATGCTGCGGCGCCTTAAGCATGGAGCCTTAAATGTCGGCGCGGACCTGCTGCTATTAGGAGTCGTAATAGTCGTTCCCGTCTCCTTGTGGTTTCTCGTGGCTCATTTTGTCTTTCAGAGCTTAGGTCGCCCAGAATGTTAGAGGTTGTTTGCTCGCCGTCTATGCGCTAACCGTCCAAATCAAGTCCTGGTACGGGACTTCTCCGGTAATCCGAACTAACCAGGAGTTGATCACAAAGGTGCAACTGAACCTTGGAGCAGTGTTCGGAAGAAATGAGAGATGCTAGCGTCAGTTGTGAAAAAGCCTGTGGATGGGTAAAGGACGCGAACGCATGAACGCATGAACGACTTTTGGACGTGGTTGCTTCTCACCGTTTCCGTTATGGCTTCATTGCAGCACTCTGTGCCAGCTCCTGCCCAAGGCCCGGGCGTCATGCTGGCTGCAGTGTCACGCGATTCCCACAGGCTTTTCGGCATAGGCTCTGGCGAGAAAACAGCAAAGGGCAATGTTTTCGTGGAACCTCTGGCTCGCGTCACGCCGTCCGGAGAATGGCAAGCTCTTCCGTGTGTCGCGGACACTGGCGGGAACCAGCAAAACGCTTGTTCACAGTTTGAGCGGGAATACCTAAGCAAGCCCCACACATACACGGCGGTAAGCGCCGATGGACGAGGCGCTACTATTCAGGCCGAGCCGACCACTTTGAGCGAGTGCTTTGGATACACCGGAACAGGAAAATACTCCGGAGCTAATATAGAGACCTCTGCAATCGCAGCCAGTTCTACCGATTTCTTCTCCGATGGCCCAGCTCCGCAGCTTCTTCCCGACGTAACAGCCAAGCCCTTCCTCAAAGCATTCGCTGACGCTGTTCCGGGCGGTCTGGATTCCAATTTATTTCTTAAGGTCTTCTCATTGAGACTGGAAACCCAAGACTTGGTTTTGGTGCAAAGAAGCTACATTCATCGGGCTGAACCACTCAAGTTCATATTTGCTATCGGGGCAATGGACCACGACCAATTCCACCTCCTGCAGTGGAAAGAGAATACAGGTGATGAGGACGAAGTTGTGCTCGGGACGGTCCGTTTGACGAACGGTCGCGACTTCCTCGTCACCACCGTGGCCGATCCGGAAGGACAATGGTTTCGGGTCTACGGCATTCGAGACGGCAAGCTCGTGGTCGTCTATTCGGGCGGTGGGTCGAGTTGCTGATGGCGCTGCTTGGTGCCCGATTAACGCCGAAACCGGACAAGTGGATTCTATACGTCCATGACCTTTTCTTTGGGCAATAGTGCTACGTACAGCACAAAAGAAACGGTGGAAACCAAAATTGATAATGCCCAAAGCGAAGCGGTGCCCCTGAAGATGCCCGGAAGCATGTGGCCGTGCATAAGGGCAGTTCGGCTGGCGTCGCTAACTAGCATGAAGATCAGAAACAACGCGACCGGGCCGAGGGCCGCGCCTACAAACGGTCTAAGAGGCCATGGCAACCGCCTGATCAAATGTGCTGGCAGAAACAGGGCAATAGGAAGCCCTACAAACAGCCATCCCAGAAATGAGAGGCGCGCATAAAGGTTGAATAGTTGAAGTGCTTGCGGGATTTGTCGCTCAGGTTCTCCCATGTGTACTGCCAGCAAATCAGCGCGGAGCCGGATGGCATTTTGCAGAAGATAAAGAAGCAGAATCGCATCGCCCGCGAGAAGGCCAAGAAACGCATAAGCCAGACGTTTCATGGGATTCATTGCGGCGTGCTTGTTCATGCCTTCTCCGCTTTTCCAACCTCGGCCAGCAACCAATCTGCGAAATCAGCTTACTCCTACAAACGGCAAGTTACGTGAACGTCGTTTCTGTGGACGATAACGCCGTTACCGGAGATGTGGGTACCAGGTTGACTGCCCGCTATCGATAGGTTTTCTAATCCGAGGCTGGCCATGCTAAGTACGGTCTCGAGATTTTGATGATGATGTCGCGGTCGTCCTCAATGACAGTAACGCGTCCATCGGCGTCCTTGCTTGGTCGACCCACGGCTTCAAACTCGACGTCGACCTTAAGAAACGGACAGTCTCTGCTTCCGTATGTGCGCTGCAAACCGGTGGACAAGCCGCCTTCCGTAGCAAACACCTCTAGGAGATTTTTGCGTGTCATCCCAGGCTTAACAGACTGCATTCGTTGCAATACCCGGCCAACCCATTCATTACGCTCTTGGGCGGACGCTTCCTGGCTGGCGGCGCGTGCACTTCTATACCAACTTGAGCAACTGGCAGTGATGCTCAAAACCAATAAAAGCGTGAAGGAATGGCGAACCATGGCTGCTCTCCTTTTGAAGACGGTGCAAGTCCGGGCTTGGTGTCCGATGGACAATTATCGGGCCGTTTTATGGTCTGTGCCTGGCAGCCCTAACCGGACATGCGGCGACAGGGTTAAGATTACTCATGGAAGCATTTGAAATTATTGCAGCAGGTCAGCCAAATAGCGGTTTTGACCGATGGGTCGAGACGCTCAAGCGGGCTGGCATCCAAGCCAAGCAGATTGCCATAGGCGAGTACGACCGCGAGCGCGGCCATAATCCAACCCCACACCCGAGAGGAAACGAAGTGTACGTACTTGTTCCCGTCAAGCGCGTCGAAGAAGCTCTGAAGATTTTGAAATCCTCCGAAGGGTCAAGTCCTGATTAACGCCATAACCTCCGAAGTTGATTTGGACGAAGGGAACTTTGCCGGTTTCCCGACTAACCGGGCACTTGGCTCTCACGCTGTGCCGTAGCAGGTGTAAAATGGACACATGAGCTTCCGGGCATAAGCACAAATGAATCAGGTTTCCGTGCGATTTGTGGTTAGCTGCATCTTCATTTTTCTAATCGCTGCCCCACTTCCTTCCTTAGCATGCGGCCCAACGAGTTCAACGGATGATGACCTTGGGTACCTCGTCATGAATTACGAAAAGCTGCCGTGGCCATCACCGGAATCCGTCCTCCGAAATTTGCGCTCCATCGAGTACGAAACATTTGACCATGCCCTTGCCCTGGTCGGTGTTCCGCAAACACCGGAAGCAGCCAGTTTTGACCCGCATCAAGACGCCGAACTGCGCTATGCAGAACTAGCTGAGGATGGAACTCGACAAGCAATCATCGGTGTGCGGCGAGACTCGATGCTCTACGGTGCGGTTGCCGCGCATGTTGGTGGCCGATGGCAGCGCATCGCCGCGTTTTCGTGTTGGTGCAAATACGAGTCAGGAGACCTGCTTGGAAGTTTCATTCATATACAAGCAGGTCCCGGCGCTGGGCAGGAACTCGTACTGCGTGCAAGCGGCGGTGGAACTGGTGTTTATTCGCAACAGGAGGCGCACTTTCGCTACTATCGGGGCGAACTCCACCTCGTCTTTACTTTCGTGAGTCGTCATCGGTTGTGTGACCCAACGAAGGGCGGACCCGAGTCTTGTGAAGTAGAACGACGGTGGTTTTACATCAAATATTGGGATTCCGTTCCTGGTGGAGTGCTTGTCGAATCGCGATTCAAACTTTCCCCCGAAACCGACCCGCCACTAGAATTCACTTCTATTCGCGAACTGGAACTCGCTCACGCTCAGAAGATTTCTTGCAAGACATACAAGTGGGACAAATTTCGCTATGTACCATTTTTCGCTCCAAATCCGTGCGTCCCTGAAAGCTCTACGCACTAGCCACTGCGTCAAGTCTACGAACACCGTCCATCTGGTAAACGCGCTCACCGGAGAAGTGGAGTCCTAGAACGGAACTAATCGGGCGTTAACGCAGGGCATCAAGTTGTACGTCTAGTGTCAGCCGTGTTCCAGAGGGCAGATGAATCGGCTTTCCTCTTCCGACGCTCTCGTCCCACTCACGAAAACCATCTGAGGTCACGTGTAGCAGAAGGTTCTTGTCCGGCGGCACCAAAATGACGTGGTTTGAATAGCAACTCATCGTGAACAACGGCGAATCAGGGTTTTCCATCGGCATGACTGCGACCCGCATCCCCGAGATGCCAACGGTTGTTCGTCGATTGATTAGATGGATTTCCACGAAGCCAGCCTGTGGAGGAAGGTAAACCTTAAATTCCGCTTCCGCGTGTTCGGGTGTAACCTCAACTTCCGAAGGGTGGACATTCCCTGCTGGACCGGTGCTAAAGCTTGAGTACCCCGCATCTTCATCTTCGGCGTAGACGGTGTATCTGCCCCACCAGGGAAGGCTTTCAAAACGATATTCGCCCTTATCAGTCGATTTTACGTGGGGAAGTATTGCGCCGAGTGGGACCCCCAACGGGCAAGCCGTTAGACCTATCCCCTTCGCTGGCTGTCCATCCTGACCGATAGCGATACCGTAAATTACCCCTTTGGGATGCGGTTTGTGATGTTGCTGCGCTACGGCAGTGGCCAGCAGTAGGAAGCCTACGAAGACAAGAGTTGTCTTCATGATGCCAGAGATGCTACCACGGCCTTTCGAGTGGCTCCCTGATAAACGCCGTTACCGTAGAAGTGAAATCGGCCCGATCCTCAATGTCCGGTAACCCGACTTTATCGGGAGTTGGGATGCGATTATTTTTTGACTGGAACAACAAAGACGGTCTTTCCCGCCTGGTCCGTCATCTCTAATTTGGGGCTAGCCAACTGTCCTCCCTCGGAGGGAATCAGAAGCGAGATTTTTTCTGTTTCTTTTCCATCTTGCAGCAACAGTCCAGCACCACGCGTCGGTATGAAGTACAAATGAGCGCGTTCCTTACCAGACCGGTCATCGATACCTACCACAGCCGAGCCATCGTCCAAGAGAGCAATTCCCGCTCGCTCATTCCCACTCTCATCATTCAACTGAATTCCGGTACCCGGGACGCGACGTTTCACCCGCTTGCCCATCATCTGCGGGTCTGGCACTGGACCAATCACAATTCGGTCGATGCCCTTCTCGTCCGCGATGACCAATTGATGGACTCGAAGAACATCTTTAGGAGTCGTTTTGGCCTCCCATGTCCATGCGGACAGCAGTAGCACGAACACTGTTAGCAGCCAGCCAAAAATCGCCAATTTGAGCCACCGCGCCAACCGCGTGGCGTTCATTTCAACTGCATCGAGTCGGGACTGAATACTACGTTCTTCCATCACGACCTCCACGCTCAACAAATCACTGATGTCTTCTCGCTAGGCTTCGCTGGGACCAACCCGCTGCCTGCTGCCGGGAACCAGCGATTCCAGCGCTTGTTGAATCGTGACGATATCATTTTCCTCACTCCAAGTCCTGATTAACGCCGAAATCGTCCATTTGAAGTTCTAGAACTTGACTTGTCCGATTCCCCGACTTACCGGGAGTTTGGCCAAGCATCCGAGCGATTGTTTACTCCGCTTCATTGTCTTAGCTGGTGTTCCGCTTGCCACCACTCTCGACACCTTGCCGCGTAGTAGTTGGGATTGTCGCGGAACACCGGCAACGGCGGTACCCAGTCGATAGCTCCGCCTCCTGCCAACTCGATAAGGGCTTGCATCGCTATGAACGCATTATCGGCATAGGGGTCATCGAGCATCTTTAGAAGAGATGGGGCACTCTGTGGGGAGTTAATGGCGCGAATAGCTTGCAGAATTGCTTGACGCGCAAACGGGCTTTGAAGCCGCAGCAAGCGAAGCAGGATTGGGAGCGTGGCGGGATCGCCGATCATGGAAATCTCCCCGGCTAGCCGACCCTGCATCTCGAACAGCGCATCTTTGGGCAGAATGAGAGATGGAGGGGGTTGCGGTTGGGCCGTAAGCCATTGCTCGACGGCAGGCAAAACAGAATAGTCATGCAAGCGCAACATGGCCTCAAAAACGTAAGTCCGCACAAGTGGGTCTTGTGAATCCAAAAGCAAAACAAGCTCCTCCTTAGATTGCAGGTGACGCATGTTTCCCAGCATGCGAATACTGTCCAGCGCACGCTCGTGATCGCGGTCGTTCAGGCCTACCTTCAAATCCATTTCCAGCTGGTGCATCGGGTCAATGTCTCCTAGTGGTGGAGTTCCAAGTTGGCGCGAGATGGACAGTTGCCCGAACCAGTCGTCTGCCAGAACGTACTTGTTTTCTTCAGGCTTGAGGAAGAACAAACAGTAGTCGCCTTTCCGAAGCACCACGTACGGTCCACCTCCCGGAGGCAGGATGTTGTCAAACAATACGGGTACTAGTTCGCTCGACGGCCGTTCTCCTTTAAAACATCGATCTACGTGAACGAGAGCGGTGGCCGTCCGATGTGGGGGCCGAGGATCGGAAACGACGGTCACCTCGGCCGCTTCAACAACCTCGCCCTTGCAGACTAGCGCGGAATCTGCCATCAATTTGGGAATGTTCTCTGTCCCACGAGGAGGACGTGGATAGGCGAGTGCGTGCGAACAAAGCACAGCTGCCAACGGCGCGCATAGCAACGGTCGTACTCGCATACCAGGATTATAGTCCCGTGAAGTGCCTGATTAACGCGCCGTTACCGGAAAAGTGGGTACTAGCCGATTCTCTTGGCGTATTTCCAGTTCGGCTTCCAAAATCTATGCTAATCCCGCCACTGCCAGCCCTTCATTCTGAAGCGAGGCTATTGCCTTTCGAGAATCACCAGATTTCTGAAAACGCCGAGGACCCATTTTAGGGTGGCATTCAGTCCGTGCGGGAAGCTGAGTGCCTCAAGGAGTACATTCAATTGCGACCGCAATGCGAGCAGCAGCCGCAGCAATGCTCCGCGTCGTCGCTCCGCGTTGAGAAACTTCCTTTTGGTAGGGCACGCCAGCCTCATCTAAGAATGCTCTGACCTCCGACCAATGAACGGCAAAATTCACGTTTTGAGGGATATCGCCTGTAATTTGCGCAATTTTCACGGCGTCAAGTTTGGCCACGACTACCCCAATTACATGGCCGCTCGAATCGAACAAGGGACCGCCGCTGTTCCCTGGCTGGACCGGCGCGCTTATCTGTATGTATCGAACGTCGTTCCCCAATCCAGACGTGGCGCTCACTATGCCAGTGGAAACATTTCCTTCGGCGGAAAGGACGCCGGGGAGTGGGAAGCCAAACGCGACAACCGCATCTCCAGGTTTGGGAGCAGGCCCAGTCCTGAAAACAGCGACGGAGCCAGGCGCAGTATTTCCCTGGAGAAGAGCTAAATCGGAGCTTGGGTTCCTACTTAGAACCTGTAACGGCTTCCTATCGTGGATTGCCAACGTCCTGCAACCTGCTACGACATGATTGTTGGTGAGTATGTGGCCCTGTGCGCTCACCACGAATCCGGTGCCGAATTTCTTGCTTTCAGCAGTAGGCTCGCTTTCCTTTGAAGCCCCACTTTGCCGAGGTTCACCCTTGGGAGGCATGTGCGCTAAGCGAGCTTTAGCGAGCTTGATTGCTGAGGCGTTTGGAGTGTCAATTCCACCGATGCTGATGGCTTGCTCGTAAGCGCTTCTGGCATCCTCGATTCTGCCAACTCCTAGAAATGCCTCGCCTAGGCTAGCAAAACAATAGGCTGCGTCAGGTTTGATGGCCACGCACCTTTGGAGGACTGGAACCGCGTCGTCGAATTTGCCTTGCTCGATTTGGCCATTGCCAATATCCGCCAGCGCATCCGCCTCTCCCCTGTGGTCATTGTCCAGGGCGAGACAATTAGCGATGAAATCTCTGGCTGACGATACCAGAATCTCCCATTGGTGACGCTCCATCGCGCTGGTGCGGGTTTCCACGTTCTTGGTACAGGCACGCCTCTGAACGACCTCCGCGATGCTCTGTCCTGAGGCAGTGGCCGGAACCGCCAACCAGCTAGAGAAAATCAGCAAGACCTGAACAACGAGCATGGAATTTATTCGTTGAGTCTGCATTTTTCCGCACCTCACGTATCACGCACTTGGCCGTCGCCGTTGAGTATCGAAGCTGAGACGCAGAAGTACCAGCTAATCTGCTCGTGGTGTTTCTGCTCAGGTAACAGTAAAAGTCGCGGCGTGGTGGATAATGCCAAATTCTTCAAAGCCCTTGGCCGTCGAGTTAAGGAACTACGCAAGAGGCGCGGCCACAGTCAGGAAGATATGATTTCCTTCGGATTTTCCGCTCGCCACTGGCAACAGATCGAAGCGGGTCGCCCGATTACAATGACAACTCTGCTGAGGATTTGCGATGTGTTCAAAGTCCGAATTGCAGCAGTTGTTCGTGGTCTAGATCGAGGGATTTACCACGACTGACCGGAATGAGATTTGATAAAATCTGCGTTTAGGCGTCCGCACACCAAACCGCAATCCTCGGGCAACTATTATTGAAACGGAAGGAGTTCTCTGACCCGTGCCATTAGCCAACCCTCGCACAGGAGAGTCGCTCGGGTTTAGCACATATCCAGAAGGGAGCGTCGAATCAACTCTTGGGAATCCTGAAGAGATCATCTGGTCAGCCGTCTCCCATCTTTGTTCACGCAGTGCGGCTGAATGGTATGCGCTTCATGCTCATGGTGTTACTAAAAAGAGCGCTAGAACAGCTATTGCCAAAAATCTGAAGCTCTACATTCGACAGGCTTCGGAGTTCTATCACGCGGCGGCAAGCGCAAAACCAAATACCGCGCCCTTGATCTACTACTACTCTTTTCTGAACTTAGCTAAGGCACTGTGTGAACTGCGAAATCCTCGATTTCACCAGCGACCAGAATGCTATGCCCATGGCTTAAGCTGGAAGCCCGACACAAAGAGACTCGTCGATTTCCCGAAAGAGATGATCACCATAAGGGGACGCGGCGTATGGCATGTGCTCTGGGAATCACTAATGAGGGTACCGTGTCCCGCAGCCAATCAAGTTCGACTCTCAGTCAAAAAGCTGTTTTCATATTGCCCTGAAATCGGTTCTGAATATTTGCGCCTTTTCGGGGGACCGATACCTACCCTGGACTTGACGGACCCTGTTATTGTTTATGACCAGACGCTCCGCGAAGTGTGGCTGAGGTTTTCTGTTCAGCGAGAAGACCTCAGAAGTTTAAGGTTGTACGCTCCCAACCTGATCGCGCAGATGCGGACGGCGTTCTGGCTACGTCGAGGTAAAATCTGGTAACAAAAAACTCCGTACATTCGAGTCGCAAACAGCGAAAATACTCGGACGCAACGAGACTCCCGCCGCTGCGATCAACAATGATGTTCTGGGTTTGAACCTGATCGCTCTATTCGCCAACGAACGTAAGCTACGTTATTCGTTTCCGCTTCAGTCCGCCCTGCCGCTCCGCCTTCCTCAATTGATTGTGAACTATACGATTTTGTTTTGGCTGGGCTCTCTAGTTCGGTATGACCCACATAGTCTTGACCATTTGATGGACTCGCCATTCTGGATTCTGATTGACGGCTTTATGAGTCAGAGTCGAATTTGGCTACTAGAGCTATTTGAGTGGGCTCTGTATCAAACGGAGACAACGCTTTCCTCGGCCCGTTGAGGAAACACTTTCATCCGAATCCAATAAAAATTCTTCCTCTGCGAGAAATGCTGAGCGATCCTTATAAACCGATACCACAGTCGCGTCATCCGAGGTCGGCGCGCCTCTTGCAAGTCATCAAGGCTTCCGTCTGGACGCCGTGAACGTGGATCAGGACCCTTTCCGGGTGGAGAGACTGACTCGATAAGGGTTGCACAATCAGTTGCACACTCGCTGCCGAATGTGCCCGAATGTAGCCCAATTGCAAGCTGGCTCAGGGGCGGCCCTTACCTCGATCCCCGGCGTGCTGCAAAATGAGGCCGGTGTCGCAGCGTGTTTTGCGGGTCAATCAAAGGGGGTAACCTAAAGTTTCGGATTGCGATGTTAAGCGGTGCCGATTCAGCGTGTTAGATTATCGTACAGTACAAGCCACAGTCCGACGCTCTACCAACTGAGCTACTCCCACCGCCGATGCACTCAGTTTACGCCAGTTTCCGCGCGCGGAAAAGTAACATGGTATCTGGTTTTGGAGGGCGTCGGTTTATAGCTGGAAGGTCAACGATTCGGGAGACGTGCCATGGACGTGAAGCTCTGATGTCTCTTGGTTTCGATTTGTTGCTCATTGCAGTTTTCGCACGCTATTTTGCTAGCACCAGAAACACTCTTAACAAAAAGAAGCCCGCCATGATCAGGGCCAGAATCCTAAATCCCACGGTTACTCCGACCTTAACGGGCCCAGTGCCAGATTTGAGCGCAAGTTGCACCGCCCCCGGTTCAAGCATCGACCATAATCCATAGAGCCATCCAGCGCTGTAGCTGGAAATAAAGTAGAGCACGTCGATGGTCAGCCAATAGGGGTCCTGCGCGCCATACTCGCGTTGCCACCTCTTGATGAAGAATGTTGCAAATTCAGACCACGGTGGTCGATGGCCGAAAAAAGCGGTCGCTTCGCTATAGTTGCGGCAGAGATTGAAAATTAAGAAGAATATCGAGACCGCGAGGGGAAATACGAAGTACATCCACCTTTTCCCAACACCCAGCAACCCTGCCACTACGATCAGGGCCGCGCCCAGCCATACAGCCCACCGGATGTCCCTAAGGGTTTGTTGACTTGCCGTGTTTACGGCCAAGACCAGAAACGCGATTACCGGGATAATGCCTTGGCGAAGCAGTTTCACGCGCTCACTCTTTCTTCAAACCCGCAACGCGAGGACACGCCACATTCATGGCTTTGTGAGCGTTCCGTTCCGTCCCCGACCACCTAATAGACACGACTTGTATTTGAGTGCCACAGGGAATGATATAAGCCCACGTTCGCCACACGATGGGGCACCGCTCCGCGAAGTGTCTATAGGCCGATAGTAACCGCGATGCTTAGTGGTTACTTATTTGCATGTGCGCTGAACAGCCCTTTGGTCTGGGCACTACCCCACACCTTTGCAGCACGGCCGAAACTACCGGTAAGGGCACATCCAATTATCCGTAGCTCACGTAAGCTCCATCGAAGGGCGCAGCCTGGAGCAGGGTCGCAGGAGTGGGCCAGCCCAATGACGAAAATTTTACATGGGTCGCAGAAAAGTTTTTGTGGCGGGTCGCTCGACTTGGGGGTATGGTGTACTTCCGTTATGCCTCTAGGCCCAGGTCCTGGCCAGCCCACGTGCTCTGTAATGGTTACGTTCTGACGATTGCGCCCAGTGGTTTAACGGTCTTTGGGCAGTACGTTGCCCGAAGTGCAAAGCAGTAAAATTCACCAGGAGGTCGTTGGGGAAATGACAAAGTCGAATCGCTTTTTACTAACGGGTGCGGCGGTCGCGGGCTTGCTCGCGGGCACCAGCGCCAGCATCCAGGCTTCCAATCTGTTCCCCGGGGGGAAGGCTTCCGCTTCCGCTCAGGACACCGAGAAGAAGGCTGACAAGGCGGTGAAGGAAAAGCACGCTTGTAAGGGACAAAACTCTTGCAAGGGCAAGGGCGGCTGCAAGGGAAGCGACAATGGTTGCAAAGGCAAGAACTCTTGCAAGGGCAAGGGCGGCTGCGCAACCGACGGCAGCAAGATGCCGGCCGAAGAGAAGAAGCCCTCTTAACCACGGGCTCAAACGGACGTTTCTCACCTGTTGGGGGGCTGGTGAGTATCGCTGGCCCTCCTTTTTTACTTTGCTTCGTTCGGAGTCCACGGGAAATGCCTGCAAATCGATTTAATGGGTTTACGGAGTATGGGATTGGAATCGGACTGCGCGCGCCGCACTACAACCACATTTTGACGCGCAAGCCGGTGTGCGACTGGTTTGAGATTATTTCCGAGAATTTCATGATCGATGGCGGGCGGCCGCTACACATCCTCGATCAGATCCTGGAGCAGTACAAAGTGGTGCAGCACGGTGTGTCCATGTATTTCGGCTCGGCGGAGAAACCCAACCGCGATCATTTGCGGCGGCTGAAGGAGCTGGTGAAGAAAACGAAGACGCCGTGGCTCTCCGATCATTTGTGCTGGGGAAGTGTGGACGGGCGATACACGCACGATTTGCTGCCCATGCCGTACACGTTTGAGGCCGCCAAGCTCACCGCGCAAAAAGTTCGCGAGGTGCGCGATTTTCTGGAAGTGCCGGTGGCGGTTGAAAACGTGAGCAGCTACGCGGAGTTTCACGTTTCGGAGATGACCGAGTGGGAGTTCCTGAACGAAGTGGTGGAGCGCGCGGACTGCGGAATCTTGCTGGACGTGAATAATATATATGTTTCCTCGCAGAATCACACCTTCAATCCGTTCGATTATGTGAACAGCGTTCCGGCTGAGCGCGTGGCGCAGATTCACATTGCCGGACACTCGAAATACCGGCGCTACATTCTGGATACCCACGATCATCCGGTTATTGACCCTGTGTGGAAGCTCTACGAGCGGGCGATTCAGCGCGTGCGGCACACCGCGACGTTGCTCGAATGGGATGACAGCATTCCGTCGTTTGATGAAGTGCATGACGAAGCCCTGAAGGCCAACAAATTCTTGTCTTCCACCCTGCTGGCGACGGCAGTATGAGGCTCGCGGCGCTGCAACGAACCATGGCGCGGGCGGTGATGCAGCCGCTAACACCATCGGAGCGCATGCAAAACACCGCGCCGGACGGCAAGTCCATGCGCGCGTATGCTTCGCGCTTCATCAAGCCAAATGACCGGCTGACTTCCTTCGAGCGCCTCGAAATCTACAACCGGCAATACTGGTTTCGCGTGCTCTCCGGCATGATCGAAGATTTTCCGGGGTTGCGCGCGGTGCTGGGCGACAAAAATTTTGACGCGATGAGCAAGGCGTATCTGGTGGACTGCCCGTCGCAATCTTTTACCCTGCGCAATCTTGGGGCGCGGCTGGAAGCCTGGCTGCGCAAGCATCCGAAATGGGCGGGGCCAAAGCAGGTCTTGGCGATCGACATCGCGCGGCTGGAATGGGCGGACATCGAAGCCTTCGATGGCAAGGCGGAACCGGCGCTCAGGCCCGAGGATCTGCATGCGGACGCTGGCGGCGCGCTGAAGTTGCGATTGCAGCCGTACGTAAGGCTGCTGGATTTGAAATATCCCGTCGACGATTTGCTGTTGGAAGTGCGTAAAGAACACGAGGACACAGATTTCGCGAGTAATGCCTTTCAGGAACGGCACAAACGCAAGCGCGTGCAAGCGGTGGCCAAGCTGAAGCCGGCGGAGATTTTTCTTGCCGTGCACCGGGTCGATGATTCGGTATATTTCCGGCGAATCGAGCGAGAGGAATTCGTTATTCTGAGCACACTGCGGAATGGAAAAACGCTGGGAAAAGCAATTGAGGCCGCATTCCGCAAGAGCCGGGTTCCCGCGGCGGAACGCGCCGGGTTAGTGCAGCAGTGGTTTCAGAACTGGTCGATACTCGGCTGGTTCTGTTCACACTGATTTGCGGTCCATCCTTTTTAAGCCGTCAGACCCGGCGAGCGTTCGGGGCGTTGGCCTTCTCGCGAGGCAATTGTCACCTCCGGTTTTCCGGGCCACGATCTGGAATTTGAAATCTTTTCGAAAGGTACGAATCTACTGTTCCCATGAAGACACTTGTAATTCGCCTGCAGCGCCTCTACGTCCGTTTCTTTAAAGGCGTCGATTACCTGCGCTCTCCCTTTCTCCTGGCCGTGCGCCTTTATTGGGGCTGGCAACTGGTCGAAAGTGGCTGGGGTAAGCTGCACAATCTGGATAAAGTCACAGACTACTTCACCAGCTTGGCATTGCCGATGCCCGCGCAAATGGCCGTGATCATCTCCTGCGTGGAATTGTTCGGAGGCATTTTTCTGGCACTTGGGTTGTTGTCTCGTCTGACCGCGCTGGTGCTCACCGTGAATTTGATCGCCGCGTATATCATCGGAGACCGCGAGGCGCTGTTCTCGATTTTCTCCGACCCAGACAAGTTCTACGCCGCGGCGCCCTACACCTTCTTGATCGCGTCACTTATCGTACTGATTTTCGGCCCCGGCAAGGTTTCACTGGATACCTTGCTCATCCGGGTGCTGGGAAAGGCGGATGCGGGGGAAACTCGGTCCGCTCCCTGACGCTTTCGGCGCCGGCCAGCTAAGCAACTTTCGCAGCGGGAAATCGATCATAATCATTGGATGTTTGCCAAGGGACGATTTTACGCAATTACCGCATTCCTCGCGCTGTGCGTACTTTCTTTGATCGCACGAACCGTCGCATCGAAACCTGGACAAATGGCCTCGACTCTACTCATCGGCGGCTCGAAGATCGATGTGAGCATCGATTCACGCGAAATGAAGCTGACGCACGCGGAATTGGTGTACTGGGTGCAAGCCGCGGCAAAAGCGGTCGCCACGTATTACGGCCGCTATCCCGTTCCGCGCGCCCAAGTCCGCATTATGCCCGTCGATGGTTCGGGCATTCGCCATGGCCAGACATTCGGATACGACGGCGGACTGATCAAGATTCGCGTGGGGGAGCAGACGCGAGCTGCTGAGCTGGCCAACGATTGGATGCTGACCCACGAGATGGTGCACCTGTCGTTTCCCTCCATGGCCGACGAGCATCACTGGATTGAAGAAGGCATCGCCGTATACGTGGAGCCCATCGCGCGCATCCAGGCGAAGCAAATGACCGTGGAGCAGATGTGGGCCGACTTGGTGCGCGACATGCCCAAGGGCCAGCCGCAGGGGGGCGATCGCGGATTAGATCACACCCACAGTTGGGGACGCACGTACTGGGGAGGCGCGCTCTTCTGTTTTGTGGCGGACGTGGAGATTCGCAAGCAGACGCACAATCGAAAGGGTCTGCAAGATGCGCTGCGCGGGATTCTGGAGGCGGGCGGCGACATCACCCATGATTGGGAGCTCGCAAAAACTTTGAAAATAGGCGATCAGGCGACGGGCACAGCGGTGCTCAGCGATTTGTACGCCAAATGGAAGAACAACCCGGTGCAAGTCGACCTCGCCTCGCTGTGGAAGGAGTTGGGAATCGTTGCGGATGGAAAAAGTGTTCGTCTTGTTGAAGACGCCCCGCTGTCGGCGGTGCGCCGCGCGATTACCGCTCCCCACCCATCGACGCAAATCGATTCACAGGTGGTTTCGCCGTCCGCAGTCCTTGCGGGACGTTCGATTGTCGGTTCCCCCTCCAGCTCCTAGTTCACCTTCCCGTTGCAATCTGGAACACTCTCTTACCGAGCGGAGCTTAGCGGCTCCTGCACGCTGCTAGACTAGCCGCATAGGAACAGCGTCCCCGCGCATGAGCCCCCACGAATCGGATCGCCGCCACATTGAGCGCCAGATCTCTTTTGCGCGCCCAATTGTCGTGCTGCTGGCGCTGATCGCGTTGTTCCAGCAGACCTCCAGCAACTTCGCCCGCCGCCCCATCTACTTCCTGATTGCCTACTTCTTTCTGTCTGTGTTTGCGCTGCTCTTCGAGCAAATGCTAAGCGGCTTGACCTGGCATCTGCCTCTGGCTTGCGATCTCCTGGCCCTGGGCTTCTTCATGTACCTGAGCCCGACAACCGTTCCCGCATGGTTTCCATATCTATTCGTTTGTTATGCGGCAGGGATTCGCTGGGGATTGCGCGTGGCATTTCCGCTGGCCAGCGGACTGGCGCTGCTGCTGGTCATGATCACGGCGGTGAAGGGCGAAATCCAGTGGATGCGTGTCGTCGCCTGGCTCGGGCTTGTCGGCGCGACGCTGGCCGCAGGTGGAGGCAGTGCCTTTTTGGGAGACCTCAGCCGCAGCTTCGCCGCGCAAAATGAACTTCTGGCGCGCGTCAGCTCCACCATGCAGGTGGACCAGGGTCTCTCCGAATCGCTGCGTTTGCTCTTGGACGAATTGACGCAGGCCTTTCACACCAATGGTGCCATGCTGGTGTATCGCGACTCCGACCTTGAGCGCATTTTTGTCTGGCAGTTGAAATCCGGTGAAAGCGAGCGGCTGATTCCGGAAAACCTGCCGCTGGCGCGCGCGGACGGTTTTCTGCTGGACGACCTGGACGCCACGATTTGCTGGAACAGCTTGGCAGGTGCCGGCGCGGGTTTCGGCTGGGATCGTCGTGACGGCCGCACATTAAGGACGCTGCCGCGCCTGCCGTCAGCGACACAGCAAGTGCTGGCCCTGCGTTCCTTCATGTCCGTTGCTTTCGACCAGGCGGGGCGGCCGGCGGGGCGGCTCTTCTTGTTAAACGGCCGGCGGGCGTTCGTGCGCGAGGACCTGATGTGGTTTGAGCGCGTTGCGCGGCACGTGGGTCCCTCCGTGGAAAATATCTTCTTGCTGCGGCACTTGCGCGCGCGCGCCATTGAGGGCGAACGTAGCCGCATTTCGCGCGACCTGCACGACGGCATCCTGCAGACCCTGTTGAGCATTGAAATCCAGCTCGACGTGCTGCGCCGCCGCGTGGCGAATTCGCCAGACCAAACCGTGGCGGCGTTAACCAACCTCCAGCAAACGGTCAAGAACGAGGGTGCGGAGCTGCGTCATATGGTCACCGACCTGCGTCCTTTACGTGTCCAGAGCGCCGATTTAATCGATTTAATGCGCGGTTTTGCCGAGCGCTACCGCAACGAATCCACACTCGCGCTGGATGTCCTCATCGATTCCCTCGAATTACACGCTCCCGACCGCGTCTGCCGCGAGATTTTCCAGATTTACCGTGAAGCACTCAACAACATAAAAAAGCATGCGAAGGCTTCCCATGTCGTGGTAAAACTGTCGCAGGACGACAGTCGACTCGTTTTAGTGGTAGACGACAACGGCGAAGGTTTTAGCTTCGCGGGCAAGTTCACCGGGGATGAACTGGATCGCCTTCGGCTGGGTCCTATCTCCATCAAGGAGCGTACGCGTACTGTGGGGGGCGTGTTGACCGTGGAGTCCAACCCAGGCCATGGAGCGCGTCTTACCATCGAGATTCCGCTCGGTTGACATGGCCAAGACTAAACAGCAGATTCGTGTCCTCCTTGCGGATGACCACGCGATTTTTCGCGATGGCCTCCGCAAACTCCTCGATGCCGACGAAGATATCACCATCGTTGGCGAAGCGCAGAATGGCGCTGAATGCATCAAGATGCTCGCCAAGCTCAAGCCCGATATCCTGCTGCTTGACTTGCGCATGCCCGATAAAGATGGCTTGGCCGTCCTCGAGGAAGTCAATTTTGACACCTTGCCGACCCGCGTCGTCGTGCTTACCGCCGCCGAAGACGACCGCGACGTGGTTCGCGCCATGCGTTTGGGCGCTCGCGGCGTCGTGTTGAAGCAGTCCGCCACCGACCTGCTGGTGAAGAGCATTCACCGCGTGCACGCCGGCGAAATCTGGCTGGATAATCGCATGACTGCTGAGGTGATGAAGGCTTTTTCCAAGTCTTCGGAATCCGGCCCGCGCCGCGAAAAACCCTTACTCAGCGACCGCGAGAAGGAAATTGTGCAACTCGTCGCGCAAGGCTTCCGCAACAAGGAAATCGGCGAAAAGCTTTTCATCAGCGAGCAAACCGTAAAGAATCACCTGCACAACATTTTCGACAAGTTAGGTGTGTCCGACCGTCTGGAGCTGGCCCTCTACGCCATCCACCACCGCCTGATCGACCAGTCCGCCTGATCTCCTCCCAATCTCGCGCCGCACCCGAAACTGCCTTACACTCGACGCTCCCCCTCGTTCTTGAAGCAGCGAGCCGCGTGCTCCATGGAAGCCGCTGAGACCGCTCCCCACTACAACACCTATTCCCGCTCGGCAGCGAATCCCTGGCTGATTGCGGTTGTCGTCTCGCTCGCGGCGTTTATGGAAGTGCTGGACACCAGCATCGCCAACGTGGCGCTGCCCCACATCGCCGGCGACCTCGGCGCCAGCGGCGACGAGAGCACTTGGGTGCTCACCTCCTACCTCGTTTCCAACGCCATCATCCTTCCCATCAGCGGATGGTTCGTGGGCATGCTCGGCAGGAAACGCTTCTTCATGATTTGCATCGTGGTATTTACGCTGAGCTCGCTGCTCTGCGGAATCGCCTGGAGCCTGGGATTTCTGCTTCTTGCCCGCGTGATACAAGGAGCGGGAGGCGGCGGCCTGCAGCCCATGGCGCAAGCCATCCTCGCGGACACCTTTCCGCCAGAGAAGCGCGGCCTGGCGTTTTCGCTCTACGGCGTAACGGCGATTGTTGCGCCGTCCATCGGCCCGACCCTCGGCGGATGGATCACGGACAACTACACCTGGCGCTGGATTTTTTACATCAATCTTCCGGTGGGCTTGATCGCCTTGTTCCTGGTGTACCGCTTGATTGAAGATCCCGAGTATCTCAAGGCTCTCAAGGGCAAGTCGCTGCGCGTCGATTACATTGGATTCAGCTTGCTGGCCTTGGGCGTGGGAGCGCTGCAAATCCTCCTGGACAAGGGGCAAGAGGACGACTGGTTTGGCTCCAATTTCATTGTAACGCTGACGGTCATCGCCGTGACCTGCCTGATCGCCCTGGTGGTCTACGAGTGGTTTCAGAAAGAACCCATCGTAGACGTGCGCCTTTTCAAAAATGGAAATTTCGCCACCGCCAACATTTTGATGTTCATGGTCGGCGCGATTTCGTTCGCATCCACTGTGCTGATGCCGCAATTCCTGCAAACGCTGATGGGCTACACCGCCGAAAAAGCAGGAATCGTAATGTCGGCCGCCGCTATGGTCCTGCTCATGGAGCTGCCGCTCGTCGGGCAACTGACCACGCGGTTTCAAGCGCGCCACCTGATCGCCTTGGGCTGGCTGGCGCTCACCTGCACGATGTTTCTTTCCACCAAGAGAATCGACCTGCAGCTAAGTTTCGGCGCCGCCACTTGGCTGCGCATCCTGCAGTATGTCCCGCTCGGTTTCATCTTTATTCCCTCCTCGACAGCGGCGTACGCGGGCATCGCGCCGGAGAAAAATAACGCCGTCGCCGGGCTGGTCAACTTCATGCGCAACATCGGCAGCAGCGTGGGAACGTCCCTGGTGACCACCATCCTTGCGCGCCGTGCCCAGTTTCATCAAGGCAGGCTGGTCGAGCAGGCCACGTCGGTCAATCCCAATTTTCAGGCCATGCTGAGCGGCCTGGCGCGTCAATTGGCGCGCGCGGGCATGAGCCTCCCGGACGCGCAGAAGCAGTCTCTCGCGCGCTTCTACGCCAGCGTTCGCGCGCAAGCGTCGGCCCTGGCCTATCCTATATTGACACTTATTTCGTCCTCGCCGTTTGTGCCGGCCTGATGTTCCTCCTCTCCTTCGCCCTAAGCAAAAACAACCCGCGCGTAGGGGGCAGCGTCTCCCTTCACTGAACCGCCGCGCAGCCGAGGACGCATCTTCACTGCAAGGCTTCGTGTACTGATTCGGCAGTTCCTGAGAATGCGTTTTCCCCTTCGTTATAAAATTCCAATTGGACATCCATGCCCGGCAAAATCACAGACGTCCCTTGCGATCCCTCGAGCGCTACCGAAGCGTCTCCCAGTGGGAAACGCCGCTACCCGCGCATCTCCCTGCCCCAGGGCATGTGGGTAGCTTGGTATGGTGGCGGCGAGCACCAAGTCGCGCGCGTGGGGACACTCAGCATGGGCGGAATTTTCATTTGCGTGGCGAACCCACCGCCGGTGGGTACAACCCTGAAACTGGCCTTTGAGGTTCCCGGTGGAGAAGTGCAAGCAGAGGGTACCGTTCGATACGTCGTCCCCGGCCAGGGTATGGGCCTTCAATTCACCAAGCTCGGCCCCAAGCACCGCGTCCTGCTGCAACGCCTGCTGAAGCGCCTGCTGCGCTGACCCGTGGGCGCATGCGATCCACTCCGTTTGACAGTGCCCCAAGTTATGCAATCATCTCTCTCGAGCAACAAAAATGAATGCTACGTACGAACGCTGGCAACAAGCGCAGCATGCTGAGGGAGAATACTGGTGGGGCCTCGCCAGGAGCGAAGCGGATATCCACCGCGTTTTGGAAGACAATCGCCAAGTTGCCGAGCAGGTTGAGGCTTGGCTCCCCGTGCAGTCGCAGAGGGCGCTCGAGATTGGTGTCGGTGGTCTTGGTGTGGGCACCCTCGGATTCCTGAAGAAGATTCCGGTACGCGTGGGCATAGATCCACTCCCACTCTCGGAACTGTCTTGCAGCGAAACTTTGCGCGGCGTCGTCGGGGACTTGCGTGCACCCATTCAGTTTCGCCTCTCCCCGGGCGAGCGCACACCTTTCCCGGACGCTAGCTTCGACCTTGTCCTTTGCTGCAATGTCTTGGATCACGTCCACGATCCGGCCATTGTTCTGAACGAGGTATGCCGCGTTTTGCGGCCATCCGGGTACTTTTACTTGTTCGTGGACGTGTTCTCCCTCGCCGGCCTTGCCAAGTGGAAGGCTTGGACCCAGCGTAAACGCAAAGATGAAATCCTGGTGCGCGCGCATCCCCATCGATTTCGCGAGAACAAACTGCACGATCTCCTTCAACACGCCGGACTACACATCGTCAGGGAGCATTCGCGCTCTATTTGGGAAAAATTGTTTGCCCATAGCATGCGCCTCGCCATCCTCGCCCAAAAAGGATGACGTGGGCCGGGACGGGTGGCCCAGACTCCACAATCGCGCTCGTCGCTCTCACACACTTTTAACATTGGATATTGGAATAACGGTCTGCGGCACGCGGTCCTAGCATTCTGTAAGAGGCCTTCCCTCTCGTTTTCCGGGATGTGGCTCGAGGAGAAGGGTCAATCCTGCCTTGGAGGTGGTGTATACAATGACACTTAAATGGCTTTCTGCTGCGATCTTACTCGTGGGCGTAATGGCCATCGGTCTCGCCGGTGTTGCACAGCAGTCTCCAACCGAAGCGCCCGTCGGCTTTGACACGCCGACGCTTGCGCAAAACCCCGGATCGCAAAGCATCAGCAACGGAATCGCCCAGCCGCCAGGCGATACTTACGCGCTCGATCAAACCCGTTTCGAGCAGGACCACGACGCCAGCACCGGCCTGGGCCCGGTATTCAATGCCAGAGCTTGCGCCGATTGCCATCAGAATCCCGTCAGTGGCGGATCGAGCCAGTTCACAGAGGTTCGCGCGGGCCACAAGGACGCCAATGGCAACTTCGTCGCTGCGACGGTGCCTATCAACGACGGCGCAAACACGATCGCCAACCGCTCCATCATTAATGATCGCGCAGTGACTCCTCAGGCCCAGGAGCACGTACCTGATGCCGAAAACATTCGAGCCTTGCGCGCCACCCTTAATACTTTAGGGGATGGATTTGTCGAGGCCATCGACGATAGCACCCTGCAGTCTATCGCTCAGCACCAGATCGAAGTCAGTGAAGGCCGAATTCATGGCCAAGCCGTCGAAGTTCCTGTTTTGGAATCGCCCGGACAATCGCGTATAGGCCGTTTTGGCTGGAAGGATCAGCACAGCAGCTTGCTCTCCTTCATTGGCGATGCCTATCTAAATGAAATGGGCGTCACAAACCGTCTGCGTCCCAAAGATGTGACAAGCGTCGCCAAAATTACCTCGGATCCGGAAGATACTCCAGACAATCTCGGCCTGGCGGACATCGACCATTTCGCTCAGTTTATTCGTGGCACGAAGGTCCCGCCGCGCGACGCGGTTCTTTCTGCAACTGCGGCTGCACAAGAAGGCCAAAACTTGTTCGAGAAGATCGGCTGCGCCACCTGCCATGTCAGCACCATCGTCACCGCTCCGGCAGGCACAGTCGTCAATGGCGGAGCATTTACCGTACCAGAGGCGTTAGGAAACAAGATCATTCATCCTTACGGTGACTTCTTGCTCCACGACATCGAAACCGGCGATGGCATCGTCCAGAATCCGCCGCAGGATACCGCCAACAAATTGCGTACGGTGCCGCTGTGGGGACTCCGCATGCACCCGCGGCACATGCATGATCTCGCGTCCTTGACGCTAGAAAGCGCCATCGAACGTCACGGCGGCGAGGCCGAACACGTAAGGAATCGCTTCCGCGAACTGAGCCCCAAAGATAAGCAAGCACTCTTTACCTTCTTGAATTCATTGTAGAAGGCGCCGATCAGCCAAAGTTTCGGTCATCCCAGAAGGTGGGCAGCATGGCCAACGCCATGCCTGGCTGATCAGATGACGGCGTCGCCGTTCGCTGCTCCTAATAGCCGTTCGCCCTGAAATTCGACCATTCGCTGCTTTTTACTAAAGTACCCCACGCTACCCTTTCACATGGTCGCCCCCGTTCCCGCCCAAATCTCGAACCTCTGTTCCCGTCTGCACGCCACTAGCCTCCGCCGCTCCCTGCCGCCGCGCACAACTCAAGTCACGCCACCACGAGCCACAAGTCACGCCTTTTCATTGGTTTGCGGCCTCTTTGTGTCTCTTTGCGCTCTTTTTCAAACTCCCGCCCTTTGTTTTCAATCGTTTGCAGCCTCTTTTCGCAAAACACCCCGGGGTGGGGGTACCCTCCGACCTCCCGTCCTCTCAACTTTCAGACCTTCCGACGTTTAGACCTTCCGACCATCAGGCCTGTCGCATGAGCCTGCTCCTAGTACCTTCGTACTTCGCAGACTTGAATCGATTTTGTATCCCCAGTCCTATTGTCCCTGTGCCCCCCTCCCAGCTACACTGCAACTTCGCTTCAGGAGGCTCCGCTTTGAACGGGTCCGAACGCCGCACCACGCAGCGCTTTCAAATGCGCCTTCCGCTTACCGTCCGCTGGACGACGGGTGCCGCGGTTGGAGAAACCAGCACGGAATCACGGGACGTCAGCTCCCGCGGGGTCTACTTCTTCCTGGCCAAGGATGTAAAGGAAGGTTCGGCGGTCGAAATCCTCCTGACCCTGCCGAATGAAATCACACTTGCAGGACCCGTCCGGGTTCGTTGCCTCGGACGCGTTCAGCGCACCGAAACGCGCGACCAGGGCGCCATTGGCGTAGTGGCCGCGATCGAGCGCTACGAATTTCTGCGCGGCGACGAAGACAAACAATAAATTTCCCAGGTTTCTTGCTCGCTCACTGCGGAGGCGGGCAGGATAAGCCGGGGTTCCTCGGCCCCTCAGCGGAGACCCCGGCTGTTTCTTTTCCGCGACAAAAAACTTCATCGCATCCAACCTCGAAAAATATCCGCAAGCTCCGACCATCACAAAGAAACTAGCGTAACGCAGAACCAGCAATTCCTATTTTCACGCGGCCAGCGTCAGGTTACCTCTTCGCAGCCCTGTCCCTCGGAGCAGGAGATTTCCACAAGCTTTTTGCGAGACGATGAAGCTGCTCAGCCGCATCTCCAAATTGCGGTAAATTCTAGCGACGGTCGGGCCCCAGCCCACTATCGAATCCGGCCACAAGAGGTCGCGGCGCTACGGCTGCGGCCGGGAAAGCGGCGTTTACGGGGGAGCAATCCGGATGGTATCGAAAGTCAAGCCTACGCCTGCGGAAATGTCGCCGGCAGATGAATCGCGCGGGATTACCCTGCTAGATCTCGCCGAAGTTTTGGACCAGCACAAGATTTGGGTGGAATCGGGCGGGGAGTCCGGCACCAAGGCGGATTTGTGCGGAGTGAACCTGGCGCACGCGGATTTGACTGGAGTCAACCTGCAGGGCGCGTTTTTGAATAAGGCAAATTTTCGCGGCGCTGATCTCTCCTTGGCAAATCTACGCGGCGCATCGCTGGTGCAAGCGGACCTACGCGATACCAACCTGCTTGGCACGGAGCTGCGCGGCGCGAACTTAATGGGCGCGACACTGTACGGCGCGGAAGGTTTGTGGGTCGGGCGGCTCGGCGGAACAAATTTGTTCGACGCCATGCTGCCGGAGGCGGTGGCCACCTTCGATGGCGCCAAGGCCATCGAGCAGGCAAGCAAATTTTCGCGCTGGATCTATTTCCTGATTCTTGCGGCGTGCGCGCTCTGCGCCGTGGTGATTGCTTTCACCACCGACGTGCGCCTGGTACTGAACTCCTCCGCAATCCCTTTCGCGCGATTTTCCAATGCCGTGCCCATGAGCGGTTTTTACCTGGGCGCGCCGTTGTTCATCGTCCTTACGTATTTACGGTTTCATTTCTTGCTGTTGCGTCTGTGGGGCAACATGGCCGCGCTGCCCGCGGTGTTTATCGACGGGAACACGCCGGAAAAAGACGGCCCTTGGTTCCTCATGGCACTGGTGCGCCGGCATTTTCGATGGATGCGCGATGGCCGTTCGCCACAAGCGATTCTCGAGACGGTAGTGGCTGCCGTTCTCGCTTACTGGGTCGCGCCGGTCACGCTGTTTTTCTTCTGGCTGCGCTACCTGGCGCGGCAGGACATGCGTGGAACGCTGCTGCACGTACTGCTGATTTCGCTCGCGGTGGCCGCGGCGACTTGCCTGCCAACCATTGTTTCGCGGGTTTTGCGTCCGGGTGAGTTGTACCGAAAGTCAAAAGCGATTCTTCCGGTGGTGCTTTCCACGCTGAAAGTAACGCTCTTGAGCGGTTGCTTGCTGGTCCTTCTGTCGTTTGGCGTGATTCGCGGGATGCCCGCGGACGGCACTATCGCGCCGGACATGACCGGTTCCGACATTCGCCGCTGGGCCGCGCAGGGTTTGCAGGCTTTGGGATACCGTCCCTATGCCGATGTCACCGAGGCGACCTTTTCGCCGCTGCCTGCTCATGGGGATTGGTCGGAGGAAGGCATCGCGGCAATTCGCGGCGTGCGGCTGAACCAGATGAACTTGCGGTACGCGCGTGCCTATCACACGTTCTGGGTCAATGCGCGATTGTGGCGCGCGAACCTGGAGGGCGCCTATTTATCGGAGGCCGATCTGCGCGGCGCCAACTTGCGCGAGGCGCGTCTGCATAACGCCGTGCTGGACCGGGTGCAAGCCGGCCGCGCGGTCTTTGTTTCCACGGACGCCCGGTCCATAAATCTCTCTTCCGCAGACTTGCACGGCGCCGACCTGTCGTATGGGATTTTTGAAGGCGCGGTGCTCTCCAACGCGAAATTGCTCGGCGCCTCGATGTACGCAATCGATCTGCGCGACGCGCAATTGCTGCGCAGCGATCTTTCGCGCGCGGATGTTCGCGACGCCAAGCTGGAACGAGCCGTCCTGGCGCTGGCGAATCTGCACGATGCCGATTTTTCGGCGGCGAAGCTTATTGGAGCGAATCTAACCGGCGCGCAGCTCAAGGGCGGTATTTTTCTGGATGCCAATTTCAAGAACGCTGATCTGCGCGGCGCCGTGTTGACCGGTGCTGTCGTACGCGAAGCCAGTTTCGAGGGCGCGAACTTCGAAGGCGCCGATTTGCGCGGCGCAATTGGCCTGAGCGTCGAACAGCTCTGCTCCGCGCAGCGGTGGCGCGGCGCGCTGCTCGATGCAGATGTACAAGCCGCGGCCCAAGCCCGCTGTGGCGCTGTACAGCCAGCCTTCACGGGCCCGACGCGCCCCTGACGCAAACTGGAGTCCGCAGTTGACTGAAGATCTAGGGCGCGTAAACTAATGCTGCACATATCTATGTACCTCGCATATGGCCTACAAGATAAATTTTAGGCTGACAATCGACAGCAGTCTGCTTCGTGACATCGAAACTCTCGCTGCGCGGGAGGGCATCTCCATTAACGCGCTAGTGACCGAGCTGTTGGAGGACAGAGTCAAAAAAGAGCAGGACTACGAGCAAGCGAAGCGGCGTGCGCTGGCGCGCATGCGCAAGGGCTTTGACTTGGGCGGGCGTCCATTCTCGCGAGACGAAATCTATGAACGTTGAGCGCTTCGTTGATACAAATATTATCTTTTGCGCCTAAGTCAACCTGTCCCCGGGGCTAGAAAATAGACCAAAATTCAAATCGTAGTTGGCTAGCGTTCGTCGCCGAACATTTTTATGTCTTCTGGGCCTTCCTTTAGAGGGCCTCGGGAGCGGCCCTGCACTTGAATGCGAATTTGCTCGACGATATCCGGGTTGGCGAGCGTGGTGATGTCACCGGTGTCCATTTGATTGGAAATGGCGGCGAGCACGCGGCGCATGATCTTGCCGGAGCGCGTCTTGGGCATGTCCGGAACGATGTGGATCGTTTTAGGCCGTGCTATCTTGCCAATCATCGTCTCGATCACAGCGGTCACTTTGTCTTGGACTTGTTTTGTCGGCGCGATGCCCGGTTTAAGAGAAACATAAACGACGGGCACGCGCCCCTTGATGTCATCCACGGCGGGAACGACGGCGGCTTCCGCCACTTCCGGCAAGGTAAGGCACGCCGACTCGACTTCTTTGGTTCCCAGTCGATGCCCGGCGACGTTGATCACGTCGTCGACGCGGCCAAGGATCCGGTAATAGCCGTCCGCGGCGAGCACGGCGCCGTCGGCGGCGTAATAAGGCCAGTCGCGCCAATCCTTGCTCTGCGGATCTTTGTTGTACTTCTTATAGTACTGATTCACGAAGCGCTCGGGGCTGCCCCAAATGGTCTGCATAATCCCAGGCCAGGGATTGCGTATACAAATGTTGCCGGCCGCGCCTGAGCCTGCACGCACCTCCTTTCCTTCTTCGTCCCAAATGATCGGATAAATGCCGAGCGCGGGCGGGCCGGCGCTGCCGGGCTTCATGGGATCGAGCGCGGGTTTGGTGGTGCAGAGGAAGCCGCCTGTTTCCGTTTGCCACCAGGTGTCGACGATCACCGCTTCCTTCTTGCCGACCACGTCGTAATACCACCGCCAGACTTCCGGTTCGATGGGCTCGCCGACAGTAGTCATGTGCTTGAAGTGGTAGGTGTACTTTTTCGGCTCGTCGCCGCCGGCCTTGCGCAACATGCGAATCGCGGTGGGCGAAGTATGGAAGATATTTACATCCAGGCGCTCAGCGATGCGCCACGGACGGCCGGCATCCGGGAATTGCGGAACGCCCTCGTACAGCACACTTGTGGCGGCGAGCGCGAGAGGCCCATACACGATGTAAGAGTGGCCGGTGATCCAGCCAATGTCTGCCATGCACCAATAAACGTCGGTAGGGTGAATATCCTGATAATACTTGGAGGTGCCGGTGACATAAGCAAGATAGCCGCCGGTGCGATGTTGGCAGCCCTTGGGCTTTCCGGTTGTGCCGCTGGTGTACATCAGAAAGAGCGGAGCTTCCGCATCCTGGGAAACAGGCGCGACGACGTGATTGCGATAATCCTTGAGAACTTCATCGACGAAAAAGTCGCGACCCATAATCATGGGCGACTCGGAACGGAAGAGCCCCGGATAGCGCTTCCAGATCAACACCTTGTCGACGGACTGGCCCTCTTTCTTGGCGGTCTCCACAGCAATGTCGGCACTTGCTTTGTGGTCTACCCACTTGCCGTTGCGATGGTAGCCGTCGGCGTAGATCAGTACGCGGCTGCCGGAGTCCGCAGCGCGCAAACCGCAGGCTTCGCCGCTAAATCCTCCAAAGACCACGGAGTGCACCACGCCGAGGCGGGCGCATGCCAGCATGGTGATGGGCAGCTCCGGAACCATGGGCATGTGGATAGTGACGCGGTCGCCGGTCTTGAGTCCGGCAAAATCGCGCAACATGGCGGCGACTTCGTTCACGCAGCGGTAGAGTTCCTGGTAGGTGATGACCGTGGCGGCTTCGCCTTCCGGCTCAGGAACGAAAATCAGCGCCGCTTTGTTCTTGTATTGTGCGAGATGACGGTCGACGCAGTTGTAGCAGGCGTTGATTTTGCCGCCGACAAACCATTTCCAAAACGGCGGATTGCTGGTGTCCAGCGTGGTATGCCAATACTGATCCCAGTGCAGGAGTTCGGCGTAGTCGCGGAAGCATTCCGGGAAATTCTTTTCGCAGAAGCGCTCGACCATCGCGGGATCGTTCAGGTTGGCCTGGCCAATAAATTTGGGCGAGGGATGAAAATATTCTTCCTCTTTCCAATGGACGGCGATTTGCGCTTCGTTCTCCTTCGTTTTGGGCACGCTCGGCGCAGGTTTGGGCTTCCCATTCGCTTTATTGGCGGCTTTGCGGGCTTTGGCGACGGCCATGGCTCCCCCTGAGGAAATTAGATCCGACTGAAGTCGGAGATGAAGACGCGCAGACGCGCGGAAATCCAGGCAAGCGTATAAGAGGAAAGCCAGCCTGGTCTGCCAAGGCTGATAATGCGCCCGCCAAAGTGCGGGAGTCAATCGAGTCTGTTCTGTGCTTACCGGCTCGCCGACGCCACCTCGCCGCCGACTTCGTCCCAGATCTTGTGGCCGTGCGTTTCTTTCAAGAAGATAGACCCGACCACAAACGTCACCGCGGCCACAGTCATCGGATACCAGAGACCCGCGTAGATATTGCCGGTGGCCTCGCACAGATAGATTCCGACCAACGGCACCAGCCCGCCAAAGACTCCGTTACCTATGTGATAGGGCAACGAGAACGCCGAGTACCTGATCTTTGCCGGATATGCTTCCACGAGATAGGCGGCGATCGGCCCGTAAACCATCGTGACGTAGATAACCTGCACGAAAACCAGAAGCGTCAGCAATGGCACGTTGGGATTCGGCGCAACCGGAGCCGGAATCTGTTTCCCGCTTGCATCTGTGGTCAAAGGGGTCAAGGTCGGGGCGCCTGTGACTGGGTTCCTTTGCGACCTGAACGTGACTACGTTATTGCCCGCCGCGTCCCGCATGGCGTGGTAGATGGGGTAATAAGTGACCACGGCAAGCAAACAACCGGCCATGATGATCTTCTTGCGCCCTATTTTGTCGGAAAGCGCTCCAAAAACCGTGAAGAAAGGCATGGCGAACAACATGGCCAGGGCCACAATAATAAAGGCAGTACGCAGATTCACCTTCAAAATCGACTGCAGATAGAACAATGCATAGTATTGGCCTGTATACCAGACCACGCCTTGTCCCGCCGTGGCCCCCAGCAGCGAGACCAGGAAGAGCTTGAAGTTTGGCCACTGCGTGAAGGCTTCCTTCAGTGGCCTCGCCGAGCTCATGCCCGTGCTCTTGATCTGTGCAAAGATGGGCGACTCCTTCATCCTGAGGCGAATGTAAAGCGAGATCATGACCAGGATGACCGAAATCAGGAAGGGAATGCGCCATCCGTAGCTCTGGAAATTTGCAGGCGTCATGTAGAACTGGAGGACGATCACAGTGATGATGGAAAGAAACAAACCCAGCGTAGCGGTAATCTGAATATAACTGGTCCAGTAGCCCCTTTTGTTGTCGGGAACGTGTTCGGCAACATAAATTGCGGCCCCTCCATACTCCCCTCCCAACGCCAGTCCTTGAAGGATTCGGATGCCGATCAGCGCGATGGGAGCAAACCAGCCGGCCGTCGCGTAAGTGGGCATCAGGCCGATCAGAAAGGTTCCAAAACCCATCACAGTACGCGTGACCAAGAAGGCATACTTACGGCCTACCAAGTCACCTATTCTTCCGAAGAAGAGCGCCCCAAACGGGCGCACCATGAACCCAATCGCGAAGGTGGAAAGGTAGGCGATAAAAGCGAACGTGGGGTTGCCCGGCGGGTAGAACTTTTGAGACAGCACCACCGCCAAACTGCCAAATATATAAAAGTCGTACCACTCGATCATGGTGCCGACGGAGGCGGCAAGAATCACCCTCCAGATGCTGTAATCGGCGGTTCCACCCATCGGAATTGCGTCTGCACGAGTCGCCATGCTTCCTCCTGATTACCTCGACGCGGATCGGAAAGCCGAACTGCTACGACCGCTAGCCCACCGAATGTGAATGCCGTGTTAACGCGCGGACACGCGCTCAATTCGGTTTGTTTCGGAACGGAATCCGCATGTTCATATACGTAGACCCGTACGTTGTCAAGAACGCCGTTGCGTCTGACGAAGGGCGCCCTGAAGTGGAGCGTACCTGCGCATTCGTGATAAAAGACTGCCTTGACTCTTGCGCAGGCCATCTTCCTGTTTGCCGCTGGGGCTTTGGGCGGCGCGCTCAATGCCGTCGCCGGTGGCGGCAGCTTCATCGCGTTTCCGGCGCTGCTATTCACCGGGGTGGGTCCGGTGGCCGCCAACGCCACCAACACGCTGGCGCTTTGGGTTGGTGTCACTGCAAGTGGCGGAGCGTACCGCAAGCACCTGAATATTTCCAAGCGGGTGATGATTCCTCTGATCGTCACCAGCATCGTGGGCGGCTTGATGGGTGCATTGCTGCTGATCAAGACGCCGCCGAATACCTTTCTGCGCGTGCTCCCCTGGCTGCTGCTGGCTGCCACGCTACTCTTTGCCTTCGGCAAGCACCTCACCGGGCGCATCTCCGCCGGGATCTCGCACGAATCGGGCAACGCCGCCGTTACCGGCGCCAGCATCTTCGAGTTTCTCGTCGCTATCTACGGCGGGTATTTCGGCGGTGGCATTGGCATCATGAACCTGGCGATGCTCGCGGCCGTAGGGATGACGGACATGCACGCCATGAACGCGCTCAAAGTCGTGCTCGGCGGCGTCATCAATGGCGTGGCTACCTTTACCTTCATTGCCACGGGAGCGATTGCGTGGAAGCAGGGCGCGGTGATGACGCTGGGGGCGATCGTCGGCGGTTTTTTTGCGGCGCATTATGCGCAGCGCTTGCCGCAAACGTGGATTCGCGCGTTCGTCATCATCGTCGGCTCGGCCATGACGGTGTACTTCTTTCTGCGCGCATATCTCTAGCCGTATGCGTAAGAGTGATATAGTCCCGCCGCCATGTCCGCTGCAACCGCGAACGCACAAGATGTCAGCGCAGTGCCGCTGAATCGCAATCAGATTCGCGGATTCTGGGCCGCGTGGGGCGGCTGGGCGCTGGATGGGATGGACTCCTTCATCTACGCGCTGGTGCTCGTGCCGTCGCTGCGCGATTTACTCCCGCGTTCTGGAATTCCCGCGACGAAAGGCGCCATCGGCTATTACGGCGGGCTGTTGTTCGCGCTTTTCTTAGTTGGGTGGGGGCTGGCGTTTCTTTGGGGGCCGGTGGGAGATAAATTCGGCCGCGTGCGCACGCTGATGATCACGATCGTGTGGTATTCGGTGTTCACGTTCTTGAGCGCCCTGGTCACGAACGTGGGACAGTTGGCCGTTCTTCGCTTGCTCGCCGGAATTGGCATTGGCGGCGAGTGGGCCATGGGCGGCACGTTCGTCGCTGAAGAATGGCCGGAGCAACGACGGCGAGCCGGCGCGGGCTACATGCACACCGGCTATTACGTGGGAATTTTTTTCGCGGCTCTTGCTAACTACGCGATTGGCGGTCGCTTCGGACACAATGGATGGCGTGTCATGTTTGCCGTCGGTGGATTGCCCGCGCTATTGCTCGCGGCGGTGCGTCACGGCGTCACGGAGCCTTCGCGGTGGAAAGCGAAAGAGCGCGTTGTGCATTCGTGGGCGATTTGGCGTCCGTTTGCGGCGCTATTTTCAAAAGCGTTGCGGCGCCGCACGACGCTCAACGCATTGTTTATGCTCGCGTCCATTTGCGGGCTGTGGGCCGGCACGGTGTACGTGCCTTCTGCGGTAACGACTCTGGCGGAAGCAGCTGGGTGCGCTGGTCCCGCGGCCGCTCAGCTTGCTTCCGGGGCCACCATGCTCGTGGCGTTCGCAACTATTCTCGGCTGTTTGCTGATGCCGTGGCTGGCCGAGCGGCTGGGCCGCCGCGGGGCGCTAGCGTTTTATTTCACACTGATGCTGATCTTTATTGCGCTTACCTTTGGGAAAGTTTTCTACATGGGGCCCGCTGCGCTGCCGTGGTTCTTCGTGTGCTTGTTTTTTCTTGGGCTTGGTGGCGCGAATTTCGCCGTGTACACGTTGTGGCTGCCGGAACAATATCCGACCGAATGCCGCGCCAGCGCGTTTGCGTTTTCTACGTCGATTGCGCGTTTCGGCGGCGCGGCAATCACTTTTTTGGTTGGCGCAGGCGTGCAGCACTACGGCTCGCTCGGCGTCCCAATCGCCATGACTTCACTCGCTTTTGCAGTGGGCTTGCTGCTGATACCCTTTGGTGTGGAAACGCGCGGACAAGTCTTGCCCGCATAAGCGGGATTGAGTCGCAAAGCGAGGAGGAGCATGGCCAACGTCGAGGCCAAGGTATTTCCCATCGAAGAGTTGCGGGAGTTCAGCACGCGCGTGTTTTTGCATTTCGGCATCCCTAAGACGGACGCGGCGCAAGCTGCCGACGTGCTCGCCTCTGCCGACCTGCGCGGCATCGATTCTCACGGCGTGGCGCGTCTGACCAGCTATTTCGATTTGCTGAGTGAAGGGCTCATCAATCCCACACCCAAGATCAAAATCCTGCGTTCGACGCCGAGCACTGCAACCATCGATGGCGACAACGGACTCGGGCTCGTGGTCGGGCCGCAGGCGAACGAAATCGCCATGGACATGGCGGAAAAAGCCGGCTCCGGGTGGGTCAGCATCGGCAACAGCAATCATTTCGGCATCGCCGGCTACTATGTGCTGAGGGCGCTGGAGCGCGACATGATTGGCATGGCGATGACCAACTCGACCAAATTGGTCACGCCGCTGTGGGGTGCGGAGCGGAGGCTCGGCACGAACCCGATCGCTATCGCGTTTCCCGGGAAAGAGGAGCCGCCCATCGTCGTGGACATGGCAACTTGCGCCGCCGCCTACGGAAAAATCGAAATGGCACGCCGGCGAGGGGAATCCATACCGCAAGGCTGGGGCATCGATAACCAGGGGCGCGGCACGACCAATCCTGACGACATCGTAGCGGGTGGAGCACTCTTGCCGCTTGGCTCGGATCGTGAGCGCGGCGGGCACAAGGGCTACGGTCTCGCGGTCATGGTCGACGTTCTCTGCGGCGTGCTGAGCGGGGCCAACTGGGGCCCGTTCACGCCGCCTTTTGCGCTGCGCCAGGAAATTCCAGCGCGCAGCGTGGGGAAGGGAATCGGGCACTTTTTCGGCGCAATGCGCATCGACGGCTTTATCGAAGGGGACGAGTTCAAGCGGCAAATGGACGACTTCATCCGCGTCTTTCGCGCCACGAAACCCGCGCCCGGAACGAACGGCCCGCTCATCCCCGGCGATCCGGAACGCGATGCGGAAAAAGTGCGCAGCAAGCAGGGCGTGCCGCTGATTTTGCCTGTCGTCGAAGAGTTGCGCGTCATTTCAAAGAAAATCGGCGTTCCGTTCTCCTGAAATCCTGATGCAGGAGCGGCAGCCGGCAGGGCGCCGCTGCCTGACTCCGCTAAATCATCTTGTCCTTCGAGTAGCAAATCGATTCCAGGTTGCAATCGATGCAGCGCGGCTTGCGCGCCACGCACACGCGCCGCCCGTGCCAAATCAGTTGGTGCGAAAACGTAATCCACTTTTCTTTGGGAATCACGCGCATCAAGTCTTCTTCGATCTTTTTCGGATCTTCATGTTTTGTCAGGTCCAGCCGCCGAGACAGCCGAATCACATGCGTATCCACGACCACGCCGCTCGCAATCCCGTACGCCGTCCCTAGCACCACGTTTGCCGTTTTTCGCGCCACGCCAGGCAGCGTCAGAATCTGCTCCATCGTTCGCGGCACTTGCCCGCCAAAATTCTCGATGATGCTCTTGCTCGCTCCCATGATGGACTTCGTCTTGTTGCGAAAAAATCCCGTCGGACGTATCTCTTGTTCCAGCTCGCTTGGATTCGCGTGCGCAAACGCTTCCGCATTTGGGTATTTCTTATAGAGCGTTTGTGTCACCTGGTTAACACGCACATCCGTGCACTGTGCCGAAAGAATCGTTGAAATCAGTAGTTCAAACGCATTTTCGTGCTTCAATTCGCAAGTTGCCGCCGGATAGGCCTCGTCCAGCTTAGCCAGAATCGCCGCCACGCGCTTCGGATCCGTTCCGCGTCCGGCCCGCGCGATTTTCGTGGCCTTCGCTGGTTTCTTTGCCGACGATCGTATTCTCTTTTTCCTTGTCTTTTTCATGGTTGACTCGTCAGAGTATCACACGAAAGAAAGGCCAGCAGTTTCCGGAACGCTCGCCCGCGATGGCTGTATTCGTTCTTCTCCTCAGTGGAAATCTCAGCGAAGCCTTTACCCAGCGCAGAAACATAGAAAACGGGATCATAGCCAAATCCCAGATTACCTCGCGGCACCTCCAGGATTTCTCCGTCCGCGCGCGCAGTAACAATCGCTTTCGCGCGCCCGCGTTCCGCGAGCGCAATCGCGCAAACGAAATGCGCTGCGCGCTCTCCTCCGCCCTTGCCACGCAACTCACAAAGCAACTTAGCGTTTCGCTCCGCGCTGCTCGCTTCTGGTCCGGCGTAACGCGCCGACAACACTCCCGGCGCTCCGCCGAGCGAAGGCACCACCAATCCCGAATCATCCGCAAACACCAGCACCTCGCAAAATCGCGAGTAGTGCAACGCCTTCCCCGTGGCATTCTCCGCAAACGTAGGCGCGTTCTCCTCGAACGCAGGCACGGATTCGAACCCCGGTAACAACTCCAATGCTATCCTCGCCTCGCCCGGCGAGACAGGCTCCGCTGCCCGCGCCAGAGCGCGATATTCCGCGAGTTTTGCCGGATTGGAAGACGCGAGAAAAAGTCTAACGGGCGCGCGCACTGAATTTCACAGGCAGTACCGCGCGTTGTTCATCGGTCAGCCGCCGAATGCCCGCCGCGGCCAGCGCCAGCAGATCCTGCATCTCGCTGCCGCTGAACGGCCGCCCCTCCGCGGTCGCCTGAATCTCGACAAAATGTCCAGTGCCGGTCATCACCACGTTCATATCCACTTCCGCGCGCGCATCTTCTTCATACGCCAGGTCGAGCAGCGCGCGATCGTCCACAATTCCGACGCTCGTAGCCGCCACCGTGTCGATTAGAGGCGAACGTTTCAGCATTCCTGCAGCCACCATGCGATCGAACGCCAGCGCCAGCGCAACAAAGGCTCCGGTAATAGACGCCGTGCGCGTGCCACCGTCCGCCTGAATCACGTCGCAATCGAGCCACACGGTACGCTCGCCCAGCGCTTTCTGATCTGTCACCGCGCGCAGCGATCGCCCGATCAGCCGCTGAATCTCCAGCGTTCGCCCGGACTGCTTGCCGCGCGTAGCCTCGCGCGCCGTGCGTTCCTCGGTCGCGCGCGGCAGCATTCCGTATTCGCTCGTGACCCAGCCTTTTCCGCTGCCCTTCAGAAATCCCGGCACGCCGTCGTCCACCGTCGCCGTGCAAATCACGCGCGTTTTTCCCAACTCGATCAACACGCTGCCCTCCGCCGTGGAAATAAAATCCGGCGTAATCTTTAGCGCGCGCATCTGATCGGCGCTGCGTCCATCAACTCGCAATTGTCCTCCCGTCGTCGCGCCGCGTGCACTCGTCCCGCTCAAGGTTTCGTCGTCGTCGCGGCCAGTTTGACGGCTGTGCTGACAGGTGTCAATTGCTGCCCGCGCCCGTTGAAACAGGCGCTCCCGTCGCAGCGGCGCGCGGCGCGATCGCCGCATTCGCATTCACCAGAAACGCCTGGCTCAAGTCCAAATGCCCTGCCAGTGTCTCCACTTCCTGCCCGTGAATCAAAATCTTCAGGCGCCGCACCTTCGGAACGTTAGCCTCCAGCGTTTTTGCGATCGAATCCACCGCCATCTGCTCGCTTTGAATGCCCGACGGGATCGAAGTCGCCAGCGCCTCCGAGAAATCTGCAATCGCCGTTCCGTCCGGCAGCAAGTAAAACGCCAGCAGCGCCGCATCCGGCGGCACTGTGCGCAGTTCCGTGTCCACCGGGCCCGCCAGCAATGTGTTCAGCACTTGCTTCGCGCGCAGCACCGGGTCGCTCGAAAGCGGCAGCTCCACGCCCACGGCCGACAACGTTCCGTCATCCGCCCCCGACGCCCAAAATAATTTCGCCTTCACTCTCGGGTCGCTCGGATTGATCACCGTGGGCTGCGTCAATTCCCGCCGGGCTTGCTCTTCGCTGCGCTGCTGCAATTTTGCCGCTTGCCGGATGTTGCGCCGCAAAATGGGCAGGTAAATCGCGGCAATTGCCACGGCCAGGAACAGCGCGCCGAGAAGCCAATAGCGCCAGCGCGGCGTCATGGCCGCTCTCCCGGATTCGCCGGCACCACGTAGATCGGACGAAACGCAGCCGCCCCGCGCGCAATTGCGTCGGCAATGCCCGGCGCCATGTGGTCGATCTGCGCGCGATCCTCCACGGTGACGCTCGAAATCTCCACTGCGATCGCCGGGGCCGCCGTCGTGCGCAGTTGCCGGACGCTGGCCGTCTGCGTCACAGCCGGCGATCCCTTAAATCGCTGGGCGAGCAGTGCCGATACCTGGTCACCCAGCTTCCGGCTCAGTGAAACAAACGGCGCCTGCGCGCGATCCCACGGAATCAGTCCCGTGGCGTCCGCCGCCGACGCCAAATCATTCATCACGTACACGCGCGCCGTCCCCGGCACGCCCGTCGACGCAATGTGCAGCGTCACAAACATTGCGCCGCGCTGCGCGTTGGCCATTGCTGAGCGATCGTCAAAGGAAGGATTCGCGTTTCCTTGCCGCGTCTGCACGACTTGAAATCCTTGCGCCTCCAGCGCGGTGCGCACCTGCGCCGCAAACTCCAGCACAATGTCGCTCTCGTGAATCCCGCCTGTCCCCCGCGCGCCCAGATCCGTACCGCCATGCGCCGGATCGAGCACCACAATACTCACCCCTGTACGCGGCGGCGTAGTCGCTGAGGGTTGCGCCGGAGTCGGCGCAGGCGGCGTCTCTTGCGCGGCCGCAAGAGCGCCAGCTTGCCCGGAGAAAGAGGACGCAGCCGCGCTCAGTGCCGCGAAAGACACAGCAAGCACAAAACGTGCCGCCCAAGATTTTCCGTAAATGCAGTTTCGGCTGAAGCGTCCCACATCGAGCAGCATACCAAATCTGCCACTCTCCCGTTCGCCGCGTACCGATAGCGCCACGCAAGAGCCACATCACCGCGCTTGGTATTCCTCAATATTCATCCCGACCGGTGCGGCCGGTTTTTTTCTTGCGCTCGGTTTGTGAGCGCCGGTTCACCCTGAGGTAGGAAGGGCTCGCGTATTGGAGGGACTGTGGCAGGCACCAAAAAAGTTCGCCACTCAAATGATTAAGCCACTTTGGCTACGATCTTCTATTTCCGCAGCTGCAACTTTGTCTTTTCGAGCACCGCATTCCACCGCGCAAGCACATCCGCGCCTGCTGCCTCCCACTGTGCCGCCGCGCGCTGCGCGTCCGCCGTAGGCGCCGCGTCCGCTCCGTCCAAAATCATCAGCAATCCGGACAACGCCGCGGCAACTTGGTGCAACGTAGCGGGCTCGCCGCCCGGCAACCTCAGCGCAAAAAATCCAAACTCCTCTTCACTCGGAACGCCATTCACTTCGTTGACTTTTCCCGAAAGCTCAGCCATCGCCGCCGCAACTTCCGCGTTCGTGCCGGCCTCTGCTTTGCGCGCAGCAATATGCTTCTGCAACGCCTCCGCCTGCTCCCGCGCCGCGCCCACTGCTTCCAGCAACGCCGAGACGCGCGAAGCCGCCACAAACTCCCGCCGCAGCGCGTCCTCCGGCGTGCCGATCCGCGGATCCATCTTGACCGTGAGCACTTGCGACGAACTTTTCCCGCTCGCCGTCAGCTTCACGTTGTACTTTCCGGGCAGCGACCACACCCCAGACGGTCCATAGAACGATCGGCGCACTCCTTTTGGCGGCGCATAATGTAAATCCCAAACGAACCGGTGCATCCCTGCTTCCGCCGAAAGCGGCGCCGCATCGCGTACCCACTCCATCGCGATCGGCACATTCCTCGGATTGGTCTTCTGTAGAACGTCGTCGCTCGAGAATCTTCGCACCAGCGCGCCTTCCGTATCGAAAATTTCCAGCTCCACTGGTCCCTTCGCCTTTTCCTTCAGCCAATAGTCCACCACCGCGCCATCCGGCGGATTCTCCGCGAGTGGTTCGTCCATCGGCACCGGAGTTCCCTCATCGGATCCGGGCCGCACGCGATAAGCCGTCGCCGGCTTGAACAGCCACAAATCCGCCGCGCTCACCTGCGCACTTATCTCCCGGAGCGGAGTCGCGTCATCCAAGATCCAGAACGACCGCCCGTGCGTGGCGATCACCAAATCATCGCCATGCACCACCAAATCGCGAATCGAAGTCGTCGGCATATTGAGCTGCAGCGACTGCCAGGAATCGCCGTCATTGAACGAAACATACACTCCCTTCTCCGAGCACGCGTACAGCAATCCCTTGCGCAGCGGATCTTCGCGAACGCAATTCAGAAAGCTGCCCTCGGGAATCCCGCTCGAAGCCTGCTGCCAGCTTTTCCCAAAATCCCGAGTGCGGTAGAGATACGCGTGCAAATCCTCCAATCGGTGCCGGTCAATCGCTGCATAAGCGGTACCAGCATCAAAGTGCGAAGCCTCGATGAACGTCACCTTGCTCCACGGCGTCAGCTCCGCGGGCGTGACGTTGCTCCACCTCTTGCCTTCGTCCTGCGTCAATTGAATCAATCCATCATCCGTGCCCGCCCAGATTTCTCCCGCTTGTACGCTCGACGGCCCAATCGTGTAAATCACGCCCCGCCGCTTTTCTGCTGGAGCGTCCGCTGCCGTTGCCGCATCCAGATTCGCTGGCACGCCGGGATCTTCGCGCGTCAGGTCCGGACTGGCCGCCTTCCACGAACTTCCGCTGTCCGCGGTTCGAAACAATATCTGGGCGCCGAAATACAGCACGTGCGCATCGAGCGGCGAAAAGACCAGCGGCAAAGTCCAAGTCCGACGCAGCTTTTCCGTCTGCGCCAATCCCGGCGGCAACTGCACCACCTGCTCGTTGCGCAAGTCCTGCCGAGTCACGAATCCGCCGTACACCACTTCCGGATTCAACGGATCGGGCGCCACGTACCCATTCTCGTCGCCCGCTTCCATGGGCCGCCAGTCGTGAAAATTCAGCGAGCGGTATTTTCCACGGCTCGGCGTGGCTGCCGCGCCGCTGTCCTGCTGCGCACCGTAAACCCAGTAAGGAAACCGGTTGTCCGTGACAACGTGATAAAACTGCCCGGTCGCCTGGTTGTACCAACTGCTCCATGTCTCCCCTCCGTTGCGCGTCACCACCGCGCCCTGGTCGCTTCCCAAAATCATGCGCTGCGGTTCATCGGGATCAATCCACAACTGATGATAGTCATCGCCGCCCGGCTCTCCCTTAAGCACCGTAAATGTTTTCCCGCCGTCGCGCGAACGATACAGCCCCGTATTCGGCACATACACTGCACCCGCGTCTTTCGGATCAACGCTCATTTCGCAGAAATACCAACCGCGTCCCCAGATCCGCTTGTCGTCTGAAACGCGCTGCCAGTTTTCTCCGCCATCGTCGGACCGGTACAGTCCGCCTTCCTTCGCATCCGCAATCAGATAAATCCGCCTCGGGTTGCTCGGCGCAAACGCAATCCCCATCCTCCCCAGTCCTTCGCCCGGCAATCCGTGCCCGCTCAACTGCTCCCAATGCTCTCCACCGTCTCTCGAACGATAGAGCCCGGTTCCCGGTCCTTTCGACGGCGGATAGATATTCCACGGAGGCCGCCGCGTCTGCAGCAGCGCCGCAAAAATTGTCTTCGCGTTTCCCGGCTCGAACGCTAAATCGATCGCGCCTGTGTTCTCGTCATGAAACAGAACGCGCTTCCACTTCTTCCCGCCGTCCTTCGAATAGAAAACGCCGCGCTCCGCATTCGGCCCATAGGCATGTCCCAGCGCCGCCACAAAAACCCTTTCCGGGTCTTTCGGGTCGATCAGAATCCGCGCAATCTGCCGCGAATCCTCCAGCCCGATGTGCGCCCAGGTTTTCCCGCCGTCCGCAGACCTGTATATCCCATTCCCGTAAGAAATGTCCGAGCGCATGTCCGCCTCGCCCGTTCCCACGTAAATAATCTGCGGATTCGAAGGCGCAACCGCAATCGCTCCAATCGAAGCAATCGCTTCCGAGTCAAATATCGGCTTCCAGGTGCGCCCCGCGTCGTTGCTTCGCCAAACACCTCCGCCCACCGCGCCAAAATAAAAAACCTCCGGCTGCCCTCGCACGCCGGTAACCGCCAGCGCGCGCCCGCCACGAAACGGCCCAATCGACCTCCACCGCATCTCCTGAAACAATTTCGCGTCAAACTTCTGAGGAGTGTCGGGCGAAGCCATCGCCTTCCTTCCACCCAATAACCCCACGCACAAAACAATCACACTACAAAAATATTTCACTAGAGGATCTCCGAGCGCATCGCTTAACCCAAAGAACCGCGAGTATATATCACTCGGTTCTTTTCCCGGTGCGCTCTGCGAACTCTGTGGTCAAATCCTTTCCCTCGCCCCAAAACAAAAAACGTCCGGCCATTTCAAGCCGGACGTCCTCAACAAGCGTCAGTTTCTCTTAGGCAGCTTCGACGTGCTCCACTATCGCTGGCCGCAACGCCCGCCGCCGCAGCCTCGCCGTCGCCAAGTACACCACAAAGCCTGCAACAATAATCACCGTCCCAAATACCAACCCATTCATCCCCAGCACCGTCTCACTCCCACCGTGTACCACCGCCAACCCCAACACCAACAATGGAAACACGCCCAGCGAAATGGCGCCCGCCAATCCGCCCGGCACCCGAAATTCCCGCTTCAACTCCGGCTCGCGAATTCGCAGCACCACCAAAGTCACAAACTCCAGCATCAAGCTGGCCCCATACAAAATAATGTCTAGCGTAACCAGCCGCTCGAATCCCAATCCCAGGCAAAGCCCCCAGCCCGTCGCCAGCACCACAATTGCCACCCACGGCGCTCGCGTCTTCGAGTGCGTCTTTCCAAACACTTTCGGCAACATTCCATCCTGCGCCATCGCCAGCGGCAACCGCGAATAGCTCATCACTAGAGCGTTGAACATCCCAAACGCGCTCATCATCCCGCCCAGCACCAACAGAAAGCCGAGCCAGTTCGCGCCGTGCCAGGTTCCGCCGATCAGCCCGGCCACGTGCGCCCAAGCTCCATCGCCCGTAAACGCCGACGCCGGCACGCCTGCCAGATACACCGCCGCGAACGGCACCACGTACGTCAGCGAAACCAAAATCACTGCCGCAATCATCGCCTTCGGATACGTCCTCTGCGGCCGCTCCACTTCTTGCGCGATCGTCGAAGCGTTGTCCCACCCCATGTAATTCCACATCGCGATCAAGATTCCGCCAAGCAAACCCACCGTGCCTACGGTGGACGCAACCGGTGCGACAGGCGCGCTACTCGCCGCCGCCAACTTGAACGGTGAAAGCAGAACGATCAGCGCAAACGGCATCGACAGCAGGAAAAACAGCCACAGCGAAGTGATCCCCACCACGCGAATCCCCGCAATATTCAGCCCCGCGCATGCCATCACCACAAACAGCCCGACCAATACCCCGCGATGTCCCTCGCGAAACCACGGTGCAATCTGCGTCAAGTACGCCACAAAAAGCGTGGGATAAATCGCCATATCGAAAATGCTTGCCACCAGTGACAGCCACGCTTCCTGAAATCCCCAGAAATTTCCCAGTCCTCGCCGCACCCAGGCGTAGTAACCGCCTTCCGCCGGCAGCGCGCTCGATAACTCGCCGATCATGAATGCCGTCGGCAAGCTCCACAGCACCGGCGTAAGCAGCAAAATCAAAATTGCGCGTCCGTACCCGGCGCCCTGCACAATCTGCTCGGTGCCGTATGTTCCGCCGGACACCATGAAAAAAGTCGCGGCGACCAAGGGCCAGAGCGTCAGCTTGGCGATTCGCTTTTTCGCTTGAGGGATTGCGTGGGAAGGAAGTGGGGCGGGCAGCGATAACGTGCTCAATTTTTACTCTCGATCCTCCTGTAGCGAACGCTCAGTTTCACCGAACACCGAGCGACGTTGCATCCGAAGGATACAAGGTCCGTCTCTGCATGCAACAACAAAATGCGTCCGCAACAAATTTTTTTCACGCCACGTAATGGACCCCCTGATCGTCCGCCACCATTACCGCCGCCTGGAGTGCGCCTTTTGGACTGCGGCGGTCTTGCCTTCGCTTTCACCCGGCGCGCCCTGTGCTAAACTCCGCCGTTCATTTCGCCGTCAACTCAATCCTTAGGAGCCTCCAGCAAATGAAACTCGGTCCCTCTCTCACCGCCGTATTCCTCCTTACCATCTTCCCCTTTGCCGCCCGCGCACAAGAGCCGCCCACCCAGCCCCGCCCCATCACGGTCGGTGACCTCTTTCAAATTCGCGAAGTCTCGGACCCTCAGCTAAGCCCTGACGCGCAATTCGTCGCCTACACGGTAAAAACCCTGCTTCTGAAAGAAGATAAGTCCGAGGAGCGCATCTGGTTCGTTCCCACCGCTGGGGGCGACGCCGTCCCCATGACCGCCGAGGGCGTCTCCTCCTCACACCCTCGCTGGAGTCCCGACGGCAAATACCTCGCTTTTCTCTCCGCTCGCAATGAAGGCAAAACGCAAATCTGGCTGCTCAACCGCTCCGGCGGCGAGGCCCAGCACCTTACCGGCACGCCTCAGGATGTCGACGACTTCGCCTGGTCCCCGGACAGCACCCGCCTCGTTGTAGTCCTGCGCGATCCCTCCGAAGAAGAGCTGGCCGCCGCCAAAACCAAAGACAAAGACCCCGACGACAAGGATAAGAAGCCCAAGACAAAAAAGCCCTGGGTCATCGACCGCTTACAATTCAAGGTAGATGAAGTCGGCTACCTCGATCGCCGCCGCACCCACCTCTACGTACTCGACCTCGCCACCAAAGCCCTAACTCAAATCACCTCCGGCGACTACGACGACGCCCAGCCTGCGTGGTCGCCCGACAGCCGCCTCATCGCCTTCCCCAGCAATCGTTCCAAGCCCGACCCCGACCGCACCTACAACACGGACATCTGGGTCGTCGCCGCCAACAACACCGACAAAGGCGCCCAGCTAACCCAGGTCACCACCAATCCCGGCGATGACTCCGCGCCCGCGTGGTCTCCCGACGGCAAGCTCATCGCCTACACCACACAGCTCGACCCGCACCTCTTCCAGTACGCCACCCACCACGTTGCCGTCTCGCCCGCTTCTGGCGGTTCAGCCCGCGTTCTTACTCAATCCTTCGACCGCAACGCCTCCGCGCCACGCTTCTCCCCTGACGGCAACTCCATTTACTTCATCGCCGATGACGACGGCACGCAAATCCTCGCCCGCGTTCCCGCAGCCGGCGGCGAAGTCACCCGCGCCATTGCCGGCCGCTTCATTCTCTACGCCTATTCGCTCGCGAGGAATGGCGACATCGCCGCCCAGATCGACATGGCCGACCGCCCCAGCGAGGTCTACTTCCAGCCTGCCGCGAGTAACAAGCTCACCCGCCTCACCAAAACCAACGACGCCTTCCTTGCCCAGCTCAAGCTCGTCCAACCCGAATACGTCCAGTTCAAAAGCAAAGACGGCACGACCGTCCACGGCTACCTCTACAAGTCGCTCGACCACACTCCCGGCAAGAAAGTTCCCACCATCCTGCGCCCGCATGGCGGACCGGTCTGGGCCTACTACGCCGAGTTCACCCACCTCGCGCAGCTCCTCGCCGCCAACGGCTATGCCGTCCTATTCCCCAATCCCCGCGGCTCCTCCGGCTACGGTGAGAATTATGCTAAAGCGATTTGGGCGGATTGGGGCAACAAGGACTACCAGGACGATATGGCCATGGTGGATTACGCCATCGCGCAAGGCATCGCTGATCCCGACAAGCTCGGCGTCGGCGGCTGGTCCTACGGCGGCATTTCCACTGACTTCATCATCGCGCAGACCACGCGCTTCAAAGCCGCCATCTCCGGCGCTGGCGAAGCCCTCAACACCAGTTTCTACGGCCACGACCAATACCAACGCGACTACGAAACCGAACTAGGCCGTCCTTGGGAGGATCACGCCCTCTGGGACAAGCTCTCCCCGTTCTACAAAGTCGCCAACATCACCACGCCCACGCTCTTCATGGGCGGCGATATCGACTGGAACGTTCCCATTCTCGGCGGCGAGCAAATGTACCAAGCGATGAAAAGCCTCGGCCGCGAAACGCGGCTGGTCGTTTACCCCGGCGAGTACCACGAATTCAAAGCGCCCAGCCACCTCAAGGATCGTCTCGAGCGCTACCTAGCCTGGTACGCCCACTACGTAAAAGGCGACCCCGCCCCTCCCACACCTCCGCCGTCCAAATGAGTAAGCGTCCGACGCAAAAGTTGTAGGGGCGCGCTTCAGTTTATCCCGACGCAGGAAGGACGCGTCCCAGGCCGCGGGTCGCGTCTTGCCTTTGTAGCGGCGAGTTCACCTCGCCGTCCTGTTTTGGAATTCGGTTATGTAGCGGCCGGGCTCTATGCCCGGTGAGCGAGCAAAATGAGCGCTCCTGAGATTTGTGTTACCCTTTGCTACGTCCAGCATCGCCGCATTCGCAGGATCAACGACGGGAAACTCTATGCCTCAGGATCTGCCCGCCAACACAACGCCCCCCGACGCGGGCCCGAAGCGCCGCCCCAATGCCGCACTCTGGCTGGGCTTCCTCGTCGCCCTCTTCGCCTTCTTGAGTTATATCCCCATTTTCGCCAAGTATCCCGCTACCCGCGATGTGCCCTGGGTCAATTTTCTACTCTTCGCCGTCGGCTTGGTATTTCTGTTTGTCGGCTTGCGCAGGGCGTTTGGCCAGCCCAATCTCTATCGCGGCAAAATCGCCGGCCCGATTCTGACCATCCTCAGTGTTGTAGCACTCGTTTTCTTCTGCTTCACGATATTTTCATTAGGCAAGCACTTGCCTCCCTCGACCCAGGCACCCAAAGTCGGCCAAAAAGCGCCCGACTTCGCCTTGACCGACACCAGCGGCGCCACCGTTACGCTCGCATCCCTGCTTTCCACGCCTATCACCGCCTCGCAGCCGACGAAAGGCGTCGTCCTCATTTTCTATCGTGGCTACTGGTGACCGTTCTGCAACTCCGAGTTACGGGGTATCCAGCAACAACTGCAAGAGTTCGAGAAATTGGGTGTCAAGCCCGTCGCCATCAGCGTCGATTCTCCCGCCGAGTCCCATGATCTCTGCCATAAAGCCGGCTACACCTATCCTTTTCTCTCCGATCCCAACACGGAAGTCATTCGCCGCTACGATGTGCTCCACAAAGGTGCCGGCGTCAACGGCCACGACGTCGCCCGCCCCGCCGAATTCCTCGTCGATTCCGCGGGCACCATCCGCTGGATCAATCTCACCGATGACCTCCGAGTCCGCGCCCGACCTGACCAGATGCTCCAAGCCGCCAGTGCGTTGGCGTCCCACTAGCGTGGTTTGCAAGTCTGGCCGTGTTGCCTGCGACCCTCGGGCTCACTGACCCGTCTGAAAGGAAGTAGGAGGGTTCGGCCACAACTTCTCCCCAATCTCTCTCACCGCCGCCACCAACACTTCAAAATCCGCGCGCCGGCTCCGATGATTCGTAATCGCCACGCGCATCGCAAACTTCCCATCCAGCACCGTGCTCGACGGCACCGCAACGCCCGACTCCTGCACCCGCAGCAGCACTTCCTTGTTCAGCGCATTCAACTCCGCCTCTGCCACCCCACGTGGCCGCAGCCGAAAACAAACCACGTTCAGCGCCACCGGCGCCAGCAACTCCAACTCCGCCGACGCCCCAATCAACTCCGCAAGATAGCTCGCCTGGGCCACATTCTGCTCAATCAACCGCGCATACGCCGCAACTCCGTGCGCCTTCAACGACATCCACACCTTCAGCGCTCGAAAA
>Ga0307475_10000018_pt1 | contig 81225 bp, 66 predicted proteins | sample atmos_gasesECM1C_FD_203317 | JGI IMG/M metagenome (GOLD analysis project Ga0307475, IMG submission 203317) | Hardwood forest soil microbial communities from Morgan-Monroe State Forest, Indiana, United States - atmos_gasesECM1C_515 | ecosystem: Environmental > Terrestrial > Soil > Temperate... | reverse complement strand
TAACCGAGTTCGGCGCTTTCTCTGCCGAAGAGACGACTTACTTCTTGAGCAGGCTAGTATGGCTGGCGACGCACTGCCACTTGCCGGTATCGAAGATCCAGGTATCGGTAAACCGTCCCACATGCTCGTAGGGCTTGCCCTGAAAGGTGCCCTGCGTGTGATAGGTGCCGGTGATGACCGCGGCGTCGCCGAAGAAGTTCATCTTGACGTCGCTAATGGTGGCGAGGCTGGGCTTGAAGCGGGGATCTTTGATGTCGGCCAGGAATCTCTGCTTGTCACTGACGTCGCCGTCCCACTCGGTGTTCACGAAACGGCTCGAAACCAGGGCGTCGAGCGCCGCCGAGTCGCGGTTCACCTGGGCTTCGTTCCACATACGCTCCAGGATGGTCAATTTGGTCTCACGGGGATCGGCCTGCTGGGCGGCGAGTCCCACCGATCCTATCGCCAGAGCTAGACAGTAACAACCGAGGGTGCGGATCATGACGTACACGCTCGCCGGCATCCCCACGTGAGGGCGAACGTTGCGAAAACATAGCAGGGCGGAGTTGGACAGCGCCACCCAAATATACCGGCGAGAGTTACGAACGTCATGGGTAGAGACGTTGCTGGCAACGTCTCTCTCTCCATCATCGGAAATGCTGCAGGCAAGACGTAACAAGCTACGTCTCTACGAAGCCTCAGAACGCCCAGCGCAGTAGGGTCGCGCCTATGGTGAAGCCGGCGCCGACCGAGGCCAGCATCACCAGACTTCCCTTCTTCAGTTTGCCTTCGTCGACGGCAGTCCCCATGGCCAGCGGGATCGTTCCAGCGGTGGTGTTGCCGTAGCGCTCAATGTTGACGATCACCGCCTCGGGCCGCAAGCCCAGGCGATCCGCGGTGGCGCTGATGATCCGCAGGTTGGCCTGGTGGGGGATGAACGCGTCGATGTCGGACCCCTTCAGCCCGTTGCGGGCCAGCAATTTTTCGCAGGCCTCAGTCTGCTTGCGCACCGCGAACTTGAACACCTGCTGTCCATCCTGGTGGACGTAGTGCATCTTCTTTGCGATGGTTTCCTTCGAAGACGGATTCAGGCTCCCTCCACCGGGCATGTACAGGAACTGCCCCCCCGAACCGTCGACTTCGTGGATGAAGTCGATCAGCCCAACGGAGTCGTCTTCGGCAGGTTCCAGAACCACCGCGCCCGCGCCGTCTCCGAAAATCACGCAGGTGGCGCGGTCGGTATAGTCGATGATCGACGACATCACATCTGATCCGATCACCAGCACCCGCTTATGGGCGCCGGTGGCGATGAATTGCGCCCCCGTCTGCAGGGAGTAGAGGAACGCCGAGCACGCGCCGGAAAGATCGAATCCCCAGGCTCCCTTGGCGCCAAGCTTGTTCTGGACCAGGCAGGCGGTCGAAGGAAAAAACATGTCCGGGGTAACCGTACCCACGATGATGGCTTCGATGTCGGTCGGCATGAGGCCGCGCTGAGCTAGGGCTTTCTTCGCCGCCTCGACAGCAAGGTCGCTGGTGGCCACCCCTTTGTCCGCGAGGTGGCGCTCGCGAATCCCGACGCGGGTCATAATCCAGTCGTTGGTGGTGTCGACCATCTTTTCCAAGTCGGCGTTCGTGAGCAGACGGGGCGGCACATAGGTGCCAAGTGCGCTGATCTTGGCGCGGATCGGTTTGGTCAATGATGTCTCCCTGAGACCTATGTTGTCTGTAAAACTCAGTATTTTGAAGGATCGGCGCCAGAAAGTCTAACCGCGGTGGCGCATAGCCTCTGGCTCAGATGACGACAATCGTGATCCCCTCATTCCCGCGGCTAAGATCGGGATCGCTTTTGAGTTCAGGCCGCGACTGCAGCAGACGCCAAGCTGCATCATCGGACTTCGCCCAGTTCTCTCCGAAGATGCAGCCGTGAATCTGCCCGGCCTCCGCCAGTTCGTACAACCGCTTCTGCACGGCGATGCGAATATCGCCGCCAGTCCCGCTGGAACCGTAACCGTGGATGATCTTGAGCACCGGGATTCGCTGATGGCGAACCAGCGCCAACTCATGATCGAGGCGCTGCAACGCCTCATGGACCGAAGGCCGATCGGACTTGAGGTTGACCGTTTTGATTTGGAAGCCTCAGCACAGTCGCTGGTGGCTAATTACGATTTCGACCACGGGCGGCGGCCTCCCTTGCTTCCTTGTCCGCGGTCCGCCGCCTTTCAGTCTCGCGCTTATCCCATAGCTGCTTCCCTTTAGCTAGGGCTATTTCAACTTTTACTTTACCGTTCTTGAAGTACAGGCGCGTCGGAATCAGCGTCAGGCCCTTCTGCTGCGTTTTGTCGATCAGCTTGCGGATTTCTTCGCGGTGCATCAGCAGCTTGCGAGTACGCAAGGGAGCATGGTTGTGAATGTTACCGTGCTCGTAGGGTCCGATGTGGGCATTCAGCAGCCAGATCTCGTTGTCCTTAACCAGGCCGTACGAGTCCTTCAGGTTCGCCAGGCCACCCCGAATGGATTTGACCTCGGTCCCCGTCAGAGCCACCCCGGCCTCAAATTTTTCCAGCAAGAAGTAGTTGTGCGAAGCGATCCTATTGACGGCAGCATCGCGCTGGCCGCTGGCTGTGGGATCACGGCGGGGGGCTTTCTCTGCGTTCGGCTTGGTCTGGTGCGTGGTTTGCCGGGGCATGGAGTGAATTTAATCTTAACAGGAGGCGGTAACATCAAGACTTCGCCGGACCTCTGATCTGGGGCTGCTCGGGTGCCGCGGCTGAGGTCTGAGATGCGAAGTCCGGGCCTCCCCGCTAGTCTTACGACTAAAGAGTGTAACCTCTGCGTGGGCAAGCAGTTCGGGAGCCTGGAAGGGCGATGCTATAATCGCGACCATTAAGCCTTTTTTTGCATCGCGTAGACTCCCTGTCCCGAAAAACGCAGGTTCGAAGCGGGGCGGTTTGCGTGGCAGTCTGTTCGTCGAACTGAGACTGCAGCGGTAATGTTTGAGGATCATCTGTGAGGATTATCGAATGAGACGCCTGATGCGTCCGGCAGGATTGTTGCTGCTGGTCGCGGTTGTTGCCCTCCCCGCCCTCGCTGACAAGGCCAAAGATCTCTATCTCAAGGGCCAAGACGCTGAGGCTCGCCAGAACTACGAGGCAGCCTTCGATTTTTTCAAGCAATGCTACGACCTCAAACCGAAGGATTTGCGCTATCGGGCTGCCTTTGAGCGGTCCCGGTTTGAAGCCGCTGCCGCGGTGGTGCACCGCGGACAGTTGCTGCGCGATGATGGCAAGCTCGACGAAGCTGTGGCGGAGTTCCGGAAAGCGCTGACGATCGATCCATCGTTGTTCATCGCCAAGCAGGAACTCACTCGTACGCTGAAGATGGTCAATGACAAGACGAATCCTCCGCCGCAGGCCGCCGGACCGCCCAGCAGCCTGGAGCGAAGAGTTCGCGAGGCGCGCGGGCCGATCGAACTGGCGCCCATCTCGACTGTTCCCATCAGCGTCAAGCTGACCGATAAATCCGACATCGTCTACCGCACGATCGGGCAATTGGCCGGGATCAATGTCCTGTTCGATCCCGACTATGTCCCGAAGCCAATCAAGGTGGAGTTGAACGGAGTTACGCTGGAAGATGCGCTGCAAATTACCGCACTGGAGTCTAAAACCTTCTGGCGCCCGGTCACCCTCAACACGATTTTCGTTGCGCAAGACAATCCTGCAAAGCGCAAGGAACTGGAACAGAGCGTCCTAAAAACTTTTTATCTTTCCAATATTTCTCAGCCCACCGAATTGCAGGACGTGGTGAACGCGATCCGCTCCGTATTGGATGTGCAGCGGGTGCAGCAGTTGCTCTCTCAGAACGCCCTGGTTGTGCGTGGCACACCTGATCAGATCGCACTGGCAGAAAAGTTGGTCGACGACCTGGACAAAGCGCGTCCGGAAGTGATCATTGATATCGCGGTGATGCAGGTCAGCAAGGACCGTTCGCGCACCCTGGGCCTGAACCCTCCCACGAGCGCCACGGTCACGCTGCAAAGCAATATCAACAATACGACCACCACCACGACCACCAATAACAACGGCACGACCACGCCCACTTCAGGCACCACCGACCAAGGCATCAACCTCAACAACTTGGGCAACCTCAATGCCACGAACTTTCAGGTCACGATACCGTCCGCCAATCTTTCGGCGGTGATGGGCCAGAGCGATACGAAACTCATCCAGAATCCGCAGATTCGCGCGCTCGATGGCCAGAAAGCATCCCTGAAGATCGGCGATCGAGTGCCGGTCGCGACGGGATCGTTTCAGCCCGGCATCGGCGGTGTGGGCATCAACCCCCTGGTTAATACACAGTTCCAGTATCTGGATGTCGGCGTGAACATCGACGTTACGCCGCACGTGCATTCCAACGGCGAAATCACGCTGAAGATCACCATGGACGTTTCTGCGGTGACCGGTCAGCAGAATATCGGCGGCATCAGCCAACCCATCATCGGCCAGCGCAAAATCGAGCACGAAATCAGGCTTCGGGACGGAGAGGCGAACCTACTGGGTGGAATCATGGAAGACAACCAAACCCGGTCGCTCAGCGGAATTCCCGGGCTGGCTCAGATTCCGATCTTGAAATATCTGTTTGGACAGACCACGCAGGATCATGCGGAGAATGAAATCGTCTTCGCCATCGTTCCCCACATCATCCGCGGCACGGATGTGAACGAGATTAACCAGCGGCAGATTGAGATCGGAACAGCCAACACGATCGAGTTACGGCACGTAAGTCAGACCGTACCAGCTCCGGCCGCGGCGCCAGCGCCCGCGGCGCCGCCTGCAACCAGTCAGCCAACAACTCCGGCGGCGGGTGCGCAGCCTTCGATTACTCCGGTCGAGCCCAACACCGGCGCCGGTGGGGGGCCTAGCTTTATGTTCGATCCACCCACGATCCAGTCGGCCAAGGGCAATACTTTTCCTGTGAATCTGGTGATTTCGGGCGCGCAGAACGTATATTCCGTGCCGGTGCAATTGAACTACGATCCGAAAATGCTGCAACTGGTGAATGTGTCCAACGGTGGCTTCCTATCTCAGGATGGACAAGCCGTGGCTCTGGTTCACCGCGAGGACGAAACCGTCGGACAGTTGACGATCACAGCCTCACGGCCGTCCGGGGCTGGCGGAGTCTCCGGCCAGGGCACCGTGGTCACCCTTACCTTCCTGGCGAAGGCAGCTGGGCAAACTCCTTTGACCATCACCCGCGGTGGGGCGCGCGACCCGGGAATGCAGCCCATTACGGTGAACGGAGCGCAGGCTGCAGTGACGGTACAATAATAAGAGGGACTGCGAGCCCTAGCTATTTGATGGTTAACGAGAGACTATGACGGTGCCGATACTCTATCGCTCATCTTCGCGCTCGAGGCGCGCCCGGATGAAGAGCCCGACAAAGCCTGAGCGGGGCTTTACGCTCCTGGAGTTGATCGTCGCAGCCATGATCCTGTCGATTCTGACTATGCTGGCCGTGCCCCTGGCACGGGTCACAATTCAGCGCGAGCGCGAGAGGGAGCTGCGCCGCGACCTGTGGGAGATGCGTGACGCCATCGATCGCTATAAAGACGCCGCCGACAAGCTCGCCTTTCAGACCAAGGTGGACAGCCAGAACTATCCACCCGATCTCGACACTCTCGTCAAAGGTGTGGAGATATCAGGCGGCAAGAAGGTCCGCTTTCTGCGTTCTATCCCCATAGACCCTATGACGAAGACCACAGAATGGGGCTTGCGCTCAATGCAGGACGATCCCGATTCCGATTCGTGGGGGGGGCAGAGCGTGTTCGATGTCTACACCAAGTCGGAAGGCACCGCGCTCGATGGCACGAAATACAAGGATTGGTAAATGCTACGGGGCCCGAACTGTTTGATTTCAGTCGATCCTAAGCACGCGAGGAGATTCTCCCGAGTGTTGGCCCGCGGCGCCATCTCCCGCAAACGCCAGCCACGCTCCCGCGGTTTCACGCTGCTGGAATTGATGATCGTCATCAGCATTGTCATGATCCTGATGGCGGTGGCAGTTCCCATGTACAACCAGGCCATAGTGCAGGCCCGCGAATCGGTATTGCGCTCAAACCTGAGTGTGCTGCGTGACCAGATCCAGCACTACACGCTAGACAAGCAAAAAGCTCCGCAATCACTCGACGATATAGTCACGGCTGGCTATCTACGCCAGATCCCCGTGGATCCCACGACCCGGCTGCCCAACTGGGAGGTCGTGCAGGAAGACTATCAGCTGGCAGTTGATCAACAAGAGCCCGGCATCACGGACATCCATTCCGCCTCGAACGGTACGGCCAGCGACGGCACTGCCTACAGCAGTTGGTAATTCCCAACATCAGATAATACTCGTTTAATACTCGTTTGATGTGGGGACAGCCGCCCTCTTCTGCCTGAGCTTGCCGAAGGGGCTGTCCGCCGGGCGCAGCCCGTCAACCTTCGCTACCGCCAAGGCAAAGCCCTAAAACGACACTCGCGCACTCAATTGAATCTGCCTGCCTGGCGTCGTCGCCTCGGTAATGGTTCCAAACTGCGGCGTGTTCACGAAGCGGTCGGGCGTACCCAGGTTCGTGTGGTTCAAGGCATTGAAAAACTCGCCGCGGACCTGGAACTTCGCGCGCTCGGTCAGGCTGAAGTCGCGGACCACCGCCAAATCGAGCGTCTGCAGTCCCGGACCGTACACCGAGTTGCGGCCCACATTCCCGAACGTGTACGCGGCAGGCGCGGCAAATGCAGCGGGGTTAAACCATTCCGCTGCCCGGTGGGTTCCAGCCGTAAACATGGGCTGACCGGTCGCGTTGGCGCGAATCGGATTCTCTCCCAGCACTGTTCCTGAGTTTGCCGTATCACCGAAAACCGAGATCGTGAAGGGGAAGCCAGTCTGCACCTGATAAACAGTAGATAGATGCCAGTCTTTACTGACCGCGCGAATCAAGCCCGAACGATCCCACGCAGGCACGTCGAACACAGCGCTTACGGCGAAGCGATGGCGCACGTCGCAGGCGGGGCCACGCTCTGCCGCGAGATCACTGTTGTTCTGCGGGATCGAGGCTTCAAACATCGGCGACCTGAAATCCGGCGCATCGCTGAGATCCTTCGCCCAGGTGTAATTCGCAAGAAAGGTAAGACCCTGAGTGTAGCGGCGGCGAATGTTGACGTAGCCGGCGTCGTACCAGCTCTGCGCGCTGTTTTCGAGCAGGTTAATGGTACTGACCGGGAAACACATCTGCCCGCTCGGACAGCCGCTCGCCGGCGGAGTGTAGGTCACGTTTGCCGGCAAGACCGTGTTGGGCAGAAAACTGATCTTGGGGAAGGGGCGCCGCGGCCCGATCGGTCCAGGCCCGGGGGGCGCGTTATTAATAAGATGCGCCCGCTGCAAATGTAAACCGTGAGAGCCCAGATATCCGATTTCGACTGTTGTCTGGTGCCCCAGGCTCTTCTCGACGGAACCGCTCCACTGCTCGACGTATTGCGATGGAGCGTGTGGATCCATCGCCGTGAAGCTCACCGTGGTCTGACCCAGAACGGCTTGCCCAAAGTTGAGCTGATTGGTGAGGATTGAGGCGGCGGGTGTGAAGTTATCGCTCTGCTGCGTTTCCGGGAAAACGTAAGGCACGTTGTGCCGCTGGTTGCACCACGTATTCATGTCCACCGGCGTGAAGAAAATGCCGTAGGCTCCGTGCAGAACGATGCCCTGGTCGGGAAAGGCTTTCGAAATCCCAAAACGAGGCGCGAAGTTGTGGGGATTCGGATACTTCAGGCCCTTGGGGAATCCATTCTGGCCTCCGATGAAGGCTTTGGGAACGCCATTCTCAAAGGTCAGATTGGAGTTGGTATAGCTGATGTCCACCAACGGCTCCATGAACTCGTAGCGCAGTCCCATTTCGAGGGTCGTCGTTGCCGACACGCGAAAGCTGTCCTGCACAAAGCCGTCGGCATACCACTGGCGGAGTTGCATCTGCGGAATGCCCGCCTGGCGCTGCTTTATCGCGGGCAGACCGAGCAGGAAGCTGGCCAGGGCACTTCCTGTACCATCGTTCGTGCCGTTGTCGGTTGTGAATCCGTTGGTGAACTGGTAGTACCCGCGGTTCTGGAAAAATCCCCACATCGGCCAAATGAAGCGCCGGTAGCTCGCGCCGAATTGAAGCGTGTGGCGGCCGCGCTGCCAGGTTAACGCGTCACGGCCTTCGAGAATCGTGTCCCAAGCCTTCATCGGAGTCGCCGAGTAGTTGTCCCCCATCGGGGAGTAACCCTGGACGTTGAAGAACGGGGCCCCGAACGCTCCGGGCCCGCCAAAACCAACGCCCTTGATGTTGAGCGCTGTAACAATGTCGTTGGTGTAGGCATTCTGATCGTAACGGTGCATCGCCAGGCGCGAAACCGTGATGGCCGCGGTATTCACAAGGGATGCATCGAGAACGCGGGTCCAGGCGATGTTTCCCTGCTCAGAGAAATTGTCATTGTAGGAGCCGAAGCCCGGCAGCAGCGTTCCCACACCACCGGGAGGCATTTCGCCCGGGATGAATCCGGTCTCAGAACTCAGAGAATAACGTCCCGTGAGCGTGTCGCCCTCAGCCAGATTCTGATCAACCCGCACCGTCCCCTGGTTGTTGACCTCAAGTTCGTTGCGAGTGTCCATGTAGTTGTTGCAGTCGACGCCCGCTCCAACAACTCCCGGACTCCCCATGGTCGCTGCGCCGCAGGGCATCATCCCTGCCATCAGGTTCGGCTGCGGCACATATTTCTGCAGGAAGGCTTGGGCGGCGGCGTTGATCTGTGAAGGCGGAATTACATTCAGCACGCCGTTGTATTGGAACTGTGCCCGATTGTTGGTGGGGTCATAGATCTTTTTGCCGCTCTGGCTGAAGTCGCCCGCGATTTCCTCCGCTGTAGGTACGGTGTCGATCATGGTGTCGGCCATCGCATGCCGAAAGCCTTCAAAATTTGCGAAGAAGAAAGTTCGGTCATGGACGATCGGCCCGCCCAGCGAGGCTCCGAAGTTGTTCTGCACCATGTGGTTGTTGCCCATAGCTTCGAAGCTGGTTGAGTCCATCGCTCCGTTGCGCAAGAACTCATAGGCGGTGCCATGAAGTTGGTTGGAGCCCGAGCGAGTCACAACGTTGACTTGTCCTCCTCCCGGTCCGCCCATGGCCGCGGAGTAACTGCCGGTCTGCACTTTGAACTCCTGAACCGCGTCGGGAGAAGGGCTTAAATTCAAGGTGTTAAACGTCGGATCGGTGTCGGTGGTCCCGTCGAGCAGAAAGTAATTTGCGTTGGGCCGGTTACCGCCAATGCTCACCGCTGATCGTTGACCGGGCCGCCAGTACAGCGGATTCATGTTCCCCGTTTGCGCGCCGTGGCTGACGTGGGATCCGGGCACTGTCAGCATCAGGTCGATCAGCATGCGCCCGTTCAGAGGGAGATCATGGACGGCAACCGGTTCAATGACCTCCCCAACGGACGAGTCGGTAGGATGGAGGGCCGGTGCGAGGTCTGCGACTTCAACCACGTTCTTCACGGAAGCCACCTTGAGTTCGAGGGTCAGCACCATCTGCTGACCTACCTCAAGGAGCAAGGTTCGGGTTAGAGGCGAAAACCCGGGAGCCTCGACTTTGAATTCGTATTCCCCCGGGGGCAATCCGGTTATTTCGAAAATTCCCTGGTCGTTGCTGGGGACGCGCCTCGCCGCGTGCGTACTCGACGAGGTGAGCTCGACGTCCGCGCCGGCGAAGGCTTTGCCCTGGGGATCGGTGACGGTCCCGCCCAATCCTGCGTAGTTGACTTGGGAAAATGCTGAAGCCGCGACCAGACACAAAACCAAAGCCCGCTTGCGCACGTTTCACCCCACAGAGAATTGATACAACCCCAAATCATGAATCCGCCGCCCCCGCGTATAGAACGCCGCCGCAGACAAGCGATTCCTGTTGGTCGAGCATTGAAACGTGACCAGCACTGGGAAGCAATAATGGAAAAGAATTAGCTCCTCGGAACTACCACTTTGTCAAAGAGCACAGGAGGCGCGACTTCTCAAGCCTGATGGGGTCAAATCGGGCGCTGCAGGTTGTACCCGGTTGCACACAGCAGGTACCATCTACCCATGCCCGTCGAAACCGAAATTCAGCCTGCCATGTCCATTCGCGCCCCGCGCGGAAATCAGATCATCTGCAAGAGCTGGCAGCAGGAAGCTGCCATGCGCATGCTCATGAACAACCTCGACGAAGAAGTCGCCGAGAGGCCCGAGGATCTCGTCGTGTACGGCGGAACGGGCCGGGCCGCGCGGAGTTGGGAGGCATACCGGGCCATCGTTGAAACCCTGAAGAATCTGGAAAACGATGAGACACTGCTGGTGCAATCCGGCAAGCCCGTAGGCGTGTTCAAAACGCACGACCATGCCCCGCGCGTGCTGATTGCAAACTCGAATCTTGTGGGCCACTGGTCGAACTGGGAGAAGTTCAACGAGCTCGAACGAGCCGGGCTCATGATGTACGGACAAATGACAGCTGGCTTCTGGATCTACATCGGGTCTCAAGGCATCGTACAGGGCACGTTTGAAACGTTTTCAGCCGCAGGAGAAAAGCATTTCGGAGGCGATCTTGCCGGCAAACTAATCGTGAGTGGTGGCATGGGCGGGATGGGCGGAGCGCAGCCTCTCGCCGCCACCATGACGGGCGCAGCGTTTCTGGGGATTGATATCGATCCGGAGCGTATCAAGAAGCGCCTGAAAACCGGCTATTGTGATTTCATGGTGACGACGCTCGATGAAGCCCTGCGCATTCTGAAAAACGCAGTGCGCAAGAAAGAAAATGTTTCCGTCGGGTTGGTCGGCAATTGCGCCGAAATCATTCCGGAACTGGCCGAGCGTGGCGTCGTTCCCGACATCCTGACCGACCAGACTTCGGCGCACGATCCGCTGAACGGATATGTACCGAACGGCATGACCTTTGAGGCCGCGCTCGAGTTGCGCCAGCGCGATCCGCAGGCATATCAGGAAAAGTCGCTCGACGCTATGGCGCGCCATGTCGAGGGCATGTTGCGCCTGCAGAAAATGGGCTCGATTACTTTCGACTATGGAAACAATATCCGCACCTTCGCCTTCCAGCGTGGTGTAAAGAATGCCTATGACTTCCCCGGATTCGTGCCTGCCTACATTCGTCCTCTGTTCTGCGAAGGTCGCGGACCTTTCCGCTGGGTGGCGCTGTCGGGCGAGCCTTCGGATATTCACGTGACGGACGATCTCGTTCTGGAACTCTTCCCGGACAACCGCATTCTGCGCCGCTGGATCGACCTGGCGCGCAAGCGCATCAAGTTTCAGGGATTGCCGGCACGCATCTGCTGGCTGGGATACGGCGAGCGTGCGCAATTTGGTCTCGCCATGAATGACCTGGTGAAGAGGGGCAAGATTAAGGCCCCGATCGTGATTGGGCGCGATCACCTCGATTGCGGCTCGGTGGCGTCGCCGTTTCGCGAGACCGAAAGCATGAAAGACGGCTCCGACGCCGTCGCCGACTGGCCGTTGCTCAATGCGCTTCTGAACACGGCTGCCGGAGCGTCGTGGGTGTCGATCCACAACGGCGGCGGCGTAGGCATCGGCTACTCGCTGCACGCCGGGCAGGTCACCGTAGCAGATGGCACCGAAATGATGGCCAAACGCATTGAGCGCGTCCTGACCACCGACCCGGGCATGGGGATCATTCGCCACGCCGATGCAGGCTACGACGAAGCTAAGCAGTTCGCGAAGAACGCGGGCGTGAAAGTACCGATGGGAGGATAGACAACCTCACCGCTCACGAGCCCGCCGCTGGAGGGAATTTCCCGGAGGCACAATCGTAGTTCCCTCGATCTTCTTGCCGAAATGTGGACCGAAATGCCGAACATCTCCGGTCAGCAGTTGGGTCGCATCGGCTGCGATCGCAGCCAGCAGGATCGGGGCATCTTTTCCAGGCAACGAAATCCCGCCTGGAAGCACTCCTGATCCCGCCTCAAACCGAGAAATCAATTCTGAAAACGTGCTGAGCCGCGCTTGCTGCTCTTCGTCGGACCGGTTGATCCTCGCTTCCTCCATGGCATAGCGGGAAGTACACAGTGCGACCTCTTTGAGCTTCCAGAGCCGAAGCAGTCCTGCATTGGGTCGGTAGCCAGCGGAGAAGACAACGTTGGCATCGAGGAACAGGGGGTCCATTCAGGCAGGTCGCCGGTGCGCAATCGAATCGGGATCGAGGCCCTGCTTCCGAAGCTCTGTTCGGGCCTTGCAGTAATCGGCCTCGTCGACAGCGTTGGACAGCAGGAATTTGGCCTTACGTTCTGGAGTGTATCGTTCGACGGGACAACGATCGCGGGGAGAATGAGAATTCCGCCGTCGGCTTCCTCGGCAATCACGATGCTGCCTTCTTCAATACCAACCGTTTGCGCAACTTCGCAGGTACGACGATCGGGCCTCGTTTTCCGACTCCAGCCGATTGCATAACTTGAATTCCTATCTGTATGGTTGGTTGTACTGTGTGCCTGATATTCAGGCAATTGGGCTCTCGCGTTGCCCGGCTACCAACCCCAGCCGACTGCTACACTGCTCTATCGTGAGCCCCGCCCTGAAACCAACCCACACAATTCAGACTTCACTGTTCCTCGCCAACATCGGCCAACTGCTCACGCTGCGGGACCCATCCGCCAAGCCCGGTCCCCGCCGCGGCTCGGACATCAAAGAACTGAACATTATCGAAGACGGCGCCGTCCTGTGCATGGGCGGAAAGATCGTCTGCATCGGCACCACCAAAGACGCGCTCCGCGACCCATGGCTCAGGAGGAACCGCCGCAAAGTCAGCGAGATCGACTGCACCGGCAAGGTAGTCCTCCCCGGCTTTGTCGATTCGCACACTCACCCCGTCTTTGTTGATCCCCGGCTGGTGGATTTTGAAAAGCGCATCGAGGGCGCTTCTTACGAGGAGATCGCGGCGGTAGGCGGAGGCATCCGCTCGAGCGTGGACGCCGTGCGTAAGGCCGCAAAGACAGCCCTGGCCGCGAAAATCCTGACCACTCTGCAAGCCATGGCCGCGCACGGCACGACGACCGTGGAGGCCAAGTCGGGCTATGGCCTGAGCGTCGAATCGGAACTGAAATCCCTCGCAGCCATCCAGCAGGCATCCTCACGCTGGCCAGGCACCGTCGTCGCTACCCTACTAGGAGCGCACGTAGTGCCGAAGGAATTTCACGGTCGGTCACAACAGTATGTTGAGGCCGTCTGCAAGAATATGATTCCTCGGGTAGCCAGGCTGAAGCTTGCCCACTTTGTGGACGTCTTCTGCGACACAGGCGCATTCACAGCGGAAGAAACGCAACAGATCTTTGAAGCTGCGGTCAAGCACGGCCTGAGCGTCCGCGCACACGTGGGCCAGCTTTCCGAGACGGTCCTTCATCCGCTTTTGCGCTTCCACCCAGCCTCCTTCGACCACATGGACCACGTGAACGAAGACGACATCTCGCAACTGGCCAAGGGCAACACCCTGGCCACGCTAGTGCCGGGAGCGAATTATTTCCTCGGGCTGAAGGAGTATCCGGACGCGCGCCGCTTGATTGACGCGGGCGCGCCGGTCGCGTTGGCAACGGACTACAACCCCGGTACCTCGCCAACGCTCAGCATGCCGATGGCGATGTCGCTGGCCTGCACGCACATGAAGATGTCGCCCGCAGAGGCCATCGGTGCCGCGACGATCAATGGGGCGTGGGCCTTACGCCTTGCCGACCGCAAGGGCAGCATCGAGCCCGGGAAAGACGCAGATTTAGCGGTCTTTGACGTCCGCGATTACCGCGAGATCCCGTACTGGTTCGGAGCCAGTCACTGCGAGATAACGGTGTTGAACGGCGTGGCATTCTCGCGCGACTGAACGACGGCACTCACGGCATCACCGGCAGCACCAGATGCGACGGCATCGAGGCCGAGCAGTAAATCCGTTGCGTTGCCGGTACATAGTCGGACGCCGCCGCTTTGTAGATACTCGGCACAAACTTCTGCGGGTTTCGGTCGATCACGGGAAACCACGTCGACTGAATCTGCACCATGATGCGGTGCCCCTTCAGAAACACATGATCGTGATCGCGTAGCGGAATGTTCCATTCTGTTGGCTTATTGGGCGTGAGGGGCTGTGGTTTCTCGTAACTCTCGAGATAGCGGCCGCGCCGCACTTCCATGGCAATCGGCAGTTGGTAACCGTCGAGCGACTGAGCGTATTGCCCAGGCTTCGGTCCGGCGCCGGGGTCCCACTCGGGCTTCTGTGCGTTCTGCGGATATGCATCAATCAGCTTTACCACAAAATCACTATCCGTTCCCGAAGTCGAAGCAAAAAGATTCGCGGCCAGTGCACCGGTGATCGTCAAGTCGTGATCGAGTGGCTCGCTTAAGAATGTGAGAACGTCGGGCCGGTGATCGACGAATCGCTGATCGGCGACCTCCCAGGTTCGCCAGTCGCCTCCGGGGTAGGTGGGCGAGATCGGACGCTGGCGGTATGGCACCGGATTCGCCGGATCGGAAACATACTCGCGGTAAGCGCTGGCCGCATCCGGCGAGGTGAATGAAAGGGTGCCGTCAACGTGCAAATAGAGCCTGGTAGGCTTCGCCTCCTTCGGCGGCCAAACGTCGTACGTGTGCCAGGTGTTGGACCCGCTCTGAAAGGTGCTGGCCTGCCATATCGGCTTCTCACCGTTTTCATGCAAGTAGAAACGAAAAAATGGCGCCTCGATGTTTTCGCGAAATTCCCTCGCGGTCTCGTGTCCTCCGAAGGGGACAAGGCCAATGCCCTCTCCTTTAGCACTTTGCCATTCGCCGTGATACCACGGGCCGGCCACGATGAAGTTCGTATGCCCGGGGTCACTCTGCTCGGCGTGGCGGAAAATCTGCCACGGCCCCCAAGGATCCTCCTGATCCCAGAATCCGGCCACGTTCAGATTTGGTACCGTCGAAGAATGTAGCTGGCTCACCCACGCTTCTCTCTTCCAGAATTCATCGTAGTCAGGGTGATCGATACTCGAGTTCCAGTAAGGAATCGAGCCGTGAAGATATTTCGTGTTGATATTCGAGAGCGGCCCGAGGTCGAGATACCACTGGTAGGTGTCGTAAGTCTCAAAATCGAAGTGCGTGTTCTTGTTCTTGTCGGCCTGCTCCATTACTGCATATTCAAAGTCGTAGCTCTCGCGCAGCGCACCATAGCGATGGTCGTCGTCGTTCATCCACTGATCGACGGGAGAAGCTTGCTCGCTGATGGCCTTCAGCGCCGGGTGCGGATGCAGCAGCGTGAGCGCGGTGGTGAGCCCATCATAGGAGACTCCATACATGCCAACTTTGCCGCTGTTGTTCGGAACGTTCTTCACCAGCCAGTCGATCGAGTCATAGGCATCGGTGGTGTCGTTGGTGGCTTTGGGGTCCTTCGGGTCAACCCATGAAGAGAGGCTGAAAACCCCCTCGGACTTGAATCGCCCGCGCAAATTCTGGATGACAAAAATGTAGCCGTCTTGCGCGAGTTCTTTCATGGAGGCCGGCATCTGCTCGAGAGCTTTGTCCGGCACGCCATACGGGGTACGGCGAAACAGAATCGGCAATGGGCCGTGCTGGTCGACCGGCGATAGGATCACGCTCTGAAGGTGAACTCCATCGCGCACTGGAATCATGACTTCTTCGAACTTGAAGATCGGCTTCGGCGGCGCCTGCTGGTTTTCCTGGGCCAACGCGGAGAACGAAGCAAACAGGGTGAGAACAGAAAGCATGGTCGAGGAACGCACCTGTCTTCCTCCCGGGCTGTGGTTGAACTTGGAGCTGAGCGCGAAGTATATCAACTAGGCAGTCCGAATTGGCAAGCAACCGCACTCCGAGATGCTCTGCTTAGAAGATCCGTCCGATCGAGAAGTTCACCCGGCTTTGGCCGCTCGGGCTCACGCTGCCAGCCAGTGCGATCGGACCGACGATGGTGTCGGCAATCACCCCGAGATTGAATGTGCCGCGCACAACTACTGGCCCCGGATCGCCGCCGGCGACTCCGAACGCGCTGCCTGCCTCATACCACCCGCCCCAGTAGATCTTTCGTCCCACAAGCTGGGGCAGACGGTAAAATTCGCGGCGGAACCCCAGCGACGCGTAGGCATAGTGGTTGCCCAGGAATTGCTGCGGGAGATACGCTCCCAGGCGAAACGGTCCACCCAGAGCAAACACCTGGAACAGCCCAGCATTGCCGCGAAAGGTTGTTCCCCCAGAGACCAGCAGGAATAACGACGTCTTCGCTCCGACTGGAATGAAGCTGGACGTTTGCAGGTCGGCCTGTCCAATGGGATGGGCGAGCCCGGGACTCTGCAAGACTCGCGAAAGGGTAGCGATCACGCGCGTTCCTCGGCTCGGCACCGAGGGACTGTCCTGCCCGTCCCAAACATAGCGCGCACGGAATTCGCCCGTACTGCCGCTGATGATGGGCAGGCCCGCGTTGCCAATCAGGGGACTCAGTTTGCCCTTGTAGATCTCATATCCGAAACGAAGTTCGCTACGGCGCCCCGAGTCATAACCGACGTCAAATCCGCCTCCGGTCCGCTCGTCGCCAAATACCGCGACCCGCGTCAATCCGTTAAACGAATTGCGTGCCAGTTTGGACGCGAAGGCGTAGGGAGCAACAAAGAAGCGCGAGCCGGCCACAGGCTGATAAAACTCGGTGGCGGCCAGATTGCTCGATCCAAAGAGCAGATCGTTTCTCCACTCGCCGCCGTGGTGGGCAATATCCATGAAAGTCACGCGCGCGCCAGCGGAGAAATCGAACGCGGCCACTCCAGAATCTTCAACGTTGACGGCCAGATCCACAAACGGCGGACCGTAGGATTTCTCGTGCGCCTCGACCCGCAACCCTGGCACTCCATTCTGAGTGAACCCCTCGTAGCCCAAACGATCGAACTGCCCCTCTCCCGCGATGCGAGTCAACTGGGTATCGAACTTATCGAGATGGAGCGGTCCACCGAGCGCGTTGCTCAGACGGTGTTGGAGCCTGCGGTCGGTGTCGTCGTCCGCGCCCGTGACTTCGATAGTTTCCACTTTCGACGGCTGGGGAGGCTTGCGTGCCTCGCGGTCCACCAAATACTGCTGCCACTGCGCCGGATCCTGAATGGCGTAGGGCAGCAAAACGGCGGACTGACTGGCTGCGCTCTTGTACCCAAGCTGGGCAAGTTCTTCGACTCGTCCGTAGTCCGACAAACCGAACCCGCTCATATTCACGCTCACCGTGGCCTGTGCCAGCGCCAACGACCGGCGTTCATTCTGGGTGATCATCACGTCGACGGCGCGCGAGAGCACGCCGGTGAGGGTCTCTAACTGCGCCCTGTCGCCCGGCGGGAGTCGCAATTCCACCGCGACCACCACATCGGCACCCATCTCCCGGACCGTTTCGACCGGAATATTTTGCACCATGCCACCATCCGCCAGAACTTGGCCATTGATTTCGACGGGTGTAAACACGCCAGGAATAGCCATGGATGCGCGCACCGCCTGAGAAAGCGGCCCCTTGCGCAGTACCACGCCCTCGCCGCTCAGCATGTCCGTGGCTACGCATCGGAAAGGGATAGGAAGATCATCGAAGCTCGCGACGTTCGACTCCGGATAAGCAATCCGATCCAGCAGGAGGCCCACACCTTGACCGGCATTGAAGCCGTTCGGCCCACTCAGGCCATGTTTCAGGCCAAGCGGAGCATTGATCAGGAACTCGCGGCCATCCTGTTTGCGGCGATACGACAAATCGCTGTAAGTGGGTCCAGGAAGGAAGGCGAGGTCCCAATCGATTTTCTTGGCGAAGTCCTTGATCTGAGCCGGCGACATGCCGGTCGCGTACATCGCGCCGATGATGCTTCCCATACTGGTTCCGGTAATCCGGTCCACCGGAATGTGATTTTCCTCCATCCACTGAATTACTCCGATTTCCGCCAGTCCAAGCGCCCCACCGCCGCTGAGCGCCAGACCGATTCGCAATCGCTGGGATTGAGTCTGCGACGCTTGCATCTTCACGGGCGGCGCTGGCGCGGATCCCGCCTTATCTTGGGCCGGGCCGTCTTGCGACACAGCGGCGAGCGGGAGAAATGCATTCAGCAACAGGATCCACTTCAAGAACATGCAGAGCGCCGTGCGGCGAGCTGTTTCCATCATTTGCTCCTGGAGTACGGGAAGCCGATTACCTCTCGAAGCGCAGATTCTAGCGGGTAAGAAAGAAGGTTAGCAGGTTCGGGTAGACAGGGTCAGGATCACCAGATAGTGCCTTTCTGCAGTGAGGAGCGCACTTTTTGCAGTTGACTGTGGAAATTCCGGATACGGCAATCGTTGCAAACAGGCGGGATTAGTGTAAAATCGGTGCCGCTTTTGAAGTCACTACCGGCTTCGAAGGCAGTTTTCTGCGGCACCCCCCCACGGCCGTGGACCTGTTCCCTGAGTTCAACCAACTCTGGGGACAACTATCCCACAAATCCCTCAAGGAGACGACAATGAGAATTACAAAGCTGTTGTTGATTTGCATTTGCTGCCTCTTGGCCGTATCAACGGTCTGGGGTCAATCCGCGAATAGCCAGGCGAAGCCTGGCATCTTGGGATACCTCGATCCGCACACCGGGGCGTTCCGTCCCATCGCTCCACCAGTCGACGACGCGGCGATCGAGCCTCCCGCGCCAACGGTCTTCGGAGGAACGATAAACGTAACAATCACAATTACCGTTAAGTCCGCCGGCATGACCAATGTCATATGCTCGGCAGGCGTATCTGTGATCGATGGCCCCATCACCGCCAGCCCCCGTATCATCGATGAGAGCAACACCGTAGCCGCGACCGGAACGGGGGCGACAAGGACCTGTAAGCTGTCGATCCCGTATTCTTGGGGTCTGCTGAGTCAAGCGACCGACATGATGAACACCAGCTACACTGTTGGCGGCGCAGCGTCAGCCACTGGTGCGCCACCGGCCCGCTCCAGCACTCTCACTCCGCTCGACACCAGGAAGGTCCCCGCAAACGGAACCATCACGACCCTGACTGCTGCCGTCACAATCTAACCATTTGAGTTAAAAACGTCTGGGTACTAACGGCGGGTCTGAAACATGTCCCGCCTTTTTCTTTTCCGAACGGTCCATGCGTCGATTGCGGCCATTCGCAGGTTCAATTTTGAGGCGGTTCTCTTACACTCTGCGCCGGTGATGCCGGCTGCGCTGACCGCACTTGGTTCACCACACTGTGAATAGCCTCGATGACCACATCGGGCCGGTCCAACTGAATATAGTGCGAACTGCCCTTCGCGATGGTCTGTCTCCCCCGTGTCGAGAGGTGCGCCAACTCCTCCTGCATCTTCTCCCAAGCCTCGCTGGTGGGTTTGGCTAAGTCGGCAGGAACCTCGTTCACAGGTTTGTCGGGATCGTGCGACAACACCACGAGAGGCATGTCACCGAATGGACCGGTCGCCGCCGTCAGCGCGGAACTCCGCGGTAATGCCTTCATTTCGGCTACCGCTTCGCGCGCATGGTGAAAGTTGCATTGGGAGGCGCGCTCCACCTCGTCTTCGTCGCACAATGCGAGCAGCCGGGGAATCCCCAACGGCATCGTGTATTCCAGAAATTCGGCTTCCCGCCCCCAACTACTCTCCAGATTCTTGAGTTCAGGCGGAAAGCGATTTTCCTGGTCTGGATGCGAAGCGTCTACCAGGACCATGCCGGCAACTTCACTCCGGTAGAGGCTCGAGTAGAGACGCACATCGAATCCTCCCATCGAATGGCCGACCAGAATGTAAGGCGGGGAGACTCCGGCCGCCTGCACGAGAGCATGAAGCTCCTTGGCGATCACGTCACTGGTGCGCGGAAGCGAACTGGAATCGCTGTATCCGAGCCCCGCACGGTCATAGGAACAGACCCGCGTGAAGTTCGCGATCTGCGCCTGTACCTTGCGCCAAGACACGAACGAATCGCCGAGACCCGAGTCGAGGATAACGGCGGGACTTCCCTGCCCTGTGCAGTCAATGTGCATTCTGCGTCCGCCGACATCGACCAATCGGCCGGCCATGGCATTGAAGCGCCGGTCGCGAGCCTCGGAAATATTCTCGTAGAGAAATCCGGCCACGGCCAGAACCACAACCAATGCCAGCACACCCAACCCGATGCGATGCAGCCACGGGCGACTGGGCACGAGTGCTGTCGGTTTTTCGTTCATTGAAAGGAGGAAGCAGCGCGAACCTGAAATCTCGGTGCCAGCCCGAGCCCGGTTGGAGCATTTTACATGACCGGCGGAACGGTAATGCCCATGACCTCGAGCATCCGAATCAGCTCGCGGCGAACCACGGCCACGGTAGCCAGCAGAAACTGCTTGCGCTTCTCGTCCGGCTCGCTAAGGATGGGGTGCCGATGGTAAAACGTGTTGAATAGCTGCGCCAGCTGGAACACGTGCTTGGCCAGATACGCTGGCTCGGTCGTTGCGATGCACTGATCAACCACGTAGGACGTCTTGGATGAGGCGAGCCAGAGCTCCCAGATTTCGTCCGCCTCGGCTCCGGCAAGGTATTTCGCCAAGTCCGTCTGCGAGACGTTTCCAGCAACCTCTCTACAAAAAGACTCTGGATCGATGCCCGCCTTCCTGAAGATGCTGGTGGCTCGGACGACGGCATATTGCGCGTACGGCCCAGTCTCGCCCTCGAAGCTGAGCGCTTCTTTGAAGTCGAATGCTATAACCGACTGCTTGGTGTATTTGAGCATGAAGTACCGCAGCGCCCCGATCGCAATCTGCGTCGCAATCCCCAGGCGATCGTTATCGGCGAGTTGAGGATGGCGTGAGTCGACCTCGTTCTTGGCTGACGCGATGAGTTGATCCAACAAATCGTCGGCCTTCACTCCGAAGCCTTTGCGGCCGCTGACCTCGATGTAGGAGCGCGCCTTGTCCTCTTTCGTGAGCGTATAGCCCAGTTCGGCGGCGCAGCGTGGGGTGAGCGCCACCATCTCGTAGGAAAAATGCGTGTAGTGATCAGCCGCCTCGCCGTGACCCAGCCCCCGAAGCGCTTCGATCACTGTGTTCTGGGCCTCCGACTGCCGGGCGTCGATGACGTTGTAAATTTCCGCCACGTCTCCAAAATGGGGGTGCTCCTTTTCTCCGTCGATCACGGAAATCCAGCAGTCATGCTGGTTCGGATAGCGATAAAACTTGCGATAGCCGAAGTCCCGCCCCAGCAGTCCGAACTTCCACATGTGGTACGCGATGTCCTTGCCCACGTACCCGACAGTCCCGTTAGAGCGCACTATGACTTTTTGATCTTCCTCTGCAACCTTGTCCTCTGTGTCTTCGGTGCCGTCAGTGCCTGAGGCAGTCGGTGCTGTTCCTGCACGACGCATTACCCAGCAACCCTTGTTCTTGCCTTCGCCTTCGAACGCCAACACCCCGCTGTCCTTCAGCTTGGTGAACGCCGCTTCCCAGAAATGCAGGTGCAGAATTTCACTTTCACGCGGCAGAAAGTCGTACTCAATCTGCAGCCGCTCCATGGTCTCGAGATGCCGGCGCAGCACTGCCGTCGAGATCAGGTCGGCAATCCCTGCGGTCTCATTGTTTCCCTCTTCTATAGCGTGCAGTACAGCCGCACGTGTCTGCTGATTCTGCCTGTCCTCGGCGTACCACTGCGAGACCCGCGCATACAAATCCCAGCAGTAATAATCGAAACGCGGTTGACGGGCGAGTGCCTCGATTTCAGCGCGAGACTTTTTTTCAATCTGCGCAAAGCCCACCACCACATCGGCGACCTGCACCCCGGTGTTGTCGATGTAGTTCTGAACGTCCACTTCCCTCCCCGCAAAGCGCAGCAACCGCACGAAAGTATCGCCGAGGATCGCATTGCGCAGATGGCCGATGTGGGCTGCTTTATTGGGATTGATGCTCGAGTGCTCCACAAGGACCTTGCCGGTCGGTATCTCAGCGGTTGGCTTCTGGCCAGAGGCAAGAGCGGCAGCCAACCAGGCACGGTCGATCCTTGCATTCAGATAGCCAGGGGGAGCAACCTGCATTTCCGCGATGCCCTCGATAGCTCCGATTTCGGCGTGGATTGCGTCGGCAATCTTGAGCGGCGCGGAGCGCAGCGGCTTGGCGAAGGGAAAAATCGGAATCGCAAAATCCCCGAGTTGCACCTTCGGAGGCTGCTCCACTACCACGTTCGGCAGACTGACGCCCGGATAACGGCTTTGCAGACACTCCAGCACGCGCTGGGCGAGACGATGTTCGAGATGACGGTACAAGGACTCCTCTAAGTTGTTGAAGAAACAGTGATTCTAGCAGAGCGGGCGATCGCAGCATGTTTGACGCAGGATTCATGCTTCCCTATGATGAAAGTTTCTGGCTTGCAAGGCCTAACAGCCGTTCAGTTGGTGCGACGAACATCTTCAGTGATCGCGAGCGATCGCGGTGGCCTCGGTGGTTAAAGATCTTATATGCACATCGCCTACCTAGAGTGTTTTTCCGGCATCAGCGGCGACATGTTCCTGGGAGCTTTAGTCGACGCCGGAGTTCCGCCGCGCCTGCTGGAAGAGACGGTGGCGGTTCTCGATGTCGGGGCTCGCCTGTCAATTTCTCGCGTCGTCCGCAGCGGAATTTCAGCCACCAAGGTCGATGTGTATGTCGGGGACGAGAAAGATCTGCCGCGCGAAGAATATTGGGCGCAGAACAGTGTTGCGCGGGCGCTCTCGCCCGCGCAACCTCAACACCATCACGATCATGGTGAGGAGCACGAACATCACGATCACAGACACGGCCACGAGCATCACCGCGGCCATAGCCAGGACCAATCTTCTGCGGACGCCGCTTCGCGGGCGGGAGCGCCCGCGCCACTCAGTCACGGACGCGGCTTGACCGAGATTCGCGAGATCATCGGCAAAGCTGCCATCAGCAACAACGCAAAGAAGTCTGCCATAGCGATCTTCGAGGCTCTCGGCGCGGCCGAAGCGAAGATTCACAACGTCCCAGTCGACCAAGTTCACTTCCACGAAGTCGGCGCAGTTGATGCGATGGTTGACATCGTTTGTGCCGCGGTAGGGGCCGAGTCTCTCGGCGTGGATGAGTTCCTGTGTTCGCCCTTGAACGTCGGTGGCGGAACAGCGGAGTGTGCCCACGGCACATTTCCGGTCCCGGCTCCGGCGACGGTCGAGTTGCTCAAGGACGCGCCGGTATACTCCTCCGGCGTGCAGGCCGAACTGGTCACCCCCACCGGCGCCGCGATCGTCAAGACGCTGGCCCGCCGCTTCTCCGTATTTCCCGAGATGAAGATCGAAAAATCCGGATATGGCGCAGGCTCCAGGGAGTTTCCCGGACTGCCGAATGTCGCCCGTCTGATCATCGGCGAGAAGGCCGCGTCCCTTGCCGCCAAAACGGCGTCCGAAACTATTACCGTGCTGGAAGCGAATCTGGATGATCTTAATCCCCAGGTCTTTGGCTATGTGATGGACCGCCTGCTCGAAGAAGGAGCGCTGGACGCCTTCGGTATGCCGGTGCAGATGAAAAAGAATCGCCCCGGCACTCTGCTGACTGTATTATGCAAGCCCGAAGACGTGAGCCGGTTGACGCAGCTGATCTTCACTGAGACCACGACCCTCGGCGTCCGGCGGCGTGATGAAGTTCGTCAGACATTGGCACGCCGCTGGGAAAATGTTCGCACCCCTTGGGGCGAAGTGCGCATCAAGATTGCCAGCCTGAACGGCACAGTCGCCAACTACGCCCCAGAATATGAAGACTGCCGTCGCATCGCGGCCGAGCACCAGGTCCCGTTGAAAACGGTGATGCAGGAAGCGGCGCGACTATTCTCAGGCGAGGGTCGTGGGTGAAATTCCAGATTTTGGCGATGACAGAGCTAAAGACCAGCGAGGTCCAGTCGAGTTATGACCGTGTTGCCGACGAGTACGCCCGGCATATCTACGACGAACTGCGGCACAAGCCTATGGACCGCCAACTGCTCGATCGATTCGCCGACCGGGTAAGGGGCACGGGAATCGTGTGTGATTTGGGTTGCGGCCCTGGACAAGTTGCGCGTTATTTGAGTGAGCGTAAGGTGCAGATCTGCGGCGTGGACTTGTCGCCTGGAATGATCGAGCGGGCCCGCCAGTTGAACCCGGACATCGAATTTACTCAGGGAGACATGCTCTCACTCAGCTGGCCAGACCAGGAGTGGGCCGGGATCGCGGCGTTTTACGCGATCGTCAACCTTAAACCCACGGATCTCGTGAAGGCAATGCGCGAGATGCATCGAGTTCTGCAGCCGGGCGGATGGCTGCTCATGAGCTTTCACATCGGGGAGGAGTTTGAGCACGTGGACGACCTGTGGGATTGCCACGTATCCCTGGACTTCTATTTCTATCGCCCTGAGCAAGTGATCCCTGATCTACGCTCGGCAGGATTTGCGATCGAGGAAGTCATCGAGAGGGATCCGTATCCGCCAGAGGTTGAGTATCAGAGTCGAAGGGCGTACGTTTTTGCCAGAAGACCCGCAGACACGACAACATCATGACCAGAAAGTTCTACATCACAACCCCGATCTACTACGTGAATGCGCGGCCGCACATCGGGCACGCCTACACCACGATCGCGTGCGACACGATTGCGCGCCGCCAACGCATGCTCGGCGCCGATACGTTTTTCCTCACCGGGACCGACGAGCATGGGCAAAAGATCGAGCGCGCCGCCCAGGCCGCGGGTAAGACTCCCCAGCAGTACGCCGACGAAATCTCGGCGCAGTTCCGCAATCTCTGGAAGCGGATGGGCATTTCCAACGACGACTACATCCGCACCACCGAAGAGCGCCACAAGAAGCGGGTGCAGGAACTCTTCCGCCGCATTCGCGACAACGGCTACATTTACAAGGGCACTTACACCGGGCAGTATTGCGTCTCCGATGAGCTTTACGTTGACGGTGCCCAGCCTGGCGATCCTTGCCCGAACTGCGGGCGTATCACCGAAACCGTCCACGAGGAGAATTACTTCTTCAAGCTGTCGTCTTTCCAGGACAAACTACTGGAACTTTACGCGAATCCGGAGTTCATTCGTCCCGAGACCCGCCGCAACGAAGTCATTTCGTTCGTCCGCTCCGGCCTGCGCGACCTGTCGATCAGCCGCTCAACGTTCTCCTGGGGCATCCCGGTTCCAGACGATCCCAAGCATGTGATCTACGTTTGGCTCGACGCTCTCGCGAACTACATCACCGCGATCGGTTACGGTTCCACCCACGCCGGCGCGCAAGAAGCGTTCAAGAAATATTGGCCCGCCGACGTGCACATGATCGGCAAAGAAATCGTTCGCTTCCACTGTGTGTATTGGCCGGCATTTCTTCTGGCTGCGGGCCTGCCCGTGCCCAAAGCCATCGTCGCCCACGGTTGGTTGCTGTTTGAAGAGAGCAAGATGTCGAAGTCGCGCGGCAACATCGTCCGCACCGAAACCATTCTCGACGTTCTGGGAGCCGATGCCCTGCGCTACTTCTTGCTGCGTGAAGTCGTGTTCGGCCAGGACGGCTCGTTCTCCTTTGATGCGCTGGTACAGCGCTACAACTCCGATCTCGCCAATGGCCTCGGAAACCTCGCCAGCCGTACGTTGACGATGATTAACCGCTATTTTAAGGGCCAGGTACCGTATCCGTCGCCCGGGGCGTCAAAGACCGCCGCCGATGGTGCGATTGCCGAGACGGCGCGCCAGACGATCCGGGAATTCGGAACTTGGTTCGATCAATTCCAATTTTCCCGTGCGCTCGAAACAGCGTGGGGACTAGTGGCCGCAGTCGACAAGTACATTGTCGAGAACGAGCCCTGGTCTCTGGGCGAGAAACATGATGACGGAAGCCGAGCCCGCCTGGCCACGGTGCTGTACACCTCGGCGGAGGCGCTGCGCATTGCGACCGCGCTGGCGCATCCCGTGATGCCAGATGCTACGGCGAAGATCTGGGTCCAGATGGGGCTCGGGGACATCAAGAAAGTAGCCTTGCCCGAGTTAGCGTGGGGACAGTTGCCGCTGGGCACTAAATTGGGCGAGGTGAGCCCGGTTTTCCCGCGTGCCGATAAGAGCGCCATTGAAAGGATGCAGCAGATGGAAGATCAACAACGCGGTCCCGTGGTGGAAGACGTGAAGGCACCGGAAACGCAGCCGTCGATCCCACAATCACCCGCCGCGCCAGTGGCAGCGCAGCCGACTGCAGCGGCAACCGACGGCGCAAAAATCAGCATCGACGACTTCGCCAAAGTCGAACTGCGAGTGGGTGTCGTGAAGGTGGCCGAGCGCGTACCCAAAGCCGACAAGCTTCTGCGCCTCGAAATCGACATTGGCGCCGAAGTCCGGCAGGTCGTGGCCGGAATCGCCGAAGCGTACGCGCCCGAAACTCTGGTTGGTCGTAAGGTGGTGATCGTAGCCAACCTGGCTCCTCGCAAACTGCGCGGACTGGAGTCAAATGGGATGATCGTGGCGGCCTCGCTCGAAGGCGGAAAACCAGTGCTGGCAAGCTTTTTGGAGGATGTCCCGACAGGGGCGCGGCTGAAGTAGGCAGCCCAGACGAACGATCGTGTTTGTAGATTCCCACGCCCATCTCGATGGCAAGCAGTTCGCTACCGATCGCGAGCAGGTTATCTCGCGCGCGCGAGATGCCGGCGTCCGCAACATCGTCGCCATCGGGAACGGCGACGGCCCGGCCAACTTCGACTGTGGCATTCACTTGGCCGAGAAGTATGACTTCATGTACGCAACGATCGGCATCCATCCCCACGAAGCTCGCCTCGCAGATCAGGCGGCGTTCGACCGAATGCAGCAACTGGCGCGCCATCCCAAGATCATCGCCTGGGGAGAGATCGGCCTCGACTACTTCTACGACCACTCTCCTCGGGAAACGCAGCAGCAGGTTTTTGCCAAACAGCTGGAATTGGCGGCCGCGGCCCAGCTACCCATCGTGATTCACTGCCGGTCTTCCAATGACAGCGATAATGCCTGGCAGGACTGCCTCCGGCTCATTGAGGAGCAATGGGCGCCTCGCGGCCTGGGCGGTATTCTCCACTGCTTCACCGGAAACTGGGCGCACGCCAAGCGGGCCCTCGACATGGGCTTCATGATTTCCTTTGCCGGAAACGTCACCTTTCCCAAGGCCCAGCAAATTCGCGATGCGGCCGTGCAGGTTCCGCTCGACCGCATGCTGATCGAAACCGACTCCCCCTATCTGGCGCCCGTACCACATCGCGGCAAGCGCAATGAACCTGCCTTCGTCCGAGAAACTGCCCGCCAGTTGGCTGAACTGCGCAGCCTCTCGACCGAGGAAGTCGGCGAACGCACTTCCCGTAATTTCTACAATTTTTTCGAATTGGTTGAAATCGCTGAAACCAAAGTTCGCGCGCTCTGACCGCATTGTTCTGTTACTCTCAGGTTAAGATTCCATTGTTTCAGAAAGATTAGAAATATATGCCCGATAACAGTTTCGACGTCGTCAGCAAAATCGACCTGCAGGAGGTCTCCAACGCCATTCAGCAGGCGCTCAAGGAGATTCACACCCGCTTCGATTTGAAGGATTCCAAGTCGAATATCGAGCTGGAAAAAGATGCCATCGTCCTGCACTCCGCCGACGAGTACAAGTTGAAGGCAGTAAACGATATCTTGCAGCAAAAACTGGTAAAGCGCGGGGTTTCGCTCAAGGGATTGACCTACGGCGCGGTGGAACCGGCCGCCGGCGGCACCGCCAAGCGCCGCGTCACCCTGCAGCAGGGGATAGTTATCGAGAAGGCACGCGAGATCGTAAAGCTGGTCAAGGATTCGAAGAAGAGGGCGCAAGCCTCAATTCAGGGGGACTTGGTGCGAATCAGCAGCAAGGACCGCGACACCTTGCAGGAAACGATTGCGCTGCTGAAGCAACATGATTTCGGAATTGACTTGCAGTTTACGAATTACCGAACAAATTGAGCGCGCCGCCCATCATTAACGGAAAGGAAGTCTTCGACCTGTTGCGGGACGACCTCGTCGCGATCGAAGACGAGTTCGGTCGCGACACCGTTTCTGGCGTCCAGGCCATTACCGAAATCGGCGAGTATCTGCGCGGTGGCGGAGGCAAAAGGATCCGCCCGGCCCTGCTGTTGCTGGCCGCAAAACTGTTCGACTACCAGGGAGGCGGCGCAGTCCGGCTGGGAGCCGTAGTCGAGATCATTCACACCGCAACCCTTGTTCACGACGACATCATCGACGAAGCCAAGACGCGTCGCGGCCGCCCTGCCGCCAACACCCAATGGGGCAACTCCAAGTGCGTGCTCGCCGGCGACTGGCTTTACATGCAGGCTTTCAAGATTGCCGTGCAGGCGCGAAACTTCCGCATTCTTGACGCTCTGATCGAACTCACCCAGCAAATGGTTGAAGGCGAATTGCTGCAGATAGAAAAGCTGGGCAAGCTCATCACCCTTGACGAACACTTCGACCTCATTTTCCGAAAAACGGCTTGCCTGTTCTCCGTCTGCATGCGCCTCGGGGCGATCCTGGGTGGCGCCACCGCCGAACAAGAGAACACTCTCGCCCAGTACGGCCACGACCTCGGCATGGCCTTCCAGATCGTGGACGACGTGCTTGATCTGACCGCCTCGGAGGATGTGCTCGGTAAGCCGGTCGCAAGCGACCTGCGCGAGGGCAAGGTCACCATGGCTGTGATCCACGCGATCGAGCGCTGTACACCGCAAGAGCGTATCAAGATCGAAACCATTTTGCGCGACCGGGCTTTTAAAAATGTCACCCACGCGCAGATTCTGGAAATCCTCGAGCGTTACGGATCTCTGGAAGCCGCCTCCACCCGGGCCGCGCACTATGCGGATTCTGCCTGCAAGTCGATTTGCACCTTCCCTGATTCCGAAATCAAGCGCGCTCTGCTCTGGGCGCCCGAGTTCGTGGTGGCAAGAGAGAAATAGCCAGCTCTTTCCTGTCACCCCACCCGGCGGCTACGACCTTGACGGGCTCGATAGCAATCGTGTGAGCCCAAGCACAAAAGTCTGACGGAATCGAGTCTGATCCCCATCACCATCATCTGTGACCGCCGCCACGGAATTCTCGTTCCGTTCATTGCAAAATGCGCCCCGTTGGTGGGAGTGTCGGTCAGAGCGGAAGGCTAATAAGACGCCCTGGCATGCGATAGGCCACGGGTTCATCGTGACCTAACCTCCTCCCCCCGGCACCTGAGGAAAGGCAGGGCGCTGAGGGACCTTGTTCACCGGGACCACCATCGACTGCGGACGGCGGCTTCAGTCGAACCTTTAGGCGCCCGGGTTTTTCGACGCGCCGGCCCGGACAGGGCCGGAAAGACTTCGAGTGCCAGCCTCTGTCTTGCTCGCCCTGAACGGGGAAAGTCCTCCTGACAGACGCACTCCCCGTTAAGCCGGACGTGCTCCTGCGGAGACACGTCCGGCTTTTGTTTATCCTGAACCCTTTTCTCTGCCGCCGAATCTAAGTCCTGTCACATCAGGTACCTCTGGTCCAATACACGCTATGAATGACCTGTTTTCCACCATGGCCCGTCACGGTTATGCACTCACTTTCGGGTTGTTATTCGCCGAAGCGATCGGATTTCCCGTCCCCGCCGCGATCGCCCTCGTGGCGGCCGGCGCTGCCACCGCCTCCCACACTCTGTGGGGGCCAAACGTATTGTTCTACGCCGTGTTGGCGCTACTCATTGGCGACACCATCCAATTCTGGCTAGGGCGCTACTCTGGCTGGGCTCTGCTGGCTTTCCTCTGCCGCCTTTCCATGAACCCGGAGACTTGCATCCTGCGCTCGGCCGAGTCGTTCTACAAGCGCGGCAAGCTGACCCTGGTGGTCGCCAAATTCATTCCCGGGATCAACACCATGGCCGCACCGCTGGCCGGAAGCATGAAGATGCGATACGGCCAGTTTCTGCGCCTCGATTTCGCCGGATGCTTACTCTACTCGACGACCTATCTAACGGCAGGATATCTGTCGCGCGATTTCCTGGCCGCCACGCTGAATGGCTTCCAGTCTGCCGGACGTGCCATGGAGGTCATCATCCTGGCCGCTGTGGCGGTTTATATCGTCTATCGCATCGCCCAATTCCAAAAATATCGGGAATACGACGTCGTTCCCCGCATCCACGTTCAGGAACTAGCGGCCCGTCTGGCTTCGGAAACAGCGAACCTGGTTCAGATCGTCGACGTGCGCAGCCACGGCTATTACGACATCGGCGCCGAGCGCATCAAAGGCTCCATCCGCATCGAACCAAACAACCTGGACGAAGAAATCAAGAGCCTTCCCAAAGACAAGGACATTTACCTCTACTGCACTTGAGCGCGCGAAGCGACCAGCGCCCGGGTGGCGCACTTACTGCGGGAAAAAGGCTTCAACACGTTCGTCATCGTCGGCGGCCTCGCGGCCTGGCGCAAGGCCGGAGAGCCTCTGGAATCCATCCCCAAGGACGACCTGGTAAGGTTGCCGACGTTTACCTAGATTAGAGAGTTGCTCGGAAAGACACAGCCTTGCAGACGATGGGAAAAACTCCGACAGTCAGCCTGATCGGGAAGGGTACAAGTTTTTGATCGGGCGCTAAACCTCAATTTGGCTTTGGCCTCGGACGGCGGGATGCCTGGCGTCATGCCCCAAACTGCCGCAAGTGGTGATCCATATGCTTGTACATTCCCCGGGCCCACTGTTGCGGTGTGAGCGCGCCAAAGAAGGGGTGCGGATGGCGGGTGCATTCTGCCTCTCCGCCTTCGTGGAACAGCCGAAGCTTTGACCGAAGTTGCTCCTGCTCCCGCCGAAAATCCCGCTGGTCCGAAACGACCAACGCCTTGTCGGTCGGGTTGTTTTGGGAGAATGGCTTCTCGTTCGTGTAAATCGGTTTGACCAGCGCTCCGATCAGCCGTCCCAGAAAAATTCGGGGCGGATTGATCCGCCCGGAGGCCATGTCGAGCGCCGCCGAACAGTGCGCCATCATTTGCGCAATTTCCATCTTTCCCCACTGGCCCTGCGCCCCGGGCTGTAGCTGGTCAATGCGCGAGACAAGTTCGTCCACGGCCCCTCGCTCAAACAGGTTCTTCATCGCTGTTCCCGTTGTCATTCCATTCTTCACAGGGCTGAATTTTACCATCGCCAAGGTTGCGCAATCCTTCTCCACCGCTTGCACAAGCAGAGTACAATTGTGCGGTTTTGCCACAATGACCTTCCCTGCCAGCCGCGAGCAACCCGTTTCGTTCGCGCCAGGTCGACGGCTGCAACCTGCGGCGCCACATAGCCATCCGGGCATGAACCGCGTCCTTCTGCTTCTGACTTTTTCCGTTCTCATCAACTACATCGACCGCAGCAACCTGTCAATCGCCGCGCCCCTGCTGAAGGACGAACTCAGTCTCACCAACACCCAACTCGGCACTCTGCTCGCGGCTTTCTTCTGGACTTACGCGATGCTGCAGATCCCGGCTGGCTGGCTGGTCGATCGCTTCGACGTAAAGTGGGTCTTCGCCGCAGGTTTCTTCATCTGGTCCACCGCAACCGCGGCAACCGGCCTGCTGCACGGGTTTGTCGCTCTGATCGGCGTCCGCGTGATCCTCGGCGTCGGAGAATCGGTGGCCTTTCCTTCTTATTCGAACATCCTGAGCGCCCGTTTCCCCGAAGCCCGCCGCGGCTTTCCCAACGCGCTCGTGATGGCAGGCCTTTCCCTCGGCCCCGCGATCGGCATTCTGGTAGGAGGCAGGGTAGTAGGGGCTTTTGGTTGGCGTCCCTTCTTTCTAGTCCTCGGCCTAGGAGGCCTGCTCTGGCTTGCCCCATGGTTTGTCTGGATGCCGCGCCGGCCCTCCGCATCGGTCTCGACCCCTTCCCCGGGGATTAGCATTCTGTCAATCCTGCGACAACGTTCCGCATGGGGCACCTGTCTTGGCCAGTTCTCCATCAATTACTATCTTTACTTCTTGCTGACCTGGTTGCCGTCGTATCTGAAGCGCGGACGAGATTTTTCGATGAACGACGTCGCGAAGTACGGAGGCCTCCTATACTTCATGTCGGCGATCTCCGCGACCGTTTCAGGCAAGCTAGCCGATCGCTGGATCAACGCCGGAGCCACGCCGACGATGGCGCGCAAGGGTGCTCTGATCCTGGGACACGTCGGCATCGGAGTGTGCCTGGTCCTGATTCCGGTGACCAACGGCCCACTCTTCGTCGCGATGCTCGTATTGACCGGAATCTTCCTCGGACTGACTGGCTGCAACAGTTGGGCCGTCGCCCAGACTTTGGCCGGACCTCACGCCGCGGGGCGCTGGGCCGGAGTGCAAAACTTCGTCGGCAACATGGCGGGATGGGTTGCCCCAATGCTGACGGGCTTTCTGCTTGACCGCACTGGCCAGTTCTATTGGCCGTTCTTCATTACCGCAGCCTTCGCCTGGGTTGGAGCCGCGTCCTGGGGATTGGTCGTAGGCCCGCTTGAGCCAGTAAAATGGTCAGAGATTCTATCCCGCCCCATGATTCTGGCGACTCCCGCGGCCGACTCCCCACTCCCGTAATACACTGCTCTGAATGCCCCAGGAAATTGAGATCAAGTTCCGCGTCTCCGATTTGCGAGCCCTCCGCCGCAAACTTAGCGCGGCCGGATTCCGGCTCGTCACTCGCCGAACGCATGAGATGAACACGCTCTACGACCTGCCCGGAGAAGTCCTGCGCTCCAGAAACGAGCTGCTTCGCCTTCGCAAGTACGGACCGACCTGGACGCTGACCCATAAGAGCGGTAGCAAGAGAGAGCGTCACAGCAGCCGGATCGAGTTGGAGTCCGGCGTCGCCGACGGCAAACAGATGGACGCGATTCTGTGTGCCCTGGGATACGCGCCATCATTTCGCTACGAAAAGTTCCGCGCCGAGTGGACCGATGGCAAAGGCCAGATAGTCACCGACGAAACCCCCATCGGCAATTTCTGCGAAATCGAAGGCCCGTCGCGCTGGATCGATGGGACTGCTAAAAAGCTGCACGTAAGTCGCGCAGACTACATCACGAAGAACTACGCAACGTTATTTCTGGAATGGAGGTGCGAGACAAAAAGCGCCGCCCAGGAAATGACCTTCAAAGCAGTTCGTTCGAAACAGTGCTTGCAACGGCCTGTGCCGCCTTGATCCAAGGTAACCCCACATGGGTCAAGGCAGGGGGAATTCGGCCCCCGGTTTCGGAGCGCCACAAACACGGGAGGCATTGCGCGGCGTCAGTCCAAATCAGGTTTTCGCCGCCAACCTAGGGCCATCGTGATCTTGAGGAATCATGAGCCATGCGACCGCAGCACTTGCCAGAGACAAGCCTGAGCAAATCAATATGACCATTCGGAATCCATAGACAAACGCTTCCCTCACGGATTCCCGGATTGAGTCGTTCGCAATCGGATCAAGTCCCGCGGGTGCCTGCAAGCCGGCGAGCTTGGTCTCGTTCGTCTGCAACTCCTGCAGAATGTCGGAAGGTAGAGCGAGGCTCGCCAGCCTTCGATCGAGGTTAAAACCAAACGCCTTGACCATTACGATCCCAAGCGCTGCTATCGCGAGTACCCCTGCGACCCGCGCCACAGCATTGTTGATTCCCGAGGCGGTGCCGACTCGGTCTTCGTTCACTGAATTCATAACAACGGTTGTGAGAGGCGCCACTGTGACCGTCATGCCCAATCCCAGGATAACCAGCGCCGGAAAGAACGACTTCCAATAGCCATCCCCAACAGAAGGCAGAGCGAACAGAGCGAAACCGGTAGCGGTGATGAGAGGTCCAAGGATCAGCGGACCTTTTGCGCCGTAGCGAGTGACCAGTCCGCCGGCCCAGCGCGACAGAAGGAACATGAGGAGAATGAAGGGAAGGATCGCTGTACCGGCTTTGGTTGGGGAATACTGCTGGACCTGGATCAGATTCAACGGGAACAAAAAGAAGAAAATTCCAATCGCTGCGTACAAAAAGAGCGTGAGCAGGTTTGCGCCACTGAATCTCGGGGACTCGAAGAGCTTGAGTGGCACCATCGGAGACGCAGCACGGGCTTCGGCGAAAACGAATATGGCAAGGCAGCCGAAACCGAGAACCGAACTTCCGAAGACCGAGCGATGTGTCCAGCCCAAGTTCACCGACTCGAGCAAGCCGTACACCAAGCCGCCGAGCCCGAGGGTGGCGAGTAGGGCTCCAATCCAATCGATGCGTCCAGCCGTTGCGCGGCGGCTTTCCGGAATTTGCCAATATGAAATCGCCATGACGGACGCTGCAATGGGGAGATTAATGAAGAACGCCCAGCGCCAGGAGGCATGCTCAACCAGCCAACCGCCAAGAACAGGGCCAACCGCGGTGGTGATCGCGGTAAAGCCGGACCATGTGCCGATGGCTTGGCCGCGGCTCTTTTCGTCAAAGGAGGTACTGATAATCGCGAGGCTTCCGGGTACCAGGAGCGCCGCTCCCACCCCTTGAATGCTTCTCGCGATAATCAACTGATGAATGTCGGAAGCAAAGCCGCAAGCAGCGGATGCGACCGAGAAAATCGCCACGCCCACCAGGAAGATCATGCGGCGGCCGAACAGATCGCCGAGTGAACCCCCGACAAGAATCAGCGCGCCCAGGAAGAGACCATAGGACTCCACCACCCATTGCACATCTACTACAGTTGCGTGAAAACTGGCCTGTATCGCAGGCAAAGCGACATTGACCACAGTGCTGTCAATGAATGCCATGCCGGAGGCGAGAATGGTTGCGGCGAGTATCCATGGTTTGGCTCTGCCCTCGCAGGGGACTTCGGCTCCGCCTGATCGTAATACGGCTTCATCGCAAGGCGCTCTCATGCAGACTATGGATGCTATTCAGGGTGCGTTCGGTCCGAAGACAGATCCGGAGTGGCTGCTGGAAAAGGTTGGTATTGTAACGGCCCCCGGCCAGATTTGGCCTTTGGTTGCACCCCATGTGTGCGCGGACGGCGGCTTGACCTGCCGAAGAGGAATCTTGTCTTCAATCGCCTCGGTTGAACACTAAGCCCCGTGGCACTTCTTATACTTCTTGCCCGACCCACAGGGGCAAGGATCGTTCCGCCCCACTTTTTCCTGTGCGCGCACCACCTGTTGGACCGACTGTGCTTCTCCGCCGCCAGCCATCCGGGCCTGCTCAAGTTCGCGGCGCTTGCGCCGCATGAAATTCTCTTCCAGTTCGTCGGCGGAAGTCGAAACCATACGCGGAGGACGCCGCCCGTTCCCGTCACCGCCCCGCGCAGCGGGAACCCCTGGCTCCGGTCCCTGCTCCTGCGGCGGCGGACCGCCAACCCCCACATCCGGAGGCCGCTCCAGAATCTGCATCAGGTACAGATACCGGACCGTATCTTCCTGGAAGCGCTGCATCATTGCTTCGAACATGTCGAACGACTCTTTCTTGTACTCGACCAGCGGATCGTGCTGCCCGTACCCTCGCAGTCCGATGCCTTCCTTGAGGTGATCCATACTGAGCAGATGATCTTTCCATTGCTGGTCGATCACGCTCAGCATGATCATCCGCTCGTGATGCCGCATGGCATCGGGGCCAATCATCTTTTCCTTGGCGTCGTAACGCTCTTTCAGTTTGTCGAAGATCGCGTCGCCAAGTTCCTGGCGGTTCAGCGTCTCGGGCTTTACCCCCTCAGCGATAAAATCAACCCCGAAGCGGGTAAAGATCGCGTCTTTAAGCGCCTTGATGTCCCAATCGTCGACGTGCGCCTTGGGCGGACAGTACTGCTCGAGCAAGTCGCCCAGGATCGCCGAAACGTAATCCTGCAGGATCATGTCTTTCTGATCCATGCCTTCGAGCAGCCGTCGCCGCAGCCCGTACACGGCCTCGCGCTGCTTGTTCATCACGTCGTCATATTCGAGCAGGTGTTTGCGCGACTCGAAGTGTTGCGCCTCGACCGCCTTCTGCGCCGTCTCTATGCGCCGCGTGATCAGCTTCGATTCAATCGGTACGCCTTCTTCCATGCCCAGCCGCTGCAGCAGGGTGGAGACCCATTCCTTGGCGAAGATGCGCATCAGGTCATCTTCCAGCGCCAGATAAAAACGCGACGATCCGGGATCACCCTGACGGCCCGCGCGTCCACGCAGCTGGTTGTCGATGCGCCGCGACTCGTGCCGCTCCGTGCCCAGAATGTGCAACCCGCCGACCGCGGTCACCTCATCGTGCTCTTTGTCGGTCTGCTCCTTGTAACGGTTGAACGCCTCGGTCCACTTGTCGGTGGGCACGACGTACTCATTGCCGTTGTAGTAAAAAACGGAAGTTTGCCCGTCTTCCTGCGGCCCCTCGATCTTGCCCTGCGCCACGCGCAACTGCTGCGCGATTCCCCTCTTCACCATCTCCTGCTTGGCCATGAATTCCGGATTGCCGCCCAGCAGAATGTCCGTACCGCGTCCGGCCATGTTGGTCGCAATCGTGACCCTGCCCTTGCGTCCTGCCTGGGCAACGATTTCGGCTTCGCGCTCATGAAACTTGGCGTTCAGCACGACGTGATCCTTGAGGCCCTTTTTTTTCAGCAACTCAGAGAGACGCTCAGATTTCTCAATCGACGTCGTGCCGACAAGCACGGGCTGGCCCTTAGCGTGGAGTTGCTCAATTTCATCCGCGGCCGCAAAGTATTTCTCTTTCTCGGTGCGGTACACGACGTCGGGGTGCTCCAGCCGTAGCATCTGCTTGTTCGTCGGAATCACCACAACTTCCAGTTTGTAGATCTTGTCGAACTCGGTGGCTTCCGTCTCGGCCGTTCCCGTCATGCCGGCCAGCTTCTTGAACATGCGGAAATAATTCTGGAAGGTGATGGTCGCCAGCGTCTGGTTCTCGCGCTCAATCTTGACACCTTCCTTCGCCTCAATCGCCTGGTGCAACCCGTCGGACCAGCGTCGCCCCGGCATCATGCGCCCGGTAAATTCGTCGACGATGATGACCTCGCCGTCCTTAATGACGTATTCCACGTCCTTGCGGTACAGCGCGTGCGCCTTGATCGCGGTCTCGACATGATGCTTCAGCGGCCAGTTCTCTGGGTCGGCAATGTTTCCGATACCCAGCAGTCCCTCAACTTTCACCCAGCCTTCATCGGTGACAGTGATATTCCGGTGCTTTTCGTCCACCACAAAATCGCCCGTAAGCTGCGCCGGCTCGCCCGGCGCGACGTCGATCTCCTCGCCTTTTTCCAGCTTCGGAATGATCCGGTTCACCTTGTAATACTTGTCGGTCGACTCCTCGCTCGCCCCGGAAATAATCAGCGGCGTGCGGGCTTCATCAATCAGGATCGAATCGACTTCGTCGACGATGGCGTAGTTGTGCCCGCGCTGCACGCAATCCTTGATGTCGAACTTCATGTTGTCGCGCAGGTAGTCGAAGCCGAACTCATTATTCGTGCCGTAAGTCACGTCCGCGGCGTAAGCTGCCCGTCGCTCCTCGTCGTCCAAATCGTGCACGATCACGCCCACTGTGAGACCCAGAAAGCGGTACAGCTTGCCCATCCACTCCGAGTCGCGCTTGGCCAGGTAGTCATTGACCGTTACCACGTGCACGCCGCGCCCGCTAAGGGCATTGAGATATACCGGGAGTGTTGCAACCAGCGTTTTTCCTTCGCCGGTCTTCATTTCCGAGATCGTTCCCTGATGCAGCACCATGCCGCCGATCAACTGCACATCAAAATGCCGCATGTTGAGCACGCGCCGCCCCGCCTCGCGCACCACGGCGAAGGCCTCAACCAGGATCTCGTCCAGCACTTCCTGCAGCGCGTTGTGCTCTTCTTTCTCCAGCCGCTTCTGCCGATCAAGATCGCCCTCGTCCTCTGATTCAATGCCGTCAGCGCTCTCAGCAGGCTGGTTCCCGCCGCCGCCAAAGCGGCTCATCCGCTCCTGAATGCGCTGCCGAAATTCGTCCGTCTTGGAGCGCAGCTCGGCGTCGGTGAGCTTCTCAATCTGCGGCTCAAGCGCGTTGATGGCCTGCACCTTCGGCATCAGCGCCTTGATGACGCGTTCATTCTTCGTCCCAAACACCTTGCCTAGCAGCTGATTAATCAAACTGGAAATCCTTCAGAGGGCACTCCGCCCAGACGATTCTTAAAGCCTAGCATATTCGATGCAAACGCAGTCCGAGACGCACCCGAACTCCGCACCTTTAGTATAATCGTCGCATTCCGCCGCCGGTCCTACGGAGGTTCCATGCCTGTGCGCCTCTCCTCGCTGCTGCTCCTGGTTGTCCTGCTGGTTGCCCCCGCGGCCGCGAAAGACAAGACCAAGTCTGTACTACCCGGCTATGTTTTGCACGCCCGCACCGTGCTGGTTGTCATCGATCCCGACGCTGGAGAACCGCTGGACCAACCCAACGCCAACGCAACCGCTCGCGCCAATGTGGAGAAAAAGCTCATGGATTGGGGACGATTCGACCTGGTCCTCGACGGCCAGGAATCCGACCTTGTCATCGTCGTCCGTACAGGCAACGGTCAATCCATGCACCCCACCATCAAAGGCGGTCCCATCGATCAGCGCCCCGGGATCGCGCAAGGCGGCGACACCAGCATTCGAATCGGCGGCCAGCAAGGCCCCACTCCTCCACTCCACGATCCCAGCCTGTCACCGCCTGACCGAGGGCCGCACCTCGGCAACGAGGTTGGCCCCTCCGAAGACAGCTTTGAAGTCTATCGTGGCGGCATAGAGAATCCTCTGGATTCAGCGCCGATATGGCGTTACATCGCGAAGGATTGTCTCCGCGCGCCCAACGTCTCTGCTGTAGAGCAATTCCGCAAGGCTGTCGCAGAAGCGGAAAAGCCGCAGCCGAAAAAGCCCTGAGCCGAAAACTCGACTCGCGAGACCACGACGCTAGCGGTTTGTCCGCACAACATCTCGTCTGCATTTCGTGTATATTCCCCACGACGAATGCCTACTTTCTACGATCGCTTTGTCGAATGTTCCCAGCGATGGCCCGACAATGTGGCGCTTGAGATCCAGCGCCACGATCATCTCGAAAGCTGCACCTACGCCGAACTTCACCGCATGGCCGAATCCGTTGGTCGCTGGATCACGGAGAAAAACTTTCCCCGCGGTTCCCGGCTGCCCATCCTCGCCGACAACCATCCCAGCTGGGTCGCTGCCTATCTGGGCATTATCGCCTCCGGCTGCGTTGCCGTACCGCTCGATACCGCCTTGCACGCCGACCAAGTCACCAAACTTCTGAAGGACAGCGGTGCCGCAGCCATTTTCAGTGACGCCAAGCATGTTCCCATCGCTCGTCCCGCAGCGGCGGAACTGAATTTGGGCCTGATCCTCATGGATCCAGACCGCATGGCGGGCGATTCTTCTGAGCAGCGTTGGCTGGCCACCCTGCCCGCGATCTTCGACGCCGGCCCGGGCACGTTCAAGCCCGCCCCCGCCAATAATGACGACCTCGCATCTCTGATCTACACCTCCGGCACGACCGCCGACCCCAAAGGAGTCATGCTGACGCATGCCAATTTTCTCGGCGAGGTCGAGGCCGTCTTCAATTGGGTCGACATCGGGCCGAACGATGCGCTGCTAGGCGTCCTACCCTTATTTCATGTGCTGGCTTTGATGGCGAACCTGCTCTTGCCCCTGGTCAAGGGTTCGCGCGTCGTGTATCTGGAAACGCTCAACACCACTGAACTGATGCGGGCGCTGAGCGAACGTAACATCACCGCCTTCGCAGTCGTACCGCAATTCTTCTACCTGATTCACGATCGCGTCTTCCAGGAAATTGCCAAACGCGGCGCCCTAACGCAGAAGATTTTCGGTGCCCTGGTTGCCCTCAACCGTACCCTGCGCAAGATCGGCATCAACGCGGGGCCTATTCTGTTCCGCAAAATCCACCGCGCTCTCGGACCGAAGAGGCGCTACCTCGCGACCGGCGGATCGCGCTTTGATCCCGTCATTGCAAAGGACTTTTACGATCTCGGCATCGATGTGTTACAGGCGCTGGGCCTGACCGAAACCACGGCCGCCATCTACGTGAATTCTCCCAACCACGTTGTGATCGGCTCGGTAGGAAAGGCCATGAAAGGCGTCGAGGGCAAGATCGTCGACCCCCACACTCAGGAAGATGGGCCTGCCGTCGGTGAACTCATCGTCCGCGGCCCCGTGGTCATGAAGGGATACTGGAATCGTCCTGATGCGACCGCCGCCGTTCTGCGCGATGGATGGCTCTACACCGGCGATCTCGGTTACTTCGACTCCCAGGGAAACCTGTTCCTCACCGGGCGCAAGAAAGAAGTCATCGTCCTGAGCAACGGGAAAAATGTCTACCCCGAGGAGATCGAGGCTCACTACCTGAAGTCGCCCTATATCAAGGAACTGGCGGTCGTCGGCCTCGAAGGCAAGCCCGGGGAGGGCGGCGACCGTCTGCACGCAGTGATTGTCCCGAACTTCGACGTACTGCGGCAGAAGAAAATCGTCAATGCCAAGGAAGTGATCCGCTACAACGTCGAGGGCCTCTCGCAGCAAATCGCCTCCACCAAGCGCATTGGCAGTTATGAAATCTGGAACGAAGATCTGCCGCGTACTACGACCCGCAAGATCAAGCGTTTTGAGGTAGAGAAGCGGGTCAAGGCGAACCTGGCAAAAAAGGTTTCCGACGATTATGACCTGCCCGCCGAGAAACCCCTGACTGACGACGAAACCGCCTGGCTCAATCAACCAGACATCCAGCGCGGACTCAAAGTTGTGCGCGAAGCCGCCCGCACCGCGCCTCCAGGTCTCTGGCCCACACACAATCTTGAACTTGACCTCGGCCTGGACTCCATGCAGCGCATCGAACTCCTCAGCCGCCTCGAAGACGAACTCGGCGGCAACATCGACGAATCGCGACTCACCGAAATCTACACCGTCCGCGATCTGCTCGATGCGGTTCTTGCCAGCGCCGCTGCCGGAGACGCCGCGCCCCGCACCGCCTTCGCCGGATGGAAGGCAATTCTGGCCGAGGATCCCGCCGACCCCGAAGTGCTGGCCCTGAAGGATCCGCATCCCGCCTTCGATACGATCTGGTATCCGGTAACCCGAGTCATCCAATTGATTTCGCGCGACCTGTTTCACCTGCGTGTCGCGGGATTGGAGAACCTGCCGTCGAGCGGCCCTTACATTGTCTCGTCCAACCACCAGAGCTATATCGATCCGGTGGTGATCGCCTCCGTGGTACCAAGAAATATCCTCGTGAATTCCTTCGCCGTTGGAACCAGTGATATTTTCGGCCAAGGCTTCATGCGACGCCTTGCGCGCTGGATTCGCGTTGTAGTCCTGGATCCCGACGCCAATCTCATCCCCGCCATGCGAGCCGGGGCCTATGGTCTTCGCCAGGGGCGCATCCTCCTGCTCTATCCCGAAGGCGAGCGCTCGATCGATGGTACGCCGCGAATCTTCAAGAAAGGGGCGGCCATCCTGTCGATCCACACGCAAGTGCCGATCGTACCAGTGGCGATTGAGGGGTTTTACGAGGTGTGGCCAAGAGGCAAGAATTTCTTCCACAAGATCGCGCCTCTAAAAATGGTCTTCGGCGCGCCGATTTCGCCGCCCCCAGAGTTGGAGGCATCAGAGGCCGCATACGAGGAACTGACCGCCGATCTGAAATCAAGAATTGTCGAAATGTGGGAGAAACTGCGGCAGCAGCGATAGCTCAAGCCCCAGCCCCGCTGGCGTTTCCGCCGAAGGCCTTGGCGAAGCCATCCAGAATCATCGAGTCGGAACGTCCGCTCGATCGTTGGATTACCCCTTGCCCCGCCTGCGAAGGAGACGTCTTGGTCCTTCGTTTGCCCGATGATCAATGCCTCGTGCTCTTCCGCGAGGCCGAGGATCTGCACCTCCAATGGCGCCCCGTCGGTCCTTCCCCTCGTTTGCCTCAACTGGCGTTCCGTCAGAAAAATGGGAATCTCCCGCCGGGTGGATCCGGCCTAAGAGCTGGCGTTCGAAATCGACCGGTTCCCTTTCCGTCCGCCCATCCAAGTAATTCAACCCGACAACACCCGCTTGAATTGTCATGTTCGGCACAAGAAAAGACGAAGGGACCTCGCGACGAAAGGGAAGACTTACGGACGAAATATCAAGGCTTCAAACCGGACCCGGGAAATTCGGCCGTCCGGCATTATAGGGGCCTCGGAAAACGTGGCCATGACGGAATTGCGAACCCACCTTGCACCGAAAGGGTAAGAGTGGGAACCCTCCGCCTAAAGCAAATGCGTCCGAGTTCTATCCCAACCATCATGAGTCAATGGGTCAAATTGCATAATTTCAAAACCGCGAGTAGGGCCGCGCGTGTTCCAAATTCCTGCCTCAGTTGAGTATCCGCCACATGATCGCGGCGCCAAAACCGTAGCAAAACCATCTGGTACAACCGAGCAGAAATTGCTTGTGCTGTTTCAAAGTCTTTATCACAACCGGATTATCCGGTCCTTCGTACAAGTTAAGCAATACCACTTTGGTGCCTGTTGCATCTCAAGCGTAACGATAAACAGAAATGACCGAAGACCCTCGCCAATATTCAGTTTTCAAACGAAGTTGATCGTACGTTGTTCTATTAAATGACGCCTGGTTTACAACAGTTGAGCGCATTGGGTCTTGACAACGCCAGGTTCCACTCCATGTCCATTACTTCCGGTTTGCCGCTAGCCTTGATCGGAAACGCCTCGGGGCGGACGTTTGCGCGGAGGGGGATCTCGAATCGAGGCGTTTTCGATAAGACCTCATGCGCCTCTGGCGCGCCACCAAGCATGAAAATAGGGTTTAGCGGGCTAGCCACGTAGAAACGGAGAAACGGGTCAGTCTGGGATGCAAGCATCCGTGGTTGGCGATTGCTTGAAGCTCGGTAGCCGATGTGATGACACAAATCCCCCCGATAAGACTGGCCCGCGCCGGTAAAGGTATCATCTTTTGTCGCACCGCAAATGGGAAGGACGCATGACAGTGTCCGCACCCGACATGCAGCGCAGCAATCGCCTCCGCTGGAGACGTTATGCAAACTCTGATCGAACGGGGTTTGTGGATTGGACGTACATCAGGCCACGGTAGTGGCTTGCTTGTTGATGGTTCGCCGGGACGGGAAAGTCCAGAAGCAAATGCGAACGTTCGGCACCACGACGGGAGAGCTGGTGGGTCTGCGCGAATGGTTGCTCTCTGAAGGCTGCCCCTTGTGGCCATCTTCAGGATGGTGAGCAAGTCATCGCGCCGTAACGATCAGTGAACGCAAAGTAGCCTCGAAAAATACGCGCCCCAAAGGCCGAATTCGTCGGAGCTGGCTGGGAGGCAACATGGCGCGCCGCAAACTGACTGACGCGGCGAACCACTTTGGCGGGGTGTTAGCAACACGAACACATCAGCCTCCTTTCTTTTCCTGAATGTACCGGAGTTGGATACCCACCCGCCTAGCCCCTGTCCACGCTTCATTGAGTCCCTCGCGGTATGAGCGCAAGACTCGGGGCCGAGCATATCGCTAGTCTTTACTCGTAAGGCTCTTTCATCCTCTACTTCATGCCGGTTGTTCCCGGCGCACAAACATTTCCATTACGCTCCAAACCCCTCAATCAGCGCAATCGCTTGACTACGCCAACCTTGCCTCAGGGTTTACGGACCGAGTAGTAGTGATTATTTCCCTCGTCTGACATCTCCCCGACGAGAATGAGACCTTCAGATTGCAAAACCTCGCGGTAGCGCTGCGCACCCAACGAGATAGACTCCCGGTGGGTCAGAATGTCCTGCCAAATGCACTTCTCTTTGGGCGATGTGAAGAGAAACTGGCCGTTGGAATTCAATGCTTGTTTCACCTTGCAGATGAGCAGACATTGAACATCCGGGTGGAGCAAAAACATCAAACCCACTGCCACAACGGCATCAAACGTTCGTCGGAAGAATGTTGAATCCTCAAAAGCCGAACATTCGGCGTGAGCGTTAGGAAAGCGTTTGCGGAACGATTCCAGCAAGCTTGCCGAGGCATCCACGCCATAGACTGTGAAACCGTCTTCTATCAGAGCTTGTGATATCGGCACACCATGACCACATCCGAGGTCAAGAATTGAGGAACCCCACACTAGCGTCCGGCTCCATTGGCGAACAGTTGAAACACCTATTAGAGAGTCTCTCTCGCACATGAAGAGTTGGGCGACTTCTTCATAACCGTTGCTCTTGTCGCTCGGTTCCATAGCAGAATCCCGACACGCCGTTGGACGATGATAACTCTGGCTGGAAATGCTAAGCCGGAACAGCGCTCAGTTGTTACAAAATCTTCGCCATTACTCATCCTCCCCCGCGACCGGGAGTTTGAGTGTTATGACCTTGATTTCGTCAACGAGCACCAAACCCAGGTTTCGATGTTAGACCCGGAGGCGTATCACTCGGGACTGTCGGTTGGCGTAGCTGTCTTGTAGAGCGGCACGTCGATATACATCTTTTGCCCCGGCTGCAAGTTCACCTTGGTTGTAAAGAGGGACCAGTCGGCATGATCCCGATCGACATCTTGCACGATGACAATGACGTCGGCAGTGGCAGGAATCAATTCACTAAACTTGCCGTCGGCCGTAACACCACGGCCACCGGTCGTTTGCAGATTGGAGAAAGTAATGCCCGCTTTCAGAGGCCGCCCGGTGCCTGCGTCAAAGACCCTTCCTGCCAGCATAGCCGCCTTCTCTTGTAGCTTGACGGTAACCTTCTGTGCGGGGCGATCGCCGAACAACTGCAGATTCTGAGGACTGAAATTCAACGGCTGGTAGAACTCAGAGGTGGGGTCTGGGTAACCGTCTTTCTCTTTCCGCGCATGAATCTCATAGACTCCATGCTTGAGCTTTCGGCCGAAATCAAATCGTCCTGCGGCATCGGTGCGGGTTACAACACTATCTGCATCAACGAGGGAAGATGCCTCCTGAGAGACGTAGACTGTAGCGCCGGGAACAGGCTTACCATCTTCGTTCACGACCCTGCCGCTGATTCTTCCATCCACGGGAGCCGGATCGGGGGTCTGAGAAACTGCACAGCTTGAGAGCACGAGAACTATGAGCGGTAGGCTTCGCATAGTATGCTTCTCGACCTTGGGTAAGATGCTCGTGACCCAGTGAAAGTTCAATTATATAGGCCTTGTTCGACAGGTCACGGGGGAGCTTTTAAGTCAGTTGGTGCAATATCCACGGCACACATTGACCCAGACAGTGATCGTAGGACCTTGGGTTGGTTCGCCGTCGCTCGGTCGTGAGGTGGCAAATGACGGCAACTCAGTTGGCGGCATTTAGCCTGACCCGCACTTCGCAACGATTAGCGTGATGTCATCGTGTTGCTCGTCGCCAGAGCTGAAGCGCTGAAGATCGTCCACGATCGCGGCCAGTAAACCCTCTGAAGACAGATCACGATTCCGCCGCAAAGCTTCGATCAAACGCTGTTCTCCGAATTCCTCTCCCTCATCATTGAACGCTTCCGTTACCCCGTCGGTGTAGAGCGCCAGTATGTCACCGGGGAAAATCTGGCGTTCCTCGATCGAGCACTGCCACTCCTTGAAAAGCCCAAGTACAGTGCAGGTTGAGTCGAGCCGTTCGACACTGGCACTGCGGAGCAGAACAGCAGAGTGGTGCCCACAATTTGCGTAGCGCAAGTGCCTGATTTGGTCGTCGTACTCGGCGAAGAAAAGGGTGGCATATGCACTGTCAGTCGTATTTTCGTAAAAAAGCTGGTTCACTGATCGCAAGAAGCGTTGTGGCTGATCGAAAGCGATTGCACTCTGGCTTCGCAGGTTCGCCTGCAAGTTAGCCATCAACAGCGCCGCCCCAATTCCCTTGCCTGAAGTATCGGCGATGACCAATGCCAGCCGCTCTCCGCCCAGATCCAGAAAATCGTAATAATCGCCGCCGACGACACGCGCCTGAAGGCAAATGCCCGCGTACTGGAGCGTCTTTAGCCGCGGAAGTGTTTGTGGAAAAAGCCTTGCCTGCACACGTTTTGCAATTTCCAGTTCCTGGGCTATGCGCCGTTCGGCCTCAAGCCTCTCCGCGGCCGCACGCCGCTGCGCTTCGATCTCGCGAACGAAGTCGTCCCGGCCCACAAGGGCAAACGAATTTCCATCCAAGTCGTCGAAGCGAGTGAAGATTCCCCCCCAAAGCGTGGTCTGCGGCGGGTGGTGAAAGCGAACCCCACGCTTCCCCCACTCGTCGAACTTGGCCATGACATCTTCGGTGACAAGCACAGCATGTCTGGCGCGACCGATCAGCTTGTATTCTTCAGACTTCCGCTTGGGAGTCACCAGCGCCAGAACCGTGCTGCCGTCTGGAGGTGCTACCGCGACCCAACGGCCACCTGATTCATAGCTTTCATCAACCACCACGCTGAATCCAAGCTGGTCCCTGTAGAACTGCAAACTCCGCTCTTGATCGCGCACGAAGATGTTGACGCAGAGGAGGCGAAGGTACGGGTCTTGCCGATCTAGCCGAAAAATGTCCCGATTCGCTGAATCCTGTGAAGGGGAGTCGCCCATCGCCGTGATTATAAGTCTGACGGCGTTTCAGGGTTAGGCGCTACCCTTGACCGGAGTATGAAAAAGCTCCATAACACGCATTGAGCCCGCGATCAGTTTATCCACTGCTTGTGCCAGCTTGGTTGGTGTTGCGGGGTGAATGCGTTCCCGGCTTAACAGACGGTCAATAGCGACGCTCCAGAGCAGGCGCCTGGAGATTCCTTTGAAGACGACTTCTAAGCTGCTCGAAACTCATGTCCCAGTGGGTGCCGTGTGACATCCAACCTTGCCTTCCACAGGCAAAGAATAAAATCATTGCCCAGGCGAAAGCAGTGCGGCCAGAAACATCGGGGTGGGATTCAAGTGCTTTGTTATCAATATTTTGATCTCTGAGCTCTTTGCCGTGAAGATTTTTGCAGACACTTTTTGCGAACCCCGCGCCAGTCAAGCCATTGCGAGGGGGGGATACCCTCCACATCCCGCGAGCGATCGATCTTGACCGCGTCGACAGGGAACTGGCGCAAACCGCTGAGGGCTGAGCTTCCAGTGCCGAAGTGATCCAGGATCACGCCAGTCCCCATGTGTTTGAGGTGGGCGAGCACCGTGATCGTGAGCCTGGGAGCCGACGCGGCTAGGCTCTCGGTCATTTCCAGCTGCAACCGCGAAGGATCGACGCCTGTTTCCCGCAGCGCATCCTGAATGTCGTTGACCAGGCGCGCGTGGGCGAACTGCCGCGCCGACAGGTTCACCGATATGTTCACCGGCTGCCCGGAAGCAACGTTGATTTCCCACTCGCGCCATTGCCGACAAGCCTGCACCGCCACAAAATGAATCTCCTAGTGATCGCCCAAGGCATCGAAACCGCTCGCCAGCTCGAGCGTTTGGGCGAACTGGGATGCGAATTCGGCCAGGGATACTACTTCTCCACGCCTCTGGAAGCGAAGGCCGCCCTGCAGTTTCTGCGACAGCAGGTTGCGCCGGCACCGGCGCGTGGAGCGTCAAAGTAGGCGCGAGGAACTGAAGACCATTTCCAAACAAGTCAAAGTTAAAGTAGTTTCGAATTACCACGGCCGGCCTAGTTTGTGCAACCGGCGGGCAGTGCAGAGGTCCTTGGGCTGCAAAGAAACGGCGCCTCCTAATGAACAACTTCGATACATGGCGCCTGTTCATTCCTCTTTTAACCCGCCGAAAGCGGGTCCCTGGCTCAGGATGACAAGATTTGCCGTGGCCGCCGAAAAAGTCCGCCCGACATAAGCTAGCGCGCGCCGTTCCCTGGGGACACGACTCGACCATATTCTGTCGCCCGGCTGAGGCGGTCGAACATGCGCCACGCCGCGAGCGACACTTTGCTGATGGCCTCTTCCCCTTCGCGTTCGTTGCGGAGAAATGACGTCATCACGCAAATCACGTGAGGTCGGCCTTCGACGAACACGATGCCGGAATCGTTGCGCACTGCTTCCAGTGAGCCCGGCTTGTTGGCGATCTTCACGCCCGCTGGCAGGTCACGGGGAATCCAGGAATCTTTGTTGGTGCTCAGGACTGTGAAGAAGTCCGCGCTGGACTCCTTGTTCAGCAGCTTGCCGTGGTAGATGGCAGCGAGCAGGGTCATCATCTCGCGGGGCGTGGAAATATTCTCGCGGCCGAGCCTGGCCGCTTCGAGGTCCATCATTTTGCGGCGCAGCCGCGTGTGGCTGAGGCTGAGCGAATCGAGCATGGCGTTGACGTTGGGCATGCCCACGCGGTCGATGAGAACATTGGTGGCCGAGTTGTCGCTCACCGCGACCATCATGGTGGCGAGATCGCGCAGGGTGAGACGCGTGACGCCGGGCGTGAGTCCGCCCATGATGTCGCTGTCGGGAACCAGATCGGACGACTGCACCGTGTAGAGATCCGTAAGCTTGAGTTTGCCTTGTTCCGCCTGCAGATAGAGATTTGCCAGCACTGTGATCTTGATTGAGCTGGCCTGGGCGAAGACTTCGTCCTCGCGGAGAAAAAAGTGATCGCCCGTCGTGAGGTCCTCGATGGCGACTCCCATGACGCCGTCGAGATGGTCGTCAACGTCGTGAATAGCCCACTCCATTTTCTGCCAGAGGACTTTTTGTTTGCCGGGGGAAGTGCCTGGCGCTGCAGTTTGGGCAAGGCACGCAGAAACGAACAAGACGCAGCAGAGCACGGGCTTCAAGGGAAGGTCTCCTGACGGGAGGGATTGTAGCAGGAGGCGAAGGGCAAGGGCCGCCCGTCGGGAACTCAATGCTTCAACGCTACCCTGATGCTTGACTGCGCGAGCTAGTGTTTCTGGAGATGCCGGGATGTAGTTTTGCCGAAGACAGTTTCGGCGATCTCGGTGAGCTTTCCCATCACCACATCGGAACACATTCCGACCAGGAAGCCGGCAGCGTAGGCGTAAAGCCTGGGATCGGTGCCGGAACTGGCTTCAAAGGTTATTCCAAGCAGGCCGGCCTGGACGACGGCATAGGTCGAGACGGACAGAAATATGCCCATAAAAGGGCGAGGTCACCCGCCAGACAATGAGGTCGTGGCGCCAGATGTGATTGGTGATGGCGCGGACGTACCACTTCGTCGCATAGATCCAGCTGCCGGCAATCCCTCCCAGGGCAGAGCAAAGAAACCGTTGGGCCACCTCGTGTTTCGACAGATCCATGCGCAAGAGGATCGTTGTCACCACCACTGCGAATGACAGCACACTAGTTAGATAAATTCCCTCCCAGCGGATTCGCCGCCACGCCTCTGCCGGATATGCGGTCTTCCAGTCAAGTGAGCTTGCGACGCCCGCTATTTCCTCGGAAGCTGAAGGCGCGAGGCCTATTGGCGGAGCGAGTGATGCCTCCATAAATTCTCCTGCTGCGGGCCGTCTGCCCCATGGTGGCCTCCCGAGTAGCCACCCTACATCCCTGATGGTGCGGCGGGATCGGGGAGCTTTTCAGTTTGGAGTGGGTGTGGCTGAAGAGAATCGTTCGAAGGAGCGGCTTTTAGCCGGCCTGACCAATGAGCAGGCAATAGCCGTCGGGATCGTCTAGACGAATCTCTCCCTTGGGCATGTACTCGGGATATTTGATCGCAGATACTTTCACGCCGCTGGCCAGCAGATGTTCACGGAGTGCAATCAGTTCGGCGGAGTAGAGGTAGAACAGGACCGCCTGCTGGCTGGCAATTACCGCTTCGTCCGCGCGCACGAACATGACTTCGGCTCGCTGGCAGGCAAGGTAAACCCACTGCAGTTCGCCCGAGGGGTTGCGCAAACTGCCGCGAACTTCCAGGCCCATCAGTTTGTAGAAATCGACCGTGCGGTGCACGTCAGCGACATGCACCATCGGCACGAGACTCGTAATGCCATTTGCGAATGCTTCAGCCATCGATTTTCGCTGTCCGCAACTGTTTCACCGCGGTCTCGGAGCTGACCGGCGAATAGTACACCTCTTTGAAGGTGTAGGAGCGAGCTCTGGAGCCTAGGACCGGGAGGATCTCGATGTGCCAATGATAGTCATCGTCGATCGTTTTCCAGTAGCCAAGATTTTTCGAGGGATGCAGGCTGCTGGGAGACGTGTGCAGCACGAGATGGAAATCCTCGGTGATAGAGCGCACTCGTTGCAAGGTGCGGCGCAGAAGTCCGGCCAGGTTAGTTCGCAATCCCGGGCGATTGAGCCCGGCGCGCTCGAAGGACGAGTCGTGATAACGCGGCAAGATCCACGCCTCGTAAGGAACTCGCGGAGCATACGGACACACCGCCAGGTAGTCGCCGCGAGCCTCGATGACGCGCTGCGCCTGGCGTTCTTCCTGCTGGATGATGTCACAAAAGACGCAGCGTTCCTTGGCGACGAAATACTCCCGCCCGGCCCGCAACTCGTAAAGGACGCGCCGAGGCACGAACATAGTTGCGGTAATTTGTGAGGTGGGATGGATGAATTCCTGCCCGGCATTCTTGCCGTAGTCCTTGAAGAGACTGATGTACTTGATGCGTGGATCGCGCTTGAGGTCGAGAATGCGCTCGGCCGCCAGGCGGAGAAAATGCGCGATCTCTTCATCGCTCGCGTTCCACAGATGGCGGTCGTGGCGGGGATTTTCGATCAGGACTTCATGTGCCCCCACGGAGTGCATGCAGTCGTAGATGCCATCGCCGCGGCGGCCGGGCTCGCCTTCGATGTGATAGAGAGGCTTGGGATGCACCACTGCGCGCGCCGACCACACTGCGCCGGGAGTGTTTGGAGTAACAGCAATCACTTGCAGCGGCGCCTTGGCGTCGGAACAGAACGGGCAGGGAGCCTCGGTGCGCTGGCCCGCTTCGCCTGGGTCATCGCCCGTGATGACCCAGGAACGGGTGATGGGATCCTTACGGAGTTCCATAGGGAAGGAGAACATTGGGACAGAATCGGAGTCAACTGCGAACTGTGACTGTCGAATCCCACTTCTCGCGCAAAGAACGCGCCAGAAATGGGGCACCCACGATTAAAACGGGCTCCTTTGTTATAATCCGCCGAAGCCCGCCAGATGACCGAGCCGTCCACTCCGCTGATGCGGCAATATGCCGCGGTCAAAAAGGAACATCCTACGGCGCTGCTGTTCTTCCGCCTGGGCGATTTCTACGAACTATTCTTCGATGACGCCATCGTGGCCGCGAAAGAGCTGCAGATCACGCTGACTTCGCGCAACAAGGAGAAAGGAATCGCAATACCCATGTGCGGCGTGCCCTATCACGCAGCCGAGGGATACATCGGGAAGCTGATTCGCAAGGGCTTCAAGGTCGCCATCTGTGAACAGGTGGAAGATCCACGCCTGGCCAAGAAACTGGTCCGGCGCGAAGTGACGCGGGTGGTCACGCCCGGAACGGCAGCGGATTCGTCGCTGGGGTCGGAGGAGAACAATTTTTTGGCAGCGCTGGCAGAGGTGGGCGATCGCGTGGGATTCGCGGCGCTGGATTTGTCGACCGGGGAGTTCCGGGCTACGGAGTTCGCCGGCGAAGGCGCGATGCGGCGAGTGCAGGAGGAACTGGAGCAACTGCGGCCTAAGGAGTTGCTCTATGGGTCGGCGGCGCCGTTGTTCGAGCGAGGAAGCACCGAAGAGCAGCCTAGCTTGGCCCCGTCGAAAATCCTCGTTTCTCGCGCAAAGAACGCGCGAGAAATGGGGCACCCGCTGTCCCCACATGGAGCTACCTGCTCTGAGACCCCCCTGGACGACTGGATTTTCGCGCCGGATCACGCGATTCCGCTGCTGGAGAATCACTTCGGGGTACTCTCGCTCGAAGGATTCGGACTGGCGGGACGGCCAGCAGCGGCTTCGGCAGCGGGCGCAATCTTGCATTATGTCCGCTCGACGCAGCGCGGCTCGCTCGATCACGTGGATCGCATCGGATGGTACGAGCGGCAGCATTGCCTGGTCCTGGACGCGGTCACAGTGCGCAACCTGGAAATGATCGAGCCGCTGTTCGCCGGTGCGGATGCGGGCGTGACTCTATTCCGCTCGATCGACGCCGCTGTGACGCCCATGGGCAAGCGGTTGCTACGAGCCTGGCTGCTGCGGCCGTCGCTCGATTTGGAGGAGATCAATGCCCGGCTCGATGCGGTGGAAGCGGGCGTAAAGGACGTTGTGGCTCGCGAGGAGCTGCGGCGGGCGATTGATGGCGTACTCGACCTGGAGCGGCTTCTCAGCCGGGTCACACTGGAGGCTGCGAACCCACGAGACGTGCTCGCCCTGGCCGCATCACTAGGGAAGATTCCGGCGGCGAAGGCTGCGGTCGGACGGTTGGCTGCTGCCCGGTTGGAAGTGCTGAACTCGTCACTCGATGAGTTGCGCGATCTGCGCGAGCGCGTCGAGAAAACGATCGTGCCCGAGCCGCCGTTGACTTTTGCGGATGGCGGGGTCATCGCCGCTGGCTTAGATCGCGACCTCGACGACTTGAGAGATCTCTCGCGCAACAGCAAGCAGGTGCTGGCGCAGATCGAGCAGAGAGAACGCGGGCGCACGGGTATTAGCTCGCTGAAGGTGAAGTTCAATTCGATTTTTGGGTATTACATCGAGGTTTCGAAGGCCAATCTGCAGCTGGTTCCACAGGACTACGAGCGCAAGCAGACACTGGTGAATGCGGAGCGCTTTACCACTCCTGAATTGAAGGAGTACGAGACCAAGATTCTTGACGCGCAGGAGAAGATTGTCGAGATTGAGCGGCGATTGTTTACGGAGCTGCGTACCGCGATCGCGGCTGAGGCGCGGCGAATTCGACAAACCGCCCTGGCGCTGGCGGAAGTGGACGTACTGGCGTCGCTGGCGCACATCGCGGCGCTGCGCAATTACTGCCGGCCACAATTTTTGGAGTCAAGCGCTGGGGGCGAACTGGAAATCATCGAAGGCCGGCATCCGGTGATTGAGCAACAGGAAATGGCCGGAGGCAGCGACCGTTTTGTGCCCAACGATCTGTATCTCAATGCCACAACGCATAATATCCTGCTGCTGACTGGGCCGAATATGGGCGGCAAGTCGACTTATCTGCGGCAGACGGCGCTGGTGGTGATCATGGCCCAAATGGGATCGTTCGTTCCGGCGCGCTCGGCGCGGCTGAGCGTGGTCGACCGCGTGTTCACCCGCATTGGAGCCAGCGACAACCTGGCACGTGGGCGCTCGACGTTTATGGTCGAGATGACGGAGACAGCGGCGATTCTGCATACGGCGACGGCGCGGTCGCTGATCCTGTTGGATGAAGTTGGGCGAGGCACCGCTACGTATGACGGGTTAGCGATCGCGTGGGCGGCGGTCGAATATCTGCACGCGCGGGTGCGGGCTAAAACCCTATTCGCCACCCACTATTTCGAGCTGACGGAGTTGGCCGAACAGCTTTCGGGAGTGAAGAACTACCACGTTTCGGTAAAAGAGACGGCTGGTGGGATTGTCTTTCTGCGGACGGTTGAACTGGGGGCAGCCGACCGCAGCTACGGGATCGAAGTGGCGAAGCTTGCTGGACTACCGATTGAAGTAGTCACGCGTGCGCGCGAGGTATTGGCGGAACATGAGTTTGCCGAGCAGCAAGCCACGGCGCATCTTTCGCCGGGGGCGGTTCCGCCTCCAGCGCAGTTGACGATCTTCACGCCGCTCTCGCAACCGGTGTTGGAGAAGCTGCGAGAGGTGGATTTGAACCGGCTCACGCCGCTGGAAGCGCTGAATCTGTTGGCGGAACTGAAGAAGGAAATCTAGCCACAAAGGGCCACGGAGGAAAATCTGGTAGAGGCGTCCGGACAACTGCTGATGGTCGGTTTTGACGGTACAGAGATGACGCCGCGGCTCAGTTCCCTGCTCACGCGGTTGCAGCCAGCTGGGGTAATTCTGTTCGCGCGGAACATCCAGAGCACTGAGCAAACATGGCGGCTGCTGCGTGAGTGCCAGAAGTGCGTGGCTACGCCGTTGTTCACCTGTGTTGACCTTGAGGGCGGGAGCGTTGACCGGTTCCGCGACGCGCTGGGAGCCACGCCTTCGGCGGCGGATGTGTTTGCGGCCGGCGATCGCAAGCTCTATCGGAAGCACGGAGAGCTCATCGGCAAGAACTGCCAGGCACTTGGATTTAACGTTGACTTCGCGCCAGTGCTCGATCTGGCGTTCGAGGCTTCGCGCACGGTGATGAGTTCGCGGGTGGTGTCTGACGACCCTCAATCGACCGTTGCCTATGCGCGGGAGTTCCTGACCGGACTACGCTCGGCGAACGTCCTCGGATGCGGCAAGCATTTTCCGGGTCTCGGCGAAGGCAAGCTTGATAGCCACCAAGAATTGCCCCTCATCGACAAACCGTTGAAGAAGCTTTGGGCGGAAGATCTGGTTCCCTACCGGATGCTCTGGCGGCAACTGCCGTTCGTGATGATTTCTCACGCTGCGTATCCACGGGTGACACGCGAGCGGATTCCTGCGTCGCTGTCGAAGATATGGATCACCGACATCCTGCGCAAGCGCATCGGATATCGAAATCTGATCGTGTCGGACGATCTCGAAATGGGCGGAGTGCTGGCGGCGGCTTCGGTCGGAGAAGCGGCAGTGGAGTTCATTCGCGCGGGCGGTGATTTGTGCCTTATCTGCCATCGCGAGGACCGCGTCACGAACGCGTACGAACAGCTGGTGAAGTTTTCCGAGAGTGATCGGAGATTTGCGATTCGGGTTGGGGAAGCACAGCGGCGTGTGCTGGCGTTCAAGAGGAAACAGCTCGACAGGCGTCTCCGCGCCGCACGGGCTCCTTCGGAAACAGCAGTCAAAAGGCTTTCGCGGGCGTTGTGGGAGTTCGGCGAGCAGGTGCGGATCGAGACAGTCAATCGGCAGGCGCGCACGCGGCGGCCGCGCCCATGAGCGGGGACGCGATGATCGTGGCCGGAGTGATGAGCGGGACGTCTGCCGACGGCATCAATGTGGCGCTGGTGAGGATCAGCGAAAAGGACGGGCAAGGCTCCCGCTCGGGGTCGGTTGCGGCTGGACGCAGTCGGGGACAGGAGTGTCCGCGCCACATGATCAAGTTGGTGGGGCACGCGCAATATTCTTATCCTCACAGGGTACGTGAGGCGGTGCTGGCCGCGATGAATGCTGCGTCTGCCCGTGTGGCGGATCTGGCGCGGCTTGACTTTGTTTTGGGCGAACTTTACGCCGAGGCGGTGCTGGCCACCGAGAGCAGGTTTCGAGTGAAGGCGGATCTTGTCGGCTGTCACGGGCAAACCTTGTATCACCAGGGTGAAACGCAGCCTTTTCTGGAGAGGAAGATCACCGCTACGTGGCAGACAGGAGAGGCTGCGGTGATTGCGACGCGCGTTGGAGTGCCGGTTGTGTCCGATTTTCGTCCGGCGGATATGGCGGCGGGGGGCAAGGGGGCGCCGCTGGTTCCATACCTCGACTACCTGATGTTTCGCGACGCAAAGGTTGGGCGGATCGTGCAGAACATCGGGGGCATCGCGAATCTTACGGCAATTCCGCCGGGGGCGCTCGCGAAAGATATCTTTGCTTTTGACACCGGGCCTGGGAACATGGTCATCGACGCTGTGACTGAGGCGCTGTTCAGGCGGCCGTTTGACCGCGGAGGGAAGATTGCAGCCTCGGGGAATGTGATTGCGCCGGTTCTGCGGCGGATGCTGGCATACAAATTCCTTCGGCGCAAACCGCCGAAGACCGCCGGGCGCGAGGAATTCGGACGCGAATTTGTTCGCCAGTTCCTGGACGCCGGCGGAAAAGCTCGCAAGCAGGATGTGGTGGCCACGGCCACAGCGCTGACAGCGCGGTCGATTGCCGACGCCGTGCAGCGGTTCGTTCTGCCGAAGACGGGTTCGCACTCGAACCACTCATTTTGTGAAATGATTCTTTCGGGCGGGGGATCGCGGAATGGCACGCTGACCGGCATGCTGGCGGAATGCCTGGGGCCGCTCGGTGTTCAGGTGCGATTCTCGGATGACTTCGGGCTGCCTTCGGAGGCCAAGGAGGCCGTCGCTTTTGCCCTGCTCGCGTACGAGACCTGGAACCGTAGGCCATCGAACGTTCCTTCCGCCACGGGCGCGAGGCGTGCGGCGATTTTGGGGAAGATTTCGTATGCGTAAGAAAAAGAGTGTCGGAGCGGTCTTCTGCCTCATGTCACTCTCTCTTCTCCTTTCCTGCTCAGCAAAACCTGATCCCAATACGCTGGTCATGCTCATCGAGACGAGCCCGACCAACCTGGACCCCCGTGTGGGTATCGACGCTTGGTCGGAACGCATCGACAGCCTGATCTGCGACGATTTGCTTTCGCGTGGAGATGATTTAAACGTGGCGCCCGAGTTGGCGGAAAGATGGGAGATTCCTGACCCCCTGACTTACGTCTTCCATCTGCACCGTGGCGCGAAGTTTCACGATGGCCGCCTGTTGACGGCGCGCGATGTGAAGTGGACGTTCGATTCCCTGCTGCAAGGCAAGATCCGCAGTACCAAGGCCGCGGTGTACAAGTTTGTGGATCGCATCGAGGCGCCTGACGACGCAACGATCATCTTTCACATGAAGGAACAGGATGCGACGCTGCTCTGGAACCTGTCGGACGGCGCGATTGGGATCGTCCCTGCGGGCAGCGGGGATGAGATGACGAGACATCCCGTCGGCTCGGGTCCATTCAAGTTTGTAAGCGCCGAGACCGACCGGGAGATCGTCCTCGAGCGCAATGACGATTACTGGGGCAAGAAGGCGAGTCTTGCGCGCGTGCGGTTTGCTGTGGTGCCCGACGAGACCACCGAGGCGCTTGAACTACGTAAAGGCAGCGGAGACATCGCCATTAATTCGCTCACACCCGACACCGTGCTGACTCTGGCGCGCGAGGCCAATCTTTCCGTCGACAGCGCACATGGGACGCGATTTGCTTACCTCGGATTTAATCTCCGCGATCCAATTTTGAAGGATGTGCGCGTGCGGCAGGCGATTGCCCATGCGCTCGATCGGAAACCGATGGTTGAATACCTGTGGCGGGGGCAGGCCGAGCTGGCACGGAGCGTGCTGCCGATGCAGAGTTGGGCGTACAACGGCGACGTGCCCACATATGACCATGATCCTGAAAAAGCGAAGCAGTTGCTTGATGCGGCCGGATATGCGGCGGTCAACGGTGTGCGCTTTCATATCACCATGAAGACATCCACGGACGCGAACACACGCCTGATGGTAGCGGTGATGCAGCAGCAGTTGCGCGAGGTCGGAATCACCCTCGATATTCGCAGCTTTGAATCGGCTACGTTCTTCTCCGACGTGATTCACGGGGCGTTTCAAATGTACGGGCTGCGCTGGATCGGGGGCAACGAGGATCCCGACATTTTTGAATATGCGTTCCACTCGTCGAAGTTCCCGCCCAACGGGGCGAATCGCGGGTTCTATTCAAATCCCAAAATAGACGCGCTCATCGACAAGGCACGTCGTGAGATCGATCCGAACGCGCGTAGACCGTTGTATGCCGAGGTGCAGCGCATACTCGCCGAGGATCTGCCCTACATTGACTTGTGGTATCTCGACAACGTCCTTGTGCACACCCGGAGGGTGCGGAACCTGAAGTTGAATGCGGCGGGAAACTATGATTTTCTTCGAACTGCGGAGCTGGCACCGTGAGCGCAATTGACAACTGGCTGCCGGAGTATCAAGTCAAGGCGCGCTATTCGGTTCTGGTCGGACGTTCCCCGGAGAACACGGCTGCGGCGTTGAGGAAGGCTAGCTTCGCAGACCTGGCTATCGTTCGGCGATTAATGAGACTTCGCGGCTATCGGTTGGGGGACACAAAACCCGCTGCTTCTTCCGCAGCGGAAAGCTGCCGGCTCGGATCTTTTCTTGAACTGGTGGCCAGTCCCGAGGAAGTTGTGCTCGGCATTGCGGGCCGGTTCTGGCGACCTGACGGAGGAATTGTTCGCGATCTCACTCCGGAAGGATTTCGCGAGTTTCGCCGTATGGGTTACGCCAAGGCTGTTTGGAATTTCTTCATTTCACCCGCGGATGGCAGCTCGCGACTCCGCACCGAGACCCGAGTGCAAACCTTTGGACGGGCCGCCACCGTGAAGTTCCGACTGTACTGGCTCGTAGTTGAACCCTTCTCCGGGTTGATACGCAAGGCGATGCTGCGCGAGGTGAAGCGAATCGCTGAACGAACTGAGTCGTGACAGGCCATGTTCCGACTCAGACGCGTTCGCTTCCGCCCCGACTCCGATTTGGGATTCCCGATCTCCCCACTTTCTTGGTGCGTTCTGTGCGATCAAGAGCATAATGCAATGAGGAGCGGTTTCGCTGAAGCTGTAGCTGCACGGCGCTCGGGGGCTGAAGCCCAGCATCCAGCACAACCGGCATGCGGCACGACTGGACGTCGAGCCCTTTCCGGATACAACTATGGCGAAACAGGCATAGAACTGATGTCCGGGTGAGGATTTCCGTGAGAGTAGCGCCCCATAGGTTGTCGGCCTGTAGCATCGTGCTCGCTCTGTTCGTCTGTGCATTTTGTTGCAGCCTCGCTGCCACCCAGCAGACTCCAGTTGCTCCGGAAGTTCCACCCCAGTTCAAACTCGACATGGAGACCGCGGCACGGCTGCGGCCGCAGTTATCGGGTCAGAGTATCGAACCGTCGGGACGTTACGCGACGGGGCGCCTTGTATTCGACAGGCTGGTGGCGCAGATTCAAGCGCCGAGAACCGGCAAATTCGCGTGGGCGTTACGCATCGTCAAAGACGATCAGATGAACGCGTTCTCCTCGCCCGACGGAACGGTTTATGTGGAAAGCGGTTTGGCTGAACTGGTGGGAGCGAGCACCGGTCTGTGGGCGGCGGTCCTGTCGCACGAGATCGCTCATGTCGTTCGCCGCGACTGGGCCCGGCGCTATCTCTTTCAGAAAGTTCTGGAAAATGGCGGCGGGGCGGTGATCGCGCTGGGCGATCCCAGCCTGCCCTCGGTCTCCTGGTCGGATTCGGAGAAAGCTGCGGCAGACTTTGGCCGGTTCTGCCGCCAGATGGAACTGGACGCCGACCGTGAAAGTCTCATGCTGATGGCGCGCGCGGGCTATCATCCTGACTTCGTCCCGGCGCTACATCATCTGCTGCATGCGCGGAGTTCGGCTGGAACGGCTGCGTCACTTTACGCCATGCATCCCTGTTGGGAAGAGCGGGACCGCGAGTTAAGCCATGCTTACGAAGCGGCCAGCATCGAATTCGCGCGGCATTGGCCGGAGTGGTATGCCTCGCCGGGAGGGAATCCACCCGTGCTTGTGTTCGCCGAAGAGCCCAGGGTAAGAAAAACCGGTTCCACGGGATGGGAGATCCAGATTCCCATGCGCTGCCAGAACCTGGTGGGCGCAGTGGAAGTGGTGCTGCACTCCAGGGCAACCAGCAGCAAAACTTCGCGCCCTGATTCCACCCCTGATTTGTCGGAAGCGGGAAGCGAGCTGCGACAGCTGACCGGCTGCACTTCACCCCGGATGACGATCACCTTCTCTCTGGCGGATCCGGCAGACCGAAACCAAGCTGCGCAGCGCTGGACCGACGTCTATGTGCTCGATGCCTGGGGCGCGGTACTGGCGCGTGCGGACCTGCCAAAGCTGCACCGCTAACGACATTGTCCTCCGCTGACGGCGCTTCAACATTGCACTTGCACCTTGGTCCCCAAAGAGAAATCCGAGTGCGTGTTACCATCGAACTCAGCGTCTCCGCATGCGAATTCTCTTCATCGGCGACATCTTCGGACGGCCGGGACGGACGATCGTCAAGGACAGGCTGCCGGGGATCGTGCGCGACCAGGCCATTGAACTGATCATCGCCAACGGTGAGAATTCTGCGGCGGGCTTTGGCATTACCCCGGCGCTGGCCGAGGAGCTGTTCGAACTGAACATCGACGTGATTACCACCGGCAACCACGTCTGGGATAAGCGCGAAATCGTCGACTATTTTCAGATGATTGAAGGCAACGGTCACGGCCCGGCCCGCCGGGTTCTGCGCCCGGCCAACTACCCGGCCGACATGCCGGGATGGGGGCTCTACGAGGGCTTCAAGGGGAAGGTGCCTTACGCCGTGATCAACCTGCAGGGGCGAGTGTTCATGGCCTCGAACGATGATCCGTTCCGTGTCGCAGATCAGCTTTTGAAAAAGGTGGAAGCAAAAGTGATCGTAGTGGACATGCACGCGGAGGCGACTTCGGAGAAGATTTCGCTGGGATGGTATCTCGACGGAAGGGTTACAGCGGTCCTCGGGACGCACACCCACGTGCCGACGGCGGACGAGCGAGTTCTACCCAATGGCACCGCCTACGTGACCGATGTGGGGATGACGGGTCCGTACGATGGCGTCATTGGGGTAAAGAAAGAACTGGTTGTGGGCAAATTCCTGAGCGGAATGCCGGTGCGTTTCGAGCCGGCCACAGGCGATGTTCGCCTGTGCGCGGTGGTCATCGACTGTGACGAGAAAACCGGCAAGGCGCGCGAAATCGAACGGCTGATGCTGTCATAGAGACGTGGGTGGTAGCATCTTTCTGCTCTTGCCCCTTGGAGACTGCAAGGCAGGGGAAGTGGAGCGTTCTTCCGGATGACCGGCAGGGCCGACCCGGTTGAACCCGAAGGTACGAGGGCCTGTGGAGTGACCTGGACCCACGAAAACCAAGTTAGAATCAGAAAAACATGCGGCGGACAGCACTTCCTTTTCAAGTGGCACTGCTGGCGATGACGCTGGCTCTGCCTGCGTTCGCAGGCGGTGATGATGCATCGGCTGCATCGGCCCCTCCGCCGGTGGCGTGCAGTAGTGGAATTCCCGGCGGGGTCAATTGCATTGTTTCGAAGAAAGAAATGAAGGAAGCCCGCGAGGCGTTCGCCCGTGGGCGCAAACTGCAGGACCACCAGCGCCTCGACGAGGCGTTCACGCAGTTCAATGAGGCAACGCGGATGGTGCCGCAAGACCTGCAGTTTCTGACGGCGCGCGAACTGGTCAAGGCGCAACTGGTCTTTAACCATGTCCAACGCGGCAATGTGCTGCTGGCCGAGAACTCGCGGCCACAGGCGGACGCCGAATTTCGCGCCGCCCTCGATCTCGATCCGGAGAACCAGTTCGCCCGGGAAAGGTTGCAGGAATCGGCTCTGCCAGCAATTCCATTGCTGCCGCGTGCTCTCCCCGAGCGTCTAGTGAATGCCGGGGAGATTCATCTCGAGCCCAAGAACGACCGAGCCACATTTCATTTTAGTGGCGATGTTCGCGGCTTGTTCACCGAGTTCGCCATGGCTTACGGAGTCACCGCGCAGTTTGATGAGTCGGTGCAGGCCCGCCAGGTGCGGTTTAATGTGGACGACGTGGACTTCTTCGCCGCGCTGAAGCTGGCTTGCCAGGTCAGCAAGGTGATGTGGGCCGCTCTCGATGCTCATCAACTTCTGATCGCCGCAGATAACCCGGAGAGCCACCGACAGTTTGACCGGATGTCGCTGCGAACGTTTGTTTTGCCGCCGCATTCCTCGGCGCAGGAAGTGACCGACATGGTCAACACCCTGCGCACCATCTTTGACCTGCGGTTCATTCAGCCAGGACAGACCTCCGGCGTGGTTGAGATACGGGCACCCGCACCAGTCCTCGAAGCTTGCACCAGGTTGCTGGCTCAACTCGACAACGACCGGCCGCAAGTGATGCTCGACATCCACGTCTTCCAGATCAGCCACATGCTAACGCGCAACATCGGGGTCCACATTCCCAACACGTTCAACCTGTACAACATTCCAGCCGCGGCGCTGGTTGCGCTGGCCGGACAGAATATTCAGAATCTCATCAACCAGCTGATCGCCTCGGGCGGCATCAACCAGGCAGGAAGCTCGGCGCTGTCCGGACTTCTGGCGCAACTCACCGGGCAGCAGAATTCCATCTTCAGCCAGCCTCTGGCCACGTTCGGAGGCGGGCTCACGTTTATGGGCCTCAGTCTCGACCAGTTCGCCGCCGCTCTTTCGGTCAACGAATCGTGGGCGCGGGTCCTCGAGCAAGTGACGATGCGCGCCAGCCAGGGAAACGACGCAACCGTTCACCTGGGATCGCGCTACCCGATTTTGAATGCCTCCTACGCTCCGATTTACAACTCGCCCCAGATTTCGCAGGTGCTGGGCAACCAGTCGTACGTTCCTCCGTTCCCATCCGTCAGCTATGAAGACCTGGGTTTGAACGTGAAAGCAAAGCCGACGGTCCACGGCGATGGCGCGATCGGTCTGCAGCTCGAGATGCAGGTGCGATCGCTCACCGGGCAATCCGCCAACGGCGTGCCGGTGATCTCGAACCGGGAATATAAAGGGAGCATCAACTTGAAGGATGGCGAACCGGCGGTTGTGGCCGGGGCGGTCTCGCACAACGATCAGCTTTCCATGAGTGGAATTCCCGGCCTTGGAGCTATTCCCCTCCTGAATCAGGCGATGGTCAGCAACACCAAGCAAGAGGACGACGACGAACTCATGATCGTCATCACGCCGCACATTCTTGCCGAGATCAACCGAACGACGCCGGAGATTTGGCTCAGCGAGAAATAAAACTGGATTACTTGCCCTGCTTGGCCGCGAACTCCACCAGGCTCTTGTAGAGGTCGGAGGCGTGGGCATCGAAACTGCCGATCTTGCGTCCGTTGATGAAGAGGGACGGCGTGCCGGTCACGTCGACAGCTTTCCCGAGGGCAATCGAGGCATCCAGGTGCGCTTTGGTTTCCGCCTTGGCGGCGCAGGCCGCGATGTCGGAGCCCTTCAACCCCACTCCGTCGGCAATGGCGGTCAGTTTCGCATCGGCGGTTTCGGCGGTGATGTCGGCCTGAGTCTCATAAGTCTTGGAGAGGAACTTCCAGAAAGCGTCGTTGGACGCGCGGCCTACACAATCGGCATAAGCCGCACCCTTAGCCGCCCAGTTGTGCATTTCCAGGGGAAAATTCTGAAACACGAAGCGTGCATTTGGCTCAGCGGCGACCAAGGCTTCGATGGTAGGTTGCGCCGCCTTGCAGGCCGGACACTGCAGGTCGCCAAACTCCACGATCATGACCGGCGCGTCTTTGGGGCCGCGCTCGGGGCCCGTGATTCCCTTCTCCAAGGTCTTTTTCGCCGGATCAAACGGCATGGCGCCAAAAGGAATGATGTCGCCGGTCAGCGCGTGCGCGCCATCGGGAGTAACGTAGAAACGGCTCAACTGCTGGCCTTGCTGGTTGGCGAGCACGACCGTCACCTCGGCCAGGCCGCCGACCCCGGCCGGGCGGATGCTGGCGATTTTCCAAGTCAGGTCCGGCTGATAGCCGAGGGATTGCTGCAGGAACGAGTCGACGGTGGCTTCGGAGGGAAGGTTCGCGGCTGGGTCGGACTTGTCGGCGGCCTTCTCCGCGGGTTTGGCGGGAGACGCCTTGGTCGTGGTTGTAGTCTGCGCTGCCACGAGACTGCCAGACAGCAGAAGAGCACAAATCGCGATCAGAAAACTGCGCATGGGTTCCTTTCGTTTCCGGAGTCTTTGCGTTCGGGGTGTGATCTGGCTTAAACCTCGTTTTTCGCAGCAATGGGAAATCGCCGCCCGTAGCCGAAGGCCTTGGGGGAAATCTTGATGCCGGGAGCGGCCTGCTGACGCTTGTACTCGGCGCGATCCACCATGCGAATCACGCGGCTCACGGTTTCAATGTCGAATCCGCGATCGGCCGCAATCCGGTCCGCGGAATGGGCGTCTTCCACGTAGTCTTCCAGCACCGCGTCCAGCACTTCGTACGGCGGCAGCGAATCGCTGTCCTTTTGATTGGGGCGCAACTCAGCCGATGGCGGCTTTTCCAGCGTGGCCTGCGGAATGACCGCGCGCCGCGAATTCACGTACTCGCTCAGACGATATACGAGCGTCTTCGGTACGTCTGAAATGACCGCCAGTCCACCCACCATGTCTCCATAGAGTGTACAGTAGCCCACGCCCAGCTCGCTCTTGTTGCCGGTGGAGAGAACGATGGCGCCGAATTTGTTCGAAAGAGCCATCAGCAGCGTGCCGCGGGCACGGGATTGAATGTTTTCTTCCGTCACATCTTCCTTTTGTCCAGCGAAGACGGTCTGCACGGTCTGGCGATACGCGTCGTAGGCGGCATTGATCGAAAGCAATTCGAAGCGAATGCCGAGATTTTTGGCCAGCGCACAAGCGTCGTCGATCGAACCCTGCGATGAGTACGGACCGGGCATGCCGACGCCGATCACATTCTCCGGCCCTACAGCATCGGCCGCGATGACAGCAGTGAGCGCGGAATCGATTCCGCCGCTGAGTCCGATAATCGCTTTCTGAAATCCGCATTTGTGCATGTAATCGCGCGTGCCCAGGACCAGGGCTGAATACGCGCTGGCTTCGTCTCCGGAGATCTGTTCGTGCATCTCGCCGGACAGATCGTTGGAATCGACGTAGACAAGATCCTCCTCGAACGAGCGCCCCTGCGCAACGACCCTCCCCTCACGATTGAGAACGAGGCTGGAGCCGTCGAATATCAAGCTATCGTTACCGCCCACCTGGTTCACCATCGCCACCGGAGCCTTGTGCTGGCGCGCGATGCTGGCTAACATTTCGCGGCGGAACTCGCGTTTACCGATCCAGAATGGGGACGCGGAAATGTTGAGCACGAAGTTTCCGCCCGCTTGAATCAAAGATTCGACGGGATCGACCGTATACAGCCGCTTCGACCAGAACTGCTTGTCGTTCCACGCATCTTCGCAGATGGTAAGCGCCATCTGCTTGCCGCAGAACGGAAACAGCTGCTGGCTGCGAGCAGGCGCGAAGTTACGCATCTCATCGAAGACGTCGTAGGTTGGCAGCAGCATTTTCGACTGGATGAAGGCGACCTTGCCCTCCATGAGTAAGGCCGCCGAGTTCATGACCGACTTGCCCGTATCGGAGTGGGCGGGGGTTACCAGGCCGCAGATTACGGCGATGCCTTTGGTTTCGGCAGCGATGCGCTCAACTGAATCGCGGTTTCGCGCCACGAAGGAAGGCCGCTCGACGAGGTCGCGGGGTGGGTAACCGCTGACCGACAACTCCGGAAACAGAATCAGTCCGGCGCCAGATCCCTGGGCGCGCCGAGAGAAATCGACAATCTTTGCGACGTTGCCGGAAAAGTCTCCGACCGTGGGATTGATTTGGCCCAGCGCTATCTTCACTTCTCCAGTGTAAAACGTGGGACCGAACAGGCCAAGTGATCGGCTCCCCGTGCCTCCCCGTGCAGCAATCGCGGGCAGCGGTTCGCGTCCCCTGCGCGGATGACAGATTCGTGCCGTTCGAGAGTGCAGTCAGCCGCCTGCCCGCCCGCGAGGTTCTGGCGAATCTCTGGCCGCAGTCAATGGAGCGTCGCTCGTGGGAGTATTTTGCCTTATCTTCGCCAGCAATTGCTTTGAAGCGAGACATGGAGGAAGCACAATTCACCAGCGCAAGAACTTACAAAAAGGCGTAACATTATCGATTTGGTAGCTGAATAATCGAGGCCACGCCGCCCCTGCTTATGAACAAGAAAAGCGTTCTCCTGTTCTCTCGTCCCTTCGTCGTTCTCAACGTGTTTCTAACGCTAGCCATGGCGCAATCCGAGGCCAAGGCTCATCCCTGGATGAATCACAAGCTGTCGCCCGACGAGCGTGCCGCCATGGTGGTGAAGCAGATGACGCTCGACGAGAAAATCACGCTGCTGCACGGCACTGGCATGGAGGGACTCAGTCCGATGAGTCCGCTGGCCGCGCAATCGAACGGCTGCGCTGGATACGTGGTCGGGATCCCGCGCCTCGGCATTCCCGGCATCCAGATGTGTGACGCCGCCTATGGCGTCCGAATGAGTGCAACGAACGGACGCTACTCGACTGCCTTGCCGTCGGACGTGGCCGGCGCCGCGAGTTGGGACCTCGACGCCGCCTACCAATACGGAGCGCTGATCGGCCGTGAGTTGCGGGCCCAGGGTTACAACATGTCGCTCGGCGGAGGCGTCAATCTGACGCGCGAACCGCGCAACGGGCGGACATTCGAGTACATGGGCGAAGATCCGGTGCTGGCGGGAAAAATGGTAGGGTCCGCCATCAAGGGTCTGCAGGCGCAGCATGTTCTTGGCGACATCAAGCATTATGCCCTCAACGATCAGGAGAGCGGACGCAACGCCGTGAACGTGAACGTCGACAAGCGCTCGGCGCGAGAGAGCGATCTGCTGGCGTTTGAAATCGGAATCCAGGAGTCCGATGTAGCCGGTGTGATGTGTTCCTATAACCGTGTCGACGGCGACTATGCCTGCGAGAACAAGTACCTGCTCAATGACGTTCTGAAAAAAGACTGGAATTTCAAGGGATTCGTGCTCACGGACTGGGGCGGGGCGCACAGCGTTGCGAAAGCGTCCGGAGCCGGACTCGACCACGAAGAGCCCGGCTGGATCTTCTATGGCGAAGAGTTAAAGAAGGCGGTCCAGTCGGGGAAGGTGCCGCAAGCGGAAGTGGATGACCATGCGCATCGAATTTTGCGCGCGATGTTTGCCACAGGGGTAATCGACGATCCGCCCGAGAAGAGCGTGGTGGACGTACTCGGCGGTCTTGAAGTCGCGCAGAGGATCGCGGAACAAGGCACAGTCCTTCTCAAGAACGAAGGCGCGCTGCTTCCCCTGGATGCTGGCAAGCTCCACAGCATTGCCGTCATCGGTCCCCATGCGGATGTGGGAATGATTTCGGGAGGAGGCTCAGCCCAGGTCGACCCTCCGGGCGGGAATGCGATCCTTCCGCCGGGCAAGGGACAGACGCGATGGCTGGAGCCGGTCTGGTTCCCCACGTCCCCGCTGAAGGCGATTCGAAGCAAGGCTCCCGCGGCGAACGTTCAGTTTGACTCCGGTGCAGATGCAGCGAAAGCGGCGATGCTGGCGAAGAACGCGGACGTGGCCATTGTTTTCGCGTATCAGTGGGAAAGCGAAGGCATGGACCTCGAGAGTCTGTCACTGCCCGAACATCAGGATGATCTGATTGCGAAAGTAATGGCGGCGAATCCGCACACGGTCGTCGTGCTCGAGACGGGCGGACCTGTGACTATGCCCTGGGTGGGACAGGTGGGAGCGATTCTGGAAGCCTGGTTTGCCGGAAGCCGCGGCGCTGAGGCCGTGGCGAACCTGTTGTTTGGTGAAGCAAATCCGTCGGCGAAGCTGCCGCTCACGTTCCCCAGGAACGAAGCGGACCTGCCGCATCCTACCGTGGTACAGCCGCCACACGAGTCGCTTCCTGACGAGTCGAAGCCCGAGGTATGGAAGCAGATCGCCGCAGGGCTCGCGCCGTTTCAGGTCACATACGACGAAGGCGTAAAGGTCGGTTACAAGTGGTACGACGCAGAGAACAAGCCCGTTCTTTTCCCCTTCGGGTACGGACTTTCTTACACCACCTATTCATACTCGAATCTCAAAGTGACGCCGGGAAAGAATCCGCGGGTTACGTTTACGGTTACGAACTCGGGCAGCCGTAGCGGAGCCGAAGTCGCCGAAGTCTACGCTTCCCTGCCGGCGGCAGCTGCAGAGCCGCCCAAGCGGCTGGTGGGCTGGAGCAAGGTGAAGCTCAATCCGGGCGAGAGCAAAGAAGTGGCGGTGGACGTGGACGCGAAGTACCTTTCCATTTTCAACGTGGAGAACAACGGCTGGCAGTTGCTTCCGGGAGAATATACATTCCTGGTCGGCGGCTCGTCGCAGGAAGTGCCGCTGAAGGACACGGTCAGTCTGAGGTAATGCGTGGGCCAGCGGGCGCGTGAATCAAGCGCCCCCGAGCTTTGCGGCTGCTAATACTTCGGGAACCACACAATCGACATCCCCGTCCCTGGTGCGGTGATTCACAATACATGCCCTGAGGCAGAATCTGTTCCGCAGCGAAGGGTTGGAAAGGTAAACTCGTCCACGCTCAACAATCCCCTTGAGGATGGCGAGGTTCAATCGGTTCAGTTCTTCTTCTGTTCGGATTCTGCCTCCCGATGACGGAAGCAGACTGCGCTGAGTTCAACCGGAGCCATCAACTCCAACTGAGATTCATTTCGAACTGCCTGCGCGAGGCGGCTCGCTTGCGACAGGTCCTTGGCGATGGACGCGCGAAATGGGGCGAGGCCGTGATGGAGGAGTGATAGCCAGAGTTTCAGTGGACGGAAACTGCGCGACAGTTCGATCGATTCTTCGAAAAATAAGAATCTTCCACTGGATCGGCACTGAGCGCACGTGCGTAGTCACCGGTGTGTGAAAAGGCCAGGCGGGCAGCCTGCGGGCTGCGATAGAGAAGGCAGCCACAGTCGAGCGGCTGATACAGCCACTTGTGCGGATCTAGAGATATCGAATCGCGAGTTCGATGCCATCGAATTTTTGGCGATGCGGCGATCACCGCTAAGGCACCGTAGGCACCATCGATATGAAACCCCACGCCATGTCGGTGGGGAACCTCCGCGATCTGACGGAGCGGATCAATGGCGCCGGTACTGACAGAGCCCGCCGAAGCTACAACGGCCAAAGGAGTCTTACCTGCTGCCTTGTCGGCAACGATGGTTGCATCGAGCTCTTCGGGAATCATGCGGGACGATTCATCGGTCGCAATCAACCTCAGATTGCTGCGTCCGATTCCCAACAGAGCAACGCTGTTGGGAATCGACATATGGATCTCGCTGGAAGCGTTAGACCACTCCTCCGCAAGCCAACCCGGTTTCGTTGGCCGCGGACTGCACTTCGCGAGCCATAGCTAGGCCCATCAGGTTCGCGAACGAACCGGCGCCCGTGCGATGCCCGCAAAACTCCGGACAGCGCATCTCCTCGGCCAGCCAGCCCACCACCCTCTGCTCGATCGCGGCTGCCGCCGGTCCAGAACGCCAGGCCGTCACGTTCTGGTTGAGCACACTGGCGAGCAAATCAGCCACAGCGCCGACCGGGTTCTCCCGATCCGAGCACGTAGCCAAAGAAACGACCATTTTGCGCGCGCGAGAGCCGCATCACTTCCGCCGATCATTCAGAGCCGCTTCACCGAGGCCTGCCTCGGATAATGGCGCGCGAAATTGACGCAGCGTCTCAGCACCGGTTGTCGCAGGCGCGATTGGCTGCCCACCAAAGTTCTCAAGATATTCGCGGGCCAGTTTTGTCGCGCGTACCGCCAGCCGCCGAAATTCATCCGCGGGGATTTCGATTGGATTCCTATGAAATGAAGGCTACGAATGCAGAGTTCGCGAGTTGACAAAGATTTCTCTTGCGCCCGGCTAGTGGTTATCTTGGGCCTCGGGAAAAACCGAATGCTGCGGCGCGGGCACGGGTGCCGAGCCCTTCTGATCCCGCCAGAGCACCTGATTCAAGCGAGCGGCGCCAGCGGCGTCGGGACGCGAGAAATCCATTTTCGAGGAAATTTGCGCGCCGGGCGCCTCTCGTCTGTTCCTCTCGTAGATCAGGCCATTTTTGAGGTTGCGATAGTCGGCCTTATACGCGGGCTGGTCGCCCTTGCCAGAAAACATTTGCGACATGACCGGGGCGTAGGCGTCGTTCTGATTCATCGGCGGTAGACCGAGCAGCATCTCCATGGTGTGGATCATGTTCACAGTCGTGTAGAAACGGTGTTCGACATAGGGCTGCGCCGATGATCCCGGCGAATACTTGCTGATGACGAAGGCAATCGAGCGATGGGCGTCGACATGATCCGCGCCATCTTGCGCGTCGTCTTCGAGCACCAGGATCGCCGTGTCATCCCAGTAGGGGCTGTGCGAAACGGCGTCGACTACGCGGCCGAGGGCCAGGTCATTGTCTGCCACTGAGGCCGCTGGGCGAGGCTTGTCAGGGCGCGTGCCTCCCGTATGGTCGTCGGGCAGATACAGCAGGACAAACGACGGCATCTCGAAGTCCGGCCCCTCGTGCGCCTCACGGGCGCGAACGTAGGCGCCGAATTCGTTGAGAAACTCGTCGGCGCGAAGTTGGTCGGGGTAGTCGGTATTGAAATCCGGATAAAGCGGATCGTAGTGATCGCGGAGCACGGCCTTGGTCGGCTTCACTCCACTGAACAGCGGGACCGACCACGGCCACGGGCTCGACCCTCCATGCGGATCGCCGACGTTCGGAGGCAGAGCGTCGCCCTGATGGAGTTCGGCGCGGGGACAGCTGGTCTGCTGGCCCGAGGGAGTTCCCTGCTTAGGGCTGGCCGCTTTGTGTTTCTCGTTGCACCACTCCGCGTTCACGTATTCGCCGTAGTCGCGGAAGGTCACGTGATTGCGCGCCAGATTGTCCCAGAGAAATCCGGTGGACGGATCGTCCACGTCGGGCTGATTGTGTTCGAGCGGATATTCTTCGGCGACCTGGCCCTGAAAGTCGTAAGTGCGTTCCTTGCCGCGGTAGGCGATCTGCCAAGTCTTTTCGTTGTAGTCGGATGTGATCGCGGCCGTCGACCAGACGTGGCCGTCGCCGGACACTTCCCCGCTGTCGTAGAAATTGTCGAGCACGCCAAACAGCAGGGCGAGTTTGTGCTCATTGGGGGTGATGTCGGCGCTGTACATGTTTAGAGACGGATCGGCGTCGCCGACTTTCAGGTCGCCTAGAATCTGGTCGAAGGTGCGGTTTTCCTTGAGGACGTAGATCACGTGCTTGATAGGATTCTGGCCGGTGGCGAAGTTGATCGTCCCGGGATCACTGTCGAACAGGTTGGCGTTCTCGACAATTTGACTAAACTCGGGCAACTTTGTGAGCACGGACCCGATTTCTAATCTCGCAACAGATCCTCTCAGCAGAGTTGGTATGTAAGGATGGTCGTGGTGCTTGGTTTCGTACGCGGTCTTCCCCATGGCCTTATTGGGGCCAGCTCCTTCACCCTTGGCGGTCGCAATCAGGAGGTCGTTGCCGCGGACCGTCAGGGCCGTGGGATACCAGTCAGTCGGGATGAAACCCAGCGCCACTCGTGAACCCGCGAAGCGGCTTGGCGACTCTCCTGATGAATCGAATACGGCGACCGCATCAAGCGAAGCATCGGCGACAAATAAACGCTTGCCATCCGCCAACTGTGCTAGAGCTATGGGAAAGGTGCCTGAGTATTTCTGCCCTGGTTTCGCTGTCTCGAGAGTCTCCGAAAGCGTTCCGCTTGCCGTCGAGACGGTTGCGACCTGGTCGATGTTGGAAAGCGCGATATACAGTGTTTTCTCGTCCACACTCAGCAGCATCGCGCTTGGATGCGAGCCCGGCGCCAGTGGGTCTTCCGGTTGTTTGAGCTTGATCCAACGCACGACCTTGCCGCTCGTCAAATCGAGCTCCGCTACCTGAGATGCGTTCCACAGACTGCACCATGCGCGGCGGCCATCACGGGTAGCCACGACTGTGTAGGGATACGAAGACGGTACGAGGTCACTCGTGCTCAGGTCGAAGGTCTGCAGTACTTTGCCCGTCGGCGGATCGAGCAGGATCAGGTTGTCGGAGAGATTATTCGCTATCAGAAGTTTGTCATGGCCACCGTCGGTGACAACGGCAATACCTGCGGGATACGGGATCGCCTTGTGCGGAGGGGCCTTGAGACCGACTGCGAGTTTTTTCCCTGTCGAAAGCGGCTGGAGAGCAATTGGAACAAAACGTTCCGGCGCGACCTTCCCTTCCGCAAAGCTATAGACCGCAATGCCGTTTCCTGTGTCGCCCGACTTTGCGCCGGTCGGGTCGGTCAGCGAACCCACCGAGGCGTAGAGATGCTTACCGTCGGAACTGAAAGCCAGCCCTAGAAAGTAGCTCTGATGCGCCTCATCGCTGAGCCGCTGGTCGGGATATTCGACGATCTGATTCGTTTTCAGATCGAGCACCGAGATTGATTGATGCGCCAGCATCTCTTGCGTGCCGTAGCCGTCGTTCAGCAAGGCGGCATAGCGGCCATCGGGACTCACGACCATGGTCGCGGGAAAGCTGTTGGTGCTGCCAATGCGGCCGGGCGACGGCGTCGTCAACATTTTGCTGGTGGGCAGCATAATCGGAGGACGATCGCCTGTAGGTTCTTGCGCGAAAACGAGGCCGGTGGCAGCCAGCAAGAAAACAAAGCAGATTCCTCGCTTCGCTCGGAATGACAAGGGTTCTCTCTCCGACTGGAGCGACAGGGGTTCGCGGAATGACAAGAGCTGGGGATGCGGCAAAGGAAGAATCACGACGCCTCCGCGGAGACTAGTCAGAAATGAGAAATGAGACAGGTGATGAGGGTAATTCAGCGCTGCCGGGACGGTCAAAGCCGCCACGCCGGCGGGCCGTTTAGATGCCCGAGGCCTTTGACGTGGGACGCCCCGATTCCTCAAGCGTCTCGGCCGCGTCGGGGTGAACGTTATGGCGGACGTCTGCCCCCTGTACCCAGAAGATGACGTCTTCGGCGATGTTGGTGGCGTGATCGGCGACGCGCTCCAAATTTCGCGCCACCAGCAACGAATCCAGAGCCTGGCGCACGGCGTCAGGCCGCTCGTTCATGGTCTTGACTAGCTGGATGAAGGCGTCATCGCGCATGCGGTCGATTACGTTGTCCATCTCAAGCACAGCCTGAGCCAGTTCGACTTTGCCTTCAATAAAGGACTCGAGCGACCGGCGCACCATGGCGCTGACGGCCGTACCCATGCGCGCAATATCCACCGGCAAGTCGGCTGGCGGAAGCTCGACCATATCCATCACGCGCTCGGCGATGTTCACCGCCTGATCGCCAACGCGTTCCAGGTCAGAATTAATCTTGGTGACGGCAAGAATGAAGCGCAGGTCGACTGCCATGGGCTGCTGCATGGCGAGCAGATCGAAAGCGGCTTCGTCGATGTCGCGTTCTGCCGTATTGATCAGGCTCTCGCCCTCGAGCACCATTTGGCAGCGCGTGAGATCGCGCTCCACGTAAGCCTGGCGGGCGCGATCCACCGCCTGCTCCGCCAGTCCTCCCATGCGAAGCAACCGTTGCCGCAGATCATCGAGCCCTTGTTGAAAGCGCGTACGCATTCTCCGAACCTTTCTATCCGAATCTTCCGGTGATGTAGTCTTCCGTCTTTTTGTCCGACGGCTTGGTGAAAATCTTTTCCGTCTTGTCGAATTCAATCAGCTTGCCCAGCAGGAAGAAGCCGGTGAACTCAGCCACGCGCGCCGCCTGCTGCATATTGTGCGTCACAATTACGATGGTATACCGCTCTTTGAGTTGGAAGATCAACTCTTCAATTTTTCCAGTCGAGATGGGGTCGAGCGCCGAGCAAGGTTCGTCCATCAGCAGAACCTCCGGTTCGACCGCCAGGGCTCGGGCGATGCACAGCCTCTGCTGCTGGCCGCCGGAGAGGCTGGCGCCTGATTTCTTGTGCAGATGATCCTTGGCCTCTTCCCACAGGGCGGAGACTTCGAGCGAACGCTGAACGATTTCATCCAGCTTGCGCCGGTCGCTATACCCGTTCAGCTTCAGACCCGATGCCACGTTGTCGTAAATCGACATGCTGGGAAATGGGTTCGGTTTCTGAAACACCATGCCCACGCGCCGGCGCAGCTGCGTTGGGGAGGTTCCGTTGTAGGCGTCGATTTCGCCGATATGAACTTTGCCGGCTACCCGGGCTTCCGGAATCGTTTCGTGCATACGATTCAGGCAGCGGATAAACGTCGACTTTCCGCATCCCGAGGGGCCAATCAACGCGGTGGCATGGTTTGCCGCCACCTTGAGATTGATGTCGTATAACGCCTGGCCTTTGCCGTACCAGGCGTTCAGGTTCTCGACGTTGATTCCGACACCCATAAATTATGCCGTTCCAAAAGAGCCACGCCGCACTGCATAGCGCACGGCAGCGATGGCGGTGACAATGAGAATGATGAGCACCAGCGACCCCGCCCACGCCTGGCGGTGCCAATCGTCGTAGGGGGAATTCGCGTAGACGTAAATTTGTAGTGGCAGGGCGGCGGTTGGTTGATCCGCGCGCAAATTCCAGTACTGATTGCCAAAGGCCGTGAACAGCAGCGGCGCCGTTTCCCCTGCTACTCGGGCAAAGGCCAGCATGATGCCGGTTATCACTCCGGAGGTCGCGGTGCGAAGCGTGATCGAAAGCGTGGTCCGCCAGTAGGGGACGCCTAGTCCATAGGCTGCTTCGCGCAAAGACTGGGGCACCAGCAGGAGCATCTCCTCGGTAGTGCGGGAGATCGTGGGAACCATCATGATGGCCAGCGCCACTCCGCCGGCGAGCGCTGAGAAGTGCTTCTGATAGAGAACTACGATGGCGTAGGCGACAATACCGATCACGATGGAAGGCACGCCGTTGAGGACATCTGCGGTAAAACGAATGGCTTTGCCCAAGCGATTGCGCCCGAATTCCGCCAGGTAAATTCCCGCACCCACACCGAATGGAACGCCGATGAGGCTCGCAATACCAAGGATCACGATCGATCCGACGATGGCGTTGGCCATGCCGCCACCCTGTTCGCCGACCGGTTTCGGAGTCTCTGTAAAGAACGCCCAGTTCATGGAGCCGACGCCGCGATAGAGAAGGTAGCCGAAAATAGCCACCAACGGTGCCAGCACGATCACTACGGTGAGAATCGCCACCCCCGTCATGACGTGGTCGGTGACGCGCCGACGCAAACTGATAGGTGCCACAGTCGTCCGAGCGCCGATGGCTACGGTTTCAGGCACTGCCCCTCGCAGGCTGGCCGCGGGTTACCGTCCACACCAGCAATTGCGCCAGCGCATTCACTACCACAGTTACGAAGAACAGGGCGAGTCCGATTTCCACCAAGGCGGAAAGATAGACGTCGCCCGTGGCCTCGCTGAATTCGTTGGCAAGGACGCTCGCCATGGTGTAACCGGGCGCAAACAAGGACTTCGCGATTTCGGGGCGGTTCCCGATCACCATTGTCACCGCCATGGTCTCGCCTAGAGCACGGCCAAGCCCGAGGATAATCCCGCCCACGATGCCGGCGCGGGCGTTGCGCAGCACGCCGATGCGGATCATCTCCCACCGCGTGGCGCCGAGCGCCAACACGGCCTCGCGCTGATGCTGCGGCACGACCATCAACACTTCGCGGGTAATCGACGAAATGATGGGGATGATCATGATCGCCAGAATGACTCCGGCGGCGAGCATCGAATAACCGAAGGGAGGCCCGTCGAACAAATGCGTCCAACCCAAAGTTTTTTGCAGGAAGGGTTGAATATACCGGCTCAGGATCGGGACCAGGACGAAGATTGCCCACAGGCCGTAAATCACGCTCGGGATGGCAGCGAGCAGTTCCACGAAAAACGAGAGCGGCCCGCGAAACACTTTCGGACACATTTCGGTCGTGAAGACAGCTACGCCCACCGCTAAGGGGACAGCGATGAGCAAGGCCAGGAGCGACGAAACGAGAGTGCCGAATATGAAAGGCAGGGCTCCGAAGTGCTCGTTCACCGGATCCCATTCGCTGGCCGCGAAGAACTTGAAACCAAAGGCGTGCCAGGAAAGGCCGGATCGCTGCACCAGTTCGTAAATGATGAGCCCCAGCACGGCCAGGACAGCCAGGCCGCAGGCGGTCATGGCAGATTTGAAGACGCGATCGGGGATTTCACCGCTGCTGGTTCGCAGAAGCGGCGCCGGCTGCGCCGGTACGGCAGTAACCTTCGTCTGTTCAACGGGTTGCGGACCGGGCATATCAGGCCGTGGTAATGCTGGGTTGGCCATTCGCGTTTAAGCTAGCAGAGGCGTGTTACAAACGTATTAAAATCTGCCAGCTTTTTCGCGGGCGCCACAAAGCATCGCCACAACAGTTGTCGTCTTTCACCGCACGATCCGGCCGTAGCGACGTCGAGTTGTGCCTGTAAACTGAGGTGAGATAATCGACGCGAAGTCGCCTTGGCCCCGTAGCTCAGATGGATAGAGCAGCGGTTTCCTAAACGTCTTAGGATCAATTACTTACAGCGTTTTCTATAGGTTACAGTTTAGACTGACCTGCTACAGTGTGCGTTCTTTGCGGTGGTTGACGGCGGAATGCGATGCGATATGCGATGGGTGAAAAGCGAAGTTTCAGCAAAAAGAGTACGGGCGAAACTAAAGCGAATCCTGTAAAGTTGCTTAGAGAAATGAGCGGCGGTCACTGACGAAAATTGACCGTTGCTCGGAGTTGGTTAAAGCGATGTTTTAGCAACAAAGTAAAGGCCCCGGTAATCAGCCGGGGCCACTGGTGGTGAAACCAGTCGGTACTGCTGCCTTAGAAATCGCCTGTATTATGTCAGAACTTTATAATTTTGTCGAGACCCTTTGGAGGAGGGTGCCGGACTTGAACCGGAGAGCTGATTGGACTCTCGACTGTTTCTAAGGCAGTGTCCAGTACCTACTGGCTACACCCTCCCAAACGCCGCCTGTTCCACAGTCTCCCATCAACTTTCAAAATGCACAACGACCCGTTGGTAACAATTTGATGGTTACCAAAGGACACCTTGGTATTCATAGCCGGATTGTACCTGATCCACCGTCATGCCCCTCATTTGGGTGCGGGTGCCTGTGGAGCGGGCACTAGCTTGCACCGTGGTTCGTGACTCGCACACCACCGATCCACAGCTTTGAAATCGAACATCTTGATGCTTTTCTCACCTGTGACTTGACGAAAAATAATTGTCGCAGAAGCGACACCATCAATCTCAGAACCTGTGTGGATGACGTAAACAACATGTCCAAGCGTTGAAGGGCCAGAACTAGATTGCAGAAAGCTGAACGGATCAACTCCGGGCAGTGAAAGCTCTCTAGTTTCATGTTCGTGGGCTTTCTCGTAACTAGTGCGAACACTGTCTAGAGTCCCGGCAGCAAATCTCCGCACGTCCGCATCGTGTGTTTCATCCATAGTCTTGATCAATTCGTCGAGACTTGGCCTATCCCCTCTGTGAATTAGAATTTGAAGTTCGGAAATGTGTCCGATGAGCAACATCTTCTCTTGTAAAGGGCGCAGCTTTGGATTGAGTTGTTGCTCGATTACCTTGTCTACGATGGGGCCAACTTTCTGTTCGATCATGCTATCAGTGACAGCATTGATCTTCTCCCGCGCAACCTTTTGAATAAGTTCATTAACGTTCTTCTCATCAAAAGCCTGCTTGACACCTTTCTCGGCTTCAGCCGTAGCAACTTGCCTCGCTTGTTCTTTTGCGTCCTGCCTCACGTCGCGCAGATTCGTCCAAAAGAAGAATCCCCCGACCGCAATGATCAGGGCCAACATTAAGCCGGTCAGCCACATAAGATTCTTGAAGTATTCGAGCAGGCTTTTGTAATGGGACTCGGCGTCAGCAGCCTGCGATGAAAGAGGAAGGCTTGGAGGTTGTGGCGGTGTACCCATACAGGCAGCCATGATACCCCAACCTGCAACTGATGCGGTCTTTTCCTCACCCATCTCGCACCTCAGACCGGGCAGCGAGCCTTCGAGGTTTGTTGCCAAAGACTCGCCATGTTGTTTCGATGAGAGGTACACCCATCAAGGTTGACAACGTCCGTGATTCGCGCCTAATATTCGCCCCGCCGAGATGAACAGTGTAAGACTTTGCCCGCCGACAGTGGGGGAGAAAATCGGCGGGCGTTTTGTCCTTAGACCGGACACCCGAAAGCGATTGAATCAACACGGCCCTACCCCAATCAGCGGTAAAGACGTTGAACGAAGGTTCACACCTTAAGGCCGCGAGATATGAACGGTCCCCGCGACTGCGTTTTTCTGAAGAACGCAAGTGGTGCATCGGTAGATGAAACCTACCGGGAACGAAAGCGGGAGAGGCAAGGGCGGGGGAATGATGTCGAGGCTTATGGTCTTGTAGGCCTGAAGAGGTTGCATGTGCGGGAGTAAGAGATAACGTTGAGTATCCGTCATGCCTGTAAGTTTCTGTAGACCTTCAGGCTCTTTGGCATACTTGCACCCGTCACATATCTGAATCTGTAGCTCGGTGTTGGTCGCTTCCACTTCAGTTTCGTTCAAGACGGTGAACTCAACGTGTACGCTACCGTCTGGTTTTATCGGTAGCGTTACATCGGTGGATCGAACGACGTTCTGACCGATAGGCGGATTCAAATAAGGGACAAAAGTGAAGGACAACTTAGCTTTGGGACCGGGAGCCATCGCCTTTTGGGTTTTCTGAAGTTCCGCTTCAACGGTCGCTAGCTTCTTCTGCAATGCTTCAGTCTTCACCTCAGCCTTCAGGTTGCTTACTTCCTTCGACATCGCACCAAACGAATCAACAAAGAGCTTCGTATTGTCTCTTTGAGCGTCGTTCGCGGCCTGCACCTTTCCCTGCAAGTCTCGAATGTCGCCTTCAGCTTTGTTCTTTTCTTCAGCCTTCGCTGTGTCGTCAAGGTGAAGACTAACGAAGGTTAAGGCACCAATGACAATCAAACTCACCAACACTGCAATCCTCACGCGCTGCAACCGTGGATTCTTATCATATTCATCCCACTCCTTGATTACTTGGAGGAATGCAACAAGGATCGTCGCACCCGCGAGGATGTACGGGACCGAATTGAGAAACCACGACATGACCAAGCTGATTGTCGCATATTTTGGGATTTTGATTGATAATCGACATTAAGTCAAGGAGTCGAGACTCAACATGTTGCACCGACGGCCCGACAAGCACAGCCATCTCGACACAATCCACTATGAGATTGACATGCTACGTCACTGCGCAAAGACCTTACCGGCGAAGAGGACTAGAAGCTCTGACTCTGATGAAGCATTGGGTGAATACAACTTGGGAATCGAGGGCTTCCTTATCCACCTCAGAAATCTTTTGGGATTCTTCACAACCCTGCATTCTAAGCAACCCGGTGACTTGCGTTTAGATCGTCCTCAGGTTTGGTATGGAAAGCCTCTGGATGAAAAAGAATATTCAAAACTGAGGGACCGGGCCAAAGCGTTGAATGCCCGCTACAGCGAGACCTTCAAGAATACTAAAGACCCCACCGATTGTTACACTCTGATTTCAAAGTTCCTACAGCACAGCACGGCTGAGCGGTACGAGCAAGCCGTGGTTGGTTGGAAAATTGAAGAGATGTTTGCGGCGATTGAGCCTGTCCTCGCTGATTTTAAAACAAGGTTTCCGGCTTCAACTTCTGGTGCTACGAAATTTGTGATGGGGCCTGCCGATTACAGCACCACGAGCTTCGGCAGACACTCCGCAATCCTGACTTCACCGCCAACGAAGAAGAAGGAAGAGTAGTAGGCGTCGCCGTGCACTTGCACTGCGAAGGTTGAACTTCAACATATTTTGTGATTGGCTGTAAACAACCCCATCGAGAGGAAGGTGCAGCCATGATAGGACACACATTCGATGCCCGCTTTTCCTTCACCATCACAAGCAACGAGAGTCCTGTGCTTACGAAAGAGATGTTGGACCGAGTGAGGAAAACGGTAGAAGAGCAGTTGAACGAACCAAAGGTGATCAGCAAACTCAAACAACGCTTTGAACTTACCACCCTCGCCGAGGTGCGTTGTGAAGTCGGGCCGGTGTTTGTGGAATCAAAGAAGTGAAGCGAAGGCACCGGGGTTGAGTTAAACAACCCCGGTTCCCCCTATAAGGCAGACGGGTCGCCATCATCTGCCTCTCACTTAGAGCACGTCGAAGGTTGGTTTTCCGTTCAGCGCTGCATCAAGCTTCTGATTCGCCACACTCTGAAGTTGAACCAACCCGCGCACAGCCTCAGTCAACCGGCTAACCTGTTCGCGCAGTAATTCCACTTCCCTGATGAGAGACTTGCCCGTATCCCCGGCCTCTGCGGGGGTTGCCTTGCCTTTTTTGAGTCGCCAAAAGTCTTGTTCTGTTGGTTGAACCTCGCTCATTGCACACCTCCCTTGTGTGGTTTGGTAAAAAGAAACATCATTGCTCGCACCTCGGGTGAGGTTACGAAGCTACGTAGACCTGACCAACTAGCATCCCATTTCCGAACGTGGGCACGGTAGGCATGGAAGAAGAGCCAGTCTGATCCCCTGTTGTGTCATATGAGGCCATTTGGTGGGCATATGAACTGTTGCCTTGAGCGAAGCCCACGGTGCCGTTGTAGGTGCCATCAGTGTCAAAGTAAAACTCAATGTAGTAATCGTGGTTCTGATCCAACGCAAGGCTGATTGCGTCTGACTCCTGCACTGCCGGTGCAGCCGCAGTTGGTGGACCACCATAGGTAACAGTGGCGGGCATGTTCCCACCAAACTTCACCACCGTGCGGTCAACCACTGTGGATGAAAACCGAGCGGTCCTGACAATGTTGCACTTGTCGATGTGGCAGCCGGTGCCAGCGGTAAACAACAACACAATCTTCCAAGTGTTCGCGGGTATATTAAGAATCCAAGCAGCAGGCATCATCACCAACACGTAATAGTTGTTCCAACCGGCATTGTTTGTGAAGTCGCCCAAGGCCAAGCCGGGCACAACTGCCGCACCTATGTTAGAAGACCCACCACCCCCGGATGGGGCGGCCCATGCCCCATCAGCACGAAAGAATGTAGATGTTCCACCGGGTAACTTGGGGCAAAAACCATGGGCCGATGTAGTCACATTATCAGTGGTTACATCAGCCAACACAATCTGCCCTTCAGTAACGGAGTCAATATAGGCTGAAACATTCTCAACGGTTATACCGTGCACCGAGGCTGCGGCCTGAAACTTGACATTGGTTTTCCCGCTTGGTGCCACGGGTACGAAATCATTCAAATTGATTGTTGGATTTGCGCCCATTTAATTACTCCCCTTGAGTTGTTTGGAAAAGTTGAGGAACATGGCCCGCACCTCGGGTGCCAGAGACACACCGAGGCCATCAAGTTCCTTCACGAGCAGGGCCGCGCGTGCCGAGGTAGACTGAATCTCGGCACACAGCCCAACAAGTTCAATGGTGATTTGGTTGATTCGTTCTGTGCTCATTAGGCGCTCCTTTTCGTGACCCTGAGTGTGTTGCTGGAAAGCAGGCTCAACTGACCTCGGTTGACCCGCTTGTTGATCTGCTCAACAACTTTGCCGAGGTTGTCAGGCGAAATCATGCCCTCAACGTTGATGTGGAAGTGAGTACCACCGCCCACACCGGAACCACGCATCTGTTGTTGCGCTGAGGGGTTGTCCAATGGGATGACGGCCTCACGGCCCGCTTCACCGGCCATGATTAAGGTTGGTGCGGTAATCAAACCACCCAAGGCCATGGCTTGCACACCGACCACACTTCTGCCTCCACCCGGCTGACTGCCGGTATTTGATTGAGAGGTGTGCAATTGCGCTGTGCTTCCCGAAGATGAACCACCGCCTCCACCACCGGCTGCACCGGCAAGGAAATGCCCCGCTGCACCGGCCAAGACTGCAACCGCAGCCATTTCACCCGCAGCTAAGAAGTAGCCGTTTGCTGCCGGTGGGTTTGTCCACAATGATGCTGTTCCTTCCGCAGCGTAGAACAAACTCTTGACCGCAGCCTGCGAGGCGATCT
>Ga0307475_10000016_pt1 | contig 82759 bp, 65 predicted proteins | sample atmos_gasesECM1C_FD_203317 | JGI IMG/M metagenome (GOLD analysis project Ga0307475, IMG submission 203317) | Hardwood forest soil microbial communities from Morgan-Monroe State Forest, Indiana, United States - atmos_gasesECM1C_515 | ecosystem: Environmental > Terrestrial > Soil > Temperate... | reverse complement strand
TAGGAATTGAGATAGCAGATGCGCTCGAAGCTGCCCATGCCGAGGGCATCATCCACCGGGACATCAAGCCAGCGAACATCTTTATCACCAAGCGGGGACACGCCAAGATTCTCGATTTCGGTCTAGCCAAACTGGCACCTTCGCGTGGTGCCGCGAACCTTTCGGCAATGCCCACGGCCGGCAACCTAGAACAGCTCACTCGACCAGGCACGGCAATCGGCACCGTCACGTACATGTCTCCTGAACAGGTGCGGGGCGAAGAGCTGGATGCACGCACGGATTTGTTTTCATTTGGAGTGGTGCTCTACGAGATGGTGACGGGAGTCATGCCTTTTCGAGGCGATACCTCGGGCGTGATTGCGAATGCGATTCTGGAGCGAGCGCCAGTGCCGCCGGTGCGATTGAATCCCGACCTACCTCCCAAGCTTGAAGAGGTCATCAACAAGGCGCTAGAGAAAGACCGCAATTTGCGCTACCAGAGCGCCGCTGAAATTCGCACGGATTTGCAGCGGCTGAAGCGAGATTCGGATACGACCCGTTCAGCCGCAGCGACAGCGCAGGTCGAGTCGAAGCCCGCCCGTAAACCGACTCGATGGGCGGCGGTCACGGGCGCAACAATACTGGTCATCGGACTGGCCGCGGGCGGTTGGTTGTTTTTCTCTCGCAAGGCACACGCGCTGACGGACAAAGACACCATCGTCCTCGCTGACTTTACAAACTCGACCGGCGATACGGTATTTGATGGCACACTGCGCCAAGGGCTTTCCGTCCAACTGGAACAGTCACCCTTCCTGAGCATTATCTCTGACCAACAAATCCAGCAAACCATCCAGATGATGGGCCAGAAGCCGGATGCGAAACTCACACCGAAGATTGCGCGGGAACTCTGCCAGCGGACAGGCAGCGCCGCTGTCCTGGACGGTTCGATAACACAAGTTGGCACGCCGTACCTCCTGACCGTCAAGGCGGTCAACTGTTCAAGTGGGGAAACGTTGGCGAGCACGGAAGCTCAGGCCAGTGATAAGAATCACGTGCTCGACGCACTAGGGAAAACGGCTTCGGAAATTCGCAACAAACTGGGCGAGTCGCTGAGCACTGTACGGAAGTTCGATACCCCTCTTGAACAGGCAACTACGCCTTCGCTTGATGCTCTCAAGGCCTTCAGCTCGGGTCGTCGAGTTCTGACCACAACAGGGTCAGCCGCAGCGATTCCGTTTTTCAACCATGCCATCGAACTCGACCCGAATTTCGCGGTCGCCTACGCGATGTTGGGGAGGATGTACGGGGATATTGGGGAGTCTGGCATGGCTGCCGACTACAGTCGAAAGGCTTACGAACTCCGCGAGCGAACCAGTGAGGCTGAGAAGTATCTCATCACCGCTTCCTTCCATGCCACAGTCACTGGGAACATGGAAAAGGCCCAACAAACCTGCGAGCTCTGGAAAGAGGCTTATCCGCGCTCGGAGATGCCGCTCACTTTTTTGTCGGGAATAATTCTCCCTGTGCTTGGACAATACGAGAAGGCAGCGAAAGAAGCTGCCGAGGCGCTCCAACTGAATCCCGACTTTCCCGTTTCTTACGACGTTCTCACGTACAGCTACATTGCTTTGAATCGGTTCGATGAGGCGAAGTCCACATATCGGCAAGCGGTCGAACGCAAATTTGATTCAGCTTCTTTCCTCCATATTTCCGCGTATCAGATTGCATTTTTGCAGAACGACCCGGCGGAGATGGCGAAACAGGTGGCATCGTCGGTGGGTAAGTCGCCAGCCGAGGACGAGTTGTTGGCCTTGGAAGCCGATACCGCCGCCTATTCCGGGCGGCTCAGGGAGGCAGGGGAATATTCTCGCCGGGCGATAGATTCCGCCGAACGGGCAGGAGAACAGGAAGTAGCCGCATTGTACTCTGCCCTGCATGGCCTGCGGGAAGCCTTGTTCGGCAACGCCGAGGAAGCGCGACGGCGTGCCACTTTGGCGACAGCGCGCTCGGCACACCGCGATGTGCAGTACGGCGCTGCTCTTGCTTTGGCGTATGCGGAGGACGACAAGCGAGCGCGAACACTGACAGACGATTTGAGCAAGAGGTTCCCGGAAGACACAATCGTGCAGTTCAACTGCCTGCCGACGCTCCGCGCGAAATCTGCGCTTAGCCGGAGGAATGCTTCTGAGGCCCTTGAGAATCTCCGAGCCGCGACTCCCTATGAGCTAGGAGTGACGACATCCAGTACTTACGCTTGGAACGCCTTGTATCCCGTTTTTGTGCGCGGGGAAGCATATCTGGCTGCGCCTCAGGGCCGCGAAGCCGCTGCCGAGTTTCAGAAAATCATCGACCATCGCGGAGTTGTAGGCAACGGAACCATCGGTGTGCTCGCACATCTCGGCCTTGCCCGCGCGTATGTGTTGCAGGGCGACACCGCCAAAGCCCGCGCCGCCTACAAAGATTTTCTCGCGCTGTGGAAGGATGCCGACCCCGACATTCCCATCCTGAAGCAGGCCAAAGCCGAGTATGCGAAGCTGAAATAGTTCCTCTCGTTGACTTGCCTCTTGGCGCGACCTAACATGCGTCGTCAACGGCGACTCCCTCGTGATGATTGGCCAAACCATCTCGCACTATTCCCAGCCAACGGATCTGTGTAGCTATCGTCACAGAGACTGGACAAGATGCTTGATCTGGGACTTAGGTTCACGAGTAACACCCGCGCCCGCCAGTGGAGAACCGTCCAGTAAGCGTTAATCAGGTATGTGGATTATTTCTGATTCCAGAATCCATGGGAGACAGATCGACCTCGCAACGCTGCACGCGACCTGGCGGAGCTCTTGTATAGGAACAAACTCGAGCTGGTCTATCACGGCGAAGCAGGCGTCCGCACGCTGAAGGAACTGGCGCGCAGCCATCTGACCATCAGCAAAGATCTCGCACGAGTCGTGACCCGGGTGAAGGCGATGTCAGCTTCTAGCGAAGGCGAAACTTGACGGTGATCGACGTTTTAACTTCAACGGGATTATCGTCGAGGTAACCAGGCTCATACTTCCAATCGCGTAACGAATCGAGCGCAGCCTGCCGCAGGAGCGGCGCACCCGACACCACTTTCAGGTTGGTTAGTTTCCCAGATATGTCGATCACCGCATTGATGGTGACCTCACCTTCAAGACCAATTTGTCTAGCCGCAGTCGGATAGCTTGGCACGGTTCGAGTGACGAGTCGCGGGTCCCTCACCCGACCGCCCACATGTGACAGAGTCTTAAGAACCCCTTGGATTGCGCTTGCGTTAATATTCGGGTCTACCGCAGTCATATCAGGTGGTACGTCTCGATCAATCGCCGCGGCCGGGCGACGCTCTATCAGGTGTGGGGCAAGAAGTCTTATGCTTGGAAACTTTCCTACCGACGTTGGCTTTCTTGTCGGTGGCTGAAAAATGCGGACACTATCAGCCAACTCGCTGGATCGAGACCCCGGGAAGCCCTCTACCTTCACTGGAATAGGGGGCCCCATCACGATAGATGTGGATTTGCTCTCGGGTTGCGGGCTTTGCATTGTGTTCGCAAATGGCGAAACTGTGGACGCTATGGGCGTAGGATTTGTCTGAGTGGTTGCGGCAGACGGCACCGTGCCACGATGTAGAAGGAGAATCCCTGTTGCAGCCATGATGAAGAGATTGGTCACGGTGACCCACACGAAAACCATCTGGCGTCTCGGGAAAGGATTTCGGTTCGCAGTTCGAGTGATTACTTGTCCTAGGGACGGGCCCAGCAAACCCCGAATCCAATCAAGCGCGGAACGCTCGCTTGCGAACTTGTCCCGCTGATGTTCCTGTGTCGATGACACGCCGGACATACCAGAATTCGCGATAGCAGGAGAGAGAATAGGATTCGGCTTAGAAACGTTTCGCTCCGACGTTTCAGTTGGCGATTCAGAAGCGGTTGAATGCATAGCCGCGGGCTGAACTAGCTTTCCAACGGAAGGAACGTCGATTGCACGACTTTCGATTGACTCCACTTTGTTCCGGACAGTAGGGGCAGGAGCCGCCGAAGCAGTCGCAGCGTTTGCAAGGACAGAGATCGCTTCCTTCGGAAAACTGCTGCTCCAGAAATCCTCAGGAGGCTCCGGCGCTACTGCAGGCGGTTTGGAGGGAGTAGCGGATCGGGTCGGAATCCAATCCTGAGTAGATGCTGAGTTTGGGGCAACAGGGCCGGTCTTCGCTGGTTTTACCGACATCGCCGCCGGGATTCTTGCTCTCTCGGTTAGCTTGAGTGTACCCTGCGGAATGTAAGCCTCCCAAAAACCGTTCGCGGGCTGCAAGAACTCGATTTCGGCGTAACCTCTTGCGCTGGGGTATTTCTTGACGTTCACGACCCGACAAAGTACGTTCTGATGGGATTTACGATTTGCGACCATCACCAGTTGGCCCAGCTCAACCGCGGCTGACAGCCGGATCACCGCGCCGTGCGGAAAAACGATGACGGTGCAGGTTTCCTCTGCGAGTACCTCGACCCGTTCCGGCTGCCCCGAATCGGATTTGATACGCCGGGATCCCCACACCCGGACAGGAAGCTCGAGTACGCCAACGGGGACATCAGCAGAAAGTGCTTGGGCTTGCAGAACAGATGTTTCCTTCTGTTGGACAATCGATTGCGTTGCTGAACGTTGAGTGCACCGATCTAACGCATTCACCGGCAGTTTCGTTGGTGCTGATATGGGTCGTTGCATTGCTCGTAGAAACCTTCCCCCGAGGGTCCGCCTCTACAAAGTGCGATTTGAAAGAATCTTGTTCCCGACCGAGAAGATCCCCCTATAGTACGTTCGTACCGATGTTGTTGCAGTTCTGGAAACAGTGTGGGATGGCAGGGGGATTGGGGAGAACTTGGAGCGGAGTAGAGGCAAACACAGCGAGGGCCGGAAGCTCGTCCACCGCTAGCCCGCAGTTGCGGCTTTGGCCCTTTTGTGTTTGCGGGCGTACTCCTCGATCAATTGTTCTTCGGCCGTGAGCCAATCTTCTAAAGCGTCAGTATATCGGTGCGTCAGATAAATTTCATAAGCTCGCGTCTCTATCTCTTCGTGCGTCGGGAAACCTTCTTCAGTGTCTAGCATTGGGAGTCCTCCCCTGGGAAATAAGTCCGATTCGTGCTGCTACGTGGTGCGGAAACGTGAGATTCATGTTTGTGAACCGCCAGGCCTTTCTCTGCGGTACGTAGTTTTCGGCGAACCGTAGTTGCGGCGCGGTCCCTCGCTCCACGCAGCGCGCAAACGGTGTGCAATCACATCGGAAAGGGACCCTTTATCGTCTACCGCCGGAGGGTGCGGATCGTTCCGGCCTAAATGATTGCCACTCACGGATTTGTTCAGACAGCTCACTCTTCACGCGTTCGTCTGTCGCATTTTCCCACCGACGTTGAAGCTCATCGAGTCGGCCTTCCACAAATCCAACTCGTCCTGATTTGCGTTCTGGTTTGTCGCGGTTACCGTATCTCATGTTCAGATTGCTCCTCTTTTGATTTGTGGATATCCGTACAGAATCCGCAGTCGTCAAAACGGATATTCACCTGCTCGATTGTACGCTGTTGTGCCGACTTCGGCCGCTTGCCGGCCCCGCAGATGATTTTGGAGAATCTAAAAAAAACGCTTAGGCTTTTCGGTTCGCGTCCGAAGTGGGCCAGCGCGCATCAATCCGCCGCATGATCTTTTCCGCTGTTGCGATCGCTTCCGAGATGCAGGATTCAATCGCAGGGCTCGGCGGCTCGCCGAGTTGCGCCAGACGACGTGCGGCGAGGATCGACGCCGCAATTAGAATGGACACGTTTTCTTCCTTCGTCCACAAAAGGGGCAGTCTCGCTTTACCTTCGCCATAGCGTAAAATCGACTGCTATAATTACTCGCGATGGACACACCCAGGTCTTGAAAAACTTCGAAGCGAAAACGTCCAACCGCTTCGCGGCGCTACGTGAAATAGAAGCGTCTTTCGTCGAGCCGATGGACTGCTTGTCAGTTTCGAGGTTGCCGGGCGGCTCCCAGTGGGTCTGGGAAATTAAGCTGGACGGTTATCGGGCGATCGCCGTCAAATCGGGCGATCACGTCACGCTCTATTCGCGGCGAAGGAATTCCCTGAACAGAAAGTTCCCGTCTGTCGTGGAATCTTTGGCCAATCTGCCAAGTTTATCGGCCTACGCGAAGACAAAGATCACAAAAGCGTCGTGAAGGAGCTTCGGTAACGCTATCGGTTCTCGTTCCATAGTTCCAGAAATGAACGGACCGTCGAGGGACCCGATCACCCTATAATTTGGAGAGGTGCACCAGCCTTATGGCGTCCCCACCGGTTTCCGCCGACAAGATGAACCGCGCCGTCGTGGCCTTCCTCGATGGACGGCGCCTCAAAGGCTACCTCTTAAATTTTTCCGCGCTCAAGGAGAGCTTCCGACTCTTTCCCAACGAGCCTGCTCAGCAACAATCAGGGAGCGACATCTTGGTGAAGGATCTGAAGGCCATCTTTTTCGTCAGGGATTTTGCGGGGAAACCAGATTACGACGAAACGCCCAGCGACGACGGGCCCAAGCATGGCCGCAAAGTCGTGGTGACCTTTAAGGACGGCGAAGAACTATCTGGAGCGACGGAAGCCTACAATCCGCAGAAACAAGGGTTCTTCATGTTCCCACTCGATAAGAACAGCAACAATCTGCGGATCTTCGTAATCAACAGAAACATCCGCCAAGTCAAAATAAATTAGACCTCCCGTCTTGTGACGCCGGTGTGACCAGACAACGGGGAAAACTGGGGATGAAGAAGGCAGACGAGAGCAGGCATAGATTCTCTGGGCCGCGTCGGACGCACTCAAGAGCAAATGAGGGATGCCGGACGTAATTCATTTTCCACACTCATAATCCGTTGGTCCAAGGTTCGAATCCTTGCGGGCCCACCAACATTCAAATTGAATCGACCGTCTCTTCGCCTCCCAGCGCAATACCTCGCAAAGCCGCGTTGGATAAGGGTTTGGGGCATTGAATAACGCTCGTATGGTGTTTCTGACAGGAGAAGGGATTCGGACGGCTCGATTCCGGCAGTACGACTTCAAATTTGTTTGTGACGCGTTCGTGACGAGCCCACGTCTTCCTATATAACGACCGAGGCTGAGAGGTCCACGCACCCGATTTTGACGAGCGTGCCGTCTGGAGGACCGCACGGCGAACTGCCTGCCGGTCGAGGCCTTCGACTCCGGCCATACGGCCAGCTGGGGCCGGGGACATCATCTAGTGGGAGCATGTTGCCGGCAAGCCGCCGTTGATCGAGCCAGGTAAGCTAGGCAGTCCCGCAGGAGGACCGCAATTGTCGATAACGGAGCTCGGAAGTAATCCACTCCGAGTAGCGCTGCGCGCACACGGGTCGACCGTGACTGTGGGTCCTCGGGGCGTCCGGACCCTTCGAGCGAGATTGGGCGGGTCCTCCTTGGTCTGTGCGGGGGATTTCACAGGAATTTATTGTTCCGCGACGCAATTCAATGCAGTGCCTGATCAATCCGCTGTTCCCTCTTCTCTCAGCCGCTTCGAAACATGCGTCTGGCAACGATTTGACCTTTAGATTGGCCGAGTACTTTTGACACTTCCCTGAGGCGAGGGTAGTCTCATCCATTGGCAGCCCGAATCGCTCGTTTTGGGGCAATAAATGCACGCGAGGTTCATTGATCGCTTGTTGTCGCCGGCCATTTTTGGCCTGACCACAATTCTAATTGCTCTCATCCTCTGGCTGATGCTGGTCGCTCATCGACGCATTGAAATCCAGGCTGATGTGGCACAGCAAGCCGGGTTTGTGAAAACTAAAATGGAGTCAGAATTGAGAGAGCGCATCCTGCCATTACAGCGCTTGGCGAGACGCTGGCAGGACCAAGGGCTCACAGACGATCAGCAGATGGAGTCGGATGCGGGCTTGGTGACGAGCGGATACCCCGCAGACCAGGCGATCGAGTGGGTGGCTCCGACGCTCCGAGTGCTCTGGGCGGCTCCCGAGCGAGGAAATGAAGCAAATATCGGCGTTGATCTGGGCGCTGTCCCCGAGGTTCGCGCTACGCTCGAAGAAGCCGACCACAATAACAGCACGATGGTCGCAGCTGGCGGCGATTTGCGTCAGAGTGGCCGTGGTTTCCTAGTTTGCGTTCCCGTGCACTCGAGCGGCAAACTTAAAGGCTTTCTAGTCGCTGTGTTCCACTATCAAGAGTTGCTCTCCACGATCCTTCAAGATGTCGCGCCGGACTATTGGGTCGCAATTTACGATGGAAATAAGGAGGTCTACGGTCCAGCCGCCCCGCCTCGAAACGGGCGATATGTCCGGGAAGCAGACATTGAGTTTCAGCAATTAACGTGGCGAGCGCTCGTCTGGCCGAAGGCGGGGGCAGTGGCTTACGCACGATCATCTCTGCCGACCTTGGTACTTAGTTCCGGGATTTTACTCGCTTTGACATTGGCGTTTGCCGTCTATATGGCGGAGACAGCGCAGCTAAACGTCCAAAAACTGGAAGCCGCCAATCGTGAACTAGAAAGAGAGATCGCCGGGCGCGAGCAGGCAGAAGAGGCGTTGCGGCACGCGCAGAAGATGGAAGCCGTCGGCCGGCTGGCCGGAGGCGTGGCCCATGACTTCAACAACTTGCTCATGGTCATCCGCGGCCAAGCGGCACTGACGCAGAACAGCGTCGCCCCCAGTAGTTCGCTCTCCCGCGAGCTGGGGGAGATTGTGAAGGCCGCGGATCGAGCCTCGTCTTTAACGAGGAAACTCCTCGCCTTTGGGCGCAAACAGGTACTTCGGCCCAGGGTGCTGGACCTAAATGCCCTGGTCACTCAAGTCGCGGAAATCCTACCGTCCGTGCTTGGCGAGGACATCAAGGTGAACATGGCACTCGAGCCTGACCTCGGACGGGTAAAGGCTGACTCCGCACAATTGGAACAGGTGATCATGAATCTGGTATTCAACGCGCGGGACGCGATGCCGCATGGCGGCGACTTGACGATTGAGACTGCGAATCGCGATCTAGATGAAGCCTGGATCAGAAGTCACCCGGGAGTTCAAGCCGGCCCGCACGTGACGCTTGTTGTTCGTGATACTGGGCACGGTATGGACGACGAGACCCAGTCACATGTTTTTGAACCCTTCTTCACCACTAAGGATACAAACAAAGGGTCGGGACTGGGCTTGGCCACGGTCTACGGAATCGTGCACCAAAGCGGAGGTTATATCACCGTTTCCAGCAAACTCGGGTTCGGGACGGTAATTCAAATCTATCTTCCGCGAGTTGAGGAACCTGTTGAGGTCGTTGAGGCGCCCAAGCCAATCGTTCAGCCTTTGCAAGGGAAGGAAAGGATTCTCGTGGTCGAAGACGATGATGCAGTACGGCGCATGACGCTCGAGTTCCTAAAAATCAGCGGGTATAAGGTGATTGAAGCTAGGAGCGCGGCGGACGCAATTGAGTGGGTAAAATCACACGACGAAGCAATCGATTTGGTCCTCACGGATGTCGTCATGCCTGGTATGAAAGGCCGTGAACTGGCTGAGCGACTGGCTCAGCTGCGCGCGGGCACAAAAGTGCTGTATATGTCAGCGCACGCCGAAGATGACGCAATAAGTATCGGGATTCTCAGCCCCGGAACGGCATTCATCGAGAAGCCATTCGGTCCGGATCAACTGGCAGCCAAAGTGCGCGATGTCCTGAGCCGAACTAGCTTGAGTTCCGACGACCAGCCCCTACGCCGCGGCGCACAAACCTAAAGAGCGGCCGCCTGGCCACTGTGTCTCAGGGCAGTAACTAGACGCCCTTATCGATGTACATGTCCAGGGTCGTGCACCATTTTCCAGAGCTTTTCCATGGAGATTCTTCTTCGATACGCGCTTGGAAAAGCCTACAACGGCCTGCACCCTAGACTGCTATGGCGACCGCAGGTCCCGCCTATGGACTCCAGTCTGGGTTCGCGTTCGGAAGCATCTTATTTGAGAGGTGAATCCAGGAAAGGCGCTCTGGCTAGAGCGCGAGTGGAACCTTGACGGGTTAAAGGTTGGATCGCTATGAGCTGGGCGGTGAGCATTGTGGTATTTCTAGGCACGGTAATTGCCGTGATGGCTGTGTTCTGGCTTTATTCTCATAGAGACGAGATTCGAGCGGCGCTGAAGGAGCGCCGAAGGGAAAGCCGGACTTCGGCCGAAGTCGGCGTGGAAATCTCGAGCCTTGATGACCCACCTGTTCGCGAGACGGCTTTGACTGAAAACGTCAGTCGTCACGGCGCCCGGATTGTTACCAGGAACCGTTGGCGGCCGACCGTCCGAGTGCTAGTTAGACTGTCCCGTCGGCAAGAGAGTTACCACGCACGGATCGCTTACTGCAGCTTGTTGCGCGGAGATGAGTTTGCTGTGGGCTTGCGATTTTCCCGACCGGTCGATACATCAAAATTTTTTGAATACTCATTTAATTCGAATTGGGAGTAAGTGCTTCTCAGTCGGAGAGATTCGCACGTATTTGAAGATCTGAAGGGGATCGGTGGGCTACGGTTTCTCTAGATGGGTAAACTGGCGGCAAAGCCCAGACCACTTGGAAATGGTCTGGCTCAGCTTCTTGTCCGTCGCCACCTTCGGCTCAGCGCGGAACAAGGCGGTTACAGAGTCTTTTTGCTCAGTGAATTCCTCGGCAAACAAGTCTTTGGGTTCAAAGCCAAGTTCTTCGGACAACTTCATCAATTCGAGACTGTCTACTGACCGGTTTCCTGACTCGATTTGAACGACACTCGACCTAGGAATGCCCAACAGCTCAGCGATCTCTTCCTGGGTATAACCTCGGCTCTCCCGAATCCTTCGAAGTCTCGATCCTAATTCCTTCAGATCGATTGGCATGTTGTGCGTCCTCTAAGAATCTTGCTCTCACAGTATGTTCTTAAATGTCCCCGGGCCGGACCACGAGTTGCTGGTGGACCCGAGATCGTAATCCATAAAGCTGACCAGCCAAATACCTTCTTCGACTTCTTTGATCCCGACAGATTGCCTCGCGAAGACGGTGCTGAGATTGATTTTCGCGGTGCAGACAGATCCGTCCGCAGTTGGTGACGTGGATGGTGCTTCCGCAAAGTCCCAACGCGCGCTACCCGAAGTCGCTCTCGTTCTGCACATAGACGGCGAGTTGCTTGAAGTTTCCAGTTTTCCAGTCGCCCAGGTCGGCTTCCAGGATCACGTGAGCCGTCCGGAGCACCCAACACAACTCCGTCTGGTCGGTAAACCGGACACGCACGTAGAGCATTCCTTCCTCAAAGACGTGCTCGGCCCAGTCCACGATCTTGCCTCTCACGCCGGGGTATTGTGTGCCTGGTCGCAGAACGTGCGGCTTCGTAGCGGCTTTGAGCTTCGCCATTGGTCAGTTCCTCCTCTCTGGTGCCGGAGGGATGCCAGTTTGGGCATGCCTTGCGGTCCTGGCAGGCCGTGGTGTGGCCTTCCGGACAGCCTTCCTTCGCATGTTTGCAGCCCGCTTCTTGGCCTGCCCCTCGTCGTAGCGCTGCTCATCGTCCTTGTCCCAATCGGGAAGCAGCACGACGCGGGGAGGCAGTCCTTTCTTCCTGCGGACTTCCTCGCGTTCCTTGATTTCCAGATAGAAATCGAACGGGTCTTTGGTCTTCCGGTCATATTCGCGGCGGAATTCGTAGGCCCACTTGGCGTCCTTCTCGACGATCTCTCCGAACTTGTCGAAGAACTCCCGGTTGGCGTCCACGCGGGCGCTCTCAACCTCGGCACGCGAATATCGAAGCTGTTCTTTGTCGAACAGCGTTACTTTTTCCATGCGTTCGAGCCCGCGGACGACGTTCTCGAACGCCTGATTGAGATCCAACAGCCCCTGCAGGAGGTGGAGTTTCACGGCTGTCTCCCTGTCCCGGGGTGCGCCTCATCGCCGACATCCTCGGGCGGTTTCGGATACCGCCGCTCCCAGTCCCGCTGCTCTTCCTCGGTGAAAAACCGCACGTTGGGAGGCTTGCCCTCGATCCGCCGGCGTTCCTCAACAACCCGGAGGTCCCGATAGACCTGAATTTCGTCCAGGGAATTCTTCTCGTATTCGCGGTGCTTCCGCTCGAGCCGGCCGACGTCCAGATCCTCATTCCTACCGACGTTGTTGCAAAAATAGCTGTTCAGAGATGCGCGGTGAATCTCAAAGAGTGTCACTTTTTCGTCGAAGCAGGCGGGGTCCAGGTCTAGATTCCTGGCACGCTTGAGCCGTTCCAATCCCTGAACCGCCTCGTCGAGGCCGCGGTTCACCAACAGAATTGCTTCGTACAGATGAGCCTTTTGCATGGTGGAGGTCCTTTCGTTCACCGGGGCACGTAGTGACTAGCGCCGAGATACACGGGTCCTATCGGAATGGATTGAGGGAGGAAATGGACGTGGCGACTGGTCGAACTAGACGGCCGGAGGGGAATGTTCGAACTGATGAGAAGGCCGCGCGGTGATCCGGCAAACTACGCGACGCGCGGCTTGCTTCGACGAACGGGAATGGATAACTTCTGTTGCAGCCATCGCTGCCTCCACGTAGGCACGCTGGTCAGGGACGGGTCGGTGCTAGTAACACCGGCACGTCCCGCTAATTATCGGTCGTGTGTAGTCTTCTTGTGACGACCGCGCTTTCGGTAGTGCGCCGTCTTGATCGCCTTCAACTGTTCGATGTCCTCCAGAGACCAGAGACGATAGCCAACCGCTCCAATGAGCGTCGGTTTCGGAGCGCGAACTCTGCCGGACCGAATCCATCTCTGAAGCGTTACCTGATGGATTCCAATCTTCTCGGCGGCCTCTGCTGTCGTAAACTTTCCGTCTCTCAACGCTATACCTATAGCATTAGCGGGATTTTGTCAAGCGGAAATCTCGCCTGTAGTTAGGACGTTGTTAAGCCGCCCCGTGAAGAATACCCCAAGTCGACCGGGAATCGAAGGTGTTGGACCAATTGGAGATTGGCGGAGCTAGGGTGCAGCGATTCGGACAACTTAAGGGATGTGTCTAGAGTTGGGACAACAAGGTGCAGGCCCGTGAGTGCGGGATGAGCCCATTCCTTCACGCTGGCCGGTCTGTGTCGACCCGTTCGGTCGTGCCACGCCTACCAGAGAACCTTCAGCGCGAGCTGAATGGACCGCGGTCCCCCAATCGAATAGAGTGGATTCAACCGAGTGCCGTAGTTTGCGTAGTTTGCGTTGAGGGTTGCGTTCGACCGGCCGAACAGACCGTCGCTCAGTAGGTTATCTATATTTCCAAAATTCGGATGGTTAAATACGTTGAAGAACTCACCCCGGAATTGAAGGCTGATACGTTCTGTTAGGTTGAATTGCCGGTGAACGGCGAAATCCGTCTGCCAGGCTCCGAGGCCTCGCATGCAGTTTCGGCTTAACGTACCCTCCACTTGCGTTGGGAACCCATTTGCATCAGTCGGCACCGGACAGAAGGGTCCTTTGCTTTGAAGGCCACCTGGACAGCCTCCTGGGATTAGTCCGGGAGTGAAGTTGAAAGCCCGCCCGCCGGGACAGGGCGTACCCCCGTTGGTGGCCGGGCACTGCGCTCCATACAGGTAGAGCGGAATTCCTGAAACAACGTTCGGGCGAAGTTGTAGGAGCCCCTGGGCGTTGGACGGAACGTACTGCCCCTCGATATCAAATTAGGTAGACGAAAACTAATGTGCGGAGGTGGGACAGATCGTCGTTTTAGTCGGCAATAACAAAAATGGGAGCGAGACTTGGAGTCGTCAGCGTGCGGGTGTCACGCACGGCACAACTTGGCGACTGTGGCGGCGATACACTCGAAAATCCTGGTCGGTTGTGAGAATGACAGGATCGGCGAGCGTTTCGGTCATGCGAACGAGGCAGGCATCTGCGAAGCCCATCGGAACGTCCGAATACTTCTCAATCAACTTCACCACCGGCTCCGCATTCCTGGCAAACTCGAAGGAGACACGAAGTGCGCGTCGACGGAGTAGTGCCCCCAGGCTCGGAGGGCCGTGCGCTTCAAGAAGGTGGAAAGCCTCAGACAGAACGGCTTCGCACGTGAGCCAGGGCGGGGGAAATTCGGAGGCCTTAGTAACGGCCCATAGGTGATGAGCGTCCCGGCTGCTGAGCAGCGCGACCGCAAAACCGGCGTCAACAAGGACGTTTCTGGCCATATCCGGTTGCTCGCAAATACTCCCGCTTCCGGGTTGTCAGGTCGGCGGGCAAGCCGTCGACCGACCCGATCAGGTCGGTAATAGCAGTTAACGAGGCGATCCGCTTCCACCGTCGCGGAGCGTGCTCAAGCCGTTCGCGAACTACATCCGACTTGGAAATCTTGCGCCCCCGCGATTCCGCTTCGATGTCCGCGATAAGCGGTTCTGGCAATCGGACCGTGAGAGTCTTCATGTCGCGATTGTATTACATGTCTGGCAGGAACGCAATACGGGCAATCGAATTAACTAGCCACGACTAACCTCAGAGGAACAAGCGCTTAGGAACTCGAGTCCATTCGGGTCCGATGACGCTCAAAGACGGCGCACAACGGCTATGGAGGAAATATGCTTCTTCGATAGACTCTAAACGTGAAGTGGCTTTCACCGGTCGCGCAAAACAGGCAGACCTAAAGTCTGGTTGGTAACCGACAGCGCGAGCGGTTTGGGCCGCAACATCGCGGAAGCCGTGCTCGCAGCCGGCGATCATTGAGCGGCTTCGACGGTGAGTCTCAGCCCAATCGCCTTGGCGACGGCGACTAGCTCTGCCTAGAAACGCGGCAGATAACTTGAGGTAATTCCTAATCGCGCCATGCGAAAATGAACGAGGTCCCCATCGCACGCCTATTCGCGTTTGAAGCGAATGAAATTGCGGAGGGACGCGCGGTCCTAACCCCAGTTGCCGGACGACAACACGCAAATCCCATGGGCACGTCCATGGGGGAGTCCTTTGCGACATCGCCGACGTTGCCATGGGAATGGCGTTCGCAAGCACGCTCGCACCCGGCGAATCCTTCACAACAATCGAACTAAGAATCAATTTCTTCCGCCCCGTGTGGGAGGCGCACCTGCGCGTGGAGAGCAAAGCGGTGCGACGCGGCAGCGTCATCGGCTACGTTGAATGCGAAATCACGGACGAGGGAAGCCGCCTCATCGCGAAGGCGTCGTCCACTTGTCTGGCCCTGCGGGGTGAGTGCACTCGGGGACGCTGGATTCCAGCCCGTCGGTTATTTCGAAGGAACTCGCACTTCTGTCTCCAGGTAGCGATTCAGATGAGCTTGAATGGCGCGCAGCGGCTCTTCGGTTCGCTCAAGTCGGCCGAGCATGTTGGCGCCTTCGAGAGAGGAGATGATGAGAGTCGCCAGCTTCTTTGAGTCAACCCTTGCACGGATTTCCCGGGCTTTGATCCCCGAATTGACCACCGAAATAAGGTAGCGGTGCCAACCGCGCAAGGCTTTGCGGGCGCGCTCTCGCAGAACAGAATTTCCATCATCGGTATCGATGGCCGTGTTGAGCAAGGGACAGCCCCCGGGAATGATTCCGCGGCGCTCAACAAAGTTTGCAACCAATTTCTTTAGCCTATCGACGGAATTTGAAACGGCGTCGAGATCGTGAATCCGCGCGTTCAAAGTTTCCCGCCAGGCATAGTCAAAGGCCTCGGCCGCCAGCGCCTCCTTGCTGTCGAAGTGCCGATAGATGCCACCTTTTTCCAGCCCGGTGGCCTTCATCAGATCGGATAAGGCAGCTCCGTCATAGCCCCGCTGATTGAAGATCGGGGCCGCCTTGCGAATGATTTCCAGCCGCGTCTGTTCGCCTTTTCGCATATAACTGCCCCCCCCCCGAATCCATTCTGCGACCGACTGGTCGCCTTCCGCATCATACCAGATATTAGATGAGACCATTCGGTCTCTTGTTGCTGGCTGGTTGCCCGAAGGAAGGCGGGCCAAGCCATGAACGCTGCTGCCGCCTCCATTCCCACTCGATTCAACCTCACCGAGCGGCGGGCGATTAATCCCTGGATCATCGCGGTCACCGTCACGCTGGCAACTTTCATGGAGCTCCTCGACACGGCCATTGCCAATGTGGCTTTACCACACATCGCCGGAGGTCTCGCGGTCAGCTACGATGAAAGCACCTGGGTGCTGACCAGCTATCTCGTATCGAATGCGGTGGTTCTTCCGCTCTCCGCCTGGTTAAGCCGGGTCTTCGGACGCAAGCGCTACTACATGTTGTGCGTGTTGCTCTTCTCTTTAAGTTCCCTGCTTTGCGGACTCGCGTCTTCTCTGGGTCTGCTTATCTTCTTTCGGGTCATGCAAGGAGTCGGGGGCGGCGGGCTCGCGCCCGTGGAACAGGCCATCCTTGTGGATACATTCCCACCGGAGAAACGGGCCGCTGCGTTCGCTCTTTATAGCATGGCCATCGTGACGGCTCCGGTCATCGGGCCGCCGCTTGGCGGGTGGATTACGGATAACTGGAGTTGGCGGTGGATCTTCTTCATCAACATTCCGATTGGAATTGTCTCCCTGATCCTAACCAAAAGGGTCGTGTCCGATCCCCCGGAATTCACTCGGGAAGTCGAAAGTGCGCGGAAAGGGGGCAAACTGCGGATCGATGGCTTCGGCATTCTTCTGGTGGCCCTGGGATTTGCGTGCCTCGAGGTGGTCCTCGACCGCGGACAGACCGAAGACTGGCTCGAGAGCCGCTTCATCGTGGTTTTCCTCTCGATAGCCGTTCTAGCGTTGATCGCCGCGGTCTTCTGGGAGTGGCATCACCCTGACCCGGTGGTGGAAATCCGCCTGCTTGCCGATCGAAACTTCGCCATCGCCAATGCCTACTATTTCCTCTTCGGCTTCGCCCTATTCGGATCGACAGTCCTGATTCCCCAGATGCTGCAAAGCTTGTACGGTTATACGGCAACGGATGCGGGGCTGGTTCTCGGCCCTGGAGCATTGGTCATCGTGGTGTTGGCCCCGTTCGTCGTCAGAATTCTTCCGAAGGTCGGAATCAAGCCGTTGATTTTTGTCGGGTACGTCATCTTTGCCACAGCCATGTGGCAGTATGCGAGCATTGACCTCGGCACGGACTATAAACACGTGGCCCTGGTTCGGGCTCTCCAGGGACTGGGGATCGCCCCGCTGTTCGTGCCCGTAAGCCAGCTGGCCTATTCCTTCCTGCCCAAAAACAAGAACAACAAAGCTTCCAGCCTTACGAATCTGTTCCGCAACCAGGGCGGCAGCGTAGGCATCGCTTTCGTCACCACCATGCTAGCGCGGCGCACGCAGTACCACCACTCGGTTCTGGTTGCTCACGCCACGCCTGCGCAGCCACGCTATCAAGAGACACTCGCGGCATGGTCTCAATATCTTGTGACGCACGGTTTCACCGCTCCGGATGCGGCTCTGCATGCGAAAGCTGAATTGGCGCAGATCATTCAGCAGCAAGCCGCGTTCCTTGGGTTTCTCGATTGCTTCTGGCTGCTGGGCTGCGCCTGCCTGATCGGAGCGCCTTTGGTTTTCCTCACGCGCAAGATCGGGCCAGTTAGTTCCAGTGCCGGACACTAGATTTCAGAGGGCTTCCACGCCGCGCTGCGCGAACGACGTTTGACGTTCCAGAGAGCCGAGATAATCAATTCCATTCATTTCCGTGCGCGGACGGCAGGGAAAAATCGAGCCCCGATCTAGTCCCAGAAGTTATCCCGATCGATGAGTTCGACGCCGATCTGACGGCTGCCCTCTGAATCGATACGGGAATAAACTACCCGAGCGGCCGCGCGGCCCCCTTTATCTTTCCGCGTCAGGACAACCGTCCCCCCGGTCTCGACCGGATGGCGGCATATGAAACCGGCGCCGTGACGGCTCAACGTGGAAGTCCAGGTATCTTCCTCCCAGGTCCGATGTGAATCTTCTCGGCGCAGCCAGACCGGAACCGCGTTCGCCAACCGTGGGCTTCGGCGAAGAGACCTGCCCGCCCGGGAGACCCAAAGGAGAGACTCCAGCAGACGCGCCTTCGTCTGCTGATCGGTGGAACGTGCATCCTCGACAAGGCTCGTAGCTTGTCGCGCCCACGCATCTAAGAATTCCTTGAAAGCGGCAGTCGACGCCGGGTCATACTGCTGGCCCTTCATGCGTTCATGGCAGGATTGAAGTTCTGGAAACGAAACCGAAAGAAAATGTTCGAGGCAAAACGGGCATGCACGGACTTCGGCAGCAGCGCGTTCCCCGCAGAGTTCAACGCTGCACGGACTGCGCTCGGCTGCTTCTTCAACACCAAGCGATTCGATTTGGCCTTCCATTGCTCCGTCCCGGAATGGCCCTAACGGGCCCGCCTAACTCTTGGACAGTTTCCCGATTCCCTTAGCCAGTTCAGAAATTGCGCCGCTGACAAATTCCAGGTGGCTGCGGCTGTAATGCGACATCTCCTCGGCGAATTGACGCGAGATGCTCGCGGCCTTTTCTTTCAGATTCCCGAGAGCGTCTTCGGTGACAGGCTGCAATGCGCCTCGTAAGCGGGCTTCCGCCTCAGCCTCCTGCTGCCTGCTGGACGCTCGAACACTTTCGAGAGCCGAGTTGGCGGCGGCGCTGGCGGCGCGCTCGAGTTCTATGCGAGCACTATCAAGCCGCTCCCGCAGGATCATTTCGAACTGTTTGTCGAGCCGCGTGCAGCTCTCCTCTATCTGAACCGCGGACTTTTCCACGTATTGCTGGCAAATCTTTTCAATTTCCCCTTCGCGCCTCGTCAGGTCCGCCGCAACTTTGCGGGCCTGGCCGATCACCGGCGCCGACTCTTCCTTCAGACGAGCGATGATGCGATCCACCGCGTCCTTACGGGATGCCTCGAGAAATCCTTGCAGCCGGTCCTGCGCCTTCCTTACCAGCCTCTCGGAAAGTTCCTCGAGTTCACGGTGGCGCAGCTCCATTCGGTTGAGCGCCTGCTGAAGGTCCGTTTCGATCTTTTTCGTCCACTGGGCGTAACGGGATCGCGCAGTTTCCTCGCCGAGCTGGTTCATCTGTTTGAGGGACTGGTCGATCCAGGAACCGGCCCGCGACGAGGTGGCTTCCGAGACGACGCGCGTCACTTCTTGCCGGAGCCCGGCGCGCAGCTCATCGAGAAGCGTTGCGGCTCTTTCTCTAACCACGGCCTCGGCCGCTTCCGACAACATGCTCTCCATCTGCTGCTGAAAACCACCGATTAACTGGCTCACGGGCCGCGTATCGGAAGACGGTGACGGGGCGGACTCGGTCGCTTGAGAGTTCACCGCTTTGCCATGCTTCTGTTTCGTTGCCGTTGGAGCTGCCTCCGGCCGTAGCACTGCGACCATCTTTGGCTTGGATTCTTCGGCAGCGGGACTGCGAAACCCGCAGAACGGCAACCAATCGCTGGGCGGCGAATCGATGCCCCAGATATTGCCGGGCTCGTCGAGCTCGATCGCCGTCTGGAACATGCCGCCGTGTTCAGTAGGACGCTGGGTCCACCTCACATGGCCGCGAGTGGAAATCGGCTTCGAATCCTCGCCTTTGCCGTTCAATTCCAGCATCACCTGGGCATTGGGCAACACGTCGCGCTTCGATTCGTACTTACAACCGTGGCAATTAAGGGTGACCGTGGACACTTCCTCGTTGTATGGCCCGCGGAACGAGTCGACCCCTGCCACGGCGAGCCGAATGGCCCGATTGACGCGCGTGCTGCGCCGCACTCCACTTCCGGAATGAATAGCAAGAGAGCCGTTCGGCACGTTTCCCTCTGTGCGCTGCGTTCCTACAGGATAAAACGTGCCGCCCCGAGGGTAATCGGCAAAATCAATGCGCCTGCTTCAATGAGTTACTGCCTATGGGGCAGTTAGCGAGCAAACGCATCCACGGCCACGCGCAGAGGCGCGGAAAATCGCCTCCGAGGCGCGCTCGTTTCAGCAGCATCCGCTAACGCGATGAACTAGCCTTTTGATCCTTGACCTGCAACTCATTCACAGCCTGCTGTACGTTCGGAACGGCGGACCGAACCTTTTCAGCCTGCTCGCGTTTGGCTCGCTTGATTTGCTACCTCTGTTGTTTTGTTTCATTCCTGTTTCAAAATCGCGGCCAACGGTTGACGGCAGAGGAAGACCCGGGCTCGAAACTGAACCGAATATAGGCGGCATTTCAATAGGTTCCTAGGAGCGAAAGCCTGTAGGCCATTAGAGGAATTGCTGTAGCGCCACAAGCTAACCGGACGTACCGGCCGGCGCTGGGAAAATTGTCCCGGAGCCACGCAAAAGGACGTACCAGACAATGCATTACGGACCGTCTGTGTCCCTAGGCGTCGACTAACTCCCCTGGCAACAGCGTTTTGGGACCGCAAATGATGCTGGAGTTTGGAGATGAGGTTGCACTTCCCGGAGCTGGGGGAGACGGACGGTGTTACATAGATTCGTAAGGAGTGTGGACCCGCGGTTTTTTTCGACGCGTCATGGACTAGATTCTGAAGATTTCCGCGATGTGGAGTGGCGTCTGGAAGCTTTGAAGACCTCTGTTGAAGATTTCCGAAATGCCTCGTGGACCGCTTGGTCAGGTGCCGGGAATCAAGTTCGAGAAGCCGCCGATGCACTTTGCCAGAAAGAGGAAGCCCTTCTCTGGAAACTTCGCGTAGCGAAACACTCGAGTGGTTTCGCCCAAAGCGTGCTGTTGGACGATATCATCGGCTCGCTTGCTGACCTGGAAGAGTCGGTCGGATCGATGCTGAAGCCGTCGTGAGCCACCGGTATCAAGCGCTATCGTTTAGGGCGACGCATCACTCTTTCGGTATCGAACCACGTAGGTCGGAAACGTTCCGTACTTCTTTGCCATGGCGGTCTGGCCGACGTAGTCACATCGAAATTCGAGGTCTCTCTCGGCTGACGCCAGTGCGGCAAACGGCTGGCTGGCATAAACGTTCCCTGGCGGAGTAACCGGCTCAATGCGGGCGGCGCGACTCACATGCGCGCCGATGTAATTTGGCCGCTCGGTTACCGGATCGATACACGCGTAAACGGGGCCGGCATGCAAACCGATTCGAAGGTCGAGTTCCGGCAATCCCCTTGATTTCCACCGAGTCGCCTTCACGCGATCGCGAAGCTCGAGTGCAAATCGCCCCGCACTTCGAACATCCGAGAAAACAAAGAACAAACCGTCGCCCCAAGTGTTCTTCATCAGCGGAGGAGGCGAAAGTTCCTGGGCCAGTTTTCCAACTAAGCCGAGGAAGTATCGTACGAACAGAGGAACTTCATTTTCGTTGAGCTTACTGAAACCCACGGCGTCTGCAAACAAAAGCGCGCGAATCTCCGGCGCGAAATCCGGGCTTGCCTCCGTGTGGATGATTCTAGTTCGCGTGCCGGGATTCGGGAGAGGTTCGGCATGTAGCTCTTTTTGCACGATCGCCGTCAAGTCGATCACCTCGACATCGCTTCCGGCGCCCCGCCATAGTTCCACCGCACTGGCGGTTCCCCCGGGACCATCGCCCGGTTCGCGATTCCACACCGCCAGTGGTATCAGCTTCGTTTCCAGTTGCTCCGCTTTGCCGGACGCCAGTCCATAGGCGATTCGGTTGGCGTACTCGAGCAGGACGCCACCTCCTTCTGCAACCTGTCCTGAAGTGATCACAACACTCGCGGCTCTCTGTATGAGCCAATCGAATCTCGCCTTCCAGCCGGGCGCCCGGTCTACGCTGTGCTCTACGAACTGAGCTTGTTCGTAGGGCAGGATGATGTGGATCTCGCCACCCCGCTCGAGCATGGCCTCCAGAAAAAGAATGTCCGCACCGCAAGCGGCCGAAGCGTATCCGAACCCAGCGTCGAACGCGGCTAGCTGCTTGCGGATGCTAAGGTCAACAACCGGCTCGAGCTCGGGAGGAAACCGCGGCGCCGGCCGATTCGGTTGGTCAACCATATGGCCGGAGAATAAAACCACAGAAGGTATATGGAAGCAGCGGTCGAGGCGTTCACGAGGCGCATCCAGTTGAGCCATAATCAGCCGAGCGTTCCGTCGCGACGAATTCAAGTCACCGTATCGCATTCGGCCGACTTCCGCAGCGCGCGAATACCATTCCTCCGCCTCGGACCATTGACCGAGGATGAGCGCCGCTTCGCCCAACGTCGCCAAAATCCAGTAAGGATCCTTCTTTGCCTCGTTCAGGCGCTTCAGTTCCTCAAGACCAACCGTTCGGACCTCCCCGGCTAATTTCGACGATTGTTCCCGGTCGCCCAGCCGCAGTGCCAGCGTGGCGGAGTTGATAGCGCTCCAATATCCCGCCGTTAGTTCGTAAGCTTTCGAATAGAATTCCTGCGCACGACGGAGATGCGATTGCTTCTGCTCCGGCGACGGGGCCGTTTCGGCCAGATCCTTGTAGGTTCGCGCGAGCAAACCCAGCGTCTCTTCGTCCTGAAACCCTTCCTGATAAAGATGCAGCAGCAGCATATTGGCGGCTTCGCTGGCGCCGCTCCGCGCCAGCGTGAGCCCCAGAAGCTGACGCAGAGCTACGTCCGTGGCGAAATGCTTGAGTCCCTCGCTGACTACGTCGTACGCCAGGAGCGGCTCACCAATCTTCAAGATTCTTTCGGCCAAGAGACGAAAAAGCTCGGGGGATTCAGACCACACCTCTTGATTCCGTCCGTCCCACATCGCGATGATTTGCTGAAGCTGTGGACCCTTGGCCAACAGAGCGTTGAGGCGATCTCGTTCGCCGGAATCTAGTTCCGCATGGCTCGCGCTTGCGACGACGCTCGAGTGCGGCGGATCAATCTTGTAGCCCAGCAGGAGCAGCATCTTGATCGCTTCGAGCGCGGTCCGGCGGTCGTATTGTCGCTCGATTTCGGGAAGCTGATCATAGGGCACCAGGCACGGATGTTCCTTCGTTTCGTCATTGCGATGCGGGCCGTAGCGCCAGCCTTCGGAAACACGCTGCTGTGCCCAGATCTCGTGCGTGTTTTCGGCCAAACGTTCCGTGAGCGCCGTTAACTCGGCGTCGAGCCGGACCGGCGAGGTGTCCAGGGGTTTGGGCTTATAGGCCATCGGTTGTTCCGGCCTCCGGAATCAGGTTCGGTTGTCGGGACCTGAGATAACCCAGCCATGATAATCGAAAGTTTGAGCCGGAATGCCAATTTACTCGTGGGGCGCGATCCCTTATCCATGTTCCTTGGCGAAACTCCCGGGTAAGACATCAGCCTTGACAACACCAGGGCACCTATTTACATTCGCCTTGCTCCTGCCATTGCAGCCGTCAACTGGAAACGCTAGCGGAAGGACATCAGCCAGATATGGCTCACGACGTATTTATTAGCTATGCGTCTGAGGACAAAACCGTCGCGGACGCTGTCTGCGCGATGGTTGAGTCTCAGGGCGTGCGGTGCTGGATTGCGCCGCGTGACGTTCTGCCGGGGGTGGCTTACGGCGAGGCGATCATCGACGCGATTCACGGCTCCCGCATCATGGTATTGATCTTTTCCTCAAAGGCGAATGCCTCTCCACACATCCCAAAGGAAATCGAGCGGGCCGCCAGCCGCGGTGTGGCCGTATTGCCATTTCGCATCGAGGCCGTGTCTCCGGGAAAGTCGCTCGATTACTTCATTGGCAGCGTCCACTGGCTGGACGCGTTCACGCCGCCGCTGGACGGGCATGTCAAGCGGCTGGCAGAAAACGTGAAGACGCTCCTTTCGCGGGGAGCTCCGCCGACCGAAGCCATACCTCCCATGCCGATTTCGGCGCCCGTCGCGGCCGCTCCGCCGGTTGCGCCGGTCTCCGCGGTGCCGCCATCCGTCGCGCCGCCAGCCTCGATGTCCACAAAGCCCGCAGTCGGTCTCTATGTGGCGCTCGGGGGCCTGGTCCTTCTGGTATTGGCGTTGTGTTTTTGGTTTGTGGTGCGGCCCAAAATGCAATCCTCGACCTCGCAAGTGGCAACGGCACCCGCACTCTCGGCTTCACCCACGAGCAATCCGGGGGGAGCAGACGCGTCTCAACCTGGCAAATCGCCAAGCGCGGGCGAGAGCAGTGGGAGTGTACCCGCCACGCCACGACCCGCCGCAGCAAACGGCGCGCAGCTCTACAACCAAGGAATATCGTCGTACAAGAACCAAGATTTCTCGACGGCCGCAAACCTCTGGCAACAAGCTTGCGAAGCGGGCGAGCCCAAAGGATGTTTTGGCGTCGGTGTGATGTACGAGGACGGTAGGGGAGTGTCGAAAAGTGTTAAACGTGCGGTCGATCTCTACAAGCGCGCCTGCGACCAGAGCTACGCAACCGGTTGTTACAATCTGGGCCTGATGTACGGGAACGGCCGAGGAGTGCCGGAGGATTTGAAACGCGCAGCGGATCTGTATCGGCGCGCGTGCGATGGAGGAAATGCGGCGGCCTGCAATAACCTCGGAATCCAGTACGCCAACGGGCGCGGAGTTCAGCACGACGATAAAAGAGCTGCCGATCTTTACAAGCGCTCCTGCAACGCCGGCGACTCGGCCGGCTGCAAGAACCTCGCCCGCTTAGTAGGCCAGCCGCAACCCTGACTTTGCGCCTAACTGGAACATCCTAGTAGGCTTGGCTTGAAATCCAACCGCGCACTGCGCGAGTCCGTCGAACCTCCGGGACCCGCATGAATGACGCCAAGGAAGTTTGGCGAACCTGGCCACTTGTGCAACGCGAGCGCGAATACTCCCCAAGCAGCAGCGCGACTTCTTCGGCAAGCATCTTGGCCGAATATAGCGCGCAAAGCAGGGAAGCCGAACGGACTTTTCCGTGCCGAAAGAATTTGCGCTGGGGAGATGGACCTGATGAAACCTTCGACTTCTTCCCCGGGACTTCTTCTCATGCGCCCCTCGTTGTGTTTATCCACGGTGGCTACTGGCAGGAGCTGTCCAAAGAGGAGTCGCTTTTCGCAGCGCCTGGCTGTGTGTCGAACGGCATCGCCTATGCCGCGATTGACTACACGCTTGCGCCTCGCGCCAACATCGCCAGGATTGTCGAGCAGTGCCGCCGGGCCGTCGCATCGCTTCATCGACAGGCGGCCGTCCTCGGATTTGACCGCCAGCAGCTGTACGTCGCAGGGAGCTCGGCGGGCGCGCATCTTGCCGCCATGCTGCTGGTCCGAGGCTGGCATCAAACGCTGGGGATTCCCGAAGATGCCATTGCCGGTGCGATTCTACTGAGCGGCGTTTACGATCTCGCCCCGTTGGTTGGTACCTATATCGATGGGCCCTTACAGATTACCGCGGCTGATGTTGCGGCGCTGAGTCCGGTCGGGTTGCCACACGGACGGCCGGTACCGGTCATTGTCGCTTGGGGAGAATTCGAAACCGGCGAATTCAAGCGTCAGAGCCGTGACTATGCTGAAAGACTCCTGGCCTACGGCTTTCCGGTATCGAGCTTCGAAGTCGCCGGAACCAATCACTTCGATGTTGCCTTTGGCCTAACGGAGCCCAGGAACACGCTCGGCCGCGCGACTCTCGGATTGGTTGTGGGCAAACAGCCAAGTTGATCGAGCATTCCGGAGGGTCCGCTATTTATTCAAAACAGAAATGAATTTTTCGGCAAATACGTATGCGTCGAGGAACGAATTATAGATAGGGGCGAGTGACGCTCGTAGTATGTCTGGCTCACGCCAGTCGCAAATCACTCCTTGCTCCGCCAGCTGATCGCAAATGGAACGGCCGCCGTTCCTGATTCGCAAGGAGAGCATGGCTCCGCGTTGTGCGGGATCGCGCGGCGTGATAATCGAAAACCGGTCCGCAGGCTCGCGCTCGAGTAAAAACAGCAAATAGTCCGTCAGCGCAATGCTTTTGGCGCGGAGATTTTCAATTTCTGCTTCGTCGAAGATTTCCATCGACGCACGCAGCGCCGCCATCGATAAGATGGAAGGATTGCTGACCTGCCAGCCTTCCGCTCCGGGAATGGCTTGGAAATTCGGCCCCATTTGAAAGCGAGCGGCCTTGTCGTGTCCCCACCAACCGGTGAAACGCGGCAGCTTGGCATTGCGCGCGTGCCGTTCATGGACGAAACATCCGGCGATCGCGCCCGGTCCAGCATTCAGATACTTGTAGCTGCACCACACGGCGAAATCGGCGTTCCAATCATGCAGTTTCAAATCGAGGTTTCCTGCCGCGTGCGCCATGTCGAATCCGACGGCGCAACCTCTTGCGCGGGCGGCTGCGGCGATGCGTGAACATTCAAATGCCTGGCCCGTCGAGTAGTTCACCCCCGCGAGCATCACGAGCGCGATCTCGTCGCCCTTGGTCTCGATCAATTTCTCGATATCCTCCGTACGAATCGCGGATTCCCCCGCTCGCGGAGCAACTTCAATCAGCGAAGTTGAGGGATCGTAGCCGTGATACCGGAGTTGCGATTTCACGGCATACTGGTCGGAAGGGAATGCATTGGCTTCCATCAAGATTTTTCTTCGCTCGCGCGTAGGCCGGTAAAATGAAATCAGCATCAAGTGCAAGTTCACGGTGAGCGAGTTCATCACCACCACTTCGATGGGTAGCGCGCCAACCAGCCTCGCCGTCGGCTCGGTCAGACTTTCGTGATACGGCATCCACGGACTCCGCGCCCGGAAATGGGCGTCCACGGCGTATCGCTTCCAGTCCTCTAGCTCCTGTTCGATGTAGGCGCGCGCCGATTTCGGCTGCAACCCGAGTGAATGGCCGCAGAGGTACACACACTCGCCGCCGTCCGGCATTTGCGGAAAATAAAAGCGCTGCCGGTAGCTCGCGAGCGAATCACTGGCCGCCATCGCAGTTGCGAACTCTCTGGTCGGCTGAAACTCGGTGCGCGCCACCTAGCCATTCTCCAAAGGAGTCAACTCACGATGAATCAGGGCCTCCGCTTTCTTCCAGTCGAGATCTTCCATTCGGCCGATCGACGCACACAATTCTTGGAGCATGCGATCCTGCACCCGCCCCCGCGACAGAGCTACCGAATAAGGTATCCGGTGAAACGTCACCATCGCATACTTCGGAACGAATATTCCCGGAAACCTGGTTTCGAGCGCAAGTTCCACCTTTTTTTGAAACAAAAAGTGAGGATCTGCCACGCGATCCCTCATCTCGACGAAATTCTCGAGCGCTAAATCGGCGATGGCATCCGCGTTCACCTTGCGCGCCAGCTCGAATTCGCTGAAGACGCGCGCCCAGTCGCTTCCGTATTGATCGAGGAGCTCGATCAGACAGGTGCAATCCTCGAACGCGCAATTCAAGCCCTGGCCGAAGAAAGGAACGATGGCATGAGCCGCATCGCCTAACAGCAAGACTTGATCGCCCAAATGCCAGGGCGAGCACTTGACCGTCACCATCGAGCCGATGGGGTTCGAAAAGTAGTTTTCCTTGAGGTTGGGCATTATCGGCACCGCGTCAGGGAAGCTTGCTTCGAAGAACCCCAGAACCTTGGCCTCCGTGTCGAGACTTGCAAAGCTTGTTTCACATTCGAACGGCAAAAACAAAATGCAAGCAAACGAACCATCGATGTTCGGCAGCGCAATCAGCATGTAAGCGCCGCGGGGCCAGATGTGCAGCGCATGCGGTTCGAGCAGGTGCTTGCTTCTGGCGCCGGCCGTAATGGTCAGTTCTTTGTAACCGTAGTCCAGCTGCTCTTCTGACAGCCGGAATCGATCGAGCTTTTGCATTTCCAGCCGAAGCGCCGACGCTGCACCGTCCGTACCGATGACTGTCTTGCTTTCAACCGCCGTCTCCGCTCCCGTCTTTTCGTTGCGCAACCGGACCCGCCTCTCCTTCCAGTCAAATCCTATGCATCGTTCATGGAAGTGAATTTCCACGCCCTGCGCTTCGGCGGCGTTCACCAGCGACACATTTAGTTCCGCGCGGGAGATCGAATGAATGACCTCGTGCGGGTCTTGGCCGTACGGCTGGAACGTAAGTTCCCCGGCGACCGAGTGCATCATCCGTCCGCGCATAGGGACAATGATGTCTTTCATTGATTCCCATAGGCCGGCTTCCCGAAGCGCATGGATTCCGCGCGTCGATACCGCCAAATTAATCGATCGACCAGCGCTGAGGCGCACGCGCCGCAGGTCTGGACGCCGCTCGTAGATCTCGACGCGAAATCCACGCTTGACCAGGAAAATTGCCAGGAGCGGACCGGCAAGCCCCGAACCGATGATCGTAATGGTTTCTGGCTTCTTGGGCATGTTTGGACTGGCTGGTGCGGCGCGCGTTTGCCGCGAGCAGATTATTCTTCCAGAATCGACCGCGCTTCCCACAATTCGGGGAAGAACTTTTTTTCGAGCGTCAGCTTCAGATAGGAACTCCCGGCACTGCCGCCCGTCCCGATGCGCGCGCCGATGGTGCGTTCCACCATCTGAATGTGGCGCAGGCGCCAGCTCACGACCAGCTCGTCGAATTCGGTCAGTCGCTCGCACACGTCGATCCAGTCGCGGTGGTTTCGCTCGTCTCGATAAAGAGCGTAAATCGCCTTTGAGCGTGCGCCGAATTTCTCCGCCTCCGTCAGGCCGGCTTCGAGTGGAATGAGCTTCCCGAGGCGTGTCAAAGCCGCGAAAAATACGTCTCGCAACGAATCTTCGCGCAGCCTACGCTCCAAAATCGCGCGCGCCTCATTCGTCAAATCGTGATGGCGCAGCATCTTTTCATCTTTCAAACCGCACAAAAACTCAATCTCACGAAATTGCTCGGACTGAAAGCCGCTGGCTGGTTGCAGCTTCCCACGAAACGCCAAAAAGTGAGTGGGCAGCATGGTCTCCAAAATCGTGAATTGTTCCACCAGCACGCGCATGATCTCCGTGCACCGGCGAAGCAGCCGCGCCGCTTCGTACACTCCGTCTCGCGACCCAGGGTTGGCACTCGCGGCGCGCAGGTTCGCCACCACCGCATCCAAATCGTGGAGCAATTCTTTGAACCACAGCTCATAGGTTTGGTGTACGACGATGAACAACAGTTCATCGTGATGCTGGGGCGAAGATTGCGGATGCTGGAGGCCGAGTAGCCTGGGAATCTGAAGATAGGAGCTGTAGGTCAACTGTTCGCCCGCGCTGGGAGCCACATTTTCGCGTCGCCCTGATCCACCGCTCGGAGCCGGACGTCCGGGTGATTTCGCGGCGCCCTGGCCGCCAGAGGCGGCGCGTGCGCCTTTTCCTTCCCCCGGCGCCGACAGTCCAAGAAACCGAGCGGCGTTGCCTCCCAGCAACTTCGCTTTCGATTCCGGCGACAGTTGGCTGTTGCGGACGAGCGCGCCTACTCGTTCTTCGCCTAGCGGAAATGGGTAGTCCGAACCCAGCAGCACGCTCTCTGGCCCCATGATTTCCACGAGAAACTGGAGTGTGCGCTCCTCGAATACGGCGGAATCCACGCAGAATCGATTCAAGTAGTGCATCGGCGGAAATTGTGAAATGCCGCGGACGAGTGGTTGCTGCCGCCAGGCGTTTTCCAAACGCCCCAATAGAAATGCAAAGCTTCCGCCACCGTGAGCGAAACAAATCCGCAGACTGGCGGGCAGGCGGTCGAAGCCCCCGCCCAGCATCATCGCCACGATGGACAACTGCGTCTCGGCCGGCATTCCGACGGTCCACGGCATCATGTATTTTGGCATACGCTGGCCGGCCATCATGTCCCACGGATGCACGAACACGGCCGCGCCTTCACTGGCGCAGTGATTCAGAAACGTGATGATGCCGGGATCGTCGAGATTTTTCTCGCCTACATGATTCCCGATTTGGACGCCGAGGTGGCCGGCGCGCATCGAGCGCGTAAGTTCCGCGCTAGCGGCGTCTATATCCTGCAAGGGGACCTGACATAGCGCTTTCAGTCTTCCCTGGCTGCGACTGCACATCTCGAGCGCCGCGTCATTAAAGAGTCGCGCGCAATCGAGCGCATGCTTGGCTTCACGGTTATACGCAAACAATACCGGCGTCGCGGAGATCACCTGAACATCAATTCCATCGCGGTCCATTTGCTCGAGGCGAACCTTTACGTCCCAGCAAGCCGAATGGATGTGCCGGAACACCCGGTCGCCCAGCATGATTACCGCTTTGTCCGGTTCGGTGTGCCGGATGGATGGCCAGTCAGGCGTGCCAAAGCGAGCGGCGAGGTCTGGCCACTCCTTCGGGAAAAAATGAGTGTGAATGTCTATCGCTTGCATCTGAATTCCCACGATGCTATTTCGGCTGCTGCCTGCCCGGATGCACTTCTCCGCAGTCGCGGCATTTCCGCAGTTCGGGGTTCTGGTAGAACCGCTCGAAGACCGGCGGGAGATCGCGCACGATGCTTTCCAGGTCCAATTCCGCGCGGTACACCAGGTGATGACATTTCGGGCAGTACCACTCGATCCCATCCACGGCTCCTTCGGGCCGCGGCGTTTCGATTACCAAGCCGATGCTTCCCGCCGTTCTTTGCGGCGAATGGCGGACGTGTTTCGGCAGCAAAAATATTTCGCCTTCTTTGATGGGTATGTCGACCGGCGCTTTGCCCGGCGATTCCATCACGCGCAGCACTATGTCGCCCTTCAGTTGGTAGAAAAATTCCTCGATGGGATCGTCGTGAAAATCCGAGCGCTGATTCGGTCCGCCCACCACCGTCACCATCATTTCGCCGTCTTCCCATACCTGCGCGTTTCCCACGGGCGGCTTAAGCTTGTCGCGGTTCGAGTCAATCCACGCTTGAAAATTGAAGGGCTTCATGGTCTTGATTGATGGCATCACTTTTTCCTTTCCGGTTGCGCGGACGGCTGGTAGGCAATCGCTTTCATCTCGATCAACAGATGCGCGTGCGGCAGTTGACCTACTGCCACGGTCGTGCGCGCAGGGCCGTGCTCGTCGAAATATTGTCCGTAGATCTCGTTGTAACCGCTGAAATCATTCATATCCACTAAGAACGTCGAGATCTCCACCACGTCCGTCAGTCGTGCACCCAGGCTAGCGAGAATATCGCGGATGTTTTCAATCACCGCGCGCGTCTGAGCGCGAATATCGAGTTTCGTTGCGCCGGATGAATCGGTGTCCGCCCCAGCAATCGTATCATCCGGGCGACGCGAGCTTGTGCCCGAGACGAAAAGAAAGTCGCCGGCGCGTTTCACATGCGGGAATCGGCCGCGCGGCTTTGCCTTACCGTCAACGATTTTGCCTTCCGTCTCCATCGTTCACAACTTAACGCAGATGTTGTTCAGCTCCGAATAAAAGTTCAGGGAATGGAGTCCACCTTCGCGCCCGATGCCCGAGAGCCCCACCCCTCCAAAGGGCGTGCGTAAATCGCGCAAAAACCAGCAATTCACCCAGGTAATTCCGGCTCTCAACTTCTCCGCCACGCGATGACCTTTTTTCAAATGGCTCGTCCACACCGAAGCCGCCAATCCATACTTCGTATCATTCGCCTTCGCAATCGCTTCTTCGTCATCGTCGAACGCCGCGATGTGACATACGGGCCCAAAGATTTCCTCCTTCACACAGCGAGCCGACTCCGGAAGACCCGTAAGAATCGTCGGCTCGACGTAAAATCCGTTATCTCGCCTATCGCCAAAGCTCGGAACTCCGCCGCCGGTAACGGTTGTCGCCCCCTCTTCTCGCGCCAGTTGATAATAGGACAGTACCTTTTCACGGTGCACTTTCGAAATCAAAGGCCCGGTTGTGGTGTTTTTATCCTCCGGCCAACCGAGCTGTAATCCTTCGGCTTTCTTTTTCAGCGCTACAACAAAGCGATCGAAGATTTTGCGCTCGACGTACAAGCGCTCGGCGCAAAGGCATACCTGGCCGGTATTGAGAAACACGGCGTCCGATAAACCGTTCACCGCTTCCTCGAAATCGCAGTCCGCAAAAACAATTGCTGCGTTCTTGCCGCCCAGCTCAAAGGAAACCGGTTTCACCCCGGGCGCAACGGCTCGCATGATCGCCGCGCCAGTCCGGGACTCTCCCGTGAAAGTTACTGCGTCAACCTCTGGATGTGTGGTCAGAAATTCCCCGGATGAATCCGGACCAAAGCCGTGGACCACGTTGAAGACACCTCGAGGAACTCCCGCCGCTTCGATCACTTCAGCCAATAACGTCGCACTCGCCGGGGTTTCCTCGGATGGCTTGGCGACCACACAATCGCCGCAAGCCAGCGCCGGTGCGACCTTCCAGGTCATGAGCAACAGCGGCAGGTTCCATGGCGTAATGACCGCAACCACGCCAAGCGGTTTGCGAACCGCATAGTTGATGGCGTTCACTCCGTCGAGGGTTTCGGTTCGAAATGATTCGCACCCTGCGGATTTGATCAGATCTGCGAACGCGCGGAAATTCGCCGCTCCACGTGGAACATCAATCTTCGCGGCCAGCGAGACAGGCTTGCCTGTATCCGACACCTCCGCGTGAAGAAAATCGTCGAAGCGGGCTTCGATTCCGTCAGCAATTTTGTGCAGCATAGCAGCACGCGCTGGCAGTGGCAGCTGGCCCCATTCACCGCCCAGCGCTTGTCGCGCCGCGCCGACGGCCTCGTTCACCATGGCCCGGTCCGCTTCGGAAACTTGGGCGATCGCGGTGCCATCGGCGGGGTTGATGTCTGTGAATTCCCGCGCTCCGCACACAAATCGCCCGTTGACGTAGTTCGGAAGGGTTTTCAAGGAATATCCTGACAGCCGCTTGCCCGCTCGCATAAGCCAGGCCACGGGCAAACCAGAGGTGCGACGGAACTCATATTTTTTGAAATGATTTTTATTGAGGGTCTAACTGGCGCTACTTCAAAGCGCGTTGCAAACGCTTGCTCGTTTTCTGCAATTGCCGCCCCAGTGCTTCGACCTGCTTTTTCAACTCAACGAGTTCTTCTTTTGCGACCTTTCCCGCCTTGACGACTTTGTGAGCCGTGCGGTCCGCTTGTCCCGCAATGGCTCCGATTCTCTCGGCAGCCCGGTTGAGCTTCGTCCTTTTGGCCATTCGCTTTTCCTCCATTTAAGTCGATTGCATCGTCATGGTACACGTCGCGTTGACGGCTCGTCAATCCAGGTTGACGCGAGCGGTGTTACGGACGGCGGCTAGCCCTCCAGGTACTTCACAAACACAACCTCGTTATGCTTCTCGTTATAAAGCAGCTCATCCACATTCGCCTGCGTAAGCAGGAGTCCAAACCCGCCCGGTCGCAAACCCTTCTGACGGCGAATGTCGTCGTGCATGGTGGGCTCGTCGGGCATGTGCGAGATAGCGGCGTGATCGAGGTCGGAGAACTTAAATCCGGGCCCGGGATCAGCAATCCTGTACATCACCATGCGTTTCGCTCGCAGATAAGAAATTCGAACTTTTCGGTTGGGGTCGAGCTTGCCGCCCCACTCCACAGCGTTCAAAAGCAGCTCGTGGAACGCTTGCCCCACAGACCGCAACACGTCTTCCGACAAGCCACGTTTCAAATGCGCCATAAAACCTTCGATGCGCTCGGCGGCCTCCAGCGAGCAAGGAAGTGAAAGCTCGACCCAGTCAGGCCGCGCGGAAATCACCTCAATCGGCAACCGGTCGGTCTTTTTCGAGAGCGACTCTCGAATCAGAGTGGACAGCGCCTTGGGCTCAATAGGCTTTGACACGTACTGGTAGGCTTGTTCGCGGATCGCACCGATCAGGGTTTCGGGCGTGTCGTCCGAGGTCATCACGATTACTTTCGTGCGATTGGTCTTTTTGTGCAGTTTGGAAAGCACCTCGAGGCCGTTCATTTTCGGCATCCATACGTCCAGCAACGCCAGATCGAATTTCTCTTTCTTCAATTTCGCGAGTGCGGCATGGCCATCGGCCACGGTGACGACGGTGTATTTCTCTGCCCGCAGGGTTTCCGTAAGCAGAAGCCGAGTGGTGCGGTCGTCGTCAGCCACGAGAATGCGAGTCATCGTTTCCTCCGCCCTGATTGGTCGCGGCGCTTATCTTGCTTGGTCGCGCTCTTCAAATCTCCGACAGCCCGAAGCTCGGGAAGAAGGCGCGCAATTTCATCTTCCAGAGTGGCGTATACCCCCCAAGCGCCGTCGAGTTTACCCTGTCGTGCTTCTTTTTCAATCTCCCGCGCAGTCTCCAGCGCAGCCGAGGGTCCAAAATTCCCCACCGATCCTTTCAGTGCGTGGGAAGCATCGGCAAGAGCTGCCGCATCGCGCGCTCCCAGGGAATGCCGGATTCGAGCCATCATCTTTGGACAGTCCTCGCTAAACGCCTTGACCAGAGAGCGAACCAGATCAGCGTTGCCGTCAAATCGCGCCAGTAACGCCTCGGCTTCGACGGAACCATGCGGTTCTTGCGCACCCTCGGCAGCGGCATTGGCCGAAGCTCCGCCTGCGCCAATCGCTTCCACAGTCTCGAGAAATTTCTTGGGATTGAGCGGCTTGGCAATGTAACCGTCCATGCCGGCGGCAAGGCATCGCTCGCGATCACCCTGCATGGCGTGAGCGGTCATCGCCAGAATCGGTAGGTGCGCGCCGCTGGTTTTCTCCCTTTCCCGAATGGCCTGCGTTGCTTCCAGGCCGCCTAATTCGGGCATCTGCACGTCCATCAGCACAAGATCGAAGTTGTGCTTCCCAACGGCTTCGAGCGCCAGCCGTCCATTTTCAGCAAGAATCACGGAATGGCCCCGCCGCTCTAAAAGATGCAAAGCCAGTTCTTGATTTACGGGATTGTCTTCGGCCACCAGAATCCTCATCGGACGGCGCACGCTGCGCGACGGCCTTTTCGCCTCCGTTCGTGCGGTCCTGGGCGGTCGCGGAAGATGCAACGCCGTTACGATCACATCCCAAAGCTCCGATTGTTTGACTGGCTTTGCGAGCGCCGCTACCGCTCCCGCGCTTTTCGCTCGCAGCATGTCTTCCCGTTGCGCCGCCGAGGTCAAAAGAATCACGGTGGTGCCGCGCAACCCTGGGTTTTGCTTAATTCGTTCGGCAACTTCGAAGCCGTCAACCTCTGGCATGTGGGCATCGAGCAGCACCAGCCGAAACGGATTTCCGCTCTTCTTCGCGCGTTCCAGCGCGTCCATTGCGTCACTGCCGCTCTTTGCCGTGACGGGTCTCATCTTCCAGTTCGAGATCATCTCCTCAAGAATTTCCCGGTTCGTTTCATTGTCGTCCACGATTAGCACCGGCAGGTTTCGCGTTTTTACCGGCGTAGGCTCGGGCGCCATCTTTGCCGCTGGCAGCCCGAAACGGGCGGTAAAGTGGAACGTGCTCCCTCGCCCTTCTTGGCTCTCCACCCAAATGCGTCCGCCCATCAATTCCGTGAGTTGCGACGAAATCGCCAGGCCTAGCCCGGTGCCACCGTACTTGCGAGTGGTCGAAGTGTCCGCCTGAGCGAAGGCCTCGAAAATTCGGTCTTGTGTCTCGGCGGAGATGCCGATGCCGGTGTCGGTCACCAAAAAATGAAGGGTCACCTCCCTGTCGGCATGCGCCTCCAGGCTCGCGCGCAAGACCACCTCTCCATGCTCGGTGAATTTGACGGCATTCCCCACCAGATTTACAACGATCCGCCTCAAGCGGTCAGGATCTCCGAGCAGCGCGTCGGGCACCTCGGGCCGCACATGGCAGGCAAGCTCGACTCCCTTCTGCTGCGCGCGAACCGCCAGCACCTTCAGCGTGTCTTCCAACGTGTCCCGAAGCATGAATTCCACGCGATCCAGCTCGAGTTTCCCCGCTTCCACTTTCGAGAAATCGAGAATGTCGTTGATCAAATTCAGCAACGATGCCGCCGAGCTTTTCACCGTGCGCAGATATTCCCGCTGTTCGGGCGTCAGCTTGGTTTCAAGAGCCAGCTCCGTCATGCCGACAATCGCATTCATCGGCGTCCGGATTTCGTGGCTCATATTGGCCAGGAACTCGCTCTTTGCTCGCGTAGCCTCCTCGGCGCGACGCTTTGCGATTTCGAGCTCCTTTACGAGTTGCGCCAGTCGCCGCGCGTCCTCCTCCTGTGCGTGGCGGGCGGCCTCGAGGTAGTCCGCATAGTGCTTCAGTTCGTTTTCCGCGTGCCGCCGCTCGATGAATTGCCCGATCTGGCTGCCGATGGAATCGAACATCTCGAGCAGCTCGTCTTCGGGCTTGCGAATTTCGCGGCTGTAAAACTCGATCACGCCCATCACGTTAAGGCCGATGCGAATCGGAAATCCGAATGCCGCGTGCAGTCCGTCTCGTTTGGCCATCTGGGCGCGTGGAAAGTTGCCGTCATGCGGGACGTCGGGTATCCACGCCGGCTGGCCGGTAACCCAGACCCGTCCGGGAAGTCCCACGCCGCGAGGGTAGGTCATTTGGCGGGTATCCTCGACAAAGTTGGGGAATTCGAGCTGCGGAGGGTGCCAGATTTCGGTGCATCTCATCGCTTCACCGGTGTCATCGAGCCGCCAGATGGCGCCCAGCTCCCAGCCCAGCCCTTCGCCGATCGACCTCAGAATCAAGGGGGAAGCAGCCTCGAGTGTTTCCGCATCCGTCAGCACGCGCGTCACCGCGTAGCCCGCTGCAAGTCTGCGCTCCGCGCGTTTTCGCAAGGTGATATCACGCGCGACGGCAAAGATAAGTTTGTGCTGGCTGCTCGGAGTGGCGTTCCAGAGCATCCAGACGTACGACCCGTCGTTGCACCGGTAGCGGTTCTCGAAGGAAACGGTTTGAATTCCTTCGCCGAGCTTTTTCGCCTCCGCGGTCGTCGCTTCGCGGTCGTCGGGATGCACAAAATCCAGATACGGCCTAGACAAAAGTTCCGCCGTTGGAATGCCCAGCGTTCTTTCCCAAGCGGGGTTGATGCGCTTGAAGTGCCCGTCGAATCCGGCTATCCCAAGCATGTCCAGTGACAGGGTAAAAAGCTGGTCCAATTCATCCTCGGCAAAACGTCGCTCGATCATGGCGCGCGAGAGATTCCCCACGCTTCGGCGAAGTTCGAGTTGAGTGACCACCAGTCGGCTCAGGGCTTTCAGTGCGTGTCTCTGTTCCCAAGACATCTCGCGCGGCTGATGATCCATCACGCAAAGGGTTCCCAGGGCGTGCCCTTCGGCGGTCATCAAGGGCGCCCCCGCATAGAAACGCACGCTGGGATGATCGGTGACCAGCGGGTTCGTTCGGAATCGCTCATCGGCAAGGGCGTCGGGAACTACCATCACGTCCGCTTCGAGAATCGCGTGTGCGCAAAAGGCAAGATCGCGCGGCGTTTCGCTCTCCTCCATCCCGATCCGCGATTTGAACCACTGCCGGTTTCGGTCGACCATGCTGACCAATGCTATGGGCGTCCCGCAGATCATGGCCGCCAATCGGGAGAGATCGTCAAATTCCTGCTCGGGAAGCGTATCGAGGATGCCGTAGCGCTGGAGGGTTTCAAGTCGCGCCGCTTCGTTTTCGGGTAGTGGCGCTTTCATAGCGTTTGGTGGAGGCGTCCTGTGCGCGCAATCTTATTGCTGCCGTGCCAGGCAAGTCAACGAAAGCCCGCGGGCCACAACCATTTTGGCGTTGCCTACCGCAGTTGCTTTTCTTCCACCCACTCGGCAACCCTTCCGAGCGCCTTCTCGAGGACGTCCAGATCGCCGCCGAATCCGATCCGCAAGAAGGAATTCATCCCGAGTTGTTCCCCGGGCACCAAGAGCACACCTTTTTCCGTGCGCAACTCTTCAGCCATTTGCGCGGAATTCCGGCCATCGCGCAAGCCCGCCCAAGCGATAGCCCCGGCTCGCGGAGGAACGTGCGAGAAGAAACCGCCGTGCGCCGTCAGCCAGGTACGTACGACTCGATAGTTCTGTCGAATCCATTGCCGCGTTCGATCGAGTATCCATTGGCGCCGCTTCGGCGCCAGCGCCAGGGACGCCAGGCGATCCGTCAGCATCGTTGGAGCAATGCTCGTGTAATCGTGATATCCCCATAGCCGCTCGATGATCTCTGGCGGTCCGAGCACCCACCCCGTGCGGAGTCCTGGCAGGCCGAAGGCCTTCGACAAGCCGGCGGTACACACCACGCGCTGGTAGTCTCCCCAGAGGCTGGGCGTCATGCCGCCCTCGAATTCCGCGCCCCGATACACTTCATCGGCTAGAATCCACGCTCCCACTTTTGCCGCGGCCGCGGTGATGGCCTCGCACTCCTTTTTGCCAAGCACGGCGCCGGTTGGGTTATTCGGATTGCAGATCGCCACCATCTTGGTTTTTTCCGTCACCAAACGCGGTAATTCGTCCAGATCGATTCCCCACTTTAGGTTCTCGCGCAACCAAAGCGGCCTTACGGTAGCGCCAAACGCCTTGGCGATTCCCGCCACCTGCATGTAGTTCGGCAGCATGAACACAATCTCGTCGCCTGGCTCGATCAATGCGCAACTCGATAGGAAGTTCGCTTCCGAGCCTCCGCAGGTGACCAGCACGTTTTCAACAGCCGCTCCCGGATACATCTCCGTGATTCTCGAGCGCAGCTCTTCGCTCCCGTTGGTCTCGGGATATCCCAGCGGCATTTCCATGATTTTTCGCAGGGTGTCCGGATCGCCCACAAGCTCGGCAGTCGTCAGTGGATGGGCGCCACTTTCCGAAATGTTTAGCTCGATCTTGTGTTCCCAAATCGACTGCCATCGTTCGAGTTCGAATGGCGGAAGCTGCATGGATGAACCTCGTTTGCGAACTGGCCCGTTCGGGCTGCACTCGAGCGACCGGAACACGCGTTCGTGCACCAGTGCGGAAAGAATGTACGGGAATGCCGCGCCTTCCCCAAGCGAATTTCACATCTTGCGGATTGCTATCCGGGACGCTCTCGCGAGAAAATAGCGCTTCATGAAGTCGGAAGGAGCATGAATGACGCAGCGAAGCCTGATTTTCTTGGCTCTTTCCGTTCTGGCATGTATCGGGCCGCTCGGGCGCCTTATGCCCGTGGCGGGTGGCGCTCCGACCCCTCCCGAGCCCGACGAATCTCGCGCCGGCAACTGGTCTTTCGCGGTCGCAGGTGATTCGCGCAATTGTGGTGATGTGGTGATGCCGGCGATTGCGGCGGGAGTGCGGCACAGCGGCGCTTCGTTTTACTGGCATCTCGGCGATTTGCGCGCCATATACAACTTCGACGAAGACATGCAGCACGGGCCAGAACATGCGGCCACACCCATGACCATTAGCGACTACCTCAACACCGCATGGAGCGACTCCATTCAAAATCAACTGATGCCGTTTGGGACGCTCCCGGTTTTTCTCGGCATTGGCAATCACGACGTCATTCCCCCTCTGACGCGCGAAGCTTTTATAATTCAATTTTCCGATTGGCTCGACTCTCCCGTCTTGCGCAAGCAGCGCCTCAGTGATGATGCCTATGATCGAAGACTGAAAACGTATTATCACTGGATCGAAGGCGCAGTCGATTTCATCAATCTTGATAACGCGTCGCCCGAGCAATTCACGCCGGCGCAAATGACCTGGTTCGAAAAAGTTCTTGAGGCTGATCGATCGAATCCACAGATCCGCGCGATCGTCGTCGGCATGCACGAAGCTCTGCCGTTCAGTCTTTCGGAAAATCACAGTATGAATCAATCGGCCGTGGGCGTGGAAAGCGGGTTGCGCGTTTATGCCGATCTCCTCAAAGCACAGAATGAAGCGCACAAACATGTCTACGTCCTGGCCAGCCATTCGCATTACTACATGGATGGAGCTTTTAACACGGGTTACTGGCGCACCCACGGCGGCATATTGCCTGGATGGATCATCGGGACAGCCGGCGCAGTCCGTTATGCGCTACCGCTCGAGAAGGATCAGGCGCGCGCTGCTGAATTTGATGTCTACGGTTTCCTGGTCGGCGCCGTCGAGCCCAACGGGGAAATCGAATTCCGCTACAAGCACGTCGAGGAAACGGATGTTCCGGCGCAGGTCGCACAGCGATTCACGCATCCATTTGTTCATTGGTGTTTTGCCGAGAATTCTCAAGCTCATTGAAGGATCCGCCGAGGAGGGCGAACGATTTTATGGCCTCAGCTTCCGGTCATGCGCAACCAAACCCAGAAAGTATATTTGCGGCTCTGAACGCCCATCAACAAACTGCCGCGCTTAAGGCGGCGATCGAGCTCGACATTTTCACTGCCGTTGGCGAAGGTTTGAACACGGTCGCCGCGCTCGCAAAGCGCTGCCGGGCCGCCGAACGCGGCGTGCGCATCCTGTGCGACTATCTGGTGATCCACGGTTTTCTCTCCAAGGACGCCGAGGGCTATGCGCTCACTCGCGACTCTTCTGTTTTTCTCGATCGCCGCTCGCCGGCCTGCATTGGTTCGGCAGCGGGCTTTCTCACCATGCCCATCATGCTCGACCGTTTTCGCCATCTCACCGCAATTGTGCGGAAAGGCGGCTCGCTCGAAGACGACCGCGCGACCATCGAGCCCGATAATCCCGTTTGGGTCGAATTCGCACGGTCGATGGCGCCGTTGCAGAAAATCGCCGCGGAAGGCGTTGCGTCTGCGCTCCATGCCGATGCGGGCGAGAAGTGGAAAGTGCTGGATATCGCTGCGGGCCACGGAATGTATGGTGTCACGATTGCCAAACACAATCCGAACGCCGAGATTTACGCTGTGGATTGGCCGAGCGTCCTAGAGGTCGCCAGAGAAAATGCCCGCGCCGCAGGAGTTTCCGAGCGCCTTCATTCGCTCCCGGGCGATGCGTTCGAAGTAGACTTCGGCTCCGGCTACGACCTCGTCTTGCTCACCGGTTTTCTGCACCATTTTGGACCGCCCGCTATCGAAACTCTCTTGCGCAAGATTCATGCCGCGCTCGCTCCCCACGGGCGAGTGGTAACCGTCGAGTTTGTTCCGAATGACGACCGCGTCTCGCCCCCGGTTCCCGCCGGATTCAGCTTGATCATGCTTTCTTCCACCAACGAAGGAGATGCTTATACGCTCGCCGAGTACGACCGCATGTTTCGCAGCGCCGGTTTCTCTTCCAACACGCTGTGGCCGGGCCCCGGCCCCCAGAGCTTCATCATTTCGCGCAAATAAATCTGCGCGCGCCTAGCGTTTGGTGGGATTTGCGAACGCAAGTTCGAGCAACGTCGCCTGCTCCATTTCGTGGGCCTTGTGCGAGCCGGTCGCCGGACTGGCGCTCGCCGAGCGCTTGATGGAAAGCACCGACCGGTTGTGCGCCAAGCGCTCGAGCCGCGGTAGAAGAAACGCTAGCGCACCCATGTTGGCCGGCTCTTCCTGCACCCAGACGAACTCGCGCGCATGCACTTGCCGCTCCATCTCCGCCGAAAGCTCCGCTTCCGGAAAAGGGTAGAGTTGCTCGAGGAAGACGATCGCGGTGGTATCGTCCTTGCGCCGCTTTCTTTCCGCCACAAGCTCGTGCCCAATTTTTCCCGTACACAACAAAACGCGCGTGGCGGACCCATTTCCGCGGTCGGCAATCACGGTTTCAAATCGCGCCGCCGCAAGATCGGCCAACGAGGAAGACGCCGCCGGATTCCGCAGCATGCTCTTCGGCGTGAACACAATCAGCGGCTTGCGCCAAGAGCGCAGAGCTTGCCGCCGAAGCAAATGAAAGTATTGCGCAGCCGTCGAAGGCTGACAAATTTGAATATTGTCGCGAGCCGCGAGTTGAAGGAACCGCTCGATGCGCGCGCTCGAATGCTCGGGCCCTTGCCCCTCGTAGCCGTGCGGCAGGAGCAAAACCATTCCGGAAAGCAGATTCCACTTGTCTTCGCCCGCCGCGACGAACTGGTCGATGACGATCTGCGCGCCGTTCGCGAAATCGCCAAACTGCGCTTCCCACAGCACCAGCGCCTCGGGGAAATCGCGGCTGAACCCATACTCAAATCCCAGAACGGATGCTTCTGAAAGCGTCGAGTTGTAGGCCTCAAATCGCGCTTCTCCCGGCGCAAGATGTTCGAGTGGCACAAACTCTTCTTCCGTCTCGATATCGATCAGCGCCGCGTGCCGCTGATTGAACGTGCCACGGCGAGTGTCCTGCCCGCTGAGCCGCACGGGAACGCCCTGCTTCAGCAGCGACCCAAACGCCAGCGCCTCCGCCATTCCGAAATCGAGCGGCCGGCTGCCGCTGGCCATCTCGAGGCGCTGTTCGAGAAGCTTTTTCACCTTCGGGTGAATGTGAAAATTCTTCGGATAGCTCGTCAGTCCTTTGCCGATCTCGGCCAGCTCCTCCGGTGAAACACCGGTGCCTATCTCAAGCGAAGGGTTGTAACGGCCGCCGCGATACGCGTCCCAATAAGCCGGCAGGCGCCGCATGGGCGGGTTCTTCTCGAGTTCCTCGGCTTGTTTTTGAGCCGCGTCCAGTTCTTCGCGGACCCGCGCGACTACCGGCTCGGCATCCACCCCGATTTTGTCAGCGTAGATTTTCCAGAGCGGTGGATGCGCCTCAATCTTCCGGTAGCGCAACGGTTGAGTAATGGTTGGATCGTCCACTTCGCTGTGTCCGTGACGCCGGTAGCCAATCAGGTCCACCACCACCGGCGCGCTGAAGGTGTAACGGTATTCGAGCGCTATCCGTCCGACGCGCGCCACCGCCTCAGGATCTTCCGCATTTACGTGGAAAATGGGAATGGGCAGCCGCTTCGCAAGGTCCGATGAAAACTTGGATGAAAAGGCATCTCTCGGAATGGTCGTGAAACCAATCAGATTGTTCACGATGATGTGTATCGAACCTCCGACCGTGAATCCATCGACACCCGACATATTCAGGGTTTCGGCTAGGATTCCCTGTCCCGCAAAGGCCGCGTCACCGTGCATCAGCACCGGGACGATTCTGGTGTGGCCGTCCTTGCCGCTTCGCGCCTGTTTCGCGCGCGCGCGCCCCATCACCACCGGATCGACGGCCTCCAGGTGGCTTGGATTCGAAACCAAGTGCATCCCGATCATTTTCCCATTCGCCGCGGCGAACTCTCCCGTTGCGCCCATGTGATATTTCACGTCTCCGCCGCCCAAAACGCTTCGCGGGTCCACATCCTCGAACCGCGCGAATACCTCCGCCGCCGCCCGGCCAACCACGTGAACCATCACATTCAGCCGTCCGCGGTGGCTCATCGCCAGCATCGCCTGCTCGGCGCCCGCCTCAGCCGCGGCGTTCAAAATCGAATCGAGCAGCGGGAGAAGCGCCGCTTCACCCTCCAGCGAATAGCGCTTTGTACCTAGATAACGCGTCTGCAACACCTGCTCGAAGATTTCCGCGCGGACCAGCCGCTCGAGAATCTGCGAACGATCCACTAGGGGAGCCTTCGCTTCCATTCGCTCCGCTACCCACCGGCGACGTCGACCGTCCGGGATGTGCATGAACTCGGCGCCGACGCTGGCGCAATAAATCTTCCTCGCAGCCGCAGCTTCCGGGCCGCGGATATCGAGTTCCGGCACAGCCTCCGCCTGGAGGTCGCCCAGCGGATCGAGATTCGCCTGGAGGTATCCCCACCGGCGAAACCGGTCCATCATAGGCTGGGGCTCTTCCGGCGCGGTCACGGGTTCAACGGCTGCCTGCTGACGGCTCATGATCCTCCCCTCGATTTCGGAACCCTATTATACCGGGCTCGAGCGCCTCCGACCGCGATGCACGAATCCCCAGATCGCTTGCCGCGGCCCGCAGGAATTTCGGGACGCGCCGGTCACCAGTTCCCCAGCAGCTTGCGAAGCAGAACAAACTGTCCGAGGTGATAAGAATTGTGGTCGGTGAGCAATAAAGCCTCGCGCAGAATGGTCTGACCCGAGCCGCCGGGAATGGGAGCAAGAAGATCTGTATTCGGATCGGCGACGAGCTTCTCCATCGAGTCGAAATCCTGCCCAAACGACTTCACGCTTTTGTCCCAGGCGCCCGCATCTGGCGGTGTGGAATCCTTCGGCCAGTAGCCCGCGGGAAAATCCGGCGAAACGTGCTTCGAATTACGGCAAAACTCAAGCATGTCCCATTGCACGATACGCGTGTGTTCAAGCAAGTCCCAACCCGAATGCGGAATGCCAGGCGGCTTCCTGCCGCGTGACTTCACCGGAAAATCGGCGACAGCTTTCTTCCAGGCTACGTGGGCATCTCCCCAGCCGAGCGCTCGCTTCAAATGCTCGCGCACTGCTTTCTCGTCCATAAGGATTCCTCCTCTCGAATCTTGTTCATTGGATGCCAGCAACGTTCCGTGCGGCTCGCCGCCAGGGTGCCGCCAGAGCGTCCCCTTGTTCGCCACCTCATCCGAGCGTATCCTCCCAGTCACGTCAACTTGGGGAGTGTGCCATGTCCACAGCACTTTTATCGCGGCGCGATTTTTCGCGCACCATCGGCCAGTCGCTGGCGGCGGCTGTTGCCGCTCCGCATCTGCTCGCCTCTCGCACCAAGCGTCCGGAGGCGGCCCATCCTTCGGCTGCCTCCGGCGTGATCCGCATCAGCGCGAATGAAAACCCCTACGGACCGTCGCCCAAGGCGATCGCTGCAATGGCGGCGTTGGGGGGGATCGCGGCGCGGTATCCCGATGTCGCGCACCGGGAGATGTGCGATGCGCTCGCGAAACTTCACGGCGTTACGCGCGACAACATTGTTCTCGGGTGCGGGTCGGGCGAAATCTTGCGAGTCGCCGACGTGGCGTTCCTGTCAGCGGGACAAAATGCGGTGGCCGCGGAACCTACCTTCGAGGCGGTGCTGGAGCGCGCTAGCATGTTGCGCGCCGAGCCGGTGAAGATCGCGCTCACGGCGGATCACCGGCACGATTTGCCACGGATGGCAGCGGCGTCGACCTCCAAGACGGGCCTGGTATACGTCTGCAACCCGAACAACCCGACGGGTACGATCGTGACGCGGAACGAGATGGCCGAGTTCATTCCGCGGGTGCCGGCGACGGCGCTGATCCTCGTCGATGAAGCCTACTACCACTTTGTCGAAGATCCCGGCTACGAGACGGCACTCGGTTGGATTCACGAGCATCCGAACGTCTTGGTGACGCGGACTTTTTCAAAAGTCTACGGCATGGCGGGAATGAGATTGGGCTATGCGGTGGGAGCGAAAGATACCCTTGCGCGCATGCGCCCGCATTTGCTTAATTCCAATGCGAACGCCGCCGTGCTGGCAGCAGCGGCAACGAGCCTGGGCGACGCGGAGTGGGTCGCGTCGTGCCGCCAGCGTATCAACGGCACGCGGAAATGGCTTGTGGATCAGCTGGCCAAAGAAGGCTGGCAGGTGGTTCCGTCGCAGGCGAATTTCGTGATGATCGACATGGGCCGCGACGTCGAGCCTATTATTGAAGCGTTTCGCGCGCGCCACATCGAGGTTGGGCGCCGCTTTCCGTCGATGAGCAACTTCCTGCGCGTGACGATCGGGACGCGCCCCGAGATGGAATCGTTCCTCGCCGCGTTTCGCGAGATGGCCGCCTCGGCTCCTTCCAAAGCTGCCTAACGGAATTGCAGCAAGCGCCGAATCCAGAACTCACTCCGGCGTCCTGGCCATGCGCCCGAAAGTGCGACGAGCCCTTCTTCCGCCACGCCATCCGGCACGAAAGAAAGGCCCGCGAAATACAACTCTCCTGCGTTGTTTGGGAAATCTCTCAACAACCCGAGATTCTCCGTTTGTTTCCGTCCGGCCGGGTAAACACCCGGCATGTTTCAATCCCGCAACGCTCCCGGCAGTTGGCTAAGCTTGCGCCCCGGTTTGCGCGCCCATCGACCGCCGCTGCTGAAAGCATTCGCGGCAATAGACCGGACGGCCCTGCGTGGGCTTGAACGGAACGGTTGTTTCTTTGCCGCACTGAGAGCACACCGTCTTGGTTTCGACGCGCTGCACGCCGTTCGAAGCCGAGCCGTTGCTGCCCTGCGCGCGGGTGGCCTTGCAGCCTTTGCACCGCTTGGGCTCGTTCTTGAAGCCTTTGTCGGCGAAAAACATCTGTTCGCCGGCGGTGAAGACGAACTCAGCCCCACATTCGGAACACTTCAGGACCTTATCGTGGTATTCCATGCGCTGCTCCGGAACCTTGCTGGGACAGGACAGGCAGCTATCTAAGCCTTGTCAGTGGTTAAGATTCGCTTCGGTTCCCGCGGTCACCCCACCGACTGGCGCCAAACTCTGTTGCTTTACACGAGTAACACCATCGCCTAATCCTGCTCGCGCCGCTGTTTTTTGCGGAGGCGTTTGCGTGAAAGGGCTTCCTTGGCTCGACGCTTTTCCCCGGGCTTCATGTAGTAGCTGTGCTTTTTGATCTCTTTGATGATGTCTTCCGACTGCACCTTTCTCTTGAAGCGCCGGAGTGCATTCTCCAAAGACTCGCCCTCTTGAATGACAACTTCTGCCACGCGACTTCACCCCCGTTCCCTGTTGATGGTTAAATTGGAATGATGGAAACAATCTAGTGTAGCCGGTAGACGCCAGAGCCGGCAATTGCCAAATTCTTCTATCGGAGCCTACCCCCCAAGTCAAGGCTTTATTGCGCTCCCGCGCCGACCGGCCCGCGGGGGAGTAACTCGATAGTTATTAGAGCGGGTTTGATTGGCCGCCGCGGGCCGATTTCATGCGGCCCACGACAGCCTGCGGCCCGCGGCTACTTGCTGCTAGAATGCTCTCGAAAAGAAGGCGGACCGAAATCTCAAACATGGCCTTCATGCGCAATGCGGTGGGCGTGCTCCTGGCCGGCGGACAGGGCGAAAGGCTGTGGCCGCTCACGCGCGACCGTGCGAAACCGGCCGTTCCATTTGGCGGCGTCTATCGCATCATCGACGTCACGCTCTCGAATTGCCTGAACAGCGACCTTCGCCGGGTCTTCGTTCTCACCCAGTACAAAGCGCTCAGTCTCAATCGCCATGTGCGGCGCGGCTGGTCGACTCTGATGGGCCACGGCGATTTCATCGAGGTCCTCCCTCCGCAGATGCGCGTCTCGCAGCATTGGTATCTGGGCACCGCCGACGCGGTCTATCAGAACATCTACTCCCTCGGCAGCGAACAATCCAGCTTCGTCTTCGTCCTTTCCGGCGACCACATCTACAAAATGAATTACCAGAAGATGCTCGCCCAGCACATCGAGAGCGGCGCCGACGTTACCGTCGCCACACTCGAAGTCGATAAAACCGATGCTGCGAAACGTTTCGGCGTCATCGAAACGGATGCGAATTGGCGGATCATCGGATTCGAAGAGAAGCCCGCGCAGCCCAAACCCTCGCTGGTTCACTCGGATCGAGTGAATGCGTCGATGGGCGTCTATCTCTTCAATACTCAGCTGCTCCTGCCCGTGCTGATCGCCGATGCCGAAGATCGCATGTCCTCGCACGATTTCGGCAAAGACATTCTCCCGCAGATTATCGGCAAATATCGCGTCTTCGCATTCAACTTTGTCGACGAAAACAAGAAGGATACTTCCTACTGGCGGGATGTCGGCACCATCGAGGCCTATCACGAGGCGAACATGGATCTTTGCTCGGTCACGCCGGTTTTCAATCTCTACGACAAGAGTTGGCCGCTGCACACCTGGCAGCAGCAGTATCCGCCGGCGAAATTCGTTTTCGCCGATCCCGAGCGCATGGGTATCGCCGTCGATTCGGTGATCGGCGGTGGCTCAATCATTTCCGGTGGCCACGTGGATCGCTCCGTTCTCGGATACGATGTCCGCGTCAACAGTTTCAGTGAAGTTCACGATTCCATCATCTTCAACCACGTGAACATCGGGCGTCATTGCCGCATTCGCCGCGCCATCATCGATCGTCACGTGAATCTGCCCGAAGGCACGGTGATCGGCTACGATCTGGAAGCCGATCGCGCCCGTCATTCCGTGACGGAAAACGGTATCGTCGTCGTCGTCCGCCCCGAATCCATGCTGGAAGAGCCGGAATAACCCACGCAGGTGGCCGTGAACTTTCCATCCCGGTTCCGCCAAGCGGCCGATGCTTACAGCGCGTTTCGTCTCGATGGTCCATCGGCGCTAGGCACGCCGGCCATGCGCGCCCGCGGTAGGAAGGTCTTGCGGCACTTGAATCGGCAGCGCGCAAAGGCATAGCATGCGGAGCGCTCCTTCGAGAGCGCAAATATCCCGGGGGACAGTAATGCCAACCACCATTGTTCGCGTTCGCGCTCGCGAGATTCTCGATTCGCGCGGTAATCCCACCGTCGAAGCGGACGTTCGGCTCGACGGAGGCGCCCTCGGCCGGGCCGCAGTGCCGTCCGGCGCTTCGACCGGCGAGCATGAAGCCATGGAGCTGCGCGACGCCGATAAGTCGCGCTATCTCGGCAAGGGCGTCCTCCAAGCGGTCGAACATGTAAACGGGCCAATCGCCAAAGCCGTTGCTGGAATGGACGCTGAAGATCAGGGCGCGCTCGATCGCTCTATGATCGAGGCCGACGGCACGCCGAACAAATCGAAATTCGGCGCCAATGCCATCCTCGCCGTTTCGATGGCCGCTGCCCGCGCCACGGCAGCGCAACTAGGTCTCCCGCTGTACAAATACCTGGCGCGCTATTCGACGGACCACTCGGCGCACACCCTGCCGGTTCCCATGATGAATATCCTCAATGGCGGCGCGCATGCCGATAATTCTGTGGACGTCCAGGAATTCATGGTCATGCCTCTAGGCGCGCCTAGTTTTCGCGAAGCGCTGCGTTGGGGCGTAGAGGTCTTTCACCATCTCAAAGCCGTCCTGAAAAAAAATGGCTACTCCACTGCCGTCGGCGATGAAGGCGGCTTCGCGCCCAATCTCAAATCGAACGAAGAGGCTCTCGAGCGCGTCCTCGAAGCCATCACCGCTGCGGGCTACAAGCCGGGCGAACAGGTTTCCATCGGGCTCGATCCGGCCTCCAGCGAATTCTACGATCACGCCAGCAAGAAATACGTTTTCAAGAAGTCGGACCAGTCCGCGCGCACCTCGGAGCAGATGGCCGCGTTTTGGGAGAACTGGGTGCGGCAATACCCCATTGTTTCCCTCGAGGACGGCATGGCCGAAGATGATTGGGACGGCTGGAAAATCCTAACCCGCGACATGGGTAGCAAACTCCAACTTGTCGGTGACGACGCATTCGTAACGAATCCTAAGATTTTTGCGCGCGGCATCTCCGAAAAAATCGGCAACGCGATTCTCATCAAACTGAATCAAATCGGCAGCGTCTCGGAGACGATCACCGCGGTCGAGATGGCGCGCAAGGCCGGCTATGCCTCCATCGTCTCGCACCGCTCCGGCGAAACCGAAGATGCCTTTATCTCCGATTTTGTCGTCGCCATGGGCAGCGGCCAGATCAAGACCGGCTCGGCCTCGCGCACCGACCGCGTCGCCAAATACAACCAGCTTCTCCGCATCGAAGAAGAGCTCGGCGCCGCCGCCAAGTTCCCTGGCCGTAGCGCCCTCGCGCGGCACTAGCAGAGGTCGAAATCGAAGGGGCAATCTCATTCGCACCCACAATCTCGCGCTCGTTGGCTTTGGAAATGTCGGCAAGGAATTCGTCCGCCTGCTCATCGCGAAGGAGGAGATTCTTCGCGAGAAATACAATATTGGCTGGAAACTCACCGGCCTGGCCTCGCGCCGCATCGGCTGGGTTGCGGAGAGCAACGGCCTCGATCCCGCGGCTTTGCTGCATGGCCAGTTCCCGGAAATCGCTACATGGAAGAAGCCCCAAAATGTTCGCGCCTGGCTGGAATCGGCTGACCCAACCGTTTTCTTTGAAGCGTCGTCACTCGATCGCCGCACCGGCCAGCCGGCGATCGATCACATCAAAGCCGCGCTCGAATCCGGGGCGCACGCCGTCAGCGCGAACAAAGGGCCCCTCGTCCACGCCTACCGTGAGATTCGCGATCTCGCTCGGGCCAGGGGCCGCAAGTTCCTCTTCGAGTCCACGGTAATGGACGGCACCCCGATTTTCTCCATGTTCCCCCACTGCCTTCCGGCCGTCGATCTCCGTGGCTTTCGCGGCATCTTGAATTCCACCACCAACGTGGTGCTCACCGAAATGGAAAAAGGGGCCACCTTCGACGAAGCCGTCAGAAAAGCCCAGGAAATCGGCGTCGCCGAAACCGATCCTTCAAACGACCTGGAAGGCTGGGACGCCGCGGTAAAAATTGTGGCGCTCGCGATCGTCCTCATGGGCGTCCCGCTCACGCTCGACCAAGTCGAGCGCGTCGGCATCCGCAGCGTGACCCCCGAACAAGTTCGCGCCGCGCGCGCCGCGGGCATGCGCTACAGATTAATCTGCCGCGCCGAGCGCACCGCGGAAGGCGTACGCGCCAGCGTGCGCCCCGAGCAATTGCCGATGTCCGACCCGCTCGCTCTTCTCGAAGGCACCACCTCCGCCCTCCGATTCGACACCGACGTCTTCGGACTCTCCATCATCGAGCACAAGCCCGGCGTAATCGCCACCGCGTACGGGCTGTTCGCCGATTTCATCCGCGCGGTGACCTAGTACCGATTCTGGCTGCCGCCGGTTGACCGCGACGCTGTCACTTACCGCTCGACACTTGTAAAATGAATTCCCCATGACTACGCCTCTGGCACAAAAAGACCCTTGCGCCCAGAAAGAATCCGCCGCGCCGCTCGACATCAACTGGGTCCGCGCGCAATTCCCGTCCCTCCGGCAAACCGTCAACGGCCATCCCGCTGCGTTCCTCGACGCGCCCGCCGGCACGCAAGTCCCGCAGCGCGTGATCGACGCCGTGCGCAACTACTTCGAGGAGTCGAACGCCAACACCTCGGGCGCCTTCGCCACCAGCCGCCGCACCGACCGAATGATCGCAGCCGCGCGCGCCGCCATGGCCGATTTTTTCAACTGCGCCTCGGAAGAAGTTTTCTTCGGCCCCAACATGACCACCGCCACCTTCGCGCTGGCTCGTGGCATCGGGCGCGATCTAAAGTCCGGCGACGAAGTCGTCGTAACCACGCTCGATCACGACGCGAACGTAGCGCCCTGGCGTGCTCTCGAAGAGCTCGGCGTAGTGGTTCGCCAGATCGACATCCACGAAGAAGACTGCACGCTCGACATGGATGACCTTCGCTCGAAGATTACGCCGCGCACCCGTCTGGTGGCCGCGGGCTACGCATCGAACGCCGTGGGCACCATCAATCCGGCCGCCGAAATCGTGCGCCTGGCCCACGATGCCGGCGCTCTGGCTTTCATCGACGCCGTGCACTACGCCCCGCACGGCCGAATCGACGTTCGCCAGCTCAACTGCGATTTTCTCGCTTGCTCCCCCTACAAATTCTTCGGCCCGCACCTGGGCTGTATCTACGGCAAGCGCGAACTCCTCCTGCGCTTCCGCCCCTACAAGGTTCGCCCCGCCCCCGAAACGCTTCCCGACCGCTGGGAGACGGGCACGCAAATTCATGAAGGCCTAGCAGGAGTCACCGCCGCAATTGACTACCTCGCTGATCTCGGCCGCCATGGCGGCCCCGCACCGCCGCCTGCCCGCCGCGACGCCCTCACCGCTGCCTACCACGCCATCCGCGCGCATGAAATAGCGCTCACGGCAAAAATGATCCGCGGCCTTCTCGAAATTCCCGGCCTGCGGTTCTACGGCATCTCGGATCCCACTCGCTTCGACGCACGTGTCCCCACCGTCGGCGTGCGCCTCGCGAATCGCACCCCGCTCGCCGCGGCGACATTTCTCGGCGACCACGGTATTTTCACCTGGGACGGCAATTACTATGCCCTGAATCTCACCGAACGCCTCGGCGTCGAAAAAGACGGCGGCCTTCTTCGCATCGGTCTGGTTCACTACAACACTGCCGAGGAAGTCGATCGACTGCTCATCGCTCTCGGTGAGCTTGCCGCTTCTCGTTGAAGGAATTTTTCGTACGCGCAACCACCCAAAGAAATGAGCAGGAATGAATCGCCCACCCTTCCCGGCGGAAAGGGTGGGACTTGGCGTAACGCTCTACATAGCAGACTTGTTGATGTCTTCCTTCGCCGCCAGCCGCTTGTTCATCGCCTCGACGAACGGTCTCGCGCTGTCGGGCGCGCCGGCCAGAGCTAGGTTTCCTTCCTTCACGGCATTTGCAAAATCGCCCTGGGCGCTGTAGACGCGAGCCATTCCCGCATGCGAATACCAGTTGTCCGGGAACTTCTTCATGCTCATCCGGTAGACCTTAAACGCCTCTTCATCCTTCTTCTGTGTCTGCAGCTGACGCCCATAACCATACAACTGCTGAGCGCCGGCCTTTTCGAGCGCCAAGCTATGAGCCTTGGCAGCTTCGTCTTTCCGACCCAGCGCTTCAAGTGCTTGTGATTTGGTATCCAGATTCTCGTACCGCTCGTCGAGCTGAAGCGATTTCTCGGCGTACTTCAGCCCCTGCTGGTAATCCAATTTGTTGCTGACCAGATAGTCCGCCGCATCGTTCCAGCTTTCCCAGGTGTACTGCGAGAGACCGCGGAATTGCCGCTCGAAATTAGCTTCCACCGTCGACTTTAGATCGATCCCTACCTTGAACGGCACCGCCAGCTTCTCCCAACGCAGCGTGACCACCGCCGAATCCGCCTTCGGCTGATCGAAGTCGTACGTCAGCGCCTCGCGAAAATCCGACGGCTCCGGCTTCACCGTCACTCGCAGCGCGTCTTCGTCCTGCTTGTAGCTGAAGCTTCCCCAAGAATGCGACGCCTTTGAGAAAATCACCGTCCATTGGTCTTTGTCCGGAATCATGTGCACTCCGTAGGTTCCCGCTTCAAGGGGCTTCCCGTCGATGGTTACCGGATCGCTGAACGAAATCGTCGTATTCTCATTGGCCCCGGCACGCCACGGCTCCCCGTAAGGCACCAGCTTCCCCCACACTTCTCGGCCATTTACGAGCGGCCGGTGATACTGGATCGTGATGTCGGTCAGCCCGATCCGTTGCTCCACCTCCGCCCTCTGACTGGGGCCCGGCAAGCGGATCACAAACGACTGCGCCCTGCTCGCTCCCGCCGCAAACAACAAACAGGGAATCACCAACAGCAATCGAATCTTCAACGGAATCTTTGGCATGGGAAGCTCCTTTTCCTTGTTCATTCCGGTTCTCTGACGCCGTGGTTCTTGGTTTCCGCGGCCCGCGCCTCATCTGTCCTGTCTCGCTTAGACGGACGCCCAGCGCCTCCGTAAGCACCTCGAGCCGGCACGAGCACCCCGAAACCTATTCTTATAGCCCGCCCGCTCGGCTGGCCCGCCATGGTAAATTGTCGAGGCCAAAATGTCTCGTTCTGCCAATCGGCCCAAACCGGTGATTCTCACCATCCTCGACGGCTGGGGCTATTGCCCGCCAGGCAAGGGCAACGCAATCCATCTGGCTCGCAAGCCCAACTACGACCGCTTGCTCAAGGATTTCCCGAACACTTTGATCCACACTTCCGGCCCGTTCGTCGGCCTGCCCGAAGGACAAATGGGCAACAGCGAAGTAGGCCATCTAAACATCGGCGCGGGCCGCATCGTCCACATGGACAGCACGCGCATCGATGAGCTGATCTTGAGCGGGGAATTCTCGCACCAGCCGCTGCTTGTCGAAGCCATGCGGCGCGGACGCGACCGCCAATTGCATCTCCTCGGCCTGGCCAGCGACGGCGGCGTCCACTCGCACATCCATCATCTTTTCGCGCTGCTCCGCATGGCACGCGAAAATAAAGTTTCGCGCGTCTTCGTTCACTGCTTCATGGACGGCCGCGACACGCCCCCCCGTAGCGGCATCGATTTCCTTCGCCAGCTGGAACAGAACATGCGTGAATTAGGGGTCGGCCAGATCGCCACCGTAATCGGCCGCTACTACGCCATGGATCGCGACAACCGCTGGGAGCGCATCGAGAAAGCCTATCGCGCGATGGTTCACGGCGACGCCGACCGAAAATCCGCCGATCCCATCGCCGCCGTTCGCGACAGTTACGAAAAAGGCGTCACCGACGAATTCATTCTTCCCGCCACAATCACCACCGAAGCCGCGCCGGCGAAACCCGCCGCTCCGCGCGGACTGATTCGTGACCAAGACGTCGTGATATTTTTCAATTTCCGAGCCGACCGCGCCCGCCAAACCACGCGCGCGCTCATCGAGCCCGGCTTCGACAGATTCTCGGATCCCGCGCGCCCGAAGAATCTTGAGTTCGTGGCCATGACCCAATACGAAAAAACCTGGCCGTGGCTTCGCTACCTTCTTTCGCCGGAAAAACTCGAACACATTCTCGCCAACGTTTTCGGCGAAATGCAGTTCAAGAATCTTCGCGTCGCGGAAACAGAAAAATACGCGCACGTCACCTATTTCTTCAATGGCGGCGTCGAAAAGCCATTCCCGGGCGAGGAACGCACCCTGGTGCCCTCGCCGAAAGTTTCCACCTACGATTTGAAGCCGGAAATGTCCGCGGCAGGCATTGCCGACACCGTCGTTCACGCCGTCGAAAAAGGCGATTTCGACGCTATCATCATGAATTTCGCGAATGCCGACATGGTCGGCCACTCCGGCAATCTCGAAGCCACCGTCAAGGCCTGCGAAACCGTCGACGAGTGCCTCGGCCGCCTTTTTCAGGCGCTAAGGAATCTCGACACCGGCCCGGCGTGGCTCATCACGGCCGACCACGGCAACGCCGAAATGATGATGGACCCAAAAACGGGTGGTCCGCACACCTATCACACCACCAACCCGGTTCCCTTCATTCTCGCCAGTGACCAACCTCGCCTTCCGTTGCGCGCCGACGGCTCCCTGCGCGACATCGCTCCCACCATCCTCGGTGTCCTTGGACTCGCTCAACCGCCCGAAATGACCGGCCGGGACTTGCGCGTTTCACCGAAATGAACCCCGGAGCCAGCCGGAACGAAAAGCCGCCCGAAACCATGGGCTTTCAGCGCCCGCTCAACATCCTTCTGTTAATCGCCCTGTTCATGGCCACTGCGTTTCTCTGGTCCCTTCGCGCGGCCATCCTACTGCTCGGCTTGCTCCTGGTGGCCACGCTTCTCAGCGTCTGGGTACGCCGCAAGAAATCCTGACGCGCACACCAGCGCCCCAATGGTTCTTGAACGGAGAATTTGAATCGTTAATGGGCTGTGCAAAAGCGGATCGCGCCGACTGCCGGCCGTCTCTTGGCGATCAATCGCCGATGGGGCTCTTCGGCGACGTGTAACCCTGGCGGGCATACACGGTAACGCCTTTCATCTTCCCTTTCTTGTTCGGGATCATCAGGATGTTTCCCTGGCTATCCAGCACGTCCACCTTCAGCTTGTGATACTTCCCGTCCTGCGGCGTGGTGGGACTGAATCCGATGGTGTATTGGCTGCGCAGCAGCGCCGCCACGGAATTGAAGATAGCCGGCGCTTCTCCGGAAAACCGCGGGAACCAGGCGTAGCCACCCGTCATGTTCCCGAACTGCGTGAGCTGGTTTTTCGCCTGCGTGTAGTTAATCGTGCTGCCGCGGCTGTACAGCTCCACTTCCTCCGCCATGCCGACGCTATAGATGGCCACATCCGTTTCCTTCATCCGTTTGTAGGTCTGGTCCAGCGTGTGTTTGCTGAACGTGTCGAACCCCGTGCACAAAAGCAGGATCGCCTTCTTACCTTGCACGTCCTTCATTTCATCCATGGTCTCCAGCAGCGCATCGAACAAATTCGCTTCGCTGAAATCCGGAAAGAAAAGCGACTGGACCGATTGGGCGATCTCCGACCGGTTGTGCGTGAAATCCACCTGGAGAGTCGTTTTCAGGTCGAAGGTCTTGAAAGCCACCCAGTCCTTCTCCTTCAAATGCCCGAGAAAGTTGTTGGCCCACCCCTTCGCTTTGTAGCCGAAGAATCCGTATGCGAGTTTGCTGAATTCCATCAGAATCACGATGGTGATGGGCGCCTCGCTCGGAGCAAAATTCGCAATTTGTTGCGGCTGCCCTTCGTCGAGGATCCGGAAATTCTCCTTCTTCAGGTTCGTCAACACATTGCCTTCCGCGTCCGTCACCACGGCGTCTACATTGACCAGGTTCGTCTGCGCCGCGATCGTCACTTTGGGCTTGCCCTGCTCGGGCGGCGGCGGTTGCTGTTGCCCTGCCGGCACTGGCGCAGGGGCGGGGGCTTGCTGCGGTTGAGGCTTTACCGGCCCTTGTTGGTCCTGTGCCAGTGCTGTCCACACGCCCGGAGGAATTCCGAGTGCCGCTATCATGACTCCCAGCAAAATCGCGCGAAACCACATTTTCGATTCCATGTCTTCCCTCTCGCCGTTGGATGCCGTCACCCGCCTCTCTGGATGGTCGATTGCAATCCAGAAAACGCGCCTCGAGCCTCTTCCCGGTGCGTCCAGGCTGCCATGATAATATGCAACATTCTTCCCGGGGTAACGTACTTTCAGATTCAATGGGAGGCTCGAAAGATGCCGCGCTCGTTCGCTCGACTTCTTCTCCTAGTCACCTTCGCGATGCGGCCCGCTGCCGCGCAAACGCGCCCTGCGAAGGCTGCGGCGCCCCCGCAATCGGTCGCGACGGCGGGCCTTGATTTCCCAAAGCTTCAAAGCGAGGCGGTCCTCTGGCTTCAAGGCCTCATTCGTATCAACACCACCAATCCGCCCGGAAACGAGCTGGTCGCCGCAAAATACCTCGCGGATATACTGAAAAACGAAGGCATCACGCCCGAAATTTTCGAGACCACGCCCGGCCGTGGCTTTCTCGTCGCGCGGCTTTCATCGAGCGCCGTTCCCGACCCCTCACGCGCTCTCCTTCTTCTGGGGCACCTCGATGTGGTCGGCGTAGACAAAAAGAAATGGACCGTCGATCCCTTCGCGGGCGTGATGAAGGACGGTTACCTGTACGGCCGGGGCACGATTGACGACAAGGGCATGACCATTGCCAACGTCGCCGCGCTTGTCGCGCTCAAGCGTTCCGGCGCGCGTTTGAATCGCGATGTGATTCTGCTCTCGGAAGGCGATGAAGAAGCGGGCGGCGAAGAAGGAATGAAAGTTGCCGTGGAAAAACACTGGGATAAAATCGCGGCTGGTTACGCCATCAACGAAGGCGGCAGCGTGGTCCTCAAGAACGGCAAAGTGCAATACGTCGGCGTGCAAGCCAGCGAAAAAGTGTCTGTCAGCGTGGACGTCGTCGCCACCGGTGCCTCCGGCCATGCCTCGATCCCGCGAAAAGACAATCCCGTCCAGCATCTCGCCGTGGCGATCGGAAAGATTGGAGCGTACGAAGCGCCGGTTCAGCTCAATTCCATCACCCACGCCTACTTCGAAGGGCTCGCAAAAGTCGAGGACGAGGAAACCGGGAAATGGATGCGCGCACTCGAAGAAGCGGATCGCGCCGACCACGCAGCGCGCTGGATTTCGAACGCGAATCCATTCTGGAATTCCATGCTGCGCGACACGATTGCCCCCACCATGCTTCAGGCTGGCATCCGCCGCAATGTTGTCCCCTCCGAAGCTCGCGGCGTGATCAACATTCGTCTCCTTCCAGGGAACATGTTGACTCCGCTTCTCCTAAAGCTCGAACAGCTCGTCGGCGACAAGCAAATCCGCTTCGAGGAAGAGGCCGGGTCGGGTCAATCGGCTCCGTCATCTTCGGTCACTTCGGATCTGTACAACACGATCGCTGCGGTCACCGGCCAAGAGTTCCCCGGCGCCACGCTGGTCCCGGAGATGTCCACTGGCGCTACGGATTCGGCGCGCCTCCGCTTGCGCAGCGTGCAAGCGTATGGCGTCGATCCTTTTCCGCTCGAGGAAGCGGACCGCCTGCGGATGCACGCCGATGACGAACGCATCCCGCTCGATTCGTTCCGCAAGGGTGTCGATTTTCTCTATCACATCGTTACGGCTTTTGCCGTGGCAAAATAGCCGGACAGCATCGGATTCGAAAGGGTTCGATATCGCAAAGTATCGCCTCGGAATGATCGGATCATGAAGCGCAAGGCCAAAATCGTTTGCACGCTGGGACCCAGCAGTTCTTCGCCCGCGATCATCCATAGTCTTTTGAGTGCGGGCATGGATGTCGCGCGGCTCAATTTTTCACACGGCAGCCCGGAAGAGCACGCCCAGAACGTCGCTGCCGTGCGCCGCGCTTCAATCCGCCATGAAAAGCCCGTCGGAATTCTCGCCGACTTGCAGGGCCCCAAAATCCGCACCGGCGCACTCGAGCGGGGCCAGCCCGTGCATCTTCATTTCGGCAAGCGCTTCGTCATCACCACTCGAAATATTCTGGGCACCGCCGAAGGGGTCAGCACCACGTTTCGCGCGCTGCCCGAGTCCGTCCACAAAGGGGATCGAATTCTTCTTCGGGACGGCGAAATTGCACTGCGCGTCACTGCCACGCGCGGGCCGGACGTGATTTGCCAGGTCGAAAACGGCGGCGATCTCGGCGAGCACCAGGGCATCAATCTCCCCGGCGTGAAATTGAAAATTCCGGTGCTCACGCGCAAGGATCATGCCGATCTGGCCGTGGCTCTCAAACTGGGTGCCGACTATATCGGCCTCAGTTTCGTCCGGACCGCTTCCGATGTGCGCGCGGGGAAAGCCGCAATCGTGCGCCTGGGAAAAGACACTCCCGTCATCTCGAAGCTCGAGAAGCCCGAGGCGATCGACAATCTCGATGAAATTTTGAGCGTCACCGACGGCGTGATGGTTGCGCGCGGCGATCTCGGTGTCGAGATGAGCCCGGAAAAAGTTCCCGTGGTGCAGAAACAAATCATTCTGCGTGCGCGCAACGCTCTGATCCCCGTAATTACTGCGACGCAGATGCTCGACTCCATGCAGAAAAATCCGCGGCCTACGCGCGCCGAAGCTTCCGACGTCGCCAACGCCGTTTTCGACGGCAGCGATGCGCTCATGCTTTCCGGCGAGACCGCCGCCGGAAACTATCCGCTCGAATCGGTTGTGATGATGGACCGCATCATCCGCGAAGCCGAGGCCAGCGTCACCAGCATGCTGCGTCCCGCGCGCTATACCGAGTTGCACATCGATGAAGCGATCGCCGAAGCGATTTGCCACGCCGCCGAAGAGTTGCGCATGAAAGCCATCGCTGTTTTCACCGAGACCGGCTCGTCGGCGCGCCTGGTTTCGAAATACCGGCCGCGCGCGCCGATCGTGGCGTTCTCGCCGAATCAGGACACGCGCCGAAGGCTCGGACTGCTGTGGGGCGTGCTGCCGCGAAGAATCACGCGCGTCCATGACGTCGACCAGCTTGCGGTGGCAGCCGAAAAGCGGCTGCTCGAAGAGCGCTTGGTGAAGCGCGGTGACATTGTCGGAATCATCGCCGGTACGCCGCTGGCTACGCGCGGCTCGACGAACCTCATGCGACTCATCCGCATCGGCGGCTGAGCCTCGCCGATTCCTACCTATCGCGCCTGGGGTCGTTCATTCCTCCTGGGTCCTTCGAAAGTCACCGCTACTTGCGGCGCTCGGTAGCGACACACGGTCTCTCCGATGAGCGAGCATTCCTGGGACTTCACGAATGTGCTGGAGGCGCGGAAGTTTTTGGCGGACTCTCTCGCGTCCACGCCGCTTGTGCACGCTCCGTCTCTTGTGAGATGCAATTGGTTTCGGACGACGATATGCTTCGGGCCATCCAGCGATTGCTGCTCGATGAGCACGTGGTCGCCGAGCCGGCGGGCGCAGCGGCAACGGCGGCGTTCCGGCAACGCGGCAAGGAATTCCGAGGGAAGAACATCGTGCTTCTGGTCACCGGCGCGAACATCGCGCCGGATATCCTTAAGCGTGCGGTGGCGATTTAATTGACCCAATTGTCCGGGTTGGAAGGTGGTGGCTTGTCGCGGTGATCGCGAACGTAGACTTCGAATTTCTTCCGCAACCGACGGCGCTTCCAGTCTGAGAAGTAATTCCGTACGTTGTAGCCGTACGAGCCTCGCCGCAGATAGATATAGCCTGCGAGCATTCCGCCGAGATGGCAAACGTGGCTCACGCCGTCGCCGGTCGAGCCGATCGTGAGGAAGAACTCGATCGCGCCCATTACGATGACAAAAATCCGCATCGATACGGTGACGGGCAAAGGAAATACCCACACTTGCCGATGCGGCATGACCACAGCCACCGCCAGCAGTACTCCGTAAATCGCGCCCGATGCGCCGATCGTAGGCACCTGCGCAGAAGCCTGCCCGTGCGGGTCCAGCACCATGTTTACGATAATGTCGACGACGCCCGCGCCGATTCCGCAGATGAAAAAATACGTGTAGAAGCGGCGGGCGCCCCAGGTGTGTTCGAGGGCCGCGCCGAACATCGCCAGATACAACAAATTGAAGAGGATGTGCAGAATATTCTCATGCAGGAAAATGTAGGTGAACGGCTGCCAAATAAAGAACCAGTGCACGACGGCATAGGGCCGCAACCCGAACCACTCAAGCCAGAAGTTTCGTCCGGCGGCGTGGAAGATCAACTCCGAAATTTTTTGCAGGAAAAAAACGGAGACGCAGGCAATGCAAATCGTTTTGATGGCGCGGGGAAAGTACCCGCTGAGATCGAACCGGTAACCGTAACCGCGAGAGAAGGCCGTCACGACGACACCAGTTTACGGTCTCGCGGAGAGGGAGTCAAAGAGACGGAAAATTTTGTTTCTGACCGGCCAGGCGCACGAGACGCCGAGAGGCGGAGGGAATAGAACGCGCGAGTTAGAAATGAGTTTCTGTGTCCGCTCATATTTCAGGAAAGTTTTTTGCGCGCGAAATAGAAGAGCGAACCCATGAGCAGAACAAACATAAAAAGGCCGAAGAGGTTGCTGGCGGCAACGGACGCGAAATACCTCGGACCCAAGGCGAAAAGATCGGCGCGCCAGGGCAGATCGAGCAGCGATGAAACCCACCGGGGCACGCGCGTCGAAATTTCGGGATCTTGCAACAGTGCGATGACGATGCCGAGTAATCCGAATACGCCCCCGGCGGCAATCAGCCCGCTCGAATAGAGCGCTCCGGGGCTGGCTTCGCCCTCGTCGGCCTTTTTCGAAGTGGCCTCGATGAGCCAGCGCACCAATCCACCGGCGAACATGGTCGCGGTGGTGGCAATCGAAAGATACGAACCGACGGCAAAGGCCAACGAGCGCACGCCGAGAATCTCGACGGCGAGGACCAGAGCGACACCCATCAAAACAAGCCGCCATGGCAGCCGCTGATTCAAGATGCCGTTGATGACCGTGGCCATCAGCCGCGCTTGCGGAGCAGGAGCTTTGTCGCTGCCGATCCCCTGCGCCCACTGAAGCTCAATTTCCTTGGTGCCGGGATCATAGAGGTACTCACCATCCGGAACCACGCTCGAACCGAGTGAGTTGATCAGGGCGTAGGTCTTTCCCTGGTGGACAAAGGAATCTTTTTCGATTTTCACGCCCGCGGGCAAGGCCTGGACGCTGAGCGGAATCCTGGTGGGAATGTATTTCTCAAGACCGGTGTTCATCAGGTTCAGCGTCGCGCCGATAGCGATCGTTGAAACCGTTACGCCGATGAGCAAACCCAGCTGTTGCCGGACGGGAGTGGAGCCGACCAAATAGCCGGTCTTGAGATCCTGCGAGGTAGCTCCGGCGATGGCGGCCGCAATGCAGACGACTCCGCCGATGGTCAAAGCAAGTACCGCATAGTTCGGCGCGGTCCAGCCAGCGACGAAGAAAATGGCGCAAGTAGCCATCAGCGTGGCAATGCTCATGCCGCTGATGGGGTTCGATGAATTCCCGAGCAGTCCGCTGATGCGCGCCGCCACGGTGACGAACAAGAATCCGAAAATAATCACGAAAATGCCGGCGAGCAGATTCTGATACCAGGCGGTGTTCGCGCCTTTGAACGGATGAAACGTCAACAACAAGAACATCATGACGATGATCGCGATCGAGCCAACGATCACCGTGCGTATGGACATGTCGCGATCGAGACGGCCTTTTCCCGACGAGGCGGCCGCTTCGGATCGTACGTCCTTCAATCCAGAACGCAGGGCGGAAATAATCGTCGGCAAGGTGCGCAGCAAGGTAATCAATCCGGCGGCGGCGACGGCGCCCGCGCCCATCGGACGAATGTACTGGCGCCACATGTCGTCGGGCGTCATCAGCGGAATGGGAACCGTAGAAGGATAAATCGCGGTACCGCCCGAAAGCTGCCCGAAAAACTTGATGGCCGGCATCAGCAGCAGCCAGGAAACCACGCCGCCAGCAAAAAGGATTCCGGAAACTTTGGGACCAATGATGTAGCCGACGCCGAGATATTCGGTTGTGACGTCAGCGCGAAAAGAAGCGCCGGGAAACCACTTGGGCTGGCTCTCGGGCTGCTCGGTCCACACCAAGACCGTTTTCATCAGAAAGGTGTAGACGCCTCCGATGCCGAGGCCCCAGAAGACGCGGCTGGCGAAGGAGCCGCCGCGCTCGCCGGCTACCAGAACGTCCGCGCAAGCGGTGCCTTCGGGAAACACGAGGTTCCCGTGTTCCTTTACCACCAGCTGGCGGCGCAGCGGAATCATGAAGAGAACGCCGAGCCATCCACCGAGAAGCGCGAGCGGGAAAATTCGCCAAAACGTGAACTCCGAGCCGAAGCCGAGGAAAATCAGCGCGGGGATCGTGAACATCACTCCTGCTGCGAGAGATTCTCCAGCTGAGCCGGTGGTTTGCACGATGTTGTTTTCAAGAATTGTGGAGCGCCCGAACGCGCGCAGGATGCTAATCGAGAGAACCGCGATGGGGATCGAGGCGGAGACAGTCAAACCGGCGCGCAGCCCGACGTAAACGGTGACCGCTCCGAACAACAGGCCGAATAGCGACCCGAGGACGACGGCGCGGAGCGTGAACTCGGCTAGGCTTTCTTCGGCCGGGACGTAGGGACTAAACTCGCCCGGCGGCGCCGTCGAACTCCATTGCTTGATCGTCACGCGTCACCTCTCCTAAACGATCCTCGGAATGATCCGCCGTGCCACTCGCCCGCAGCCGCGCGACGCTCTTTAGGACGATTCCGCGAGGCGCATTTGTTTTCTCGACTTTGTTCGCTGGATGACGAGCTCTGCCAGATGGTCCGAGCGGCGAAGTTAGCATCAGAAGTATGCCGAGGCAAGCCGCAAACACGCGATTCTGCCGTGGCGGGAACGGACGGACCAAGCGGCTGCTTTCCGCCCGTTAGAATTGGCCGCGAGCGAGTGTTTTCATTCATTTGCGCCGTTTTCTGATCGCCAGCTCCATCGATGGAGATCTCCCAAGGGTCACCAGGGAGAAGGAATTGACATCGGTAGTAAGTCGGAGTAGCGTTGCGGCTAATTCACTGCTTGAGAAACGTGGGCCTGCCATCTCGGCGGGCGGAGTGTGCCGGACGGCAACCAGCGTGGCGCGAGCCCGGCGTGGCGCCGGGACGGCAACGGAGGTGGATTCCCAGCATGAAAGGAGCCAAGCGAAATTTTGTCGGAGCGGTGATTCTGACGGCGCTTTGTTGCGTGGCTACGCCTCGGACCGCGCCCGCGGGCGACGATTGGCTTCCGATTCCGCCCGCCGATCTGGCACTGAAGGATAATCCAGCGCAGCCGGGAGCGAATGCCATGATTCTCTACCGGCGCAGCCACATCGACGCGAAACGAGTCGACCAGGACGAGGATTCCGACGAGGAGTACTTCCGCATCAAGATTTTCACAGCGGAAGGGGCGAAGGAGGAGAGCAAGGTTCGGATTTTTTTCTCGAAAGATGACTCGGACATCAAAGATATTCACGCTCGAACGATCGGACCCGACGGGCGGATCGTGAACTTCGACGGTAAGGTATTCGAAGAGACGGTGGAAGCAAGCAACGGCGGCACGTATCTGGCGAAGACGTTTCCGCTTCCGGACGTGCAGCCCGGCTGCCTTATCGAATACAAGTACCGGCACCAATATAGGTTGGACCCAGGAGCAGTTGTCCGCTATCTGCACGGGCAGACTTGGGACATCTCGGGCCGGCTTTTCACGCGCGACGCCAGCTTCTCGATCGATCCCTATGTCCCCCGCAGCACCTTTGATCCCAATCTTTACTTTCGCTCGACGGGGCTTCCGAAAGGGTCGCTTCCACAAAAGCAAGGGAACGGGTCGTACTCGTTGGAAGTACACAACATTCCCGGAATTGAAGAGGAGCCGCTGATGCCACCGGCGCGCTCGTTGCAGGCCCGCGTGGAGTTTTTCTACCGGGACAAGGGGCAGCCAGCGGGAGAAACGACCGAACAGTTCTGGAACCGCACGGGGAAAAAATGGAGCGATGAGGTGGATCGGTTTGTGAACAAGAAGAGCGCGCTCGATGCGGATCTGTCGCAGACGGTCGCAGCCGGGGACCCGCCGGAGGTGAAGCTGCAAAAGATTTATGGACGGATGCAGAAGATTCGCGATTCACGCTACGAACCTCAAAAAACAGAGGCCGAAAAAAAGAAAGGGAACATCAAAACCGAGGAAAACGCAGAGGACGTGCTGAAACACGGATATGCGACCGGACGCCAAATCAACTGGCTCTTCATCGGATTGGCTCGGGATGCAGGGTTCGAAGCGTCGGAAGTGTACCTGGTGCCGCGCAGTCAGGACTTGTTTATTCCCAATGGACAGAACACCGCTCCACTGAGCGCGGATGTGGTGTGGGTGCGCGCAGGCGGGAAGGAGTATTGGCTGGACCCGGCGGCGCTGTATTACCCATTCGGACTGCTGCCCTGGTACGAGACGGAATCGAAAGGCGTGCGGGTGACCAAGCAAGGGGCCGAGTTCGTGGAGACGCCGGCGGCTGCAAGCGCCGATGCAACGGTGGTGAGGCGCGCCGAGCTGGAATTGAAAGAGGACGGGAGCGCCACGGGGAAGCTGCAATTGGATTTTAGCGGCCAGATTGGAGCGCTTCGGCGGACCTGGCATCGGAGAGACGATGAAACCGGGCGGCGGAAGGCGCTGGAGAACGAGGTCCGGAAATGGCTGCCGGCAGGCTCAACGTTCGAAGTGACCAGCCTAGCGAATTGGGATAATACGACCTTGCCGCTCCACGTCGAGGGCACCATGAAGATACCGGGAATGAGCTCGTCATCGGGACGGCGGATGATCGCGCCGATCACACTGTTTCAAACAAGTTTCAAGACGACTTTCGAGCCGCAGCGACGTGTGAACCCAGTTTATTTCAGCTTCCGGTTCGAGGAGAAGGACGAAGTAAAGATTCATGGCCCCGCGGGATACAAGATCGAAACCCTGCCGCCTCACAAAGTGATCAATCCGGGAACGGCGATGGCGTATGAGATAGTGCCCGACGAGCGGGGCGACGGCATCGAGGTGAAGCGCCACTTCACGTTGAGCGACATCCACTATCCGGTAGACTCTTACGCTGCGCTGCGTTCGTTTTTCAATCTCGTGAAATCGGATGATGAAGCGCAAGTGGTGTTCCAAAGCGCGGAAACGGCGAAGAATAATTAGGCGCGCCGCCGGGGAAATACTGACAGGCGGGCGGAGACAGGCGATAGGCAACGAAGAGATTTTCCAGCCATGACCAGAGCTCGGCGAAGTTGGATCGGTGCGGGGATCCTGACAGCACTTTGCTGCCTCGCGGCACATCGCCTCGCGCCGGCGGGCGACGATTGGCTTCCCGTCCCTCCCGAAGACCTCGCGCTTCAGGACAACCCGAAGAGCCCGGGCGCCGACGCCATGATTCTGCATCGCGAAAGCATGGTGAACGCGACGCAATCGTGGGTTACGGAGTACGTACGAGTCAAAGTCTTTACCCAAAAGGGAGTGAGCGAGGGCGATCTGGAGATTCCGTTCGAGAAGGGGCAATCGGCGATTAAAGACCTGCGAGCCCGCACCATCGAGCGCGATGGAACAATCGTAAACTTCGAAGGCAAGCCGTACGAGAAATCGGTGGTGAAAGCGAGCGGGCTACAAATCATGGCCAAAGTCCTGACACTCCCGCAAGTGACGCCAGGCTGCATCATCGAGTACAAATTCAAAGAACAGTTCGATGCGCACTATTACATCAATCTCGGATGGACTCTGCAGGGGCGTCTGTTTACGCGCTACGCGCACTTCTCGATCCTGCCGCCGAAACTGCCGGGCGCGCCGCCGTTGGCGGTACGCCATTCAGGGCTAGCATCCGGGATTTCTCCGCAGAAACAGGCCGATGGGTCGTACGGGCTCGAGGTACGCGACCTGCCGGGAATCGAAGAAGAAGAGTTTATGCCGCCCGCCGACTCGCTCAAAGCGCGCGTGGAATTTTTTTATCGCGAGCACAATGCTCCGGCGAATGAATCGACAGCGGATTTCTGGAATCGAACGGGCAAAGTGTGGAGCGGGTACGTGGATGAATTCATCAACAAGAAGAACGCGCTCGACGCTGAGCTGGCGCGGCTGGCAAATGCGAACGATTCACCGGAAACGAAGCTGCGCAAGATCTACGCGCGTGTTCAACAGGTTCGAGATTTGTGGAACGAAGCGGGCAAGACCGAGAAGGAAACGAAGAAAGAGAACCTGAAAAGCAACGCGAATGTGGAAGATTTGTTGAAGCATGGCTACGGAACGGGCCGTGAAATCAATTATTTGTTCGTGGGGCTGGCGCGAGAGGCCGGATTCGACGCCTCCGAAGTCTATTTGATGCCGCGGACTCAGGGATTTTTCGCTCCGGGCCAGCAAGACCCGCGGCAGCTCAGCGCGGACGTCGTATGGGTCCGAGCAGGCGGCCAGGAATACTATTTGGACCCGGCGGCAACGTTTTTTCCATTCGGAATGCTGCCATGGTACGAAGCCGCGACGGTGGGGCTGCGGGTGAAAAAGGATGGAGCGGAGATCATAACGACGCCGAAGCCGCCGAGTTCGGACGGAATCATCGTCCGGCACGCCGATCTGACACTGGATGACGAAGGCGCTGCAGCAGGCAACGTGCAGGTAGATTTCACGGGGCAGCCCGCCGCACTTCGCCGGCTGGAGAATCGGACCGAAGACGAGATGGGGAAAAAGAAGTCGCTCGAAAACGAAATCCACGGGTGGCTGCCAGCGGGGTCGACGTTCGAGATCAGCAGCGTGACGGGCTGGGAAAAGACCGGGGAGACGCTGCGAGCGGAAGGGACGTTTAAGATTGCATCGTTCGGCACAACGGCGGGGCGGCGAATGCTGTCGCCATTGACTCCTTTCCGGGCGGCGGAAGCGAAAGCATTTTCGCCGACGCATCGCACAAATCTAATTTTCTTTCACTACCCTTATGAGGAGACGGACGAGATCGTGCTGCGTGCGCCGGCCGGCTATAAGCTTGAGACCGTGCCACCAACCAAGCATATTCAGCCTGGGATGGTGTTGTACGACATTTCGGAGAAGCAGGAAGGGGACACGGCAGTTGTGAGGAGACATCTGGCGATACAAGCTATCCAAATTGCGGCGGCGTCGTACCCGGCGCTGCGTGATTTTTTCACGTCGGTAGAATCGAATGACGAGGGGCAGGTGGTGTTCCAAAGTGCGGAAACGGCGAAGAATAATTAGTCTCCCTGGCGGAGTGGTTGCTTTGGCGGCTGCCGGAGCGATGCTGGTATGGCTCGCGCCGGGCACGCTAGCCGACAATGCGCCGGATTGGCTGCGCGCCGCGGCGCAGGACAAGCTGCCGGAATATCCGAAGGAAACGGTAGCCGTGGTGCTGCTCGAGGACGTTCAAACTGCGCTGAAAGATAATGGCGAGATCGAGACGCGGACGCGACGCGCCTACAAATTGCTGCGGCCGGAGGCGCGCGAGGAGTTCGGCAGCGCGGTGGTGCACTTCGACAATGAGACCAGAATTTCGTACTTGAAAGCGTGGACGATCCGGCCATCAGGAGAAGCCATTGAAGTGAAGGAGAAAGATGCGGTGGACGTGGCGATTTCAAGTTACGAAGTATTCAGCGACCAGCGGGTGAAAATCCTGAAATTCCCGGTGGCGGAAGCGGGAAGCGTGGTTGGCTACGAGCTGGTGCAGAAGCAGCGGCCGTTTGTTTTTGACGAAGTCTGGGATTTTCAGTACACGGTGCCGGTGCGGAGGTCACGGTTCTTGCTGCAACTCCGCCCCGGCTGGGAATTCAGCACCCTTTGGGAAAACCACGCAGAGGAAAAAGCGCAAACACCCGGCGCGAATCAATTTCAGTGGGAGATGACGGACGTTCCGGCCGTGGAGATCGAACCGGAGATGCCTCCCTGGGAAGCCGTGGCGGGACGCATGGACGTGAAATACTTTCCGCGCGATCCGGCGATGAGGACGAAAACGAGCGGATCGTGGAGCGACATTGGCGCTTGGGAGTCCGCGCTAATCACGCCGCGGCGGGCGGTTACGCCGGAGATTAGCGCCAAAGTGGTGGAGCTCACCGCCGGCATTCATGACCCACTCGAAAAAATCAAGGCGTTGGCGGCGTTCACGCAGCGGCAAATCCATTACGCAGCGATCGAGATCGGGATTGGAGGCCATCAACCACATCCGGCCGGGGAGGTCCTGGCGCACCGGTACGGAGATTGCAAAGACAAAGCCACGCTGCTTGCGGCAATGCTTCAGGTGGTCGGCGTGGACTCCTACAACGTGTTGATCAATGTCAGGCGCGGCGTGGTCTCGCCTGAGTTTCCGGAACTTCGGCTGAATCATGAGATTCTTGCGATTCGGCTGCCGGACGGCGTTTCGGATGCGGCGATGCTCGACGTCGTAACGCACCCGAAGCTGGGCCGCCTGGTATTCTTCGATCCCACGAACGAGTACGTGCCGCTTGGATCGCTGCCATCCTCCCTGCAGAACAATTACGGGCTGGTGGTGACGCCGGGCGGCGGGGAAATTTACCGCTTGCCGCTACTGTCGGCCTCAACGAATCGGCTGCTGCGCACGGCGAAGCTGGAGCTGAGCTCGACGGGAAAGCTCACGGGGGAAGTTCACGAACTGCGCTCGGGTGATTTGGCGGTCGAGAGCCGCGAACAATATCTGGAGGTGCCGCCGGCGAAGCGCTCGACAATTCTGGACAGGTTTCTGGGAAGCTCCTTGAGCAATTTCACCGTCACCGGAGCCAGCGTGGGAAACCTGGAAAAATACGACGAGAGCGTGACGCTGGACTACAAGTTCGTGGTCGAAGGATATGCGAAAACCGCGGGGAATTTGCTGGTGCTGCGGCCGCGAGTCGTAGGAGCCAAGGGGTCGAACCTGCTTGCAGGCAAGCCGCGAAAATACCCGATTGAATTTCGCGAGGCGTCGCGGCAGGATGACGATTTCGAAATTACACTGCCGGCTGGGTACCTGGTAGATGAGCTGCCGCTACCCGTGAATACGGAATGCGCTTACGGCAGGTACAAAAGCGAAGTGAAGGTTGACGGTAACAAACTGCATTATAAGCGGACCTACGAAATCAACGACCTGATGGTGCCCACACAGAAACTCAACGAACTCCGGGATTTCTTCCACCAGATCGCCGCGGATGAGCGCGCGAGCGCCATTCTGCGCCGCGCGAACTAAGGCTGCCTCGCCCGAAGCGGCGAGAGCCTGCGGACACCAAAACGAAATTTAATCGGCGGGAACGGCGCGGGATTTGGCCCAGGCGCGAATAGCTTGCACTTCTTCTGCACGCGTGACACTGAGGGGCTGGGTGGCGCGAATCTCCGCCAGCAGAATTTCGGTGGAGAGCTGCTGCTTCTGGCTGAAGGCCGTGTAGAGGCCGGCCACGATGGCTTGCTCGATTTCTGCCCCGGAGAAGCCGTCGCTGGCGGCTGCTAGTTTCGCTACGTCGAATGCGGCTGCTTCGCGGCCGCGCTTCTTAAGGTGCAGCGCGAAAAGGGCCGCGCGCACGTCCGCCTGCGGCAGATCGACGAAAAAAATTTCGTCGAAGCGGCCCTTGCGCAGCATTTCGGGCGGCAGCGCGGTAATGTTGTTCGCGGTGGCGGCGAGAAACACGCCGCTTTCGCGTTCCTGCATCCAGGTAAGAAGAGTGGCGAGCAGGCGCTGCGACAAACCCGCGTCCGCATCGCCGCTCGCGCCGGCGGAGGCGAACGCCTTTTCGATTTCGTCGATCCAGAGAACCATGGGCGCGAGCTTTTGCGCGAGCTCGAGCGCTTTGTGGAGGTGCTTCTCGCTTTCGCCAACGTATTTGTCGTAGAGGGCGCCTGCGTCGAGGCGCGCGAGTTCGACTCCCCATTCACCCGCCACGGCGCGAGCCGCGAGGCTTTTTCCGCATCCTTGCACGCCGGTAATCAGCACACCCTTCGGCGGAACGAGGCCGAATTGCTGGCCTTCGGGCGTCAAAGCGCTGCGCCTTTTTTCAAACCAGTCGCGCAGATGCTTCAGGCCGGCGACGTCGTTGAACGAAGAATCGCGCCGGACGGTTTCCAGCAGGCCTTCAGCCCGCAGCGCTTCGCGTTTTGCATCGAGCACTTCATCGACCAGACCGGCATCCGCTTTGCCGCGCCCGAGAACGCACTTGCGAAGCGTGCGAACCGCCTCTTCTTCCGTGAGACCGAGCAGGTTCCTGGCGAGTTGCGAGGTAGCGGCGGCGTCGAGCGAGGACGGCGTGTGCTGGTCGCGGGCTGCTTCCGCTAAAACTTGGCTGACGCAATGGAGCAAATCGTCCGCATCCGGCAAGCCCAATTGGAACGGGGCGGCATCGCCGCGCAGCTCAGGAGGCAATTGAAGCGAAGCGGCGGAGATGACGATGGAACGGCGGGCAGTGCGGAATTTGTCGGCGAGATCGCGGAGCCGGCGGCTGATCTTGTCGTTGTCGCAATAACGCGCGAAATCCTTTAAAAGAAAAATCCCGTCACCCTGAATTTCGGCGATATTCGCGAGCGCTTGTTCCGGTTGATCGCTGTGATAGAGCGGCGCGCCGTAGATTCGCGCGAGGCCGGTCGTAACGCTCCAGGTATAGAAAGGAACGGAAAGCTCGGTGGCGATGACGAGGAGGAGATGCGCGAGCCGATCTTCCTGAGTGGTCTCGACCGAGATGATGGGATTTCGAGAATGGATGAGCAAGCGAAGCTCGTCATGCTTGACTGTGTGAACCGGTGTGCGCGACGGGAGATCGGCCGGCGCCGCGGCTTTAAGCCGCGCGGTGAAAGGCGGTGCTTGAGTTTTGGGCTCGTTTGGCAAAGCTGCTGGCCTTGGCTGACGCTAGAGGTTGCCGCGCTAATGGAGCAATCGACTGCGCCCGAAAAGAATACCAAACTTATCCGGAAGAAAAAGGTGGTTCGGGACCCGGCGCCGCTAGCTCGACAACTCAGGTAAGAGTCAGGCGAGCGTCGCGCGAGATGCGCGCGGGCAAACGAAAGTGATTTGCACGATCACAGGGAGAATCACCAGTTCGGCTCGAAGATTGCGCGGGGCGTATTGCGATGCATCGCGGGCGAGTTGCGCGATCTCGAGCGGCGCGAGCGACATGGAATACAAATCGCCATGCAGCGCGTAGGAATATTCGCGGTAGGTGGGCGCGGCGTTCTGTGCCAGGCTCATCAGGCAATCCCAAAAGCTGCGTGCGCGAAGAAATTTGCGCTTGCCGGCCTGGTCACGGCGCAAGCGGAGAGAGTGGCGCGCGGGCGAGCCGCTGGATTCGAGGATTGCCTCGCTGCAACGCTCGGCGCGCAACGTGCGTGACGGGTCGTTGTCGGGAAGACTATCCGGGTATTGCGCGAGGACTTCATCGAGCGCCGCAGCGTCCGCTTCGAAGGCGTCCCACCAATAGCGGTAGGAGTGAAAAACAACCGTGCCGGAGCGGAGAATCTGCTGAATGCGCGGCCGATCTTTTCCGGTCACCGCGAGAATCATGTCGACGAGTTCGGCGGCGCGGAACGACTGGCGAACGACGGGGCGGATGCTGACGTACTCCGCTTCTTCCTCGGTGTACTTTACGGGGATGGTTTCCGGCAGCGGCACAACGCGCGGGGCCTGCCGTCAGGACTTTCCGCTGAGGCGCGCGCGGACAACGTCGCTCAAGGCTTTTCCGTCCACATTTTTTCCTTCCAGTCGCGCGCGCGCGGCTTTGATGACCGCGCCCATCTGCTTGAGCGAGTCGGCGCCCGCTTCGGCGATGGCGGCTTCAACGGCCCGCTGAATTTCGGCGTCGCTGGGAGCGGCGGGCAAATAATTTTGGATGATCTTAACTTCCTTGAGCTCCTTTTCGGCGAGATCCTGGCGTCCACCCTTGGTGAATTGCTCGGCGGATTCATGGCGCTGCTTGACGAGCGTCTGAAGCACCTGAAGCGATTCCATATCGTCGAGCGGGCGGACTTTTTCGATTTCCTTGTTCTTGAGCGCGGATTTGACCATGCGCAGGACGCTCAGACGCAGCTCATCTTTTTCCTTCATGGCGGCGGTCAGGTCGCTCTGGATGCGTTCGATGTATCCCATTCGTCGGAGTCTCCCGCGCGAAAGAATAACACACGCGGCGTGGGGGTGCGGCGGGACGTGCGTTCTGTGTCAGTGACAACATCGGCCCGAACGGCGACAGAACGGCGCGCAAAGAACGGCGCGACAAGAACGGCGCGCGCAATTGACAGTGCGCACCGCGACCGTTAGGCTCGTGCGCATGAAAATTGTTGTGGCGGACAAAATCAGCGAGCGCGGGATGGCGCTGCTGCGTGAGACGGGCTGGGAAGTAGCATCGCCGGCGGCGAGTTCGCTTACGGCGGAGATGGCAAACGCCGATGGACTAATCGTACGCAGCGCGACGCGGGTGACGGCGGAATTGCTCGAAAGGGCGGAGCAGCTTCGCGTCGTAGGGCGCGCCGGAGTTGGCGTCGACAACATTGATGTGGAAGCGGCGACGCACCGCGGCGTGCTGGTGATGAACACACCGGGGGGAAATGCGGTGAGTGTTGCGGAGCACACGCTGGCGCTTATGCTCGCGCTGGCGAGGTCCGTGCCGCAATCGAACGCGGCGATTCACGCAGGGCGCTGGGAAAAATCGTCGTCAGGCACCGAGCTGCGCGGCAAAACGCTGGGACTGCTGGGGCTGGGGCGCGTGGGAACCGAGGTGGCGCGGCGCGCGCGGGCGCTGGAGATGAAAGTGCTGGCGCACGATCCCTACGTGACGCCGGCGGCAGCGCGCGAGGTGGATGTGGAACTGTTGTCACTCGAGAATTTGCTGAAGCGCTCGGACGTGATTTCGCTGCACACGTCGCTGAGCGGGGCGACCGAGAAAATAATCGATGCTGCGGCCATCGCGCAAATGAAGCGCGGAACGCGTTTAGTGAATTGCGCACGCGGGGAGTTGATCGATGAGACGGCTCTGGCGGAAGCGCTACGCTCGGGGCAGATCGCGGGTGCGGCGGTGGATACGTTCGCGCAGGAGCCGCCGACCAATTCACCGCTGATTGGCCTGCCGAATTTGATTGCGACACCACATATCGCGGGCTCGACTGCCGAGGCGCAAGAAGAAGTGGGAACGCAGATCGCGCAACAGGTACGCGAGTATCTCGCTGATGGACAGATCCGCAACGCGGTGAATATGCCGGCCCTTTCGGCGGAACAGTACCGAAGGCTGCGGCCTTACCTCGAGCTGGGCGAACGGCTGGGGGCGCTGGTGGCTCAAGCGACGCCCACGCGCAGCTTCAGCCGCATTCGCATTCGGTACGCGGGCGAACCGGCGGAACTGGGGTCGCACGTGGTGCGCAGCGCGGTGCTGGTCGGCGTGCTCAACTGCGTGCTCGATGAAAAGGTGAATCTGGTGAACGCCTCGGACGCTGCTGCGGCGCGCGGGATCGTGGTGGAAGAGACAACGCGGCGGCGCGAACGTGGCTTTCCGAACACGCTCGAAGTGGCGGCAGCAGACGATGGGATCGAGTTCACGGTGGAAGGAACGGTGACACTGGATGCGAAGCCGCGAATACTTTCACTCGACGGCATCGAACTCGAAGCACCCCTCGAAGGCACGCTGCTGCTGACGCGTAATCGCGATGTGCCTGGCGTGATTGGACAGATCGGCACGGCGCTGGGGAATCTCGGAGTGAACATCGCGACCTTCGCGCTCGGGCGGCGCGAGGCGGTGCTGGGCGCAGAGGCGATTGCACTGGTGCGGCTGGATGGCGTGGTAGACGAGTCGATCGCGCAAAGCATTCGAGTGATTCCGTCGATCACCGAGGCGCGGCTGATTCGATTGGGCGAATCCGCGAAGTTGAAAACACAGGCTACCAGTCCGGCGCGCTAGCCCGTCTTTAGGAATGAACGCGCAGCCTTATCCCTTGACGACGCCCATTGGACGCAGACGCGCGACTTTGCTGGCCAGGCCGGCGTTGTGCACTACGTCGACGACGGCGTCGATATCCTTGTAGGCTTCGGGGATTTCTTCGAGGATACCGTCGCGAGTTTCGGCGCGCAGGATGATTCCCTGCTCTTCCAGCTTTTTCGTTTCGACACGCGCGTCGCGGCCGCGCTTCGCTGCGGTGCGCGACATGGCGCGGCCTGCGCCGTGGCAGACGGTCCCGAAAGTTTCCTCCATGGCGCGCGCGGTGCCGACCAGGACGTAGCTTGCTGTGCCCATCGAGCCGGGAATCAGAACGGGCTGGCCTGCATTTTTGTATGCAGCAGGAATTTCGGGCGACCCTGCCGGGAATGAACGAGTGGCGCCCTTGCGGTGGACGACGACGTCTTTTTCGGAGTCGCCGGCGAAATGGCGCTCGCGTTTAGCGATGTTGTGCGAGACATCGTAAACGACGCGCACTTCGGTGGCTTCGCCAAAGATGCGGCGAATTGCGGCGCGCGTGAAATGCGTTATCGCCTGGCGATTGGCCCAGGCAAAATTCGCGGCAGCAGCCATGGCGGCGAGATAATCTTTCGCTTCCTGCGAACGCAATGGTACGCAGGCGAGCTGGCGATCGGGAAGTGAAATCGAATAGCGCGGCATCGCTTCGTTCATCACTTTGAGGAAGTCGGTGCAGACCTGATGGCCGAGGCCGCGTGAGCCGCAGTGGATGAGCACGACGACCTGATCGAGACGCAGGCCGAATGTTTCCGCGATCTTGGGCTCGAGAATTTTCTCGACGTATTGCACTTCGAGGAAATGATTGCCGCTGCCAAGCGTCCCGATTTGCGTGCGGCCGCGCTGCTTGGCGCGGTCAGAAACCTTCGAGGGATCAGCGCCGCGCATGGCGCCGGACTCTTCGCAGAATTCGAGATCGGCCGACTCGCCGAAGCCGCGCCCGACGGTCCAACCGGCGCCGCGTTCGAGCACGTCGTTGAGTTCCGTGAAGCTGCACGGCACAGTGCCTACCGAGCCAGTGCCAGACGGAACATCGCGAAAGAGCTGGTTCACCAGCTCGCGCAACTTGGGCGTGACGGTGTCGCGATGTAGCGTGGTGGCGAGCAGGCGCACACCGCAGTTGATGTCGAAGCCGACGCCGCCTGGGGAAATCACTCCGCGATGAACATCGGTGGCCGCGACGCCGCCGATAGGAAAGCCGTAGCCCTGATGAATGTCGGGCATGGCCAGCGAACGGCCCACGATTCCGGGAAGGAATGCAACGTTCATGGCTTGCTCGATAGCGAGGTCGCCGAGAATCTGTTCGAGCAGCTCCTCGTCGGCATAGATCAGCGCGTCGGTGAGCATGCCGGCTTTCGCGGAACGCGGGACGAGCCAGCGATAGCGGTCGAGCTTGCGGAGCTGTTTTTTTTGCATGGCCATGGCGTGGCAGTGAGTGTAACGCCTAAAGCTGAGCTTCTTCGCGTATCCTTGTCGGATCCGCTCAGAACGGCAGCTTGTCTACAATGCCGCCAATCTCCGATAGGAGGCCTTGTGCTTGAAACTGCGCGAATGCGGCTATTGCCGTGGCAACCTGAGGATTGGCTCTCGTTGCGCCCGATTGCGCGCGATCCCGAGGTGATGCGCTACATTTCGGGAGGCGAGCCATGGCCGGAAGAAGGCATTCGTGAATTTGTGGAGCGGCAGATCGCCTGCTTCGCTGCACGGAAGTTTTGCTTGTGGAGACTCATCCACAAGGAATCGGGCCAGATGATTGGGTTCTGCGGACTGCAGCCCTTGGCCGAAACACCCGAAATCGAAATTGGCTGGTGGCTGGCGCGCGACCGGTGGAATCAGGGGCTTGCGACGGAAGCAGCCCGCGAGGCCCTGCGGGACGGTTTCGAGGGTGCGAAATTGCAAAGGATCGTCTCGGTGGCGATGCCTGCGAATCGCGCGTCGATTCACATTATGGAGAAACTCGGAATGAGATTCGAGCGGGAGACGACGCATCGAGGATTTGCAGTTGTTCTCTACGCTGCGGAGAGACGGTGAGCGTGAGGATCAATATTCTTTGAGATCATCATGAGAAGCGATGACCCCGAATGGCAGCGAATACACTCGTGCCAATTATCTCGGCTGCGCGACTCAGCAAATACCACCAGATAGTTCCCAAAGTCCCAAAAAGGAGCAATGGGTGGTCAAAATCGTAATTAATGCTGATTATGATTATCGACACCGGAATAACATGACGCTGATTGTACATGGCAACAGATGGACCAAAACGAAGGGGGCTTTCATTCTGTCCTGTTGACACTTCTGAGGTTCTTCAGATACCGCGCATTATAGTTAACCACAAAGTATGCATTGGCTCCGGTTGAGATTCAAGCTCACTTGCTTCGCAGCAAGCTATTCTTCGCGCTCAATTTATCCTGCGCAAGATCGTCCCAGGTGAACACTCAGTGAATCACGCCGCGAATGACAGTAACTGAGGCTTTCGGGAGCGTGAAGGCCGTACCGGCACTTGCGGCGATGGTAGAGCGCGCGGCGGGACCATCGGGATCGGCGGCGCCACCGTTGAGATTTGGATGCCAGCGATATTGTTCGCTGCCGAAAGTGACGACATTGACCGGGCCGACGAATAACAGATCGGATTTTTTGTCCGAATCGCGGAACTGGATTTGAACGGAGTGCGGATTCTCCTGGTCCTTGTTCACAATCAGGAGCGACCACTGTCCATCGGGCCGCTTGGCCGCGTAGGCGGTTACCAGCACGTTGCCGAGGGCGTCGCGGATGTCGCTTGCAGCCGCGAACAGCTTGTGCTCGCCGTCACCGGGCTGCACCCATTCGAGATTGATCAGCTGGCTGGCGAAAAACTGCGAGAGCGGCTGCTTGACATGCATGTCTTTGTCGACGGTAAACAGGCCGAAGGTGCCGAGCGAATGATTGCAGCCCTCGTAATGCAGGCCGAGCGGAAGGTAATGAAAGTAGAAGACGGCATTTCCGCCCGCTGAAAGATAAGCGCCGACGTAATCGGCCAGCCACAGCGCACCCCAGATATCCACGAAGGATTCGCCGGACGAGAAAGCGATATTCGATTCGGTGATGAACTGCGGCATGTTTTCCGGCACTCCGTCTTGCCGCCAGATGCGAACCATGTTGGAAACGAGCGTGGCTTCATCGTAGAGATTGCTCCATTGAATCTTGCAGGGTTCCATCGGGTAGTGCTCGTAGGAGAAAAACGCGAGGTCGTGCAGGCGGCCGTGCTTTTTCAGGTAGTCGATGAAGCGCGCGGTCCAGGACGTGCGGCCGGATGCGTCAGGCCATGTGTCGATGTCGCTGTTCACGCCGGTGAAGATGGGGCCGCCTAATTTCAATTTCGGGTCGACTCGATGCAATGCAGAGGACCATTGGATATACAGCGCGGCGTAATCTTCGGGAGGCGTGTAGTGGCCGTCGGGCTCTTCGCCCATTTCGATGTAGGAGATTGGATAGCCGCGCTTTTTGATGTAGGCGATTTGCGCCGCGGAGTCTTCCGGAGTGCCGTAAATCATGGCGATGGGAATCATGGCCGGAAGTCCGCGCGTGAAGCCGCTGGTGAAGAAGAGATCGAAGCCGACTTGATCGCCTGCTTTTTCGTCGAGGTCGGAAGGCTCGTGCCAAGGATCGACGGACGAGCAATACGTGGCGGTTTGATCCTGGTCCGGAGTGTGGCGCACGAGATCGTGGAATTGGCCATCGCTTGTGGTGTTGCCGAGATACAGTTCGCGAATCGCGTAGCCGACGCAATTCCGTTTGTCGCTCGAACCATGCGAATCGCACGTGTTCGAGGACTGCGTCATGAGAATGCGGATGAACTGCGCGGCGATGGGAGTGGCGGAGAGCTGGAGCGTGACGCTGCCGCCACGGCCCTCGGTAACGGTCCCGCCTGCATACGTCTGCCAGATACCACCGGTCGGGTGATGGATCGGGTCGAGCATTTCGCCGCCCGTCCAGTATTGGACGAGATAGTGGGTTGCGTACGGCTCGGCCCACGCGATGCGAATCGCGGTCACCGGCTGGCGCGCCGCAAGGTCCACGAAAACCCATTGCGGATGCAGCGAGTCGTCTTCACCTGTGAATGCGCGGGCGAGATACGGATTGCTTTTCCAGTACGAATCGGGCTCACCATCGGTGAGGCGGGAATAGCCGACGTAATCGGTGCCGTCGTCGTGGGTGACGCCACGATGCGGCAAAGGATATCCGTAAGAATGGCGTATGAGTAGCGTCGGATTCGCGCTGCCGGTGAAATAACCCTTGCCGGAAGGATCACTCCAAGTTCCTTCTGAATTCCAATGCCACGCTTCGGTATGAAGCTCGGTATTCTGGCGGTAAGTGACGGGCTGCCATCCCGCGGCGAGAACTTGATTCAACATTTCCTGATTGAAGACTTTGTCGACCGCACCATAGGGCAGGCGGTCGATACCTGCGCCGAGCGCTTCGGTGGGCCGGATCGTGTTTGTGGAATGGCCGGGCGTGGCGTCGACGTGGATCGTCTGCGCGAGAGCGAACGGCGCAAATGCGAGTAGCGCAAAGGCTGCCACGGCGAATCGCGACGGATGCATGAGAAATCCTCCTGCTAGAAAGGGCCGGTTGCGGAGCGTATCGTAGCCGATTTGAGCGCTGCACGCGACGGAAGCGAGAATTTCACAGGATGAAATTGCGCGGGAGCGTGTTCGCAGGAGTTGGCGCGCGGTTGCGGTTGGGAGGAATGCGTCGTAAACTGCAGTAGTTCCGAAATAAACGGTCGGGGCGTAGCGCAGCCTGGCTAGCGCGCCTGGTTCGGGACCAGGAGGTCGGTGGTTCAAATCCACTCGCCCCGACCATTGTTTTCAATAACTTATTCGAAGCTTCTGGTTTTTCGTCTACATCGCTGTAGACGTTTCTGTAGATACATGGATCCGCGTGTAAGAGCAGCGATTGACAAGATGCGCGATGAGCCTGTAGCCAACCTGCCGTCGCCCCGGACGGTACCACCTACTAGCTGGGTCATGGTGTTTATGCGCTAAGCAGCGACGGTGCCTTGCGATGGGCATTTGAGCCCGGCGAGGACTTCTATTTCGTTTCCATGGCTGGCGATGGAACAGTCTACGCGCTCGCCGATGGTGCGCTTTTCGCCCTCGCGCCCGATGGCACCCAGAAATGGAATTACCCCTTCGAAAAGTCAAAATACTTTGCAGGTGAACTCGCCGTCGGCCCAGACGGCAGCATTTTATTTGGCGCTTAATCAACCGGGTTTGCATTCGTCCTTATTCGCGCTAACACCACAGGGCACGCTGAAGTGGCGTAATGAATCTTACGAACTTCTCGAAGGCCCATTGGTCGCATCCGACGGGACGCTCTATATTTGTTACGTTCGTGATCTCTTCGCAATTAGTTAGCCCTCGCGGGAACATGCTTTGGAAGGCACAACGACCCCAGAATCCGGACTCTCTTGACGCTCACGATCCAATGAAGGCGGTAACCCTTGCGCCGAACGGAAAATTCTATATTGGAGACTTTCTTGGCCGGTTGGGTACGCTTGTGGCACCCGCGGGGTTGGCAACATCCGGCTGGCCCGCCCGGTTCCACGATGCCCGCGACACTACCCGCGCCGGTGCACACTAGGGAAACATAACCCGCACCGGGCCTGTGGTTCTGACGACAAGCTTGGTTTCGTATGGTTCCAAAAAAGCGGCTTGCTTCTTGAATTCTGCAGTGAACCCTGCTAATCGGAAGTTTCCGCTCACAGTCTCCAGTGATATGTGTATCTTAGGTCAAGAAGGTTGACAATTGGCGTAACTCGCGTGATTGACGTGCCAAACTGGAAAACGAGTTGTACTAGGAGTGGCGTCTCGACTCCCGTCGCTTGGGCGATGGAGTCCCGATTTCTCCAGGATTGATACATTTTGCGCCAGCTCGGAGGACTGGTGGGCGCTCACTCCCCGCATGAACGGAGCTGCGATGGTTAATTTTTTCTTGTACATCATAATGACTGGGATGTTTCTGGCGGCAGGAGCGCAGGAGACTACGCCGGCAGCAACGCCGCCCTCGGTTGCGGATGCAGCGCGCGCAGCACGAGAGCGACGGGAGTCGATGACGCCAAAACGCATAATGACGGATGACGATATCGCGGGGAAACGTGGTGCGGGGGACTTGGCGAGTATGGGCGCCAGCGAGCAGCAGGTGCGGGCGGAAATGGGGAAGAATTATCCCCCGAGCTTCTTTACGATGGCGAACGTGACCCGGCAAATCACTCAGTTACAATCAGTTGCGGCAACAGGCGACGCGAATTTTCTAAGGTTATCCAAGGAAGCCGCACTGGCTGGGTACGAAAGCGTGGAGTTTCCCGGGAAAAAGGGGTGGGAAGAGAACATTTCAGTTGCAGGAAGCCACATGGTCGATGAAGCAGGCAAGGGAGCCACGCGGCTGCAAGCGATTATTGACGCCAATCAGAATGCGCTTGCGGGGCGCGACCCTTCGGCCTTGGCGCGAATGCGGGAAATGTGGATCGACGCGCTTTTGCCATATGCGATGTGGCAGCACCGCACGCGGGATTTGGAGGAAGACGGAAAAGCGCGCGCGAAGACCTACGCGACGGGGAATCCGATTGGGATAGCCGAATACCACCACGAAGCCGCAAGAAGGAATGAAATTGCAGTGGCAGGGGTGTTGAGTTCGCTGCAAATCCCGGAAGATCAATTAAAGAGAGTGTGGGGGCATTACGCGTGCGACGCGGCGCAATGGCCGCGCGACCCTCTGTACCCGGAGCTTCCGAATCAGCTTTGGGCAAACTACATGGAGACCGTCAGCGGAGCGGGCTATCGGTTGGATATGCAGGGTTGCGATGCCGGTCATTATACTGCCGTTGCCATTCCGCCGGTGATCGACGGGAGCCAAGGGCGTGCTTTCTGCATGGATGAGTCAGGGGTGGTGCGGGTTGCGGCGGATGGCAATCCCGCAACGTGCATTGAAAAACTAAAGAAACCTCCATCGGAAAACCTTCCGTCGCCATGATAGCGAAACGAGTTCCACGGACTCCACACGCTGAGAAGAATATTTATCGCTGGTGGGTTCGTATCTGTACCAGGTTCATCTGTGCCACTGGGGCAATGCTGTTACCAGAGACCGTCGGTCTAACTGCTGAGTAAGCGTCAAGCGAGGCACACGGGTGCGCTCAGGGTACGGCCCGCGCCATTTTCCAAGCGGACTACTTCAGAGTACGCCGTGATTCAGGCGCAATCTCGCTAACCACCGCCTTGAAATGCTGGCCCGGCGCCGGTGGATTTCCGACGGCCATCCGACGGCCATCCTGTTGAAACAGCCAGGAAAATCGGATACTCTGATAATCAGATTCATGAAAAAAACGATCATAACCGTCACGGAAGCGTCGCGCAATTTTGCCGACTGCGTTAACCGCGCACACTATCAAATGTTACGTTTGTGCTCCTGAAGAACGGTGAGCCGGTAGCGCGCCTTGTACCGGACAACGAAAGAGTTTGTGTTGGCCGCGATTTGGCCGAGGCTCTGGCGAAAAATGACTTGCCGGAGAACGAAGCCAGAGCGTGGCATCGTGATCTGGAACGTGCCCGCAAGAGCCTCAAGGCACCGGCCGACAAATGGCGATAATCTTGGACGCGGACGTCGTCATTCGGGGCGAGAGGGGTACTTTTGACCTGAAGAGCTGGGTGAAGTCCCGTCTGAATGATCGGTTTGAGATTGCTGCGATCACTGTCGCTGAGCTCTGGCATGGTGCGGAACGAGCGACCGGGACACATAAGGTCACGCGGCAGCGCTACCTGGACGCCCTTCTGGAGTCCCTGCCGATCATCCCTACACCGAACAGACGGCGTACGAGCATGCACGTATCTGGGCCGAATTGGAGGCCTCCGGAAAAATGATTGGCTTCTATGACCTGATTGTGGGGGCAACGGCTCTGGAGCGCGGCAGCGAGGTAGCCACGTTCAACAAACGGCATTTTCGTCAAATACGGGGACTGAGCGTCATCGAACCAAAATAGTTCCTCGTTACTCTCTGCCCAGCCTGGCGCTCGCCAAGAACTCAAAACGACCGCTCCGATTGGCTTCGATCTCGGTCCGCTCTTCAAACAAATTACCCAGCCAGCAGGCGTTCAGGTACAAGGTAGGTACAACCAAGAAGAGGGGAAGTAAGGCTTTGGATCCCGTAGGCGACGCCAGCTAAAGCGTTTATGGAATTGGACTTCATGGTTCGGGACCAGGAGGTCAATGGTTCTGCCAAGATGTCATTTTGCTACTGCGTTCGTTGCGAGCAACCATACAAGGCAAGATCGTCGACTGCCATTTCGTGCGAGCTAAGGGCACTTCTACGCGTGGCGCAGTTCATTGGATGGCTTCCGAGTTGCCCGTGACTCGATAGCAACGCGGTGTGTTGAGCTTGTACGAAGCTCAAATCAGTACATTGGCGATTTTTGCGTCAACCGAGGAAGCGTTCTGTTGTCCAGATTTCAGAGCCACGACCTGGGCACTTTGCATCCGCCGTTTGCTAAATTGATTCGGAATAGCTGGTTTGCTAAGGTCGTCGTCATGTCCGAGCATTCCACCGAGCAGATTCGCGAATTGCTCGACTCCCTTTATCGCGTGGATTCGGGACGAATCCTGGCAACTCTGATCCGCTTGCTCGGTGATTTTGATCTGGCCGAGGAGGCGATGCACGAAGCGTTTGCGGCTGCGCTGAGCCTGTGGCCGAGAAGTGGAGTACCCGGCAACCCGCGACCATGGTTAATTTCGACGGCCCGGTTCAAAGCCATTGATACTCTGCGTCGACGGGCAAGATTTGATGCGTCTCAAGACGAGCTCGTGCGATATCTCGAAGCGCAATCGAGTTCGGCGGAAAGGTCCAATGAAGAGGACAGCCTTGAGGATGATCGGCTGCGCCTGATTTTTACCTGCTGTCATCCGTCTCTACCGCCGGAAGCGCACGTTGCGCTCACCTTGCGTGAGGTGTGCGGGCTGAC